>Ga0116117_1000462_pt1 | contig 10709 bp, 12 predicted proteins | sample June2015DPH_11_1_FD_89790 | JGI IMG/M metagenome (GOLD analysis project Ga0116117, IMG submission 89790) | Peatland microbial communities from SPRUCE experiment site at the Marcell Experimental Forest, Minnesota, USA - June2015DPH_11_10 | ecosystem: Environmental > Terrestrial > Soil > Wetlands... | reverse complement strand
TGAACCACACCGATTGCGTCGTTTAACCCTCATCCCGAATTCTATCGCAAACCTACAATCTACGATTGTAACACCTATAGATACAATCCATCGCAGCCAATGCTGCGCCAAAAACGCGGAAATGCGTTTGATCTCAGGGTCATGAGCGATGCGGGGGTCGGGCCAAGGCTGAAACCGACGACCTCGGCCGGCAGCACGCCTCTTGTTCATGATCCCGGCGGCCGGCAATGGCTACGGGCGCTTTTTGCGAACCCATGCTGTCGCTGCCGTTCAGGCAGCGGACGCCGCGTTCGCTCAATTCATCCTTCGCTGGAAAGCGGGCTCGCGATGTCTTCGAGCGATTTTCCTTCCGCATCGATGCCGAACTTCCATTCGGTCGCGGCGGCGATCAGAAGCAGCAGCGCGGCGAGCACATATCCGATGCTGACCATCCAGCTCGATCCGGAGCCGATCAGGAAACCGAACAGCAGCGGCGAAAGGCTGCCGCCAATCGCGGTCCCCAAAGCGTAAAAACACGCGATGGCCAGCGCCCTGGTCTCCAGCGGAAATATCTCGCTGGCGGTCAGATAAGCCGAACTCGCCGCGGCCGAAGCGAAAAAGAAGATCAGGAGCCATGCGGCGGTCTGCGTCACCTCACCTAGAATTCCCGCGCCGAACAGCAACGCGGTCGCCAGCAGCAGCAGTCCGCTGAGCGCGAAAGTACCCCCGATCATCTTGCGGCGTCCGACCGTATCGAACAGCGTGCCGAGCAACAGCGGACCGCAGAAATTTCCGAGCGCCAGCGGCAAGAGATAATATCCGACATGCTGCTCGGGCACGTGATAGAAATGCGACAGGATGAGCCCGTAGCTGAAGAATACCGAATTATAGAGAAAGGATTGCGCCACCATCAGCACCAGCGCCAGGATGCTGCGGCTCCGATATTTGCCGAGCATCGACGCAAAGATCATGCCCAGCCCGAACGACCTGCGGGGATGCACCGTGAGGCTGCCCTTGGCCGGCGGCAGTTTCTTCCCGGAGGAAGCCGCAACCTGCTGCTCGATGCTTCTGACCGTCCGCTCAGCCTCTTCCGCCCGGCAATGGGTCACCAGCCATCGCGGACTTTCCGGCACAAAACGCCGAAGCAGCAGGATGGAAAGTCCGAGCACGCCTCCGATACCGAAGCCGAGGCGCCAGCCGGTGCCGGCCGCGAACAGGTTTTGATCGAGCAGCAAGGGCGTGATGGCCGCACCGGCAGCAGCACCCACCCAGAAACTGCCATTCACGATCAGGTCAATACGGCCGCGATATTTGGCCGGGATCAGTTCGTCGATCGCCGAGTTCACAGCGGCATATTCGCCACCGATGCCGAAACCGGTGACCATGCGAAAACATGCAAAGCTCAGGAAATTCCAGGCCAGCGCGCTCAGCAATACGCCGGCGAGATAGAGGATCAGGGTGGCATAAAACACCAGCCGGCGTCCGAAGCGGTCAGTCACCCAGCCGGAGACCAGCGCGCCAGTGACCGCGCCAACGACATAGAACGAAGCGACCGCGCCCAGATTTGCGGACGTCAAATGCAGCGTCTGGGCGCTCTGCAGCGCCGGTCCGAGCGCGCCGACAATGGTGACTTCGAGTCCGTCGAGGATCCAGGTTACGCCGAGCCCGACCACGATCAGCAGATGAAAGCGGCTCCAGGGCAGCCGGTCGAGCCTGGCCGGGACATCGGTTTTGACCGCCGCGCCGCCTGACGCTGATGTGGTGACCGGCATGTTCAATGATCGCGCTCCTGCAGCGAGAGCTAAACCTGCGCCGCGCCCGAGAGGTTCCACATCCGCATCGGAACATCAGTCGGTTTTTTCGTCGATTGTCACTGCGCTGCGATCCAAGGCACACCGGGTTGCCCGTCAGAATCGTCGCAATATGCGGCTTGCGAAAATGCGGGTGGCACCCGGAAAAAGCCACGATGCGAAAGTTAGAATGAATGCAACGATTGGGTGCGTCCCACCCAGGGTGGCGGCGGCTGTTTGGCGACGCTGCAAACCATGTTTTGTTCGGGGCCCGCGCCTCAGGTTTTTGTGCTAGTTTCGAGAATTCGCGCTCCGTCGGGCTTGGGAGTTCAATGATGGAAGTCAGATCGCTGGATGCGAAGACCGGAGGCTTCGGGCATGGCGGCTCGCAGCCAATTGCGCTGGCGGCCGGGGCCCTCATCGTCATCATGCTCGGCATTGGCTCGATTGCGCTGTGGCGCGGTTACACCGGCGCAACGGCCGAACCAGACCGCGTCGTGGCGGTCCGCCAATTACAGGCCAAGGCCGCACAAGCCTCCGAGCAGTTGGTCGAAAAAACCAAGGGTTTGGAGGTTACCCAGCAGGAGTCGATCGATCAGTTGCAAGTCATTCAGGACCAATTGCAGACCGTCAAACGCCTGCTCGCCGCCCAGCAGGCTGACACCAAGCGGCTCTCTGAGCAGGTTTCGGCTCTCACGGAGGCGATCGATGGGCTGCGGCAGTCGTTCGCAAGCGTCCAAAGCACCGAAGCCTCCGATCGCCCTCCCAGTCACAACAGGTCGATCCGAACCCGGTTTCATGCGACCAGGACCGCCCATCGTCGCAAGGCTGGCAAAACGTCGGGCTGACGGCCGGCGCGCCGGCTGGCGCAGGGCCATTGCGCCGTTGGTCGCATAGTTCCTCCCAAAATGGGCCGGCAACAAATTTTTTGCCGATTGTGAAATAGATCACAGCCGTCCGTAAATAGCCGGGGCAATATGCACTCACCGGCGGGCGAAAGCCGATTTCAATGTCCGGGGCTGGCAAGGCTGTTGGCGTTATACTGCGCCGACGGCCTTGTTTTTTTGTCCGGCCGGAAGGGGCCGAACGCGTCCCGTCCCGGCACCAACGTGGCCCATAACTTCGCGGGCTGGTGATTTGCATTCCCAAAAAATTACCTGCTGAATGCGCCTCCCAAGCTGGAGGTAATCCCTTATGAGTGCCGAGCCCATACCGACATCTGATGTCATCGGACTGACAAAAGCCGCGCCATTTTCACGTCGCGGCATCATGACCGCTTCGGCTGCTGTGGCCGCCGGCTATACGCTGGCCGCCGGACCCGTGCGCGCCGACGTCATCAAGACCGACACCGACGGCCTCACCGCGGGCGATGCCAAGATCAAGGTGGCCGATGGTGAAATGCCCGGCTATTTCGCGCGCCCGAACGGCGTCAGCAACCCACCGGTGGTGCTGGTTGCCATGGAAATTTTCGGCCTGCACGAATACATCAAGGATGTGACGCGGCGTCTGGCCAAACTCGGCGCGTTCGCGGTGGCGCCGGATTACTACTTCCGCAAGGGTGTCGATCTCACCAAAATCACCGACATCCCGCAATTGCTGCCGATCGTGAATGCCAAACCGGACGCGGAGTTGCTCTCCGATCTCGATAGCACGGTCGCCTGGGCCAAGTCGCAGGGCGGCGACACCGGCCGGCTCGGCATCATCGGCTTCTGCCGCGGCGGCCGCACGGTATGGGAATATGCCGCCCACAGCGGAGCCCTCAGGGCGGGCGTTGCATTTTACGGGCCCCCGGTCGATCCGCCGAACCCGCTTTGGCCGAAAAGTCCGACCCAGCTTGCGCCGGAGATGAAAGCGCCGGTGCTCGGCCTTTACGGCGAAGCCGATACCGGCATTGCCGTGGCCCAGGTCGAGGCGCTAAAGGCCGCGCTCGCGCAGGCCAACAAGACTGCCGAATTCAAGATCTATCCGGGTGCGCCGCACGGATTCCACGCAGACTATCGGGCGAGCTACCGCAAGGAAGCCGCCGAGGATGCATGGAACCAGATGCAGGCCTGGTTCAGGAAATACAAGGTCCTGGGCTGACAGAACCACACAGCGGCCCCGATGGATGATCGGGGCCACGGTCATGTCGCTTGAAAAAGCCGCAACGCGCTTACTGCCCCCGGGAGGACGAGTTCAGCCGCAAACCTCGACGCGGCGAAACCGCCAGCCATACGGGCTCCAGACGCGCCGGTGCACGATGTAGCACCCGCCATCATAGTCGCCATAGCCAGCATAGTCGCCATAGCCAGCATACGGATAACCATAACCGTAGCCGTACGGTCCATACAGCCCGTAACCCAGTCCAACACCGAGTCCAAACGCGCCCAGACCGTAACCGAAGCCGCGACCGCCACGGAAACCTCCGCCATGAAAGCCGCCGAAGCCACCGCCGTGGAAACCACCGAAGCCGCCCCCGTGGAAACCGCCGCCACCGAATCCTCCGCGGGCCGAGGCAACGCTTGGCACCAGCATCGCCATCGCGGCAGCTGCGGCCAATACGATCAAGGTTTTACGTAACATCCGGGTTTCTCCTGATTGCAATGAGGTCCAAGAACTGATGACGCGGAGTCGCGGTCACGCTCCACTATAACGGCGAATTATCGAACTTTTTGGGGCAGAACCCGCGCAATTTTCCGCGACGGTCGCGATCCCGGTGCGATTGGCCGCATCAGCATCCGCGGCAAATGCTGTTGAGCTTGCTATCAATGGCCTGATCCTCCTTGTTGATGGCGATGTCGGCTGGCGTCTGCGGACCGGTCGCCGCGGTCCCGCCGACGCCTGCTCTGCTCCCCGCCGAGCCGGTCGTCATCGATGATCCCGTCGTTGCTGACGATCCCGACGAATTGGCGGAGCCGGCGCTGTTGGTGCCAGGCGGCGGCTCGGAGACGACCTTTCCCGCGTTGCCGGCACCACTCGGGTCATTGCCCGAGTTGTTGAGACCCGCGGCATTGGCTGGGCCGGCTGGGACGCCGTTGACGCCTTGGCTGCCCGCCCCAGCCGACCCGGCGGTGGGTGAGCCGGCCGCGCTGCCGGAGCCGACGGATGGACCACTGGAAGATCCTCCTGCACCCGTTGCGCCGCCCCCGGCGCCACCTGCTCCTCCGCCGCCTTCCCCACCCGCTGCGAACGAAGCGACAGGGGCGGCAAGCACCGCGATTGCGATGATCGACGCCATCAACGAATTATTTGCCATCCGAAATCTCCTTTATGCTCTAACGACCGCCTCTGCCGCTGGTTCCGAACCGGAACGATTCCCGCCGGTTACGATCGGAGCCGGGAGGCGTATGCGTCGCAAGGAGGAAGCCTGTCGTGCGCAAGTTGATCGCCTTCGACGACGACACCTATGACAAGCTGAAACAACTCGGGCGCGACCGGATGGGGACGCTGCAGGAACTGGCGGACGAGGCGTTCGCCGATCTGCTCAGGAAACACGGCATTCCCGTCGACCTGAAGGACGCGCTCCGCAAGAGCGCGCTGTCAGCGGCAGAGGCAAGAGCCGCGTCAGATCGTCCCGATCAAGGAAAGCCAGATCACGCCCGATCCCGGTCCGTTCGCGCAAGGCCGGCGCGCCGCGCGAAAGGACATTCCCGATAAGCCGATCCGTACCGGGACGGCAGCGAGGAGCATGCGCCGTGGACCGCCGGTCACCTCGAGCGCGAACGGATTTCCGCGGCAGGTCTAGTGACCCTGCACATGATTGACTTCAAGCCAATATTTGCCGATGTCGCGAACCGCTTCGGTGAATTGCTCGAAGTCGACCGGTTTGACGATGTAACTGTTGGCGCCCACCTCGTAGGTACGCATGACGTCACGCTCCTCGGCCGAGGAGGTGAGTATAACCACGGGAATGGCGGACGTGCGCGGATCGCCCTTGACGCGCTTGAGGACTTCGTGGCCATTGAGCCGCGGCAGTTTCAAGTCCAGCAATATGAGTCTCGGTTTATTCTGAATGCCGCGACCGGCATGCGGTCCGGTGCAGAACAGGAAATCGAGCGCCTCTACCCCATCGCGCGCGACATGGACCTGATTGCCAAGATTGGCCATCTTGAAGGCATGCAGCGTAAGCTCGACATCGTCGGGATTGTCTTCAACCAGCAGAATGTCAGCACGTGCGTCAAGCATGATCGGGGGAACCTTCTGTTGTGAAGAAAAATGTCGCGCCGTGGCCGACCGCTGCGTCGGCCCAGACTCGGCCGCCGTGGCGCTGGACGATACGCTGCACGATCGCGAGACCGACACCGGTGCCTGCGAAATCCTCCGCGCGATGGAACCTCTGAAACACACCGAACAATTTATCGGCATATTGCATGTCGAAGCCGGCGCCATTGTCGCGGACGTGGAAGACAAGTTCCCCGTCGATCTCGCGCGAGCCGATCTCGACAACGGCATCGTCGCGCAACCGGGTGTACTTGAACGCATTGTCGACGAGATTGACGAACACCTGCCTGATCAGCGCTGCGTCGCCCCAGACTGGCGGCAGGTCGCCTAGGCAGACGCGGACGCTGCGCCCGGCAACCTGCTGCCGCGCCTCGCGCAGGACCTGCTCGACGATCGCAGCGGTCGGCACCGGTTGCTTGGTCAGTGGCTGGCGGCCGAGCCGGGAGAACCTGAGCAGGTCATCAACGAGATGACCCATTTGCACCGTGTTATCCTGCACGCGCTGCAGGTATTTAAGCGCCTCCTCCGGCAGCAGCGACGCATGTTCCTTGAGCAAAATCCGGCTGAACGCGTTAATCGCCCGCAATGGCGCGCGCAAATCGTGCGAGACGCTGTAGGAAAATGCATCCAGTTCGTTAACCGCGGCTTGAAGTTCGTCGTTCTTTTCGTGCAAGGCCATCTCGTGTCGCTTTCGCTGGGTGATGTCGCGGATCGCCGCCGTCACCAGGACTCCCTCGGCGCTCTCCAGCGGGCTCAGCATGATCTCGATCGGAAATTCGCTGCCATCCTTCCGCCGTCCATTGAGCTCGATGCCGGCCCCGATCTGCTGCGCCAGCGCGTCTTCCGCGGATCGAAGACTGTCCGCGAGCAACCGCGCCGCGAAGCCCTCCGGAACGATGTCCTCGATCATCTTCCCGAGCAGTTCATCGCGGCGGTAGCCAAACTGTTGCTCGGCCTGAAGATTGAGAAGAACGATGGCTCCGCCCTGGTTCACCACCACCATCGCATCCGGAGCGGCTTCCAGCAGGCCGCGGTACTTGCCCTCCATCTGCGCCAGACGTTTTTCCGCGGCCTTCCGCACGCTGATGTCGCGGATCGCCGCCGTTATCAGGATGCCTTCGGCGCTCTCCAGCGGGCTCAGCATGATCTCGATCGGAAATTCGCCTCCGTCTTTCCGCCGCCCTGTCAGTTCAATTCCGGCCCCGATCTGCTGCGTCAGCGCGTCCTCCGCGGATCGCAGATCGTCCGCGATCAGCCGTTCCGCGAAGCCTTCCGGAATGATGTTCTTGACCTTCTGTCCGAGCAGCTCATCGCGGCGGTAGCCAAACTGTTTCTCCGCTTGAAGATTGAGAAGGACGATTTCTCCGTCCTGGTTCACCACCACCATCGCGTCCGGAGCCGCCTCCAGGAGGTTCTTGAATTTCTGCTCGGCGTCCCGGCGGCCGCTGACGTCGCGTGTCAACTTGCTGAAGCCGGTTAGCTGTCCGCTGTTGCTGTAAATCGGGGCGATGATCACCTCCGCCCAAAACTTCGTTCCGTCCTTGCGTACGCGCCACCCTTCGGCTTCCCATCTACCTTCGGCGGCAGCGATCACGAGTTCGTGCCCGGGCTTATCCCGAGCAACATCTCCTTCTGGGTAAAAGCACGAAAAATGCCGGCCGACGATCTCGTCGGCATGATATCCCTTGATACGCTCCGCGCCTTTGTTCCAGGTGGTCACGAGACCCTCGGGATCGAGCATCACGATCGAATAATCCTTGATGCTCTCCAGCAGAAGTCGAAAACGTTCATCGCTGTTTGCGGTCGTAGCGAACTCTGCTCTGGCGGCAGACCGCGCGGCTTGCCGGCGCTTGGTTAATGCGGGACGGCCAATTTGCCTCACCGGGACACCGGCGCGACCGCCTCGGTGTCACAGTCGGCCAGCTCTTTCGTGAAGCGCGGAAACTCGACATGGAAGATCGCACCACCGCCTGGCGCGTCGTCGAAACCTACCTCGCCACCGAGGCGTGTGACGATCTGCTTGACGATGCTCAGCCCGAGGCCGGTGCCGCCAAGCTGCCGGGCGTCGGATGCATCGGCTTGCGCGAACTTCTCGAAGATGCGCGTCTTGAAACTCTCCGGAACGCCGTGGCCGTGATCTCGCACGGAGATGCGGATGTTGCCGCCCCAGGTCCCGATCGCGACCTCGACCTGTCCGGCCGGGGGAGAGAATTTGACCGCATTGGAAAGCAGGTTGGTAACAACCTGGAGTAGCCAATCGGGATCGCCGCGGATGTCGCCGGTAGCCGATGCGGGGTCGAGACTTATGCGCGCACCAAAACCGTCGGCGAAGACACGATTGGCTTCGATCGCTTCCACGACAAGCGAGCGGACATCGATTCGCTTCTGCACGAAGATGACCTTGCCGGCCGCAATTTTCTCCATGTCGAGAATGTTGTTGACGAGCCGAACCAGCCTCTGGCTGTTCGCGTGCGCGATCGTGAGCAGGCGCTTCGCGCGCACCGGCAGTGTTCCACCGGCATCATTGATGAGCAGGCTGAGCGCGCCGGCGATCGAGGTGAGCGGAGTACGCAGCTCGTGGCTTACGGTCGCCACGAACTCGTCGGTCAGGTTCTCCATGCGAAGGCGCTCGCTGATATCATCGATCACGCAGAGCACCTGGACTCCGTTGTCGGTATGAATCGGATTAAGGCTCACCTCGGCCGGAAACTCGGTGCCGTCCTTCCGCTCACCGCGCAGGCTACGGGCCAGAAGTATCCTGGAATGCGCGGCGAATTGACCGCGGTGCCGGGCATGTTGGTCGCGCGACCCGGCGGGGACCAGAAGATCGACGGTCTGTCCGATCAACTCATCCTGGGAGTAGCCAAACATGCGCTCCGTCACGCTGTTGGCGCGCACGATCTTTCCAAACGAATCGACAACTATGATGCTGAAGGGGCAGACCTCGACCAGGCGCGCCAGAATCTCTTCCGAAGCGCCCGCATCGCATGCAACAACAGGCGCAAGATCAGCCATATTCACGTCAAACTCCATACGTCCATCGCCGGACTGTCCGCCAAAAACGTAGCACGAATGTGTTAGGTTTGGAAAAACACAATTTTGGGTAGAAATACGCAACGCGGGCCGCTCATCGCATCTGTCACGACTGCTCGATTCCCCGCTGTCCGCCCCGGACATCATTCGGCGACTTGAAATCGGGCAATGGAGCCATAAGACAGCGATCCGTCTTCGACCCCTGAACCTTTTCGGCGCGGCCGGGTTGAGATCGACCCCGTCGAGGAAACCGAAATCATGACGACCGATCCAGATCCGTTCGAGCAAGGCCAGCACGCCGCCCGACATAGCATTCCCGCTGAAGCCAATCCGTACCGGGATGGCAGCGAGGAGCATTCGCTGTGGGCCGCAGGTCACGAGCGCGTCGCCGGCGAGGCTGAGGCCGGCGAGGCCGAGGGAACCTGAAGCACGAGCGGCTCAGCCGATCTGCTTCAAGCCCTTTTTGAAGCGCGGCCCGTTGCCGACATAGAACCGCGCGGCGCTTCCCATCGCCGCGACCTCAGCGGGATCCAGCGTCCGGATCAACCGCGCCGGCGCACCCAGGATCAGCGAGTGCTCGGGAAATTGCTTGCCTTCGGTAATCACGGCGCCGGAGCCGACAATGCTGCCACGGCCGATCCTCGCGCCATTCATGACGATCGAGCCCATCCCGACCAGCGCGCCATCCTCGATCGTGCAACCGTGCAGGACGACATTATGACCGACCGTGCAGTTCTTTCCGATCGTCAGCGGAAAGCCCATATCGGTGTGGCAGGTCGCGTTGTCCTGCACATTGGAATTCTCGCCGATCTCGATCCACTCGCTGTCGCCGCGCAACACCGCGCCGAACCATACGCTCGCCGAATTGTGCAAGCGCACCTTGCCGATGACGGTAGCCGTGTCGGCAATAAAATAATTTCCGGCGGCGGGGAGTTCGGGCGCCTGCCCATCAAGCTCGTAGATCGCCATGGCTTACTGGTCTCCTGTTGCAAAGGAGAGATTGGCATAGGCTTATCGCTCAGGCCAGCAGGCCGGCGGCGCGCAGTGTCATCAGGAAAAACGTGCCGGACATCATGCTCCAGAACCCGGACAGAACCGTCGCCATCATGACGAATTCGACACGGCGGCGTTCGATACGGCTCCCGCGCAGCGTGTTGCGCATGATGATGAAGGGCGCGGCGAAGACCAGGAACGGCACCGCGGCGAAAGTCTTCGGCGCGGCGCCCTCCTGCAGCAGTCCGAATCCCGCCGGGCGACGCACCAGCGCCTGATATCCGTTGGCCAGCGCGCCGGCCAGGGCAAAGCCAATGCAGAGGGCGAACAGGGCATTCAACGCTTCAGGCGACATTGAGAAGGTCTTCCCTTACGAGCAACCTGCTCCTTGCTTGGCAAAATTGGCGGCCCGTCGCCACATCATCCTTAAGAAAAGGTTAACGGCCGCAGGCCTGGACCGCGGCTGGAACATGGCTCACCGCGCCTTCGCTTCCCACGAAATCGCGCGGAAATTCAATGGGCACGTGGCATATTCGGAAGCTGATTCGGGCATTTACCGCCGCGTCCCCGGACCTCAAGCACAATAACCGGTCCATGACATTCTTTTCGACGGCCCCGCCAGATGCGCGCGGTATGCGCGGACATCGCCGCAGCCACATGATGCCGATCATGCTGGGTGCTCTGGCGACCACGGCTGCGATCATTCTGATCGCC
>Ga0116117_1000460_pt1 | contig 10720 bp, 12 predicted proteins | sample June2015DPH_11_1_FD_89790 | JGI IMG/M metagenome (GOLD analysis project Ga0116117, IMG submission 89790) | Peatland microbial communities from SPRUCE experiment site at the Marcell Experimental Forest, Minnesota, USA - June2015DPH_11_10 | ecosystem: Environmental > Terrestrial > Soil > Wetlands... | reverse complement strand
CCGCCTGTGTCGAGTGCAGTTCAGCCCAGCCCACCTGCGGGCGGCGCAGGCGCTGGTCCAACAACGGCAGGCGGTGCCAATGGTACGCTGTCGACCAATGAGCCCCGGAGAGTCAAGACCCAATTGATTCGGGGCGACCAGCCCGACGGCGCCGCGGTGCCGGTCGGATCGGCAGCGCCCCCGCCAGCCAAACCGGCGGCCGCGCTTCGAAACGCCGCCACCGCGTCGCGAAGTCAGACGGCCGCTGCCAACGCCAACGCCAGTGCGCCGCTGTCGCTGGTGCCGCAGGGATCCGACCCGGCCGCGGAACCGCGTACCCGGGTTGCCGCCACCAGCCCGCCGCAGACCGCTCCCGGTGGCACCGGAGCCAGCAGTGGATACCTGGTTCAGGTTTCCTCGCAACGGAACGAAGCCGACGCCCAAGCCTCTTATCGGGCCTTGCAGGGCAAGTTCCCGGCCGTGTTGGGATCGCGGGCACCCGTCATCAAGCGCGCCGACCTCGGTGACAAGGGCGTCTACTACCGGGCCATGGTGGGCCCGTTCGATACGCCCGATGAAGCGACGCAGCTTTGCGCGAGCCTGAAGACGGCCGGCGGGCAGTGCGTCGTCCAAAGGAATTAGCGAGCAGTTTCCTTGACCGCCAGGCTGCTAGCGGGCTATTCGGCCCCATGCAGAGTCGGGCCTTCATCACAGGCGTGTCCGGACCGGAACTGAGCCCCGCTGAGCGTGCGTTTGTCCGTGAGGAACGGCCGTGGGGCTTCATTCTCTTCAAGCGGAATATTGATACACCATCCCAAGTATCTGCTCTGGTTCGAGAGTTACAAGGTGCGGTTGATCGCCCCGATGCGCCGGTACTGATCGATCAGGAAGGGGGCCGGGTGCAGCGATTGGGGCCGCCGCACTGGCCGGTCTACCCCGCAGGAGCCCTGTTTGGCGTACTTTACGACATCGACCGCGCGCTTGGCCTGTCCGCGGCACGGTTGAGCGCGCGGCTGATCGCTGCCGACCTCAGCGATAGCGGCGTCACTGTGGATTGCCTGCCGCTGGCGGATGTGCCGGCGCCTGGTGCCGATGCGGTCATTGGTAATCGGGCCTACGGCGCCGAGCCCAAAAAAGTCGCGGCGATCGCGCGTGCCGTGACCGAAGGGCTGCAGCAGGGCGGCATTTTGCCGGTGCTCAAGCACATTCCCGGTCATGGCCGGGCGACCGCAGATACCCATTTGCGGCTTCCAAAGGTCGATACGCCTTTGGCAGAACTGCAGCGGACCGATTTCGCCGCCTTTCAACCGCTTGCAGATCTGCCGATGGCCATGACCGCACATGTTGTGTTTAGCGCGCTCGACCCCGCCCGTCCGGCCACGACTTCTGCGACAATCATCGAACAGGTGATTCGCGGCATGATCGGGTTCCAGGGTTTGTTAATGAGTGATGACGTGTCCATGAACGCGCTCTCGGGGACAATCGCCGAGCGCACCCAGGCTATTTTCGGCGCCGGCTGCGATGTGGCTCTGCATTGCAACGGCAAGCTCGAAGAGATGGCCGACGTCGCCCGCAACACGCCCGAATTGTCAGGTCAAGCGCTGAAACGCGCCCAACGGGCGCTGGCATCAAGGAAGCCTCCGCAGGCCTTCGATCGGCTGCGGGCGCGCGCCGAGCTCGACGCGTTGATTGAACGGGCAGGAACGGCAGGCGCATGAGCGCGGAGATTCTATCGTTCGAAACCGGGCGGCCCGCGGAGCTTTCGGCGGACGAGCCGTCTTTGGTGGTCGACGTCGAGGGCTATGAGGGCCCGCTCGACCTATTGCTGACGCTGGCGCGGCAGCAAAAGGTCGATCTCGCCAAGATTTCCATTCTGGCGCTGGCCGACCAGTATCTGGTGTTCATCGAGGCGGCGCGGAAAATAAGGCTCGAACTGGCGGCCGACTATCTGGTGATGGCGGCATGGCTGGCGTACCTGAAATCGCGGCTACTGCTGCCGGAACCGGTCACCGCGGACGGACCGAGCGCAGGCGAAATGGCGACCGCGCTGGCGAACCGGCTACGCCGCCTGGAGGCGATCCGCGAAGCCTCGAACCGCTTGATGAACCGCCCGCAATTGCAACGCGATATCTTTCCCCGCGGCGATCCGGAAGCCATCGCCGAAATCCGTCATCCCAGATTCACGGCAACCTTGTTCGATCTGCTTACCGCCTATGCCGCGCAGCGTCAGCAGCGGGTGCTGGCGACGGTGCATCTGGCGAAGCGAACGGTTTGGTCGCTGGCCGAAGCGCGAGCGTCGCTCGAGCGTCTGGTTGGAATGGCCGAGGACTGGAGCTGCCTCGACGAATATCTGATCCGCTTCGTGCTCGACCCTTCGCAAAAGGCTACCGTTTTCGCGTCCAGTTTCGCCGCGGCGCTGGAACTGGTGAGAGAAGGTGAGGTGGAATTGCACCAGAAAGAGGCGTTCGCGCCGCTGTATTTTCGAAGGCGTCCGCCGCAGCCAGGTTCCGTCGCAATGTCCGCGCCGGATCTGCCGGCCGAGTAAGTGGAAGAAGGAGACCTTGCCATGGCTAGTCTGGCGGAAAAACGCATAGCCGATGCGGAGGATAGTTCTGCCGATCCGCAAGCGCGGCCGGAGGAATTGCGGCTCCTGGAGGCGCTGCTGTTCGCCTCCAGCGAACCGCTCGATCAGGCGATGCTCGCCAAGCGGATGCCGGAGGGCGTCGATATCAAGGCCGCATTGGCGCGGTTGCAGGCCGACTATGCCTCACGCGGCGTCAATCTGGTCCGGGTCGCCAATAAATGGACGTTCCGCACTGCAAGCGATCTGTCATGGCTGATGACGCGGGAGAGCACCGAGACGCGGCGGCTGTCGCGCGCGGCGATCGAAATGCTGGCGATCATCGCCTATCACCAGCCGGTGACGCGCGCGGAAATCGAGGACATCCGCGGTGTGGTCACCTCGAAGGGCACGCTGGATGTCTTGCTGGAAACCGGCTGGATACGCCCGCGCGGCCGCCGCAAGGCGCCGGGGCGTCCCTTGACCTTCGGAACCACGGAAGCCTTCCTGTCACAGTTCAGCCTGGAGGCGCTCGGAGATCTGCCGGGCCTTGAGGAATTGAGAGGCACCGGCCTGTTGGATTCGCGGCTGCCTTCGGGATTCAGCGTTCCGGCGCCGTCGGATGACCCGGCCTTGCGCGAGGATGAAGATCCGCTTGAAATCGGTGATCTGGAACTGGCGCTGGCGCCGGCGGCTGAGCCGGAAACCGGGGACTGAATCTGACCGGCATCAGCCGATTTGCCGGCCATCAGGCTTCCCGCGACCGTTAACGGTCAGCGCCATAACAGGCATTTGACATGCCCTAAGTCCTTGTTTTTGACACCCCCCCGGCCTACTTTCAGCTGGAGTTCAGGCCGGCCACCGGCCTTCTGATGTTTGGAGGATTGCAGGATGGGTTCGCTTAGCATTTGGCACTGGATCGTCGTGATCGCAGTCGTCCTGCTGTTGTTCGGCCGCGGCAAGATTTCGGACCTGATGGGCGACGTTGCCCAGGGCATCAAGGCCTTCAAGAAGGGCATGCAGGACGACGAGAAGACTACGGAGAAGCCCGAGCCCGTGAAGACGATCGATCACAACGCTGCGCCGTCTACGGCGGCGCGTTCGGATGTCGGCAGCAAAGCTGTCTGACGGTCTTGCGGCCCGCGGCGGCAGTGCATTTGTTCTGCGGCAGGAGCGGTCGAGGCAGACGCGGGCGGCCCAAATCTTGTTTACAAGCATTGGGGTGAGATCGCATCGCGTGAGCGGATTTTTTGCATGTTCGACATCGGTGGGAGTGAACTGATCGTCATCGCGGTCGTGGCGCTGATTGCCATCGGCCCGAAAGAGCTGCCCGGCGTGCTGCGGATGGTCGGACAATGGATGGGCAAGGCGCGCAAGATGGCCGCCGAATTCCAGGGTCAGTTCCAGGAGGCCATGCGCGAGGCGGAGATGGCCGACCTCAAAAAGAGCTTTGACGAGGTCAAGGAAGCCGCCAGCGGCTTCACCAGCGGCAATCTCATGACCTCGCTGGAAAAGGACGTCAGCAAGTCGCTTGATATCGACGACATCGACAAGCCGGCGGCGGCGTCAACCGCTACGCCTGCGATCGAACCGCCGGTGACCCCGGCCACGCCGCAGATGCCGATCCCGGAAACCTTTGCCCCAGCCGATGCCGACGCGCTGGCGTCGCAGCCGCTGGGCATCGTGCAGGAGGTTCATCCTGAGCCGGCGCCGCAGCACAGCGCGGCTGACGTGCCTGACAGCTTCAAGGACGCCAAAGCGTCATGACTGCCGAGGACATCGAGGCCAGCAAAGCGCCGCTGATGGACCATTTGATCGAGCTGCGCTCGCGGCTGATCAAGGCGCTGCTCGGCTTTGGCATCGCCTTCATCTTCTGCTTCTTCTTCGCCAAGCAGATCTACAACGTGCTGGTATGGCCCTTCGTCTGGGTCGCAGGTGCGGAAAACTCGAAATTCATCTATACCGCGCTACTCGAGTATTTCATCACCCAGTTGAAGCTGGCGCTGTTCGGCGCCGGCTTCATCTCGTTTCCGATCGTGGCCACGCAGATCTACAAGTTCGTGGCGCCCGGCCTCTACAAGCACGAGCGCGGCGCGTTCCTGCCCTACCTGATCGCCACCCCCATCTTCTTCGTACTGGGATCGATGCTGGTCTATTTCGTGGTGCTGCCGATGCTGGTGCGGTTCTCGCTCGGCATGCAGCAGCTCGGCGGCCCGGAGACCGCGCAGATCCAGCTCCTGCCCAAGGTCGGCGAATATCTGTCGCTGATGATGTCGCTGATTTTCGCGTTCGGGATCGCGTTCCAGCTGCCGGTGATCCTGACGCTGCTGGGGCGGATCGGCATCATCACCTCGAAACAGCTGCGCGACAAACGGCGTTATTTCATCGTGGTCGCCTTCATCATCGCCGCGGTGCTGACGCCGCCCGACGTGCTGAGCCAGTCCTCGCTCGCGATCCCCTTGCTGGCGTTGTACGAGGGTTCGATCATCGCGGTGCGCATGGTGGAGAAGAAAGCCGCCGCCAAGGCTGCCGCCGCGGCCCCGCCATCCGCCACTCCACCACCGCCAGATCCGACACCGGCGGAGTAGGGGGCGTTAGCGCCTGCGTTTTCGTATCGGCACGGCAAACTGCTCATTATTCGTCATGCCCGGGCTTGTCCCGGGCATGTCAGTCTTTTACAGACCGTGCGACCAAGACGCGAATGGCCGGGACAAGCCCGGCCATGACGGGAAACAGCCATGCACGACATCAAATGGATCCGCGACAATTCCGAAGCGTTTGATAAGGCGCTGAGCCGTCGAAATCTGAAAGACGAAGACAAGGTAAGGTTTTCATCGCGAGCGATCCTCTCTTTGGATGAGGAGCGACGAAAACTCATTTTCGAAGTCGAGCAATGGCAGGAGAAGCGAAATCGCCTCTCAAAGGAAATCGGGCTTGCGAAAAGGACAAAGGATGAAGCTAAAGCTACGGAATTGATGGACCAAGTCAGCAGGTTGAAAAGCGACATTGCCCACGCGGGAGAGCAGGTCGTCACCAATATTGAGAAGAAGCTGGCGGATTTGCTTGCGGAAATTCCCAATTTGCCGCTGGACGAAGTCCCAAATGGCGCGGACGAACATGAAAATGTGGTGCGACATCACTTCGGTGCGGTGCGCAATTATGCGTTTGCGCCAAAGGCGCATGACGATCTCGGAGCCGCGCTCGGTTACATGGATTTTGAAACGGCGGCAAAGCTCAGTGGGGCGCGTTTCGTGGTGCTGAAAAAAAGCCTAGCGCGGCTGGAGCGCGCGATCGGCCAGTTCATGCTGGACCTTCATACCAACGAGCATGGCTACACTGAGATCAATCCGCCGCTGTTGGTGCGCGACGAAGTAATGTTCGGCACCGGGCAATTGCCAAAGTTTCGGACCGACCAATACTTTGCGTCCTCCGAAATCGACTGGAACCAGATTGATAGCATTCTTGATGCGGCGGGTGATTTCTCGCTCAGCCAAATGAGAATGAACCCCTCCAGTATTCGTGAGCTTGCGGAGAGTCTGTCCCACATTGCGGCTGATCAAGAGGACGCGTATGGAGAGAAAAACCATGGCGGGAGTCTGCTTGTTCGTGAGTTCATTGATCGTACGCGATCAAAGGGTCTGACTGGCAGACGGTGGCTCATCCCCACCGCCGAAGTCCCGCTGACAAATCTCGTGCGCGAATCCATCCTGGACGAGAAGCAATTGCCGATGCGGCTGACGGCGCTCACGCCGTGCTTTCGCGCCGAGGCCGGCGCCGCCGGCCGCGATACCCGCGGCATGATCCGCCAGCATCAATTTACAAAAGTCGAGCTGGTCTCGATCACGACGCCGGAAACGGCTCGAGATGAGCACGAGCGCATGCTGGCTTGCGCCGAGGAAGTGCTGCGGCAGCTCGATTTGCATTACCGGGTGATGACGCTGTGTGCCGGCGACATGGGTTTTTCGGCGCAAAAGACCTACGACATCGAGGTCTGGATGCCTGGCCAGGGCGATCGCGGGGCTTTCAGGGAAATCTCGAGCTGCTCGGTGTGCGGCGCTTTCCAGGCCCGGCGCATGGATGCGCGCTATCGCGGACCGGACGGCAAGCCGCGCTTCGTGCATACGCTGAACGGCTCCGGCACCGCGGTCGGCCGTGCCCTGATCGCGGTCATGGAAACCTATCAGCAGGAGGATGGTTCGATTGCCGTGCCCGACGTGCTGCAGCCCTATATGGGCGGGCTGAAGGTGGTCGCCCGCGATACGTGATTTTGTCGCGGGCAAAGCTCAGGTTCGATGTTGCGGAGGCAGCGTGGGTGCCGCTATGTTCTATTTTTGCGTGCGGCCCAAGCCGCTCGAGAAGCGAACATTCAGAATATTCAAGATGGCGTTGCATCGCGACATCTATTGGGTGGGCCGGCAATGGACGGTAACAGGCTACGGTATCCAGGCCTGCGATCAGAGGCAGAAGGGGAAATTCGATATCGAGGCCACCAGGCTGTGGGACGAAGGCGTGCTGGAGAGCGTGCGCGATCTGACGTGGCTCGATATCGTCGATTTCGAGAAAGCCATTGTGGTTGCCCGCAGGTATTACCCGGAGCCGGCGCGAAAGGTCGCGCCGCCCGAGGAGCGTGTCCTGGGCTTGATCGCAGAGGTATTGAGAGAGCCGAGCTGCCCAGACATTGGCCATCAAGACATCGGCGACAAAGACATTGACCACAAGGACGTTGGCCACAAAGAAATTGAAGCAACGCGCATCGAAAAGCCGAGATTGGCGGCTCAAAGATTCGAACTGCGGGCAGCAGGCTGGCCCGCGAAATTCGTGCCGCAATGGCGCATTCGGATCCAGCGCTGACAGGATTGCGCGTTGCAACCGTGGACAGAGAGCCCCGTGCTGGCGTAGCGCGGGGTCGCTTCCTCCACGGATGAAGTTTTTCAATGTGAGCAATTTTGACCAGGGCAGCAGAGGCCCGAAGGGTCATCCTCCGATTCGGACTTCGCTCCGCCCGGGTTCGCTCTGAGCGGCCTCGGTGGGCGCTCCAATCGATGCGAGGTGTCATGCCCGAATTTCAGCCGGTCGCGGCCGCGCATGTTGCTGCCATCAAGCGGCCTGGCTGCCCGATGTGCCAGCAGAACCGCATGCTGCTGTCGAAGCTTGAGGCAGGCCCCTCCGGATTCGACCGGGGTACATTCGAGTGCCAGAAATGCGGCCTCGTCCAGATCATGCCGGTATCGCGCGATCCGATAATCTCGTCGGTGCGGCGTTGGCTCGCCGGTGAATTCAGACCGCCGACTTGATCTTCGTCGTCGGGGCGCGTGTGTCGCGGGGCTCATACGGCCTCGCCCAGAGAGGTATCGGGCTGAGCCGAACCTGCGCCGATTAAAGTCGCCGACCGGACATAGCTAGTTTATAATGGCCCATCGTCGCGCTGCTGCGCGGGCCGCCGTTGACCGAGCGTGTTGCGCTGCCGCCTTGACGGGACCAACACCATGTCCAATACGCCGATAGCTGAGACCAAGGATGCCTTCCCTGCCCGGGATTTTCTGAGCCGGGCCGGGCATGGAATATCAGTCGATAAATATTCAAAAAACCAGAAGATATTCGGCCAGGGCGAGGTCGCCGACCGGGTCTTCTTCATTCAAAAGGGCAAGGTGAAGATGACAGTCCTGTCCGAACACGGCAAGGAGGCGGTGGTCGGGATTTTTGCCGAGGGGCAGTTTTTCGGCGAAGCATGTCTCGAAGGGGCGGAGGTGCGCAGCGCGACCAGCCAGGCCATGGAAGAGTGCGTGATTACATCCCTCACCAAGCCTGCCATGCTGGCTGCGCTCAGCGGCGAGCCGAAATTCTCGGCATTCTTTATCCAGTATCTGCTGTCTCGAAACAGCCGGATCGAAGACGACCTGATCGACCAGCTTTTCAATTCCAGCGAAAGACGGCTGGCGCGCCTGCTCTTGCTGCTCGCCAATTTCGGCAAGCAGGGCGGCGCGGCGCCGGTCGCCATCAGCCTCAGCCAGGAAACCCTGGCGGAAATGATCGGCACCACCCGATCCCGGGTGAGCTTTTTCATGAACAAGTTCAGGAAGAGGGGGCTGATCGACTACAATGGTAAGATCGAGGTCTATCCAGCGCTGCTCGACGCCGTGCTGCGCGAGAAACCTCAAATCAGCGAAGACGAATAGCCGGACCGTTTTTGCGGTTGGATTTAAGTCATGATCGCGCATCCCGTGGCTTCATGGTTTGAGACCGGTGCTTCAACGTTGCGGTCCATGGCGCGCGCCTCACCCTGAGGTCCGAGACCTCATCCTGAGCCGGGCACGCGCCGGTCTGCGTGGCCAAGGATGCGCGGCCATCGATCTCTGAAAATGCATTGCAACGCGTTCGCTTGATGACGTCGGCGCGGCCGGCCCAAAATGCTGGTGTGACAGCCATTTCGTCTGACTTCAGCGCGTTTGCCTCAAGCGCGATAGCCGGATAAGACGGCACATCGGGATCATGGAATCGATCGAGAAAGGCATTGAACGGATGCGGATTCTTTGCACCAATGACGACGGCATCCATGCCCCTGGCCTCAAGATCGTCGAGGAGATCGCGCGGGCGTTGTCGGATGATGTCTGGGTGGTGGCGCCGGAGCTTGATCAGTCCGGCGTCTCGCATTCGCTGTCGCTGAACGATCCGCTGCGGCTGCGTGAAGTCGGCCCGCGACATTTTGCGGTGCGCGGCACGCCGACCGATTGCGTCATTATGGGAGCGCGCCACATCCTCGGCGAAACCATGCCGGACCTCGTGCTGTCGGGTGTCAACAAGGGCCGCAACGTTGCTGAAGACGTGGTCTATTCCGGCACCATCGCCGGCGCGCTGGAAGGCACCATTTTGGGGATTCCATCGTTCGCGTTGTCGCAGGAATTCAGCATGGAGACCCGCCACGCTCCGCTTTGGGAGACCGCGCTGAAATTCGGGCCGCCGATCCTGCGCAAGGTGATCGACGCCGGCGTGCCCAAAAACACCGTGATCAACGTCAACTTTCCGGCCTGCGCGCCGGATGATGTCGCCGGCGTGCGTGTGACGCGGCAGGGCAAGCGCAATCTCGGCTTTCTGAAAGTCGACCAGCGCCGCGACGGCCGCGGCAATCCGTATTTCTGGATCGGGTTCGAGCGCCTCGCGCAAGTCGATGTGCCGGAGGAGGGCACCGATCTCGCCGCCTTGGCGGCACGTTATGTGTCAGTGACGCCGCTGCGGCTCGACCGCACCGACGACGAATTCTCGCAGGCACTGACGGCGACGCTGAAGTAGGGCGTTCTCTTTCGCCATTGTTGGCCTCTGTGCCGAGCAATGGCGCGATGCCAGCCGAAAGCAAACTCGCGCGCGTGCATCAGGCAGGGTCAGTCCGAGCGGCTGCGTTGGATCTTGCTCAAATGGTCAACGCGCATCATCAATTTGACGATTTTCTCTCAAGGCCGCGGTGCCCGCCGTCCCTTGCAAGGGATCTTGCCGCCATGCATTCAGCGAATTGCCCGATTCCGACCCAGAAATTCGCGCAATCGCAATTTAATAATCAAGACTGGTTGATGAAGTCATCACTTATCCGCGTCGGCCCACGGCACGTCGATGATTTCTGAGTTACGGCAATGGAGGCTCGATGGCGCGGATCGGGGGAGACGACACGCAGCGATACTCTGCGGTTGAAGGATTTCTGCTGGGTGATGCAGTGCCGATCCTTCTTCCGCAGCCTGACATCCAACGTATGCCCACGACCGCGTGGTTCGACGGTTCGCACATTCCTGATCACGTCGCTGCCGGGACCACGCTGGCAGTCTTTGACCCAATCGCACCAGCCTCATCGTTCTAGAATGCCCCTTTAATCGAAGTTCGCTCGAACAGATGCAACGGCATCGGCGAACGTCGGATGTGAGGACGCAAGGGTCAGCCGATGTCTTTTGAAATCCCTAACCATTTCCGCAGCAAGACGCGCACGCGCCGGGCGCCGCGTCGAGATGTCCATCCTGTCAAGGAATCGCGGCGCTGGCCGGCGAGGCCGCGACCGAAGTTTCGGCGAGCGAAAGAGCGCGTACGTAAGACCGACTTCGGAACCATCCTGCTGCATTGGATTCTGGTGATCACGCTGACGCTGTCGGTCGGGACCGGGCTTCGGATCGCCATGGATTCGCCGGAGCATTCGTGGCTGGT
>Ga0116117_1000459_pt1 | contig 10721 bp, 14 predicted proteins | sample June2015DPH_11_1_FD_89790 | JGI IMG/M metagenome (GOLD analysis project Ga0116117, IMG submission 89790) | Peatland microbial communities from SPRUCE experiment site at the Marcell Experimental Forest, Minnesota, USA - June2015DPH_11_10 | ecosystem: Environmental > Terrestrial > Soil > Wetlands... | reverse complement strand
CTCGGCGTCGTTTCCCAGACCAACACGCTCGACCGCCAGTTGAGCGTATGGGAGAACCTGTACTTCCACGGACGCCTCTTTGGTATGTCCTCGCACGAGTCGCGCGTGACTTCGGACCGGCTCCTCGAGCAGTTCCAGCTCGCCAAATGGGCCAAGGCGTCGGTCTACGCCCTCTCGGGCGGAATGGCCCAACGACTCATGGTCGCCCGATCGATCTTCCATCGTCCCGCCGTGCTGTTCATGGACGAACCGACAGCCGGTCTCGATCCCCAGAGCCGCCTAGCGCTGTGGGAGATCCTTCAGCAACTCAACGCGGACGGTCAGACCATTCTGCTCACCACGCACTACATGGAAGAAGCAGATCAACTGTGCAGTCGGGTTGCCATCATGGACCACGGCAAGATCCTCGCACTCGACACGCCCGAAGGACTCAAGCGCAGCGTGGGGGTGGACACGATAGTCACCATCAAGGCCTCGGGCGACCTCAAGCTCCTCGCCACGACGTTAGAGAAGGGCGTGCCCGGCGTGACCCACAGTCGCGAGATCGACAAGGGTGTTGAACTTCACGTCAAGAGCGGCGAACGAATACTGGCTCAGGTGGTCGCCGCGGCGGAGTCGGGTGGTTTCACGGTGGTGGATCTTTCGGTCGCCGAGCCCTCGTTAGAGACCGTCTTCATCAACCTCACGGGCAAGGAGTTGCGCGACTGATGACCGTACACGAACTCACGAGCCAGTCCCACATCGCCATTGGACCTCGTCGTTCGCTCCTTAGCGCGAGTCGATCGGCTCTCGGGGCTCTCTTGCTGCGCGACGTCGTCGTGCTGAAGAAGGACTGGGCGATCTTCATCCTTCGAACGATCGTGCAACCTTTCCTACTCTGCTTCGTCTTCCTCTTCGTCTTTCCAAAAATTGGACAATCCGTGGGGGGCAGCGGCGGTGCCACGGGTGAAAGCGCATTCGCGACCGTGCTCGTGGCGGGCGTCGTCGGCATCTCCATCATGTTCCAAGGCGTCCAATCAGTCGCGTTGCAGATGTCCCAAGAATTCGGCTTCACGCGAGAGATTGAGGACCGCGTGCAGGCGCCGTGTCCGATCTGGCTGGTCGCCTTCGAGAAGGTCATCTCCGGGGCGGTCCAGGGTCTCATCTCAGCCGCCATCGTGCTGCCCATCGCCTCGGTGGTCCACGCGAAAGGAGTAAGTGCCGCCATCTCGATACACTGGCTCATCTTGTTGACCCTGGTACCGCTCGCGTGCGTCGCGATGGCCTCCCTAGGTCTCGTGCTCGGTACAAGTTTCGAACCGCGCAACATCGGCTTGATGTTCGGCTTCGTGATCCTGCCCATCACTTTCCTTGGTGGCACGTACTATCAGTGGAACCGTCTCGCGTCGGTCAAGATCGGCTCGTGGCACTGGCTCCAAACGATCGTGCTCATAAATCCACTGCTCTACGTCAACGAGGGGATGCGCGCGGCGTTCACTGACGTACCCCACATGCACTTGTACGTCATCTATCCGGTGCTGATCACGTTCTGCGTCGCATTCCTGTTACTCGGGCTGCGCAATTTCCGCCGGCGAGTCCTCACTTAACTCAGAAACTCGCGGATGGTGAATCACTACCGCACGCGGTAGATCGCGGCTTCGTTGGCGGCGAGTTCACCTGGCGTCGGTCGATCGACACTCGAGAATACCAAGGTCGAGCCCACCATGTCGATGGGAAGCGTCGAACCGGTGAAGTTCACCAAGACCCGCAGCACCTCGTCCTCGGCGACCCGGTCGAAGACCAGGGCGTCGCCTTGGACGTGCAAATTCTCGGTCTGACCGAATCGCAGGACCTTGGAATTTCGACGCAAAGCCAACAGTCGTCGCGTGAACTGCAGTGTCGATCCGGTCGATTCCGCTTGGCGCTGCACGCTGAATCTCGAAGCATCGCCGGCAAAGGGCAACCAGGCGCCAGCGGGCCAGCCGTGGTCCTCGTTGTCATCCCAGGGAATCGGAGCTCGACAGCCGTCACGACCGCCAGGATCCACCACTTGTTCGGGCGCGACGATCGCGTCTTCGAGGCCGAGTTCCTCACCGGCGTAAAGAAAGGCCGTACCTCGCAGCGCCAACAACAACGTCATGGCGGCGCGCACACGCTCTTGGCCCCCGAGGCGCGTCGCGACGCGAGCATTGTCATGATTGCTCAACACCCAGGTCGGCCACGCCGACACCGGGCCGAGCGCCGACTCGGTTTCACGAATCGTGTCTAGCCACGCGCTCGCGCGCCAGGCGGTGAACAGCGACTTGAAGTTGAACGAGAGGTGCAATTCGTCGCCGTGTCCGTAGTAAGTCGCCACCCGCACCGGATCGAGGAGATAGACCTCACCGATGGACACGCGCTCCCCTTCGTACTCTTCAAGCACTGTACGAATCTCCCGCAAGTATTCGTGGGTGACGTCGACGTCGTTGAGCGGTGTGTGGCTCAGCAATCGCAGCTCAGCGGGGTCGTCCTGGTCGACGTCCTTGCCTAAGGCGTGCACGACGTCCATCCGAAAGCCGTCGACGCCTCGATCGAGCCAGAAGCGCAAGGTCTCACTCATGGCATCTCGGACCGCTGGATTGGACCAATCGAGGTCGGGCTGGTCAGCGAGGAACATGTGAAGGTAGTACTGACCCGTCACCTCGTCCCAGGTCCACGCGGGCTCGTCGCTCCAGGCGTGGATCCAGTTGTTCGGAAGAGACCCGTCAGGCTTCGCGTCACGCCAGACGTACCAATCCCGGTGCCTGCTCGTGCGTGAAGATCTGGCGTCAAGGAACCAGGGGTGCTCACTCGAGGTGTGGTTGGGTACCCAGTCGAGCAAGACCCGTATGCCGAGCTCGTGAGCTTCACGAATCAACAAATCGAAGTCACGCAACGAGCCAAAGGTCGGATCGACGTCGACGAAATTCGACACGTCGTACCCGAAATCGCGCATCGGCGAGGGGAAGATCGGAGAAAGCCAAATGGCGTCGATACCCAGCCACTCCAAGTAGCGGAGTCGATGGCGCACTCCGTTGAGATCGCCGACCCCGTCCGCGTTGGAATCACTGAACGATCGTGGATAGATCTGGTACACCACCGCGTCACGCCACCACGTCATCGTCGAAGACTAACCCGCGTGAAAGGTGACCCGAACTGAATTCAGGCGTGCCCCCGCTGGAAGGCGTAGAGCACGACGCCCACGACAATGACGATCACCATCATCGTTTTGGCGTTCTTCGCGACGAGCCACGTCGTCGGCAGAGACGACGTCGCTGCCGGTTCGGTGCCCCACGTCGTGTTGGGCGTCGTACCAACCATCGCGTCACCGTCACCCACGAGTCCGCGAAAGGGTTGAGTCGGGGTCAAGAGATACGCGTACGCCTGAAATCTGATCTGGAAGCGCAGCACGAGGGCCAGGGCCTGGTGAAGCGTCTGGGGTTCACGTCCACTGAAGATCCCCCAAACCCACATCACGAAAAGGAAGGGATACGAGCCAAACGAGAGCACCCCGCTGACGATGCTGCCCGGTATGGCCAATACCAATCGAAAGAACACGGCGGACCGGTTGAGTGGCACGTGATCAATCGAGAGCGAGACCTGGTCATGGGCCCCCTCGTCAAAGACCAGCCCGGGCCAGCGACTCGTGAGCAAGAACACGTACGCGAGCACGTTGGCGTAGAGTCGCAGCGCGCCCGTGAGGAATATCTGCAACCCGTCAGGTACGCGCCCAGTGAACAGCGAAGCGAACCATGCCCCGATCACCGCGAAGAAAGCCGCGAGTGAGACAAAGGCCGCGACGAAGAGCAGCGGAATGGCCAGGATCAATCGGATGAGAATCGTCCCACGAGCCTGCACGGGCGGTTCGAGCGAAAGACCCACGAGGACCTGCGCCTCGTCGCGAATCGCAGTCGACGACAACGGCGGCATTGCCGCCATGGATGTCGAACCTGGGGTCGGCGCGCCACAGACGGCACAGAACCTTTGCCCTTCGACCTCCAACGTTCCGCATTGTGCGCAGTACGCCATAGTGACTCCTTTGGACGCCCAAGTGGCAGGAGCGGGGCCTTGCCCAGGGGCGTGAGCAACGTCGTAAAGTTCCGCCTCGAGGGAGTGTAACCGAGCGTCTCCACTACCTCCAAGTACCTTTCTTGAGAGGCAACGCAATGACGCCCCTTCAATCAGATCTCATTGGACCGATCCACGTGAAAGACACATCGCGCGAGCGAAGGCACGTCAAGATAGTCAGCGCACTCGCCAAAGGCGAGTGACGTCGAATCGTAGAAGACCGAGATTGACGACGGAATTTTCGACGAGAGAATGTTCGGTGTCGTACCCATGACCGGCGTCGTCGCCGCTACCATCAACCCACGTTGCGGATGCTTGCCCAACGGAGCACCAGTGCCCGTGAACGTGAACACCACCGACGTCTGTCCATCTTGGTAGACGAAGCCCAGCGCTCCGTGGACTTGGTCGTCTTTTTCGTGCAAAGTCACGAAGTAGTGCGGCTGGTCCAGCGAGCCACTGACGTAGACGCCCGCCAGCGGTCCAAGAGTGGTTGGCGACGTCAACGGTGTGCTTCGCGCCACCGCGATGATCGAGAGGACAAGCGCCGCCGTAGCGACCAGTGCCGTCACCATACTGAGAACTCGAGACATTTGATGGCGCGTATGCGTCATGGTCGAGGCACCGAAGACGATTCTCTGGGCCAGCTCATGGAATCAAAAACGCTGGCACGAGACCCGAAAGGATTCATCCTTCACTTCTACACCGCCCAGAAGGGTTCCGACGTGTCGGCACGGTCGAACACCCACGTTCTACGCCGCAACCCACTAAGGGACGTACACGGCCTCAGTTCTTGGCGTTGAGGTCAAGCGGCGGCACCGTGGTCGGGGGAACAGTGATCTGGGATCCTCCAAAATTCGACGACGAAGGCCCGCGGTCGAGACTGGATTGCCTGTCCCCTTGGTCGGCAACTGCAACACCTCCAGGATGCCGTGATTGGCAATAGTGACGATACCTCCCACGCTGGGGTTCGCGATGTTCCACGTATTGAAGGTGACGGGGGCGTCCGCGAGTACGTCAAGGCCGGCCGACGTCCGTTCAACTGACGTACTGAACGAGACTGTCTGGGTCACGCCGTGCATCGTCAATGTTGCGGCAGCCTTCTCCTGAGTAGTGGCCCCCACAACGGGTACCGAACCAAAGTCGATCGGTTTGGTCGCTGCAGCGACGCCGTCGGACACTGCGAGACGGTCATGATGCGACCATCGAACTGCGCGTTGCGATTTGGTTGGTCACCCTTCAACGTCGCCAGGTCCACCGTGAAGGTCCCGCTCGTCACCGTGGTGCCCTGGACGTTGGCCGATCCCCAGACCATCGTCGTGCGACCCACTGCCGTCGTGCTCTGTCCAGCCAAGACCTCGTCAACTCGATAACCAACGAACGGACCAGCGCCCACGTGCCAAGTATCCGCAAACGAAGGTACGGCAGTGGCAGCGCCTATATCAGAGGATCCGGGGGTTCATTGGGTCGTCACCGTCTTTGGAAGACTGAGCTTGGCGGGCGGAGGTCTCTCAATGAAGTGTACGAATTTGTACGGTCCACCAACGACGGGTAGTACCACGAAGACGATGGCTACGATGAGTCGGCGAATCCATCGGCGACTCGAAGCGATTGGTCCAATCATGTCTGGGCTTCCTCGATCAATGATTGACGTTCAGGCTTGAAACGCCGCAAAAATATCTTCTCAAGGTTCGATAGGAATGGTTTCAAATCCCTTTCGAAGTTGTCTTGAAAGTCGAATCCACAAAGTGTCAGTCTCCCATCGCCGAACGCGAAAATGCCTGATAAAGGAGTCTCCACCCAAGCAGGAAAAGGCCGAGGAATGCCGACGCTACAAATATGAAAGCCAGCGCTATACCTTGTCCCGTTAGCGCGCGAAGAGCCATACCGACCACGACAATCACCACGACAATGAAGGAACCGTCCGTTAGTGTGACGCCCGTTCGATGAACCGATAAAAGTGCCAGCCATGCGACGCCGAGCCCAACCGCGAACGGCCAAGTCGTTGACGCCATACCGGCAACTGTGACTCCGTGGTCGTGCGCTGAGCGCCCGAGGGAAACGAACAGGAGGATGAATGCCATGTCAATCGCCACTCGTAGTTGTCTCACGCCAAGACTTTCGACCATTATTTTCGAACTTCGTGCATCGTGCTTCGTGTCTCGATTCGATCATAACGGTGCCAGCCATGTGGAGGCTCTCGTCAAAGTGGCCTTTAGTGACCGACGAAAGTGAGGGAGGAAAGTTGCCACTCAATCCCAACATGCCCCTCGACATTGTCAATTCAACTTAGACCGACCTTTGCGAATGCAATACCGAAGTTTCTATCGTCTGCTTAGCCAACGAAGTCAAAGGAAAACCGCGCGAGCACCAGCGACGAACTCCACGCACGCACTGCGGGACGACAACACCGGAATCGACTTGAAGAATGGTGAGTGGAACTTGGAAGATCGTTCCCGGGCAAACAATGCGACGTGACCTTGAAGTATCGCAGTGATCTGGTGCTTTGAAACGCAAAAAGGGCGAACGCGGATTCCTGTTTCGGTCCGCGATCACCCTTCTTACGTTTGAATATTTTTTAGCCGTTATTTGCGCCGAGCCCTCAGTGCTGGCATGCCTAATGGAAGTGCGGCTACGACTGCTGCAACGAGACCAATGAACGCTCCAAAGCCCCAGCCAATGCCACTCAATCCGATGCCGCCGGGCTTGTCCACGAACGATAGAACCGTGAAGACCAGATTCACCACTGAGGCAATGAGTAAGAACTGCTCGCCGGCTATAGGCATCTTGAACGGCAATTCGGAGAATCCCGCAATTGAAACGAGATAGGCAAGTATCGCCAAGGACAAGAGAAAGACGATGTACATCCATCCGTGCCACAAGCCATCCTGGGATACTGAACCAAGCCCAAAGTTGTACGTGTACCAGGGAAGAAAAAGAGAAATAAACAAAACAAGCGTTGCTATTGCTGTCGTACGTTCCGCGGAAGACCAACGTTTCATTTGGAACGAGAACGACGATGTACTTGATGCAGCACTCACAGTGACCCCTTACCGGTTGCTCTGATCCAAAACTCTGAATCAAATTTTTTTCAGCATACCGAAGCGGGGATAGATTTGCCTGCCGTATCAAAGGAATGCCTGTTGCATTCTCAGAATTCAAGCCCTAAAAAGAGAAAATGACAGGCTCAGCCTGCCTATAGGGATAAGCGCCAAATTGGCAAAAACCACTCCTATGACGCAATTACTTACCGACAGTGCGATTGGCGGACCGACACCTCCCGATACGAAGACCGAAATAGTGGAAAATCGTACTTTCAAAGTCGGGAAGCACCGTACTGTGTTGTCACAACGGCACCTGATCCCATAACACAAATCTTCTCGGATGACATGGGGCTCGCCCGGTGATATTACCTTGGCGATCCGGTCGCAACGTAGGATTGTCTTGCGTTGCACTGGTGTTGACGTGAGACTGTTCACCGCTTGATCACCTGAGGACTTCGTCAGTTTCGTAATGTTCCGACGCGACTTCCTTCATGTCCCGCCTCAAACAAGGAGTTGATGAAATGCGCAAAGTAGTCGCCTACGAGTTGTTGTCGCTTGACGGAGTGGCCGAAGAGCCAGACGAGTTCGTTACCAACTGGGATGAAATCATGGACGAGAACCTCGGCCGCGTCATAGCCACTCAGGACACCGTGCTACTCGGGCATCGAACTTACGACCATTGGGCCAAGTTCTGGCCAACGAGTGAGATAGAACCTTTCGCCGGATTCATCAATGGAGTCGAGAAATTCGTGATGGCAACGACAACACCTTCGCAGAACTGGTCGAACAGTGTCGTTGTCAACGGCGACCTTTTTGAGTTCGTCTCTGAGTTGAAGCAGCAGTCCGGTAATGACATCGGGATTCATGGCAGTATCAGTCTCTTCCAATCGCTGTACGAACTTGGTCTGGTGGACGAACTGCGACTTGTTATTTCTCCGGCCGTTCATATGCGCGGTCGAAAACTCTTTGAAAAGGGGCCTCCTACTCGGCTGACATTGACCCGCCAGGTCGTGTCCCCGACCGGCTGTCTTCTACTCAACTACGAAGTCGAGCGCTAGGGCATCAGCGGAAGTGGTGGAGGGCATCACTTGAACCTGTCTCAAAATCGAACGGCCGCATTCACTCGCTGTTTGCGTAGGGCCGGTGAGGATCGAACTCACGACCGAGGGATTATGAGTCCCCTGCTCTAACCACTGAGCTACGGCCCTTGGAAACGCCTGGTCCGCACAGTGACAATCGGCGAACCTGCATTGAGACAAAAGTATCAGGTGCAACCTCGCCTGAAGTCGTGCACCAGCGTTGTTCCGCAACGAAATGGAGAACGGGGACGAAAGTTGTCTCCTCGCTAGCCCAACACATCCTGGTGAGTACAACGTTTCAACAATTCTGGTCGCAACGACACCATTTGAACGAGCTCGGTTGGCGTAGGAACACAAAAGTTGCGTGCCCACACCAAAGCACGATCAAGCCATGGCGCGACACCATAAAGGGCACGTCAGCCTTGCTATGACTTTCTCTCTGTTTCGAAGTACCGTAACTCGACCAGCGATAGGGTGAAACAGTGGTTAAACGACTCTCCGTCCTCGCCAGTCTGGCCGTGTTGGGTGTAGGGGCGTGGCTGGTTAGCCGTGGTCAAGAGGTGGACCGAGTCTGCAAGGTAAATACGATCTCCGGGAACGGAGGCAACAGTTTCAGCCACTGTACGAACTTGATATCTACGTATTTCTTGGGCTACGCCCTGTGCATACTGGGATTCATTCTCTTACTGATGTCGATCTTCGTGATTCGCCAACACTCTCGCCAGGTGAAACCGCACACACCGAAACGGTCCGGTGACGAGCAGCAACCCGACGACTCCAATCCCTTCCGCGCGGTCATGAAGCAAGAGAAGGATTCCGGCAAGACTCCCGAAGACGGCCATGAGGAGAATCGCGGCTAGTTCGCCAACAGATTGCCGACTGTGTTCGAAGGAGCGCGGACTGGCTCCCAGAGCAGGACTCGAACCTGCAACCTAGCGATTAACAGTCGCTTGCTCTGCCAATTGAGCTATCTGGGATTGCACTACAGCAAAGCAACATTAGCACCCACCACTTGCCTTCATTGTTGGTCGAACCACGCCTGGAGTCGCTGTGCTTCGGGACTTTCGATCACCGCCCTACGACAACGGTCGAGTCGTTTCGACATCGCCTGACGAGAGATGCCGTATCCCTTTGCGATCTCTTCTATGGACATGGTACGAAACGTGTACTGCCAAAACGCGTCGAAATCCTTACCACAGAGCCGCCGCAACTCGTCAATCACCCAGGCGGGCGCATCTCGAGTGGCTACCGGTTCTCGAAGGTCGCCAACCAAATTGAAGTCCGTGGGTTCGAAACGGCGTGAGTTGAGATCACGACTCATCTGGATGACCTCGAGTGCCTTGACCTGCGAGATGTCGAGTGCGAGTGCCACCTCTCGCTTGGTGAGCCGCTTGCCGGTCTGGCCGCGTTCCAACTTCTGAAAAGCGAGGACCCGACGCATTTCTGAATCGCTTAACCCGGCTTGTTGTTGAATTGCCTGGTTCACGAGCTTCATGATCCAATAGTTGGCGTAGGTGGAGAAGCGGTTGCCTTTCGACGGGTCAAAACGATGCAGCGCGTTCACCAGACCCTCGATACCCGCAGCCTCGAGATCCTCATTTCCGAAACGGTAACCACGCTCGAGAACCCTGGTGCGCACGAGCCCGCACGTCGCGCGCAACAGGAGTGATTCAGCTTCCTGACCCGCTTGTCGATCGCGCAGCACTCGGCGTCTGTCGCCCACGTCCATGGCCGGTGTGGCGAGCAGAAGGCGCTCGGCCTCGCGCCCGCGTTCGATCACCGGATACAACTGGCGCTCCTCGTCGACACTCAGCGGTGCCAGCATCTCGAGACCACCAATGACGCCACGAGAAGTCCACGTCACGACGCGTCGCTCGTGGTTCTTTCGAGTAGCCAGTCCTTTAAGTCTCGTTCCGCCCCTTCGCCCTCAGCAGTATCGAGCAGGGCCACTCGTTCTTTCACGTCGCGAATGGTAGCCATCGCCACATCGGGCGAGACCTTGTCGCTTCGCAGATCACGCTCGACGTTCTTCAGTTCCTCGGCCACGGCACTTCGAAGTAGTTGTGCCACCACGGCCGTGACATCCTCGGCGGTAAAATCACGATCGAATTCATCGACCACAATCTGGCTCAGCAACTTCGCCGCCTGGGCCTCGCCCCGGCGTTCGAGCTCGTCAATGGCGTCCGATACCGAGCGGCCCGACGAGAGACTTTCGAAGATCTCGCGCTGAGTCTCATTGACGAAGTACTGGGCAATGAAACGATCCTTCGCCAGACGCGGCGCGTGCAACGTGAGGCGTAATGCCTCAAGGCCCGGACGTGGCGTCGTCACGACGCGAAGCGGTGCCTCGCCGCTCACGCTCGGGGTGGGCTCGTTGGGAATCTCGCGCCCGGCCGGGTGACGAAGGATCTCAATCAACGTCGTGCGCAACACTCTCGGTTCGAGGTGAAGAGAGTCGGCGACCTGCATGACGTACTGGTCTCGCACCAGTTCACTGGGGTGTTCGGCGAGTACTCGCATCGCCGGTTCCGCGGCG
>Ga0116117_1000455_pt1 | contig 10782 bp, 5 predicted proteins | sample June2015DPH_11_1_FD_89790 | JGI IMG/M metagenome (GOLD analysis project Ga0116117, IMG submission 89790) | Peatland microbial communities from SPRUCE experiment site at the Marcell Experimental Forest, Minnesota, USA - June2015DPH_11_10 | ecosystem: Environmental > Terrestrial > Soil > Wetlands >... | reverse complement strand
TGCTGAAGTCGGGTTGTAAGCCGAAGTCGTCTATGGCGCGGCGGAACGCGTCGCTTGCATGCCTGATGACCAAAGAACAATTTGTCGCGTCGCGCTTGCGGCCGGCCGCCAGAAGGATCTGTACGCAGGGCGTGGCGGCGTAGTCGACGTCAGATCCATCGAGGGTCAGTATCGGATCGCCGCTGCGCGTCAGAATGCCGGTCAAGAGATCGTTGGCAAAGGCGAGATCGAGCCTGCTGGGCAGCGCGATGACGGCGGTTGCCGCGGCCTCCCGCTCGCCATCGCCACGGTTTTGGAACGCAGTCTTTTCCACAAGAGAATCCTGACGTTGTCATGGACCGAGCCGGCCGCATGCAATTTCGAAAAAGCCACGTAGCTTCGAAAATCTCGAACCGTGATGAGCGAGTTCAGCTGGATAAATACTCCGGCCGATGTTATGAGCAGTTAAGCTTGCGATCGGTAGTACTACGGCAACCCAATGCATGTGATGCGGCGGACGGCGCGGCGACGAGAGCCGCGGGAAAGGCTGAGCTATCAATCGAGCGCGCGATCGATCCTGCGTTTGCGCAGAACAAGCATTGAGCCGGTAATTTTACGGGCCCGGATCTTAACCGGGACCCTTGTTGGTCAAAGATCGTAGCAATGCAATTCTTTCCGATTGTTAACGCGACAAGCCCTGCTGGAACCGATCAAATATGGCTGCCGAGCGGATGCTCAGAGGTCGCCAACCGCCAAGTTGTGATACATTGTTGAACTGCCGATAACCTGATCGATGGCTCTGGCTGATGGACCAACCCGTAAAACCCTTCGTTGATTTTCCTCCGATTGGGCCTTCGCCGGCCACCCCGCGGGGGCCGCGCCGGCGTGTCGGGCGCATGCTGTTGCTCTCCGTACTTGCGATACTGATTGTCGCCGGCGTCGTCTGGTGGAGCCGGCAGCAGACCGCGCCACAGCCAGGCGGTGCGGGCCGAAATGCCGCGCCAATGTCGATCGTGCCCGAGACGGTCGCCAAGGGCGATATCGGCATCAACCTCAATGCGCTGGGCACGGTGACCTCGCTTGCCACGGTCACGGTCAGGACCCAGATCAGCGGCTATCTGATCAAGATCGATTTCACGGAAGGGCAGGAAGTCAAGAAGGGCGACCTGCTCGCGGAAATCGATTCGCGGCCCTACGAGGCAACCCTCGCGCAAGCCAAAGGCCAGTTGGCGCGCGACGAAGCGATGCTGAAAGGCGCCCAGGTCGATCTCACGCGCTATCAGGGCCTGGCGGCGCAGAATGCCGTGCCGCATCAGACACTGGACACCCAGGTCGCGCTGGTTGGACAGGACCAGGGCACGGTCGAAGCCGACCGCGGAACGGTCAAGTCGGCCGAGGTCAACCTGCAATATTGCCGTATCCTGTCGCCGCTGGACGGCCGCGTCGGGCTGCGCCAGGTCGATCAGGGCAACTATGTGACTCCAGGCGACACCAACGGCCTCGTCGTCATCACGCAGTTGCAGCCGATCAGCGTGCTGTTCACGGTGCCGGAGGATAATTTGCAGGCGATTTCGAAGCGGCTGCAGCAAGGCGCCATGCTGCCCGCGACCGCCTATGATCGCAGCGGCGCCAACAAGCTCGCCGACGGGACCCTCTCGACCTTCGACAGCCAGATCGATCCGACCACCGGAACCATCAAGCTGCGGGGGCTGTTCCCGAACGAATCGCGGACGCTCTATCCCAATCAGTTCGTGAATATCCGGTTGCTGATCGACACCCACAAGGACGTGACGACGATGTCGACCGCGGGAATCCAGCGCGGCGTCCCCGGCACCTTTGTCTATCTGATCAATGCCGACAACACCGTATCGGTTCGCCCGGTGCAGCTCGGCGCGACCGACGGCGATCGGGCGGAGGTTCGCTCCGGGCTGGCGCCAGGCGATCGCATCGTCATCGATGGCGCCGACAAGCTGCGCGAAGGTGCGAAGGTCAACATCCGGACGGAGAATGACGCCGCCGCGCCGCCGCCGTCGGCGCCGGGCCCGGATAAATCGGGCGGCAAGAAGCGACGTTCGGACGACGGGCAAAAACAGTGAACCCGTCGCAGCCGTTCATTTTACGGCCGGTGGCCACCACGTTGCTGATGATAGCCATCATGCTTACGGGCATCCTGGCGTTCAGATTCCTGCCGGTCGCCGCTCTGCCTGAAGTCGACTATCCGACCATCCAGGTGCAGACTTTCTATCCCGGCGCCAGTCCGGACGTGATGACATCGTCGGTTACCGCGCCCTTGGAGGTGCAATTCGGCCAAATGCCGAATCTCAACCAGATGAGTTCGGTAAGTTCCGCCGGTGCGTCGGTCATCACCCTGCAGTTCGGACTCACCATCTCCCTCGATGTTGCCGAACAGGAAGTGCAGGCCGCCATCAATGCCGCCGGCAATCTCCTGCCTTCCGATCTGCCGGCGCCGCCGATTTACGCCAAGGTCAACCCGGCCGACGCGCCGATCCTGACGCTGGGGTTGACGTCGAAAACCTTGCCGCTGACGCAGGTGGAAGATTTCGCGGATACCCGGCTCGCGCAAAAGATCTCCCAGCTTCCCGGCGTCGGACTTGTCAGCATTTCTGGCGGTCAGCGACCCGCGGTGCGGATTCGTGCCGATATCCGCAAACTCGCCGCCTACGGATTGAACATTGATGATCTCCGCACCACCCTCGGCAATGCCAACATCAACACGCCGAAGGGAAATTTCGACGGCGCGATGCGTGCCTACACCATCAATGCCAACGACCAGATCAGAAATGCCAGCGACTATCGGGCACTGATAGTGGCCTACAAAAACGGTTCGCCGGTTCGGCTCAGCGACGTCGGCGACGTCGTCGACGGCGCCCAGAACGACAAGCTTGGCGCCTGGATGAACCAGGTGCCGGCAATCATCCTGAACATCCAGCGCCAGCCCGGCGCCAACGTCATTGCAGTCGTCGAGGGCATCAAGGCGCTGTTACCGCAATTGCAGGCCGCGCTGCCTGCCGCGATCGATCTCAACATTCTGACCGACCGGACCGTGACCATCCGCGCTTCGGTGCAGGATGTGGAATACGAACTGGCGCTCGCCGTCATCCTGGTGGTGCTGGTGATCTTCGTGTTCCTGCGCAACGCACGGGCGACCCTGATCCCGAGCCTGTCGGTGCCGCTGTCGCTGGTCGGTACGCTTGGCGCGATGTACCTGTTCGGCTTCAGCCTCAACAATCTGTCCCTGATGGCGCTGACCATCGCCACCGGCTTCGTGGTCGACGACGCCATCGTGGTGATTGAAAACATCTCCCGTTATATCGAAGAGGGCGAGTCGCCGCTGCGCGCGGCGTTGCGCGGCTCCGAACAGATCGGCTTCACCATTATTTCGCTGACGGTGTCGCTGATCGCGGTGCTGATTCCGCTGCTGTTCATGGGCGACGTGGTGGGCCGGCTATTCCGGGAATTTGCCATCACGCTTTCGGTCACCATCCTGATTTCCGCCGTGGTATCGCTGACCCTGGTGCCGATGGCCTGCGCCAAGCTGCTCAAGCCGGAGACCGAGTCCCACGAGAACGCCTTTCAGCGTTATTTCCGCGAAGGGTTCGACCGGATCATCGCGGTCTATGGGGATGCGCTCAACTGGGTACTCGATCGTCAGACTTTTGTTCTCTTGATTGCCTTGGCTACCTTCGCGCTGACCGCCCTGCTCTACGTTGTCATCCCCAAGGGCTTCTTCCCGCTTCAGGATACCGGCGTCATTCAGGCCATATCCGAGGCGCCGCAGTCGGTGTCCTACGCCGCGATGGCGGAGCGGCAACAGCAATTGGCCGCCGCCATTCTCAGGGATCCCGACGTCGAAAGTCTTTCCTCGTTCATCGGCGTCGACGGCACCAACACGACGCTCAACAGCGGCCGCATCCTGATCAATCTCAAACCGCACGACCAGCGCAAATCCGACATCACAAGTGTGATGCGGCGCCTCAAGGACCGTACCGCGTCCCTGACAGGTGTCACCCTTTTCATGCAGCCGGTTCAGGACCTGACGATCGAGGGCACCGTCAGCCGGACGCAATACCAATTCATCCTTCAGGATGCGGATCCGGCGCAACTTGCCGAATGGACGCCCAAACTGGTCGACAAGCTTAGCCAGCTTCCGCAGCTTGCCGACGTCACCAGCGACATCTCGAATCAGGGGCTATCCGTCTTCGTCGAGATCGACCGCGACCAGGCCGCCCGTTTTGGAATTACGCCTGCGACGGTCGACAATGCGCTTTACGATTCCTACGGCCAGCGCATCGTCTCCACCATCTTCACCAATTCGAACCAGTACCGCGTCATCCTCGAAGCCGATCCCTCCTTGCAAACCTCCCTGCAATCCCTGTCGGACATCTATCTGCCCTCGTCGGTGGGCGGCGCGCCGGTGCCGCTGGCGGTGATGGCCAAGATGCGACAGGAAACGGCGCCGCTGCAGGTCTCGCATCTCGGCCAGTTTCCCGCATCCACCGTATCCTTCAACCTGGCGCCCGGCGCATCGCTCGGCGAGGCGGTGACGGCGATCAAGCAGGCCGAGATCGACATTGGGCTGCCGCTCAGCGTCATCTCGAGCTTTCAGGGTGCCGCGCTGGCGTTCCAGTCATCGCTTTCAAATCAGCTGTTCCTGATCCTGGCGGCGGTCGTCACCGTCTATATCGTGCTCGGCGTACTTTATGAGAGCTTCATCCATCCGCTTACCATCCTCTCGACGCTGCCGTCGGCCGGCATCGGCGCGCTGCTGGCGCTGATGGTCGCCGGCGACGATCTCACCATCGTCGCCATCATCGGCATTATTCTTCTGATCGGCATCGTCAAAAAGAACGCGATCATGATGATCGACTTCGCGCTCGACGCCGAGCGAAACGAGGGCAAACCGCCGCGCGAAGCCATCTACCAGGCCTGTCTGCTGCGATTCCGCCCCATCCTGATGACGACGATGGCGGCGATCCTGGGCGCCTTGCCGTTGATGCTCGGGACCGGCGCGGGTTCCGAATTGCGGCACCCGCTTGGTATTTCCATTGTCGGTGGCCTCCTGGTCAGTCAACTGCTGACCCTGTTCACCACGCCGGTGATCTACCTCTGGTTCGATCGCCTGGCAGCGCGGTTTGCCGGCCGCGCCGGTGGCGTGGCGAACGAGCTGAACTGAGTCATGTAAGAAATGGACCCGTCAACCCCCTTCATTCGCCGACCGGTCGCAACCACGCTATTGACCTTCGGCCTGGCGGCGGCCGGGGCTGTGGCATTTTTCAAGCTGCCGGTGTCGCCGCTGCCGCAGGTGGATTTTCCGACCATTTCCGTGCAGGCGACCCTGCCGGGCGCCAGCCCGGAGGATGTCGCCACCACCGTCGCGAGCCCGCTCGAGCGCCATCTCGGGCAGATCGCCGATGTCACCGAGATGACTTCCTCGAGCACGGTGGGATCGACCCGCATCACCCTGCAGTTCGGACTTAACCGGGATATCAACGGCGCGGCGCGCGACGTGCAGGCGGCCATCAATGCCGCCCGCGCCGACCTGCCGACCAGCCTGCGCACCAATCCGACCTACCGCAAGGTCAATCCCGCCGATGCGCCGATCCTGATCCTGACCTTGACTTCCGACACGCTGACCCGCGGCGATATGTATGATGCGGCTTCGACCGTGCTGGCGCAGAAGCTGTCGCAAGTCGACGGCATCGGTGAGGTCGCGGTCAGCGGCAGTGCACTGCCGGCGGTGCGAGTCGAACTCATTCCGCAGGCGCTCTTCAAATACGGCATCGGTCTTGAAGACGTACGCGCCGCGCTCGCCAGCGCCAACGCCCACAGCCCGAAGGGCGGGATCGACGTCGGCGACCAGCGCTATCAGATCTATGCCAACGACCAGGCCAACAAGGCCGCCGATTACCAGCCGTTGATCGTGGCCTATCGCAATGGCGCGGCGGTCCATCTTTCAGATCTCGGCGAGGTCACCGATGCGGTCGAAAACCTGCGCAATGCCGGTCTCGCCAACGCCAAGCCCGCCGTCCTGATCATCCTCTACCGGCAGCCCGGCGCCAACATCATCTCGACCGTCGATCTGGTGAAAGGGCTGCTGCCCCAATTGCGGGCCTCGATTTCGCCGGCCATCGATATCGGAGTGGGCGTCGACCGCTCGACGACGATCCGCACCTCATTGCGGGACGTCGAGCGGACGTTGATCCTGGCCGTGCTGCTGGTGATCGTCGTGGTTTTCGCCTTCCTGCGCAGCCCGCGCGCCACGCTGGTCCCCGTGGTGGCGGTCTCGGCATCCTTGATCGCCACCTTCGCCGCCATGTACCTGTTCGGCTACAGCCTGGACAATCTCTCGCTGATGGCGCTGACGGTCGCGACCGGCTTTGTCGTCGATGATGCCATCGTCGTGCTGGAGAACATCACCCGCTATATCGAAAATGGACTGTCACCGCTGCAAGCCGCGCTCAAGGGAGCCAACGAGGTCGGCTTCACCGTGCTGTCGATGAGCATCTCGCTGATTGCCGTCTTCATTCCGATCCTTCTGATGGGCGGTATTGTCGGCCGCCTGTTCCGCGAATTCGCCATGACGATCTCGATCGCGATCATGATTTCGCTGGCGATTTCGCTAGCGACCACGCCGATGATGTGCGCCGTGCTGCTGCGCAGCGAATCCGGCGTCAGACATGGCCGGCTTTATCAGGCGAGCGAGCGCTTCTTTGACGCGATGCTGAACTTCTATCGGCGCACACTTGCGGTCGCGCTTCGGCATCCGGCAGGCATCATGGTGGTCCTCGCCGTGGTGCTGGGACTCAATGTCTACCTGTACATCATTATCCCCAAGGGCTTTTTCCCGCAGCAGGATACTGGGGGGATGATCGGCAGCATTCAGGCCGATCAAAGCATTTCGTTTCAGCTGATGCAGCAGAAGCTGACGCAGTTCGTCACCATCATCAAGGACGATCCCGCGGTCCAGACCGTCGTCGGGTTCACCGGCGGCGGTCAAACCAATTCCGGTTTCATGTTCGTGTCGTTGAAGCCGCTCAGCGAACGCAAATTGCCCGTCGATCAGGTGATCGGACGGCTGCGGCGGAAAATGGCCGTTGTTCCCGGCGCGACCCTGTTCCTGCAGGCGGTGCAGGATATTCGCGTCGGCGGCCGGGCCAGCAATGCGCAGTATCAATTCACCCTTCAGGGCTCCACATTTGAGGAGCTCAATGAATGGACGCCGAAGATCGCAGCCGCCCTGCAGACCGATCCCAACCTTACCGACGTCAACAGCGACCAGCAGAACAAGGGACTGGAATCCGACCTGGTGATCGACCGCGACGCCGCGGCCCAACTGGGAATCACCGTCAGTCAGATCGACAACACGCTCTACGATGCGTTCGGCCAGCGCCAGGTTTCGACCATCTATGTGGCCCGCAACCAGTATCATGTGATCATGGAGGTGGCACCGCGCTACTGGCAAAATCCGCTGACGCTCAGGGATGTCTATGTCAGCACCTCGGGCGGCGCGGTCGGCGGCTCGCAGGCCACCAATGCGGTCGCCGGGACCATCGTGGCGACCGGAACGTCTTCGGCGCTCGCTGCCGCCAACGCCCAAGCCGCCCGCAATCTCGCCACCAACTCGATCGGCGCCACCGGCAAGGGCGCGGCCTCGACCGGATCCGCGGTCAGTACCGCCATCGAGACCATGATCCCGCTGTCCGCCGTCGCGCATTTTACCCAAGGCGCGACCCCGCTCGCGGTCAATCACCAGGGCCTGTTGGTCGCCAACACCATTTCGTTCAATCTGGCGCCGAATGTGTCGCTCAGCACCGCCGTCACCACGATCGAGACCGCCATGAACCGGATCGGCGTGCCCGCAACCATACGCGGCACCTTCCAGGGTACGGCGAAAGCCTTCCAGGACTCGCTCGCAAGCGAGCCCTACCTCATTCTGGCGGCCTTGGTCGCGATCTACATCGTACTCGGCGTGCTGTATGAAAGCTACGTTCACCCCCTGACGATTCTGTCCACCCTGCCTTCGGCCGGCGTCGGCGCGCTGCTGGCGCTGATCGCGTTCCACACCGAGTTCAGCATCATGGCGCTGATCGGCGTCATCCTCTTGATCGGCATCGTCAAGAAGAACGCGATCATGATGATCGATTTTGCGCTTGAAGCCGAACGTAAGAATGGACTCAGTCCTCGGGATGCCATCCACGAGGCTTGCCTGCTCCGCTTCAGGCCGATCATGATGACGACCATGGCTGCCATGCTCGGTGCGCTCCCTTTGGCCATCGGCTTCGGAGAAGGTGGCGAGCTTCGCCAGCCGCTCGGTATCGCCATCGTCGGAGGCCTGATCCTGAGCCAGGTCCTGACGCTTTATTCGACGCCGGTCATTTACTTGTATATGGATCGGTTCCAGTCTTGGAGCCGGCGTCTCCGGGACGGTAATACCGCTTCGCTTGCGCCCGACACCACGCTGCAACCGGGCGAGTAGGTGTCAATCTTGCAGGCCGCTGTAACAAATTGGGTAGGGTTTGTGCCGAAGTCGATTTCTGCTGCCGCAAGACTAGACGAAAGGATTCGGAACGCCGCGGCGCTCCTGCTCGGCCTTTCTTTGTCGGGTTGCATTCTCGGGTCCGAGCGGCCCGACCTCAATCTCGAGATTCCCGCGACCTATCGCGAGGAATCCCGCCAATCCCGCGGCGCGCCCGACATGGCGCTTCCGGCCGTGGACTGGTGGCGCGGCTTCCGCTGCAGCGAACTGACTGATCTGATGCAGGCGGCCCAGATCTATAATCTCGACATTGCGGTCGCCGTTGCGGAGATCGTCCAGGCGGATGCCCAGGTCGGGGTATCGGGCGCGCCCTTGCTGCCTTCCATCACCGGAACCGGAACGGCCGAACAGATGCACGAGGCGGCCTCCTCGGTCGCCGGCGGGTCCACCCCCCCGACGACGTTCTCCCAATACAATCTTGGGCTCACCGCAAGCTACATGGTCGATTTTTGGGGCAAGAACCGCGCTACACTGTATTCCGCTGAGGAGAACGCAAGTGTCGCCCGGTACAATCGTGAAGTGGTGACGCTCACCACGATCGTGACCGTTGCCAACACGTATTTCCAGATCCTGGCCGCGCAGGATCAGCTGCGCGTCGCACGCCGCGATCTCGCCGCGGCTGAACGCATCCTTATGCTCATCAAGCAGCAGTTTACCGGCGGAACCGCGTCACAGCTCGACCTGTCGCAACAGGAAGCGCTGGTGGCGACCCAGCGCGCCTCGATACCCCCGCTTGAAGTGACGTTGCGGCAGAATATCGCCGCCCTGGCGCTGCTGGTCGCTCGCGCGCCGGCGAATTTCGACGTGAACGGCGGGACAACGACGCAAATCGCGGTTCCCAGGGTCACGCCGGGCTTGCCTTCGGAATTGCTCTATCAGAGGCCGGACGTCCGTCAGGCCGAAGCGCAACTCGCAGCCTCCAATTTCAGTGTCGAAGCCGCGCGCGCGGCGTTCTTCCCGCAGATCCAGTTGACCGCCCAGACCGGGGTCCAGAGCGCGGCGCTGGCGTCGCTGTTCGGGCCGGGCGCCTGGTTTTATACCTTGTCCGCGGGACTGACGCAGCCGCTGTTTGACGGCTTCCTGCTGGAGAGCCAACTGAAGCAGGCGAAAGGTGTGCAACTGCAAAATCTGCAGGCTTACCGCAAGGCGGTACTGTCGGCATTCGCCGATGTCGAAAAAGCGCTGGTTGCGCTTGCGCAATTCACCCGCCAGGAGAAGCTGCAAACCGACGTCGTGACCGCTTCCCGCAAGGCTTTCGACGTGTCGGAAACTCAATATCGTGGCGGTACAGTCAACCTGCTCACCGTTCTGCAGACAGAGCAGACACTCTTTACGGCGGAAAACACTTTGGTGCTGGTGCGGCTGTCGAAACTGCAGGCGGCCAGCAGCCTGTTCCAGGCGCTGGGCGGCGGATGGACGCCGCAGGGAACGCTGGCCTCCCTGCAACCGCAAGGTCAGAACTGAGCGAGATGTTTCCGACGACAGGCTGGATGCAACGACATCGAGGAATGGCTGATGAGAACGATGGCTTTTCGCGGGGCGCTCTTGCTGGTTATAATGTCGGGCGCGGCGCTTTCGGCCGCTTCCGCGCAGCCCGCACCGAACAATACGCCGTTGTCGTTCGGCATGAACGCCGACGAGGTGTCGCGGGCTTTGGGAACTCCATTGAACTATGTCCGCGGCCGTCCTGGCGACGAACTCTATCTCGCTTTGCCCAATGTGAAAGGCGCGGCGTTGTCGGATCGGAATGATGCGCTCTATCTGCAATTCCGCCGCGGCAGGCTGCAGGGTTGGAAGGGCGATTGGGGCGCCAATCGGCCCTGCTGCCATTGAGGACGCGATCATGAGCAAGCCCGGATTATTGCTGGCGGCCGTAGCGATCTTGGCAACGAGCCCGATGCCGGTCTCGGCCGCGGACCTTGGCAATGGCGGGTCCGCCAGCGTAAGCCAGCCCGCCATTACCCGCAGCGGCCCGCCTCGCATCATCTGGTTTTTCGATGGCCGCGACGACACCAGGGACTTCCCGACCAACGGCTTCTTCCCCGGCGATTTCGCCGCCGATCCCTTTGGCGCCGCAATCGGAGCCGCCGGACTGTTCGGCAGCACGCCATCGCACCCTTTCGATGGTATCCCGCAAGCGGACGCCAGATCGCGGTATGACAGGAGCGATTGCGCAGGGCGGCATCGTTCGTATGACCCGACTTCCGGCACTTTTGTGGGATTTGACTACGTGCGGCATCGGTGTT
>Ga0116117_1000453_pt1 | contig 10833 bp, 7 predicted proteins | sample June2015DPH_11_1_FD_89790 | JGI IMG/M metagenome (GOLD analysis project Ga0116117, IMG submission 89790) | Peatland microbial communities from SPRUCE experiment site at the Marcell Experimental Forest, Minnesota, USA - June2015DPH_11_10 | ecosystem: Environmental > Terrestrial > Soil > Wetlands >... | reverse complement strand
GTGAGCAATATCGCAGGCACCCAAGGCTTAGCCAGCGCCCTGGCTACCGGCGCGGCAACGATCTCCGCAACCTCGGGCAAAATCAAAGGCTCGACGATTTTGACCGTGACCCCTCCGACGCTCGTGTCGATTTCGGTGGCACCGTCGGCACCGTCGATTGCAGCAGGCACGCAGCAGCAATTCACCGCCACGGGAACTTACACAGACGGCAGCACACAGAACTTAACAAGTTCAGTGTCGTGGAATTCTTCTGCCATAAACGTAGCAACAGTCGCCAGTAGCGGCCTAGCCAGCAGTGTGGCCGCCGGGACAGCCACCATCAGCGCGACTTCGGGCAGCATTACTGGGGTTGCTACATTAACTGTAACGCCCGCAACTTTAGTTTCGATTGCACTCACGCCGGCCCTGCCGTTCATATCGCTGGGCGCAAGCCAGCAGTTCACAGCCACGGGAACTTACTCTGACAGCAGCACGCAGAACATCACCACCTCCGTGACATGGGCTTCGGCAAACACCGCTGTCGCCACCATCAGCAATACCTCGGGCAGCCAGGGCCTCGCCACGAGCGTCAGCGTAGGCACGTCCGCGATCACTGCCGCGCTGGGATCCGTGACTTCATCTTCCGACACACTCACAGTGAATCCGGCGACTCCCACGGAATCGGTCACTACCTATCACTACGACAATTACCGCACCGGCTGGAACCAGAACGAAACGATCCTCAATCCGACCAACGTCAACAGTTCATCATTTGGACTATTGCAAACCGTAACCCTTGACCAGCAGGTCGACACGCAGCCGCTGGTCGTACCCGGCGTAAATATTACCGCTGGAAATTACCAGGGCACGCATGACGTTGTTTATGTCGTCACCGAAAACGATACGGTTTATGCCATCGATGCGGAAAGCGGCGCCATCTTGCTGAGCCCAAACTTTGGACCGCCTGTAACGTATCCCACCGGATGCCTGAACCCCTCGATTGGCATTCATTCCACGCCGGTCATCGATCTCACCGCCAACATTCTGTATGTGATGGTTTATACCAATCAAGCTGGCGTGCCTACTTATTACCTCCACGCGCTCGATCTCGGAAGCCTGACGGATACGATACCGCCTGTGCTGGTGGCAGCATCCCATGTTTTGTCTGACGGCAGCACCTTCGACTTCGATGCTACTTACCAGCGCCAGCGTCCCGCTCTGCTTCTGGCCAACGGTAACGTATATGCGGCATTCGGCGCCTTCTGCGAAAACGCTTTATCCCGCGGATGGGTGTTGGGCTGGCAAACCGGAACGCTCACACCGATGACTTCGACCCTGGTCACAGACATCCAAGCGACGGACGCCGATGACTTCTTTTCCTCCGCCATCTGGATGTCCGGCTACGGTCTGGCCGCGGACGATTCGGGCAATGTATTGTTCGTCACAGGAAACTCTGACCCCTCCGGCACAACTTACGATGGCGTAACCAACATTCAGGAGAGCGTTATCAAGGAGGCGCCCGATCTGAGTTCGGTACTTGACTTGTTTACGCCCAGCAATTGGGCCTCGTTAGATAAAGGCGATAGGGATTTGGGTAGTGGTGGCGTGATGGTGCTTCCCGATCAGCCTGGCGTCATACCCCATCTCGCCGTCGCGGCCGGCAAAGATGGCAGAATGTTCTTGATGAATGAAGACAGTCTAGGCGGATATTCCACGAAAACGAACAACGTGCTCGGCACCGTTCAAATCGGCTGGTGTTGGTGTGGCCCGTCATATTACGTTGATCCTACGGATCTCAACGCAAGGGTGGTCACGAGCGGCGACGCGACCGTCGAAGTTTGGGAACTGCAAACCACGCCGAATGTTGCGCTCACGTTGGAGACCAGCGGCACGATCAGCAGCGGCCAGGACCCAGGTTTCTTCACGAGCATCTCGTCCAACGGTACGACAAATGCCGTTATCTGGGCCCTCTCGCGCCCCGTATCAAATAGTCAGCCTGCAATAACGCTGTATGCGTTCAACCCCGACGCAGGCGGAAGTACCATGCCAGTGCTTTTCCAGGCACCCGCTGGATCGTGGCCAAACTACGGCAACAACGCGAACCTGGTTCCGGTGGTGGCTAACGGCGAGGTTTTCGTGGCAAGCTACCAGCAACTGCAAATCTTTGGATTGTTGTCCCCGAAAAAGAAAGCCAGGAAAAAGTAATCCTGCGCGGGCGAACGCGCTGCGATTCCAAATCGATCGCCGCCCTCAATCTACTCGGAGGTGTAGTTAATTTCCATTCGTCGCACCTGAAAGGTGGAAACATACAAGATCAGCAATGCCACGGCCACGATGCCGAGGATTGCGACCGGCGTAGAAACCGGGTCAGGATTCGAAACCAACAGGCCCATCAGCGGGGGCGTACCTGGAGGGCTTGGGATCTCGACCGGGCACAGAGATTTCAAATAGTAGATCACGCTGAATTTCTTCAGCAACGCCGGCAGGAACGGATTCGCGGCTTCCCACACCAGGATCGCCGCTGCCGGCAGAATGGGGTTCCGGAAAAGCATCCCCACTGCCAGGAAGAACGCCCCATAGCCGAGGCAAGCCAGCGCCGTTACTCCCAGATACGCCGCGCCCTGCGCCAGACCGTGGTTGTGGTAAAGGAAAAGCTCCCGCGCAGCCGGACTGAGTTGCCAGTTGAAAACGACGAGTTGCAGCAATTCGCTGGTCACAAAGATCGTGCATGTGGCCAGTAACCCGGCCAGAAATTTCCCCACCATCACGATATCGCGGCGAATCGGCGCCAGAAAATAGAAATGCAGACTCTTATCGAGAATCTCGCCGCGAAACAGATTCATGAAAATTCCCAGGCAGCCGAAAAAGATCGCGAGCCTCAAATAAAAGAACTGGAAGACGCCCGCGAAAATCACGGAATCCTGAGGTTCGCTGTAACCCTCGCGAATATTGATGCCGACGGCCTTTTCATTCTCGAATTCGACCGACAGAGTATTGGATCCGTCGGAGTATTGATAGCTTTCGTGAGGAACATCAGCGAAGTGAACTCGCCCGTGGCTTCCGGCTTTTGTGCCCTGCTCTTGCGTTGTCAATGTGGCTGCCAAAACAACGACGTCGCGATTGTTAGGCAGAGACAGGCTCTGCACGGTCTTGGCCCGGTTGAGAGTAAAACTGTAACCGTAAAGATAGAACGGACGGTCATCTTTCGTGCCGCCGCTCGAAATGCGATACGGCATCACCACCGCGAGAGACTCGCCGGGTTGCTCGCCGGGATTCGAACTGCAACTGCACCAGTCACTGAAATTCTGCGTGAACGTGCTGTTGGAGCCGTCGGTATAGGTGACGGTGATGTTCTGATTCAATACCGGCCCTTCGGCGCCGGTAGCCAGCAATCGCAGTGTCGCGAACTGGCCGGCTGGCAGGTTGATCGCCCGGTCATCGCCGTAGACTGCATTCGGTTGATTGGGCGCCCCGAAGTTGAACTGAACACCGTCGAAAATCCGATTCGGGGTCAGCAGGTTCGACGAAAACGCATAACCGATGCCATCCAAACCTTCGTTGTCAAACTGCGTCCCGTCGGTGTAAATGCCGTTTCGGTTATAGGCCGGCGACAGGTTCACGGGCGTACCCAAGCCTCCAGTACCTGTAACGGCGGTCGTCAGAATAATTGGCTTGCGCTGTTTCCAGTGGAAACGCGACGGCGGCTTCCCCAGCAGCGTAATCACCTCGTCGCGCGTCATGCCTGGCTTGACCGAGTTTAGATCCTGGTAACTCAACGGCCTCTCGCTCCGGCTGGCCATTTCCCGGCTTTGCGCTTGCTCGTGGGAGACGATGACCGCATGTGCAACGAAGAGCACCAGCGGCAGCAGCGCCAGGACGTAGATCCAAAGGCCGCGCCGGGCAAAGAAAGTTTTCTTCATTTCCAGACGGATGACAGCCTTTATCTGCGCCCACCAAAGCTTCGTCATGGCGCGACCTCGGTGCTGCCGATCAGATATTCGTAGACGGAATTCACGTCGTCGTCGGCCGGCGCTACGGATTCGATTTGGATCCCGTTAAGCGCGATGTGGTTCAGGGCAAGATAGAGCCGGTCCGCATCTTTCGTTTTGATCAACAGCCCGCGCTCGTCGTTATGAATGCGGACCTCGATCGTCTGCTCGGACTCCATCATCTTCGACGCGAGATAACGCGGCCGGTCGCAGCGAATAAGAATCTGCGCAGGATGTTCCCGGATTTCGTCGCGTACGCCGTGAATCGCGCCCTCCGCCACAACATATCCGTTGCTGAGCAGGATCACCTGATCCGACAGAGCATCCACCTCGTGAAGAATATGGCTCGAAACGATCACGTAGCAGCCCTCGGCTGCGGCCGCGCGAAGCAGCGCGATCATCTCGGCGCGGGCCAGCGGATCGAGGCCGTTCATCGGCTCATCGAGCACAAGAACGCGCGGATCGTTGCACAAGGCCTGAGCCAGCCGTATGCGTTGCCTCATCCCTTTGCTGTAGCCTGCAACGCTACGTCGTGCGGCCTCAGTGAGATTCACCCGTTCGATGGCGCGCCAGGCGAGCTGTTCCGCCGTTTGGGAGTCCAGGCCGGCAAGCCGAAGATACGAGGAAACAAACTGAAATCCGGTCAGCCCCTTGGGGAAGGAATCGAACTGCGTGCTGTAACCCAGGGTCTTAAAAAGTTTTTCGGGCTCGTCCGGATCGCATCCGAGGACCTGGATTCGACCGCGTGTGGGCCGCACTAGCCCCGTCATCAGATTCATCAAAGTAGTTTTTCCCGAGCCGTTGGGACCGACCAGGCTGGTCACGCCGGGAGGGATCGAAAGGTTCACCCGGTTCACTCCGAGAATCTCGCCGTAAAACTTCGAGACATTGTCGAAAACGATGCGGCCGCTATCGGTCACTTGACCACCTCGTATGCCCGCACCCGGCGCACGAGCAGCGCGAGGCAGATCGCACAATAAATGAGCAGAGCGGTCCACGCCTCCGACGGCGTTATCTTGCCCTCCATGTCGACTCTAAACAAAGAAGTCCAAACCGTCCCCATCAGATAGACGATGTTGAGGAAGTGCCCCACCTGGGTTCGCAAGACCGCATTGATCGCTTGCGCGAAACCGGCGCCGAAGAACATCACGCCCAGCAAAAGTGCTCCGGCAACGACTCTCCATTTCACCCACGCCGACAACGCCATGGCGAGCAGTGATAGAACGATGATCCAGAGCACTGAGGAAAGCACCATGCTCCCGGCGATCCAAAGATGATCCCAGGCCCAGCCCGCGCCAGCCAGGCTCGACTGCACCGCGAACAGAACCAGGCCGGGAATCCAAGTGATCTGCGAAAGCATAATCGCCAGCACTGACGCCTTGCCCAGAATATATTCGGCGCGGGAAAACGGGCGGCACAGGTAAAGGGGCAGCGCGCCATTGGCGAGGTCGGGCGAAATCAGCCCCGGTCCGGTGAATGCGGTGAGCACAAACCCCAATACGCCCTGCACTTCGATGAAGTAAAGGAAGAATTTATTGTCGATTTTGACAAACTCGGCGACTCCGCCGAAGCCCTGAAGAAATGACAAATTGTGAGCTGCATAGATGACGAGCAGACACGCCAGCGGATAGAAAAAGCACAGCACGAAGAGCGCGGTTTGCAGCTTCGACTGAAAAAGCTTCCTTCGGGAATAGCGAAACAGAACCAGGCTCCGCGACCACGCTGGTGTGAGTGGGCCGGAGTACGACGTGTAGGTGCGCCTGTAAACGGCCATTTCCTCAGCTCCCCATGGCTTTCAGGAAAATATCTTCGAGCGTGTCGCGGCGGAAATTGAGCCGGCGGATCCGCACCTGGCGCTCCGCGGCGATACGATAAATGTCGCGAACTTCGACTCCGTCGGGGAGAATCATTTTCAGCCGGTTCGCCATGACCGCGCATTCGCAGCCCAGTTTCTCGATCGCCTCGGTGAAATCGCCGTTTGCGCCGTAGGTTTCCAGCTCCAGAAATCTCTTGTTGGCCTTGCGCTCTTCTTCCAGGTTGGAATAATGCGCAAGCCGCCCCTGGTTCAAGATCAACACTTCCTCGCAAGTGTCTTCGACGTCGCGCAAGAGGTGCGAGCACAGCACGATCTGCAACTGCCGGCTGTCTCGAATATCGGCGATCATGCGGATCATCCGCTGCCGCGCGGACGGGTCGAGACCGTTGGTCGGTTCATCGAGAATCAGCAACTTCGGCCCGTGGGCGATCGCCTGCGCCAGTTTCGCCAGTTGCTTCATGCCGAGCGAGTATGTACCCAGTTCGCGATAGCGCGCCTCCGCCAGTCCCACGCAAAACAAGGCCTCATGCGCGCGTTCCAGCGCCGCAGAAGGGGGCAGGCCGCAGAGTTCCGCCATCATCTGTACGAAAGAAACCGCGCTCATCTTGGAGATGAACGCATCATTCTCGGGCATGTAGCCGACCAGGCTGCGAATGCGCCGCGTCTCCGTTCGGATGTCGGATCCCAGCACACGGGCCGATCCGTGCGTTGGCTTGTAGAAGCCCAGAAGCGTATTGATCAGAGTGGATTTGCCGGCGCCATTGGGGCCGAGCAGTCCGATCGCGCGTCCGCGCAGAGAACAGGTCAGGTCCTTTAGGATCTCGCGCTTGCCGAAGCGCACCGACAGTCCTTGCAGTTCGATGACCGGCGTCTGCGGAGCAGCAACTGTTGGCTCAGTTGTTGCCGATGCTGCTTCGGGTTGGATGGCTGTGCTCATTCCCTACCGAATCAGGACTACTGGGTCGAACCACTGGTCGAACCAGGGTGCTTCTTCACCGAGGCCGGACCCAGAAACATTTGCGTCGGGATCGGGCCGCCCTGACCGAGCGTCATCAGAGTACCGAGATCGAAGCCCATGAAGCCACTATTGCTTGCCACCACGATCCGGTCAGGCTCGCCATAGGCGTAGATCAAGCCGGGCGCAGTGTTGGCCTGCAGCGTGGCGATTGATTGTTGCTGCTGCGGCGTAAGTGTGCCGACGGTTTTGATCTGCTCCACCAGCGGCCCGACGACCGGACCAATGTTGTGATAGAAGATCGCTGAAAAATTCGTGTACCCGTCGCTGGGAAGAAGCGCCTGAAAAGTTTGCGAGTGGGTCAGGCTGTTGCCACTCTGTCGGTTTTGAATAGCCCGCGACAGCGTGCTGATGTCTGGCCCGGCGATCAGATAACTGTCCACGTACGTGTAATCGATTTCGAGATTTGGCTGTTCCGAATTATGCAGCGTGTAATAAGTCTGTGAGCCAACCTGCTGCTGCGCCAGTTGGAATGGACCTCGCGAGTTGCCCGCCTCGCGGTTGAAACTTTCGATCAGCTTGCCGATGGTCGATTGCAGTGTCGCCGGGTCGTACACTTCAAGAATTACTTTCCACCGCGGAGTCGGCAACACCGGACCATCGAACGCGAAGGTTACTTCGCCTCCGAGAGGCGCGGCGATGTCATCGACCACCCGCACACCGGTCTTGCTTTCAAACTGCCCTAGATCCTGCCGGAATTTCTGATCGCCGCTGCCGATCATCCGGAACATCTCTTCAACGATGCTCTTCGGGTTCTTGATGACCATCGAACTCACCATACTCGCGTCGGGTGAAACGAACTCCAGACCGCCCATGGATGCCGGCGCGGCCAGCCAGGACGCAACACCTCGCCGCTCAGAGGCGAAGGTCAGCGCCGCCTGATTTTCCGTCTTGCCTCCGGCCTCGCGTCGTTCCAGCATCAGGTATCGCACGTCCGCGATTCCCGGCGGGATCCGGTGATCGCTTCCATCAAGTACGTGTTGCGTGACAATTTGTTCCATGTCCGCACAGAAAAGCCAGCCCGCGCCTTGCTGGTAAGCACGAAGCACCTGCTGGTAGAGAGGGGTCTCGCTGAAATGGCTTGCGCCGGATTCCTGCATCCGCGCCACGGTACGCTGCAGCTCCGCAACATCGGGACTCGCAACCAGCACGCCATTGTTCACATAAACCAGAAACGGATGAGTCGCTGACTGCGGTACCGCCGATAAATCGTGCACAATCTGCATTGAGCCTGGCGCGGGGCCGGTGCCGCTGTAATGCTTCATCTCGCTTTGCAGAAAATCTTCCAGTCCCGGCTGGCGAACCCGGGCAAGCATCAGGGGCGAGCTGTGGTTCGCTCCCTCCTTCGGCAACGCAAATACGATCTCGTCTCCCAGATAGCTGCTGAAAGTTTTCAACTGATCCATCAGATCGGTAAGCTTCGGGCCTTTTCCGTTTTGCTGTTCATTCCACCAGCTGCGCAGCGCCGGACTTTGCTGTAGCCGGTCTTGGAAAAGCTTGCTGGCTTCGCCCAAAGTCGCCGCCAGATTGGGAATCGCGGCATAGACCGCCGTATTGTCGGGAACATAAGGCAGAAGGTCGGAGCTGTACCGCAATCCAGGTCCCGGAATTGCCTCAAACTGTTTCTGTAACAGCGCAAAGTCTCCTAACAGCGCCAAATACTTCGCCGAATTCCGGCTCCAGGCAATCTCATTCTGGATGGGAACCTTGGAAAGGCTGGAACTGGAAGTCTGTTCATCGCCCGCGCGCAGGTCGGTAGTCTGATCGCCCGCAGATACTCGAACCACGCCTTCGATCACCGCCACGCGAGAACCCTTCGTGCCATGGTTCACCGAGAAGATTGTCCCCTTGACTGACACGAGGCAATCGTCGGTGGCAACGTAAAGCCGGCCCGTTCGCTGCTTCGCGGCCTGTACGATGATGTGTCCGCCATCCAGACGGATGGTCGTCCCCTTCCATTGCCGAGACACGGAAAGATCGGAACGCTCGCCCATTTCCACCAGCGATCCATCCAGCAGCCGTATCACGGCATTCGAACCTTTCGCCGTGCGGATTTCATCCCCATTCCTGATCTGATAACCCGCAGGAATAAGATGCACCTGATCGTCAACGACCGCATACAGTGAGCCATCCACGTTCTGAATCGAGCCGCGGACCATGTGCTGGCCGGGGAAAGAACCGTTCCAAAGCGCGAGCGTCGCAACTCCTGCGACGATCACAACGGCTACGCCCATCGCCCATCGCCACACCGGGAAACCGCTGGCCGCCATCATTGCTTGTCGATCCGTTTGCCGATCCGTCTGCCACGCGGGCCCGCGCGCGATCTGCATCTCGCCGAGACGGGCCTGCTCCACCGCATGGCGGCATGCGACACACTGGTGCACATGATCTTGAAACAGCAACCGGCGAGGCTCCGGGAGATTCTTCTCCAGATACGCGGGAATGAGAGCCTGAAAATCTTCGCAGCTGCCCAGCTTCTGCGTGCTGAGCTGAGCCGACGGCGATGCCGAGATCGAACTCCATACCCGGTCGCTGGCCTCAGCGAGCACGCGGTCATCGATTGCTTCGTTACGAATCTCCGAGAGTAGCCGGTCGAATTTATGATCGCTCATGATCTGTCTCCTATTTACAAACGAACTTACGGACGAAGTTGCGGATGAAGGTATGGACGAAGTTCTTTGCGGAGCTGCAGGCGGGTGCGATGTACAATCACCGCCACGCGTACCTGTGACATGCCGAGTGTCTGCGCGATCTCCTGATTGCTGAGCCCTTCCAGGAAGCGCAACGCGAAGATTTCGGCCTGCATGGGTTTCAACTGGGCGACTGCACGGCTCAAGGCGCCACGCAGCCCCGAAACATCCATTTGCGTCGGGGCAGATGGCATCAGTCCCGAGGATTCTTCCGGCAGCGGGGCCATCTGGTGATCCCGGCGCGCCCGGACCACATCCAGCGCCGCATTGATCGCCGCGCGGCGGAGATAACTCTCCGGATTCTCCAGCGGTTCAGCACCTCGCCCGCGCCGCAACATTCTCAGAAAAACGGTTTGCAGCACATCTTCCGCGTCCCCGGCGTTACCGGTGATCCGGTAGGCCGTCCGGAAGACAAGGCCGTAGTGCGCGCGGAAAATTGTCCCGAGTTCGTCCGGAATCGCGATTGCTGCTTCCTCTAGTACGCTGAGCAGGTTACGCCTCCTCGACTTCTCTTTCATAGCTAAAGACGCCGGAGGGACCGGTTTATTACACCCGGCGGAAAAAATTCAGGATTGAAACCCAGATGTTTCTGGACGTTCAGCTTGTTTTGTCCAAAAGGAGCGAGCAGAAATTGCATCGACCTGCGGAAAACTGGGTCACTCAGCAAGTTCGTCTCCGAATGAAAGTTTCGATGTTGTGCCTGCCCGCTAGGCACGCAGTCCCGTGCGAACCCAATCGGGCTGCCTGGGCCTCGCGAAGTGACCACGTTTTGCCACAGAATCGCCTGGCGTTCGCCTTTTATGTCCGAATGGACGGCGAATAGAAACCGGACTGATCGCGAAGCTCTTGATGTCGGGTTTTGGTGTGAAATTCTCTGGTCAGGTTTGCTATGTGCAACTTACGGATATGTCGAGGCTTAGCGCGGCAAAACTGTACCGAGGGTTCGAATCCTTCCCGCTCCGCCACGCAGTCTGGGCTGCAGAGAAATGCCGCGCCACTTTCCCCCGAAATATGCGAAATATGCCCATTGTTCGCGATTCCTCGCACATAAACTGGACTCCAGAGAATGGACTGCTCAGCAGCAATGCGGTCAGTATTATGGCTTTTCTCCGGAAGGGCGCGTCCGGTTTCAAAGACTCAATCAGGCGAACACAATGCGACTACAAACCGGTAGTTCGGCGAAAGCGGGTTGACTTTGGGTTCAGTATTGGCCACCTTACAAGGCCTGCACCGAAGCACAACGGGGACATGAACGTTGCTGCTTGTCCACTCCCGCTCGGGTGGGGAAACATGGTGACAGTTATTGGACGACTACGTTGAAAGTTGTGCGGCACACGTTGCACC
>Ga0116117_1000452_pt1 | contig 10852 bp, 7 predicted proteins | sample June2015DPH_11_1_FD_89790 | JGI IMG/M metagenome (GOLD analysis project Ga0116117, IMG submission 89790) | Peatland microbial communities from SPRUCE experiment site at the Marcell Experimental Forest, Minnesota, USA - June2015DPH_11_10 | ecosystem: Environmental > Terrestrial > Soil > Wetlands >... | reverse complement strand
CGTCTCACAGGTCTATATCAACCCCGATGAGTGCATCGACTGCGGCAACTGCGCCTCCATCTGCGCGCAGAATGCCATCTTCTCGCTCGATGAGCTGCCAGCCGACAAGGCGCACTTCGCCGAGACGAACCGCAAATACTTCAACTAGACCGCATTTCTCACCTTTCACGGCAAGGCGCAGCGCCGGTCTCCAGACCGGCTGTCGTGCGAATCTCCAGGCCCGCACAAGTCCACCGTGCTCAACAATTAGGTGGGTTGCCGAGGGCGTGGAGGGACTCAGCGAGGCCGCGGCCATTGCCAGAGCCGCCGCCAGTGATGAGGATCGTGTTGCCGGTGGGATTCATGAGAGCTGTTGCCTCTAACTGGCATGATAGCCGGGTTTGGTAAGGCTCCGGTGATTAGGGCCACCGGCGAGAATAGAGCCAAAATGGGCCGCAACGGGCAGTTATTTACCACCTTGAGACCGACCTACTGCGGAGTGATCTAAATCACTCGCCGACCGCTTGACCCAAATGGATAATGAAGCATCGATTACGAAGCAACGCCTTTGCCGGGCATCTTTGTTGTCGACCTCGACTGATTCTGTTCGGCGCCTTGCCGATAGGAGTCGAAGGAGGATGCCGATATGGCAACCCAACCGTTCGACAACGCCCACCTGCTGACAGCTTCGCCATCCCTACTTGCGCCACAATTGCAGCTGAGCAGTTATGCCCCCACAGTAGCTGGAGCTGAGGTTTTGAGGAGCGGGGCTGTTCCTGCAGACGCGGAGTGGCCTGCCGAGGCGATCGTCAATCTGCATCGATTAGGGAAGGGCGTATGCTGGGCGCTAGCCATCGAAGGCGCGACGGCACTCAGCCTTTACAGCATCTGGTATCTGTGGCATCTTTGGCTGTAAGTCGCACCGGCATACCGAAACTTCGCGGGAAACTCGACTCGCCTTTGAGTGCCAAAACGGTTCTCTATTCCGACCCTTTGCATCCAAATAGAGGCGATACATATTTAGTGTCATTTCGAGCAGGCAATCCGCATTTTAGTCTTCAAATCTGCGATGATGGCGAGATGTGCCTGAGGGCACATTGAACAGATAGGATCCACCGCTAAAGTGAAACCCGCAATGCGCCGTGTGGCGCTGATCTACAACCCGGCTTCAGGCCAATACTCCGCGCGAAGGCATGCGGCCGTCGGCGAGATCAAGGCCGTGCTCCAAGAAGCGGGGATTGAGGCGGAGGCATTCGAAACCGGAGCACCGGGCAGCGCGACAACCCTTGCAGAACAGGCCGTGCGTGAAGGCTTCGATACGATTCTGGCTTGCGGCGGCGACGGCACGGTCCATGAGGCCGTGCAGAGCATGGTCGGCACCGACGTGGCGCTGGGAGTGGTTCCACTGGGCACTGCCAACGCCCTGGCAGCGGACCTGGGACTGATCGCATCGCCGGCCAAAGTTGCGCGCAAGCTGCTGGATTCCACACCGGCTCGGGTATCAGTCGGTCGTATCCACTACAAGGACAACGCCGGAAACTCCGGCTCACGCTATTTCATCGTAGCGGCGGGAATCGGCGCCGATGCTTTGCTGATGTCACGGCTGGACTCGCGGCTGAAGCGAAGACTGGGATATGTTCTCTACCTGATCGAGGCATTCCGGATTTGGGCGACCTCGCCATTTCCACTTTTCGAGGCGGAACTACCGTCGAATGGAAACGGCGGCGGACGCGTGGTGGAAGTTTCGCAGTTGCTGGCCGTGCGGGTCCGTTCCTTCGGCGGAGTCTTGCGCACGCTTGCTCCAGGCGCAAGTTTGCGCAATGGCAGCCTCAGCATGCTAGCTTTCAAGACGCAAAGCCGGTTGCACTACCTTTCATTTCTGCTCGCCGTAATCGCTGGACGGCACACGTTCAACCGTGATGTGGAGCTGATGGACTCGCCGTCGATCGAGTGTCGCGCACGCAACGGCTCATCCGAGGAACTCTTTGTCGAGGCGGATGGAGAGGTTCTCGGCTCTCTGCCGGTGCGCCTCGAAGTCGTTCCTCACTCGCTTACGCTGCTGATCCCATCGGGCGCGCAACCGTGAGGAGCACGGCGTAGTCTGGTTTTTCCCGCACTATGTGGCGACAGATTCCCGCGAGCGGCGCCTTGCTCAGAAGAACGCCCCCCGGCTCATTCCTCGTAGAGATAGCCTTTGGCGGTTTCCTCAAAACGGCACAGATCGTCTGCTTTCCAGGCGTCGCATCGGTGGAGCTCGCAGGCCAGAAGATCAGCGACGGCGGGTGCGGCATCGATGGCGGCGCGCGCATCGAGAAAGAGAGCTCGGGTGCGGCGGGCGAGCACATCCTCGACCGTACGAGCCATTTCGTACCGTGCCGCCCAAACGACCTCGCGCCGCCGGAAGGGCAGGCGCGGGTGAAGCAAAGCATCGAGATTCGCATCGAGATTCGCGTCGAGATTCGCATCCGGGGCGCTCGAATCCTGGGCGGAAAGTGCGCGCAGGGCAGGAAGATCGGAACCATAAACGCACTCCCATGTGGAGTTCGCAGTGGTGGCGTCGGGGGTCCAGCCGTGAAGCCTTAATTCCAGAGTTGGAGACGAACGTTTGGGGAGGGCTGCGACTTGCGTGGCTCGATCGATTGTGTCCTGTCCCATGCGGCGGTAGGTAGTCCACTTCCCACCCGTCACCGTAATGAGGCCCGACGCGGAAACCAGGATGGTGTGATCGCGAGATAGTTTTGAAGTCTTGATCCCGCCTTTGCGAACCAACGGCCGCAGACCCGACCACATGCTGAGAATCTCTTCAGGGCGAGGCGCACGGCCCAGGTAGCGGGCGATATGGTCGCGCAGGAACTTCTTCTCTTCAGGAAGGGCGCGCGGCTCAGGCGAGGAAGTGTGAACGGGTACGTCGGTGGTTCCAACAAGCAGCGCGCCGAGCCAGGGAATGGCGAAGAGGACGCGTCCGTCAGCCGTTTTAGGAATCATGAGCGCGGTGTTTCCGGGCAGGAAGGAACGCGGGAGAACGAAATGCGATCCCTGGCTTACGACGAGGAATGAGCCACGCGGGCGGCCTTCGAGCGCGAGTGTTTCCTCGGCGTGAACACCACATGCGTTGATGACTGCCTTGGCCTGCACATCGAAGACAGCGCCGCCTTCGCGGTCGTGTGCGCGGATACCCACAATCTTGCCGCCGCGCTCGATCAGACCCGTGGCTTCAACATAGTTGATGGCGGTTCCACCATGATCCTGAAGGGTTCGCAACAGCGCGATAGCGTATCGCGCGTCGTCGAACTGGCCGTCGTGATAGAGAATGCCGCCGCGGAGGTGGTCGCCGGTCACGCCGGGCAGTTTTTCCAGAGTGCTCTCGCGGGAGAGAAGTTCTGACCGGCCGAAAGATAGCTTGCCCGAAAGCCGCTCGTAGATCTTGAGGCCCACGCCATAGTAAGGAAGGGAAAGATAGCTGTAAGCCGGGACGACGAAACAAAGATCGTGAACCAGATGAGGCGCGTTGCGCAACATATGGCCGCGTTCGCGCAGGGCGTCGAGGACCAGCGTCAGGTTCATCTGCTCGAGATAGCGCACGCCGCCATGCACGAGCTTGGTGCTGCGGCTGGAGGTTTCCTTGGCGAAGTCAGAACGCTCGACAAGCAGCGTGCGGTAGCCGCGAGCGGCAGCTTCTACCGCTGTACCCAAACCAGTGGCTCCGCCGCCGATGACCAGTACGTCCCAGGGCTCGGCTTGCTTTCCCAGCTGGTTGAGAATTTCTGCTCTTGTGGTCACGCCTCACACTTCCTTTCCTGATGACCGGATGACGGAAAACAACACGATTTGAGGCGAGACATGACTCGACGCACACTTAGCTACGTCGCGAGCCGGTACGCGCCTTCGATCAAGGTAAATGGCTGTTTTTCCGCCCAGACTCTGGTCTCTCAGTGGGCGCGATGTTGGGCGAACCCAGGTAACTTGCAGGATGCGCCGGCCACGATTGCAGTGGCCGGCATGCCTGCTAGATGAGAGTTAGTAAATCAACTTCAACGCGAACTGGATCACGCGCGGGGTGAAGGTGCTGGAGGTTTGGCCACCACCGCTTGCGTTGTTGAGGCCTAACGAGGCGTTTGCGGCCTGCGTGCCGGAGATATCGGGGTTGGAAGTGGCCGGCAGATAGAGGTTGGAGTGATTGAAGATGTTGTAGAGCTCGGAACGGAACTCGATCTGCATGCCTTCTTTTGGCAAGTTGAAGCGCTTATTGAAGTCGAGGTCGGTTTGATACAGCGGTGGGGTGCGGCCCGGATTGCGCGACATATTGCCGAACGGAGGCTGAAGAATGCCACTGGCATTGTCGATCGCGGGAATCTGGACGGCATTGAAGTTGACGTATTGGACGGCGCCTGTGTTGGCTAACCGCACGCTGCGCCCTTGCGTGAGAGGCACGCCGGGCACTTGGTTGGGTCGATAGAGGTTAGCGCCGCGGTAGTTCTGGTTCGACGGGATTTGCGTGGAGGCAAGTTGGGCGGAGTTCGGCCCGTATTCAAGGTTGAACGGCGTACCGGCCTGGGCCGTGTTGATTGCGCTCACCTGCCACCCACCGAGGATCGCATCCGTAATGGGATTGAGATCGTGCGCGAAAGTGCGGCCATGCCCGAACGGGAGATCATAGACCAGGCTGGTGATATTGGCGAGCGGTAGGTTGTAGTCCGATTGCGCATAATCGGCACTGAGGTGGTTGGCATCCTGCACCGAAGGCGTATTGCCTTCGAGCGACGCGCTGGCGTTATCCAGCGAGTGCTCCCAGGTGAAGCTGTTGAGCAAGGTCAGGCCACCGACCATGCGCTGCTCATACCGCACCTGCAACGCGTTGTAATTGGAAAAGAACTCGTTGAGGGCTTCAGTAATATCCGAAGGCCAGTTGGCAAAAGGACGCGAGTAAGTGCCCGTGGGGGAGATGTTGCGTTGATTGCCGTTGATAAAGCCCTGCAGCTTGAGGCCATGGTTGCCAACATAAGCGACGTCGACCAGGCCGTTCTTAGTGATCTGCCGTTGCACGGCGAGGAAAAAGCTCTCTACATAGCTATCCCGTGTATCCTTTGGCACCCAGGTGATGTTATCGGTGGCGTAATTGAAGCTGGTTACCAGTCCCGACGGGAAGCCCTGCGACGCTGTCGCGTAGCAGCTTTCCGTTGTTGTTCCCGTGGTGATGATCTGGGCGGGGAGTGGTGTAGAGCAGTGATTGCTTGTGGTTGGCGAGATCTGGCTGACGGAGGCGAACTGCGCCTGCGGGGCATTGATGGCCTGGATGTCACCGGAGCCCGCGCGCGTGTAGTGAACATAGCTGGTGCCGAATCCGCCACGGATGGACAACTCAGGAAGAGGCGAATACGCAAATCCTACACGCGGCGCAAGGTCGGATAGGTCTGGGTTGATGAGGGTTTTGCCATACACGCCGCTGCCAGCAGGCATGGGTGTAATGCCTGTCACCGCGGTTGCATTGGGATTGATGGTGAATACCGTTTGCGAGCCCGGATCCCAGTTGGAGACGTAGTTATGTTGCTCGGAATAAGGCGAGCCGTACTCCCAGCGGAGGCCGAGGTTCAAGGTCAGGTTGCGCAACATCTTGAAATCATCCTGGGCGTAGACGCTTTCAATAGTCTGGCGCAGATGAGCCTCAAAGTAATTTGCCAGTGAGTAAGCGCTGGTTGTGCCGAAGAGGAAGTCGGCGAAGTAGGTATCGGCAACGACAGTTGAGTTGAGGGCGGGATTTGCGTTTCCCTTCGTGCAGGTGCCGACCCCCGGAATCACGGTTGCCGCGGGGCATGCGCTATAGCCGCCGCCATAGGTAAACGAGCCGTAAAGCGGGTTGTTGTCGAGCACCCCCATCCAGATATGTTCGTATTCGTAGCCGAACTTGAGGGAGTGGTTGCCTCTGACCCAGGTGAAATTGGCCTTGGGATCGAGGAGCGCGGGATCCTGGAACTGTGGGTTGGTGGTCTGTCGGCCAAACGACGTAAAGCCACCGGTAATGCCGACGGCAGGCAGACCGCCTGCGACAGCGGGCGCGGTGGGCAGGCCGGGGATCGGCTGACCATTGACCAGGACCGGGGCTGTTCCTTCGCTCAAAGGCGTCTTGCCGGCCTTGGTCCGCGAGATACCCAGGCGCAGATCGAGGATCCGGTTGGAGCCGAAAGTGCCCGTATAGCCAATCGCGATTTGCTGGTCCAGAATGCGCTGCGGCCCGGCGGTTTGGCCTTCCAGCGGAAGGGGAATGGTAGGGAAGTTGATTTCCGTTTCCTTGCGGTCGCTGACGCGCAGAAAGTAGCGCGCAGACGGGCTGGCCGCATAATCCAGGCGCAGATCACCCTTGTCTGAGTAGTCGCGGAAGGGTATCAGTACTGGGTAATCGCCGCTGTTCGCGCCCGTGGTCGCAAGCCCCGCCGTAGGCAAACCCTTGATCTTCTGAAACGCGGCGACGATTTGAGCAGATAGCGGATCAATGGCGCCGGGGATGGAGGAGATGTTTGTGCCGGCAGGGTAGACGGTGCCGGTGACGGGGTTGCGGACCGGTACGACAAAAATGCCGTTCAACTCGTTCTGCGTAGGCAGCGTGAGAACAAAGAGTGGGTTGTTGATAGCCCGCAGGCCCTCATAGTCAAGAAAGAAGAAGACCTTATCTCTGATGATGGGGCCGCCAAAGTTGCCGCCGAATTGATTGCGATGGTACGGGGGCTTTACGAATGGAACCGGCCCCGCAGTGGTGATTGTCGTCGGCTTGAAAAAGCCGGGGGCATTCAGGTCGGTGTTGCGGAGGAACTCGTATGCTGTGGCGTGGAACCTGTTGCCACCGGATAGCGAAGCCACGTTGATGGTTGCGCCGGAACTGCGGCCGTACTCCGCGCTCTCGTTGTTGGTAACGACGCTGAACTGGTCAACGGAGTCCGGAGGGACAGAGATGATCTGATTGTCGAAGCCCTGATTCGACTCGCCATAGGAGTTGTTGTCCATGCCGTCAAGCAGGAAGTTGTTGAAGACCGAGCGCTGGCCGTTGACGTTGTACGCGCCCGCACGGACGGGGCTATTGATGTTGCTGGTCGTGGTGGCCTGGGTTGGCGCCTGGCGCACGCCGCTCACGAGGGCAAGCAGATCGGTGTAGTTCCGGCTCACGAGCGGAAGCGCCGCGCTCTGATAGCCGGTGATCGCCTGGTCGCGCTGGCTGTCCTCTGTTTCGACCTGCAGGGAGACGCCGTTGACTTCAACCGTGGTCGCCTGGGCGGTGCCAACTTTCAGAATGAGATCAATACGTTGGCGTACGCCGACCGAAACCAGAACATTGTCGGCGATGGCGGTCGAGAATCCCGCGTGCTCGCAGGTGACTTTATATGTGCCGGTATGCAAGTTGGGGATTTCGTACTCGCCCGAGTCGCCCGAAACGCCGGTGTACACCACGCCGGTGGCCTTATTGACCGCATCCACGTTCGCTCCAGGGACCACCGCTCCCGAAGAGTCTTCAATTACGCCGACCAAACTGCCGGTGTCGAACTGCGCGAAGACCATGCGAGACGGAAGCACGAAAAGAAGCGCGATTGCAAGAAGAAGCCATCCGGAACCTCGAATCCCGCATTTCGTCCTGCTGTTCGTTCCGGATTGTTGGTTCGCAGATTGGTTTGAAGAATTCATATTGCCTCCCAAAGATTTCGTTTCAAGATCGGTTGACTGAATTCCCTGTTCGCCAGGGCTATCGACTTATCGCAGACACCGTCATCGGAGAACCCGATTGCTCATTTGAAATTGATGAGAAAGCCACGCCCCAGAGTCACGCGTTCGTCAAAGGGGACGAGACGCCTGTTGGCCTGCCGCAGCGGCCACAGGACTGGATTGGCTCGGGGCTTGAAACAGTACCCTGAGTCATTGGGTTCTAGACGATTCAAAGCCATCCTTGGCCACTTCCGTTAAGATTCGAGGAATACACGGTTAAAAGTCTGCCAAAGACAAAAAATCCACCCCAAAAACAGATCCCTCCTCTCGGCACGCACTTGCACTAGAACGGTTCAGGAGAAGCTGTATTTGGCGGTGGATTTCTCTTGGTCTTTTTCCGCGAAAGGAAGCTAACAAATGCGCAATAAACGTGTCAAGGAGAATTTGCCGCAGGCGGGAAGCGAGGCGGATCAGCGCTCCGGGCGCGGTCAGGCAATTACGCTCGATGCGGATTTCCACGTGCGGTGCTGGCTTTCGGCCACTCCGCGATACGTAAGCGTTCCCAGCCAGGTGTTTAGCCCTTCAGCCAATCCGGCATCCTGACGCAACGCCTCGCGAGCACCAATATTGGCCAGGCGCAGCAGGTGGGGGAAAGTGGAATTGGTGAGCGCCAGCGTGGAAGTGTGAGGCACCGCGCCCGGCATGTTGGTGACGCAGTAGTGGACCACGCCATCGACGACGAAACTTGGATTCGAGTGCGAGGTGGGCCGCGCCGTCTCAACGCATCCGCCCTGGTCGATGGCCACATCGACTATGACGGCGCCAATTTTCATTTGGGACACCATGGAACGCGTGACGAGTTTCGGAGCTGTGGCGCCGGGGATCAGGACTCCGCCGATGACCAGGTCCGCCTCGCTCGTGGCCTGGGCAATGTTGTAGCTGTTTGAGGCCAACGTGTAGAGGCGCCCACCGAAGGTGTCATCGAGTTCGCGGAGCCGGTTCAGATTCACGTCGATGAGAGTAACTTTGGCGCCGAAGCCGAGCGCAATACGGGCTGCATTCGTGCCCACGATGCCTCCACCTAGGATCGTGACATGCGCCGGCGGCACGCCGGGCACACCGCCCAGCAGAATGCCGCGGCCTCCGCGTTCTTTTTCGAGATAGCTGGCGCCGACCTGCACGCTCATGCGGCCTGCGACCTCGCTCATGGGCGTAAGGAGAGGCAATGTTCCCTGCGGGTCGCGCACCGTTTCGTAGGCGATGCCGATGACCTTCGATTCGAGAAGCTTGTCAGTGAGCGCGGGCAGTGGAGCCAGATGCAGATAGGTGAAGAGAACCAGTCCTTCGCGGAAGTAGACGTACTCCTGTTCGATTGGCTCCTTGACCTTGACGACCATCTCCGATTTGCCCCAGACAAAGCCTGCCTCGCCGACGATTTCCGCGCCGGCATTCTGGTACTCCGCATCGGGGAAACCGGATTGCGCCCCGGCAAGTGTTTCGACGAGAACTTTGTGGCCGGCTTCAGTGAGCGCTTTGACACCCGCCGGCGTAACGCCGACTCGGGCTTCGTTGTCCTTGATCTCTTTGGGAACGCCGATGATCATGGTTCTCTTTCCCGTGCGAGGCTGCCTCCGCGTTGATTTGATGCTCTCTGGGGAGGGCTGCTTGTCGGAAGCCGGCGCGCCGAATGGGAGGGCTGAACGCGGTGACCGGGTGCCAGGCTTCGACTTCAAGCGATTCTACGGCGCAGACTGCTTCCAATGTATGCAAAGTTTGTGATATACCGGCCGAATGGGAACGAAACGTGATTCAGAGACCATGTTGGAGCAACAATCGCCCGCGGCTGCGGTAAACCTGGGAATGCCGGCGGGAGCGATGGCTGGATTGGACGAGCTTGATGCCGCGATTTTGCGCTATCTGGCGCGTCAGGGACGGGCGACGAACTACGAGGTGGGCGAGGCCGTGGGCCTGTCAGCGTCGGCGGCGTCGCGACGCATTCTGGCGCTGGAATCGTCGGGGGCAATCCGAGGCTACCGCGCGATTATCGATGACAGGTTGCTGGGCAAGCAGATGACGGTCTACATTCGCGTCACACTTGAGCGCCAGTCATCCACTGTGCTGAGCGCCTTTGAGGACGCTGTACGCCACTGCCACGACATCGTGAGCTGCCACCTGCTGGCCGGCCAATACGATTACATCCTGGTGGCTCGCGTGGCTGGAATCGACGACTACAACCGCCTGCACCAGAACGAACTCTCGCGGCTTCCAGGCGTGATCCGGCTGGAGACCAGCTTCGCGCTGAGGGATGTGCTGGAGGTGAAAGGGTAGAAGTTCGAAATTATCAAAGCCGAGCCCCATTCAGGTTGGCTACTCCATCGTTCCGCGCGCTCTACGCCACAAGTCGAGGTCGCCCTCCTGAGCGTAACGGTCGATTTCCTTGAGCTCCGCAGCGGTGAACTTGAGGTTCTTCAGCGCGTCGAGCGAGTCGTCGAGCTGCTCGACGTTGCGCGCGCCGATGAGGGCCGAGGTCACACGCCTGTCGCGCAGCACCCAGGCGATGGCCATTTGCGCGAGGGTCTGGCCCCGGGCCTGTGCAATGTCGTTGAGCGCGCGGGCTCGCTTCAGGTTCTTCTCGCTCAAAAACGCTTTCATTAGCGAGGAGCCTTCACTCTTGGCGCGCGAGACTTTGGGAATTCCTTTCAGGTACTTGCTGGTGAGCAGGCCCTGAGCGAGCGGAGAAAAGGCGATACAGCCTGCGCCAATTTCATCGAGCACGGCAAGAAGGCCTTTTTCGATCCAGCGGTTCAACATTGAATAAGAGGGCTGGTGAATGAGCAAAGGTACGCCCATCTGCTTGAGGATCTTCGCTGCCTGGCGCGTGCGGTCAGGATTGTACGAAGAAATGCCGACGTAAAGCGCCTTGCCCTGATGGACGGCGGAGACAAGCGCGCCCATCGTCTCTTCGAGGGGGCAATTTTTCCAGGGTCGATGCGCGTAGAAGATGTCGACGTAGTCGAAACCCATGCGTTTGAGGCTGTCGTCAAGCGAGGTGAGCAGGTATTTTCGCGATGCGCCGATGCCGTAGGGGCCGGGCCACATGTCCCAGCCGGCTTTGGTGGAGATGATGAGCTCGTTGCGCAGGCCGCTTGAGTGCTTGCGCAGACCGAAGTCTTTTCTGAGAATCGCT
>Ga0116117_1000451_pt1 | contig 10887 bp, 6 predicted proteins | sample June2015DPH_11_1_FD_89790 | JGI IMG/M metagenome (GOLD analysis project Ga0116117, IMG submission 89790) | Peatland microbial communities from SPRUCE experiment site at the Marcell Experimental Forest, Minnesota, USA - June2015DPH_11_10 | ecosystem: Environmental > Terrestrial > Soil > Wetlands >... | reverse complement strand
CGCCCCCCAGCACGACGGCGGTGAGCGCCTGGAATTCCCAGCCGACCCCTGTCCTGGAATCCGCGCTGGCCTGCCGCGCGGCATAGAAGATACCGCCGGCGGCACAGAGCGCGCCCGACAGCACGTAGGTCGCAAACAACATTCGCTCCACCGGAATTCCGGCGTGGCGCGCCGCCTTGCGGCTCGCGCCGATCGCGGTGATGTGCCAGCCATAGCGTGACCGGCTCAGAAAGACGTGTCCGACGATCAGCACGAGAATCAAGACCGCGGCGTTGACGGGAACGCCAAGCACCAAGCCTTCGCCGAGATAGTCCCAGGCGTCGCTCTCGACCGAATTCGTCGCAAAGACGGTAGCGTATTTCTCGCTCAGGATGTTGACCGAGGCGCGCAGGATAATCAGCGTCACCAACGTGGTGAGGAACGGGCGCGCCTTGATGTAGCCGATCAATATCCCATTGATGCCGCCGATCGCGATTCCGACCCCGAGGGTGGCGATCGATACCAGCCAGACCGGCCATCCCATGACGAACAGAAAGAACAGCGCGGCGAAGTTGCAGAGCGCAAAGTTGGCGCCGACACTGAGATCGATGCCGCCGGCAATCAGGCAGAATGCCATCCCGAGCGCGACGAAGCCGAACTCCGCGAACAGCCGCATCAGCGATTGAAAGTTGTCGAAGCTGGCATATCCCGGAACGGTGGCGGCGAAATAGATCAGCAGCCCGAGCATCAGCGTGAACGGAATGATCGGCTCGAACCACTGCTTCATCAGCAATTCCGAAAGCAGCAGCCGGGGCGAGTAACTCGCCCGAAGCCGCTTCGAGAAGCTGGTGGTATCCAGGGTTGTCATCGACATCAGTCCGGACTCCATCGACGGCTCGCTCCCGCCGCTTGTCCGGCGGGAGCGCCAGCCATTGCTGCCGCGCTACTTCGCCTTGGGCAATGCGAAGCAATTGGCGCCGCTGGCATTGGTCTTGTCGACCCAGACTGGCATCGTGAAATACGCCAGGTGCTGCGTCCCGGACTTCACGCCGGTCTCCAGAAGCGTGACCGCGGCGGCCACCAGGTCATGGCCTTGCTCGGTCGACTTGTAGTTCAGGAACCGGGTGAAATTGCCCTGGTTGATCTGATCGCAATCCAGTTGCGAACCCTCCCCCGACGCGTAGATCTTGACCTCGCCGATCTTGCCGGCGTTGCGGATCGCCTGCGCCGCACCTGATTCCATGATGCCCCAGAAGCCGACGCTGGCGCACAGATCCGGATGCTGCTGAATCACCGTGGCGGTTATGTTGAGCGCGGTGTTGGCGTCCCAATTGGCGGCCTGGTTCGAGACCACCTTGATGTTCTTGTCCTTGCTGAACACATCCAGCATGGCGCCAACCTGGTCCACGCTCGCCGCAGCCGTCAATTCGCCCTGCACGATCTGCACCTTGCCGGACTTGCCGGAGGCGGTGCCGCATTGGCTGACCACCTCGTCGGCCAGCAGGCGGCCGACTTCGTGCCAGTCGGCGCCGACGAATGCGTCCGATTTGTAATTCGACGCCATGTTGATCTGGATGACGTGCGTACCCTGGGCTTCGGCCCGCTTCATCTCCTTGGTCAGCAGCGTCACGCTGGGATTCTGCACGATCAGCACGTCGACCTTGTCGTTGACCAGTGCGGTCAGCGCCTGCAGCTGCGCCGCACTGTCGAAATTGGGATCGCGGACCACATATTTCATGCCGCGCCAGGCGGCTTCCTCTTCGATCATGCGACCCCATTCGGCGGCAATCGGCGCCGCCAGCGTGATCGGCAGGTAGGCGATCGTCTTGCCCTTGACCGACTTGTCGTAGTCGGCGCGCAGCTCATGGGCCGCCTTGGTTCCACCCTCGTCCTGCGCAACGGCAACAGATGGCGCCGCCAGGATTGCGGCCCAGGCGAGCGCGATGGCGGTCCCCGCCAGCAGTGGTCTACTCATCATGATCTGGTCTCCTCCTCGTTTGAAACAGGCGATTTGCCTTTATTGCCGGCCCAAGCCGGATTAACCCATCAGTCGCCCTGGCGCGCTGTCTCCTCGTCGCGGGGATGCAGCCAGTTGTCGAGCAGGATGGCTGCCAGCAGAACGACACCGCGAATGATGTTCTGGACCTCGCTGTTGACGTCCATGATGGTGAAGGCGTTGAGCAGCGTGCCGATCAGGGCACAGCCGACCACAACGCTGAATACGCTGCCGCGGCCGCCGATCAGGCTGATGCCGCCCAGCACGACGACGAGGATGACGTCAAACACCATCGTGCCTTGCGTGATCGACATCTGCATGCTGCCGGTCGTACCGATCCAGACCAGTCCGGCGAGCCAGGCCAGCAGCGCCACGATCAGGTATTCGAGCACGATCAGCGGTCGCAGCCCGATACCTGCGAGCCGGGCGGCCTCGGGATTGTCGCCTTGCGCATAGACGAACCGTCCGACGGAGGTTTTTGACAGGAAAAAATGCATGCCGATGGTCGCAACCAGAAACACGATGATGGGCATCGGCATGCCCAGCAGCAGCCCCTGTCCTGGATAAAGCAGCATCGGAGCATTCTTGGGGGCATAGACCACCCATGCGGGCGCGATCCAGAACGCCATTCCATAGATGACGAAGCTGGCCGCGAGCGTCACGAACAGCGGAGGCGCCTCGACAAAGGCGATGATGATGCCGTTGGCGGTCCCGATCAGAACGGCAATGAAGAGGGAGAGCAGCACGGCCCAGCCGATCGGCATGCCGTGTTCGATCTGCACCAGCGGGATAGACCATGCGGCGGCCATGATCGAAACCATGCTCAGATCGATACCGCGGCTGATGACGATCAGCCCCATTCCGAGACCAAGGATGCCCAGAATGGAAATGCTGCGCACCAGGTTGAGCAGATTGGTGATCGAAGAGAAGTCCCGCAGGGTGAAGCTGAAGACCAATAACAGCCCCAGCGTCAGCAACAGCACAATCTGCTCCTGCGACGGTTTCTTCAAAAGCTGCCCGAACAGACTGCCGATAACTCCATGCTCACTGTCAGCCGACGCATCCAACGCCATGGCAATCGCGCCTCCCGGTTTTTGTGCTTGGCTGGTTGCCCGCTTCGCTTGCCTTCATCGTGCCCCGGCGTGGCTTTGCAAGCAAGTCCGAGTTGCCCGGTCTTGAACGGAAGATCAGAGAATGAGGCCGCCGTCGACGACGATGGTCTGACCGGTGATGTAGGAAGCCAGGGGCGAGGCCAGAAACAAGGCGGCACCGGCCATATCGGCTGGTGTGCCGAGGCGCTTCATCGGAATGTTCTGGATGGCACCTTCGAGCCGCGCGGGATTTTCCGTGGTGACCTTGGTCAGCTTGGTGTCGACAAGCCCCGGCGCGATGCCGTTGACCCGAATGCCATCCTCGGCCCACGCCTGTCCCAGCGTGCGGGTGAGACCCACCGCGCCTGTCTTGGAGGCGTTGTAGGCCGGATTTCCCTTGGTCGAATGATAGGCGGCCGTCGAACTGACGATGATGAGCGATCCCTGGCTTGCCTTCAGCATCCCATGAAATTTCGCGCTGCAGGCCATCAGCGACATCAGGTTGATCTCCAGCACCCTGCGAAATCCAGGCATTTCAAACTCGCCGCGCTTGTAGATGACGGTGCCTTGCGCGAGTACCAGCACGTCGAGCCGATCGAATGCCGGCTTGAACGTATCGAGCGCACTGGGGTCGCCGACATCGAGCCGGGCGTAGTGCAGGCCATCGAGCGCGGAGCCTTGCTCGGCGGAATAGTCCCTCGCCGAGGCGCGCGTGCCGCAGACGTGAACATCCGCCCCCCTGGTGCGAAACGCCTGCGCAATTCCGTTGCCGATGCCGCTGGAGCCACCGATCACCAGAAGCCTCTTGCCTGCAAAGTTCAGCTCATCCATGCCGCTCTCCCGATCAGGTCGGTTGTATAAATCATTGGGCCTGATCCGGCTTGACGGGCACATTGTCAACCGTGAGACCATCGCACTGGCGTTGATTTTGACGTTTATTGCCGGCAAGATCGAGCGGCTGCTGATGCCGTGGCGCCGTCAGCTTTGATTTACAATCGGCCGTACAACAGCTCGGGAGTGCAACATGTCCAAGCGGGTCAGCAAAGCCGACAATATCAAATATGCCCTGTCCGGGAACGACAGCTTCATCGCCAGCGTCGATCCCGGCGAAACCTTCGTGGTGGAGTGCGCCATCAACGTCAATGACGGCACCATCCGTCACCTCGGACAGCAGTTGACCGAAAGCGACGTCACCCTGCCCTATGTCAACGGCGCCACCGGACCGATCGAAGTCCGCGGCTCGAAGCCCGGCGACATGTTGAAGGTCGAGATCCTCAATATCGAGTTGGACAAGCTTGGCTTCACCGCGCTGTGGCCCGGCATCGGCATGTTCCCCGACTGGGTCCGGCGCAAGGAATTCGGCATCCAGACCCGGGTGGTCGAGGTCAAGGACGGCCGGGTGCACTGGAATGAGCATCTCAAGCTGCCGGTGAGGCCGATGATCGGCGTGATCGGCGTGGCGCCCGTTCACGGCGCCGTGCTGACCCTCGACAATGGTCCGCATGGCGGCAACCTCGACGTCCAGGAAATCACCGCCGGCAACACCGTCATGTTCCGGGTCAACAAGGACGGCAGCCATCTGTTCATGGGCGATTGCCATGCCATGCAGGGTGACGGCGAATGCAACGGCATGGGCGCGATCGAGATTGCGACGGTTCTCACCGTGAAAGTGTCGCTGGCGAAAGCGCCGCCGCGCTTGAACCATCCGCGCATCGAAACGGCGACGCACATTTGCACCCTCGGCTGTGCCCGCCCCCTGGAAGACGCCATGCGCATCGCCTTCGAGGAGATGGTCTATTGGATGGAAGATGAATGGAAAATTCCGGCGCCCGAAGGATATATGCTGCTTGGTCAGATTGCCGAAGCGCGCTGCACCCAGGTGGTCAATCCAAAGTACACTTATATATGCAAGGTCAACAAGAGCTTGCTGGCCGGCTATTTCGGATGAGCGCGGCGGAGAGATCGGGACGTGCGGCCTTGAGCTTCTTTTCGATTCCACGATGGGGGAGCAGGAAGGCCGATGCGGCGACGAAATGTCAAACATGGGCCAGCCCGCCAGGCACCGAGGCGGCGGTGGGTGCGGTGGCCGTGGTCAAGGCCGATGATGTCGGGCGGCCGAGATCCTCCAGCAACGAAGCGGCCAGGGCTTCTTCGGCGATGGCGAGCCGATGCCGCTGCATGGCCGTCATCAACCCTTGGTCCCATGAGGCGCTGGCAGCCTTTCCCGTGAGAGCCTGTCCAAGACCTGAGGCCGCTGCGACGGCGGCCTCGTAGTCGGCCGCGCCAAAGCGCCAGGGCTGCGCGCCGTGCTCGCGCATGACGTGGTTGCCGATCCGCACGCCCGGCCAATCGAAATCGCCGTGATAGCAAAGCTCCGCGCGCGCTTGCGCCAGTTGAGAGAGCAGGCATCGCTGCGCGGCGGCGGGCATGCCGTCGGTGCAGACCAGCGGCGCGCAATCGGAGCCCCAGCGATCGGCGGCGATCGCAACCAGGTTGGGATTCTCGCAGACATAGACGCTCCGACCCGCCACGTCCCACGACGGCGGCGAACGCAACAACGCGCGCAGCGATGCGTAAGCGGGCTCTCCCGGCGAGCGGCCGTGGTTTTCCGCGCCGCGTGTCGGCAGGTTCAGGAACAGCACCGGGCGGGCCAATTCGTTGACCAGCACGCCGGCCTTGGCCCAGACATCGCGGTCGCGTTCCGCGCCGCCGACCGGCTCCGGCTCGCCGTCTGCCTTCGCTTCGATCTCGACGTCGTCATTGGTGTCTTGATTGTTGTCTTGATTATTGTCTTGGGTTGGAGCGGTCAGGCGACGCCAGACGGTCAGCACCAGGGTTGCCGTTGGCTGGCCGCTATCGAGCGCGTGGGCATCGCCCAGCACGTCGGCGGCCAATTGCGAACGTGTGATGCCGCGCGCGGGCAGGCGTTGCAGTACCGCTTCGACTCGGCGACAGAGCTCAAGCGCGGCAGGCGGGCTGTTTCTTGCAAGGCGTTTGAGCAGCCCGATGCCTGCCGGAACTTGCAGCAAGCCGATCAGTTCGCGGTGGGTGCAGCCACCCAGCACATCCGACCACTGGGTTTGCAGCGCCAGGCGCGCCGAGGCGAGATTTGCAATCGGGCCATCGAGCTGTTCAAGCGCGTCGCGCAGCGAAGCGGCGATGCCGGCGTTCCGGAAGGCGGCATCGACGAGGCCGACGTCGACCTGCAAGGAACTGGCGTAACGGAGCCGACGGCCGAGCAGCGAAGCCAATGCGGCATGCTCTTCCATGGTGAGATGGCCGATACGAAAAGTCGCAACCGCGGCGCCGGGCGGCGCCCGTTCGAAACAACGGCGCAGGCGCTTGCGCAGCGCCGCGTATCGGTCGCCGCCAAGCAGGCGCTGCAGACGCGGGTCGGTTGAGGCATTCATGTCGGCGCGAACCTGCGATCGGGATCGTCCTGGCGTGTCTTGGCGCGGCCATCCCAGCTCCAGCGCGACACGAACACCGCCTCGATGCCTTCGCGCCGCTGCAGCTGGCAGATGGCGACACCAGGCAGTTCGGCGTAGCAGCCCCATTCGCGCTCGCTGGTGATGACGAAGTCGAGATCGAACTCGCGGATCAGCCCCATGCAATGCGCGCGCGCGGTATCATCGATGCCGGCGAACGCTTCATCGAGCAGCATCAGCCGCGGCGCCAGCGCGTAGCTGCCTTGACCGTAGAAACTGGCGACCGCGGCGAACAGCGGCACGGTAAGGCCGAGCGCCCGCTCGCCACTGGAGGCCGGACCGGAGAGCCTGCGCCAATGCCCGTCCTGCCAGCGCTCGACGCGAAAGCGGTGCCAGCGGCGATAATCCAGCGCGCGGCCGAGCTGCTCGATCAGGCTGCCGCCCGCATCCTTTGCGGCGCCCGCATCGGCCCGCTCTCGTTCGGCGGCGATGCGCTGCTGCAACATGGCGCCGACCACCCGGCGGTCCTCCGCCGACCATAGGTCGGCTGAGGTGTTGAGCAGGCGTTTGCGTGCGGCTTCGAGGCCGACAGGTGCGCCTTCTTCTTCTGCCAGCGGCTGCCACAGCAGGCGATAGCGTACCCCGGTCGAGGTCGGACGCTGATGCAATTCCCGGTTGATCGCGTCGCGCTGGGCTTCGGCCGCCTGCAGCAGGCGCTGCACTTCGGAGGCGATTTCGGCCTGCAGATGATTCTCCAGCACGGCGCGCTCGTTCGCCGTCAAAAGTTCGCTGCGCTGGGCGATCTCTTCGGCGAGGCGTGCGGCAAGGCGATCCGGCGGTTCGGGCCGGTTCTGGTAGACAATGCGGACGATCAGTCCCCAATCGCTCTGCTCGGCGTGCGCCTGGTGGCCGAGCGCGCTGAGGGCGCGCTGCAGATCGGTCAGGTCTTCGCCGATCTGTCGTTGCAGCCGCGTCCAGGCCTCGTCGTCGTCCCTGAGGTCGGACAACGCCTGTTCGGCGCGGCGAGCCAAAGTGAGGGCGGGGTCGATCGTCCACGGGCTGCCGAGGTCCGGCAGCTCGGCTTGCGGCAGCGCGGCTGCGAGCAGGCCGGTGGCTGCGAAAAGCTGGAACTTCGAGATGGTTTCGGCGCGGACCTCGCCGCGCTGTTCGAAGGCTGCGTTGGCCGCGGTCATTTGTTCGCGGGCGATGGCGCGGGCCTCGCCGCTGTTGCCGAGCACGCCGCGCGCGCGCTTCAATGCATCCTCGCAGGCGTCGACGGCGGCACGGCTATCGGCCAGTTGTCGCTTCAGCTCCTCGACCTTGGCGCCCACACTCTCAAGCAACACCCTGAGCCGGGCCGAGGTCTCTTCCGCCTCGATCCGAGCGGTTGCGAGTTGCTCCTCCAGTTTCCCCAGGTCGCTGCGCGCCTCGCTCTCGCGGTGGCGTTGCCGCGCCAGTTCGATCAGCGCCAGACGCACTTCGTGCACGGCCTGAGCGAGGTGGAGCTGGGCATCGTGATACCGGTTCAACGCCGCCTCGACGCCCGGCAACCCGGCGGACGATGCGGGAAGGCGCAGGTCGGCGGCATCGGCGGCTAATCGTTGCCGCACGCTCTGCAGGGCTTGCTCGGCCTCCTGGTATTGACGATCGGCCTCGGTCAATTGCTCGCGGGCGCTCTGGACCTCGCGGGCAGCGGCGGCCGCCGCAAGATGGGCGTTGCGCAGCGCCTCCTCGGTGGGAGCCATGCGCCATTCGTCGGCGGCCTGGTCCTGATCGCGCGCGAGTTGAGCGTCCATCGCCTGGACGGCCGTGAGTTCGCCGGCGATGTGTGTCAGGCGCCCGGCGATGTCGGCCAGTCGCTGCATGCGGGCCGCGGCGCGGGCCGCATGGCCGATATAGACCGCGGCCGGTTTGGCCCAGGCGCCGGCCAGCGCCGCGAGCCGAAAACGGCCGTCGGGTGCGACCCAGGCTTCGCTATCCCTGGGATCGTCGTCGGCGCAGGCGATGCCGGACAGCAGGCGCTCGACCAGCGCGGCCGGTACCGCGCCATCGGCGGGTCCGTCGGCGTGCAGCCAATCGGCGAGCGAAAGCGCATGCGGCTGTCGCTGCAGCACCTGGGTATCGTGCAACGGCTCCGCTCCACCTGTGGTCTGCAGCTGGCCGTCGGGCGAGACCCATGCATCGAGCAGGCCGGCCGCTTCAAGCGCGGCCTCGAGGCCGGCGCGCTGCGCGGCCGTGACGGCGTCGCGAAAATCCACCAATTGCCAGAGCGGCGCCCCCTCGCGCGCGCCTCTGGCATCGACGCCGCGGGTATACGGTTGGGGCGGCGTCGCATCCACGCCGGCTTCGAGACGGCTGCGTTCGTCTTCGAGGGTGCCGCGCTCGCTCTCCAGCATCTCGCGTTGGCCCTCGAGCAACACCCGGCGTTGCGCCAGGCGCTGGCTGGCGTCCTGCTGCGCCGTCAGCAGACAATGTCGCGCCGGATTGCCGCCATCCAGCCCGACAACCCAGTCGGCCAGCGCCGTGAGCGCGGCGCGGCCGTCGTCCGGGCTGACCTGAAGTTGCTTCAGGTTGGCGAAGTGACGCTCCCAGGCCTCGATCAGGTCGCGGCCCTCGTGATCGACCGCGGCGTCGGCTTGCTCGCGCCGTATGGCCGTGGCCTCGACCGCACTTTGTCGCTCGTCGCGCGTGTTCCGGCGTTGCGCATGCAGGCTTTCGGCCGCGGTCACCTCGGCCAAGCGCCGCCGCAACACCGCGATCTCCTCGCGTCGATCGGCGACCAGGGCGCGAAGCTCGGAACGCGCGGCCTCGAAAGCGCGTGGCGTCAACTCGCCCAGCGCCGCGGCCTCAAGCGTTGCCAGCGGGTTGCCGCCGTGGGACGCGGCAATGCCGGCGGAATTGGCATGTTCAGCGCACGCCTGGCGCAGATCGGCCATCTGACGTTCGGCCTGCGCCATGCGTTGCGCGGCGTCCCTGGTTTCCCCGGCACTGCGCTGCAACCGCCGCATGGCTTCGTCGACCGCGATGGCGGTGTCCTGCAACGCGCGTTGCCGATTGGCGGCGTCCCGCTCGGCGCCTTCCAGGCGGTTGGCGTCCTCCATCCCCGGGCCGGTGCGCAGGGTTTCGAGCCGGGCCTGCTCGCGTTTCAGCGCAACGTCTGCATCGTCGTGAAGCTTGCGCGCCTGCGCTTCCTCGATCTCGGCTTTCTCGAACCGCGCCTGCGCCTCGCTGCGCGCCCGGCTTGCATTGTCGAACTCGGTCTGGGCCTGGCGCAGCGCGCGAGCCTGGCGGCGGGTCTGGGTGCCGGCATAGACGCGGTAGCGCTGGTCGAAGCGCTCGACGGCTCTTGCCAGCGCCTGGTATTCGAAGAGTTGGCGGCGATCTTCCTCCAGCTGGCCGAGCGCCTCGGCGACGTCGCCGAGCAGTTCGGGTGCGAGCGGCGGCAAGGCCTCGGTGAGAGCGTCCGAGAGCGCGGTCTCGTCGGGCTTTTTCGACAATTGCGGCTGGCGCAACTGGATCAGCGTATCCATCAAGGCGTCGTAGCGCCGGGTGCCCAGGTGAAACAACCGCTCGTCGACCGCGCGCCGGTAGCTGACGGCGGTATCGAACACCTGGCCGCGGCCCTGCAGTGCGTCGCGCAGGCGTTCCCGGGTCAGGACCACGCGCTGCTCGCTCATCAGCCAGATATCCCGATTGATGCGCGGAGCGCCATCGGCATCCTCCAGCACGAAGAACCAGCTGTCGACCTGGGGACGCGCGGCGACCGCCGCCAGCCCGGCGCCCAGCGTGAGGTAATGCGGCGTGCCGTCGTCGGCGAGGCGGCCGAATTCGATCCAGGCATAGCCGATGCGCCGATCGTAGCTGCCCATCAGCAGGTTCCAGGACATCTTCTTGCCGCTGTCGCCGTCGGGTTCGAGGCGCGAGGATTTGATCTGGGCATCGAGCAGGAAGGGCAGCGTCAGCGACAGCACCTTGGATTTGCCGGTGCCGTTGTTGCCGCGCAGCAGCAGGTGACCGTCGCGGAACCAGAATTCCTCGCTGTCGTAGTAGAACAGATCCACGAGGCCAAGCCGCAAAGGCTGCCAGCGTTGCCGCGTCGGGATCGGCAGCGCGGGTTTCTCGGACAGCGCAGCAAATGAGGCCGGGCGTTCGTTCATGTCGGACCGAACAGGCTGTCGGCAGCCGCGCTCGGCACGCCCTGGGTTTCGCGGATGTCGCGGATCTCGGCCTCGCCGAGCGCAAACCGGGCGAGCGCCGGCCGGGGGGTGATGGTGTCGGCATCGCGCACGATCAGGTGAAGTTTTTCCAGCCGTTCGATCGCGATCCCGGCAAGCTCGCGCTCGGCGCCGGCTTCGCGCGCTGATTTGCGCCAGTATTTGCCGTAGCGCGTTTT
>Ga0116117_1000449_pt1 | contig 10921 bp, 7 predicted proteins | sample June2015DPH_11_1_FD_89790 | JGI IMG/M metagenome (GOLD analysis project Ga0116117, IMG submission 89790) | Peatland microbial communities from SPRUCE experiment site at the Marcell Experimental Forest, Minnesota, USA - June2015DPH_11_10 | ecosystem: Environmental > Terrestrial > Soil > Wetlands >... | reverse complement strand
TCTACATGGTGATGGAGTGGTGCGAAGGCCGTCTTCTGCGCCATATCCTCGCCGAGGGCCGAATCCCGCAGGACCGCGCCATCCGCATCGCCTCCGACATTCTGGACGCCCTTGAATACATTCACGCCAACGGCGTCGTCCATCGCGACTTGAAGCCGGAAAACATCATGGTTGACGCCAATGACAACATCAAACTCATCGACTTCGGCATCGCCAGTGATGCGGCTGCGCGCCGTCTCACCTACGCCAACTTCACCGCGACCATTGGTACCCCGGACTACATCTCGCCTGAGCAGGTCAAGGGCCAGCGCGGCGACGGCCGATCCGACATTTATTCCGTCGGCGTGATCCTCTACGAAATGCTTACTGGCAAGCTTCCATTCACAGGCCCCTCTCCACTCGCGGCCATGAATGAGCGCCTATTGAACCACCCCATCCCTCCTCGCGTAGCCGACCCGTCTGTTTCGCCGCAGTTGCAGGAGATTCTGTATCGAGCGCTGGAGCGCAGCCCCGCAAACCGGTATGCGAAGGCTCATGAATTTGCCGGGGATCTCGCTCACCCGGATCGGGTCGGCGTCGAAGACCGAGAGGAATTGCGCGACTGGCAAAAGCGAAAATCTCAGACCTCACGCAAGATCCTTTACTACGGCGGCCTGGCTCTCATCCCCGTCGTCATTCTCCTGCTCATGGTCCTTGCGGCCCATCATCGCTGAGCAAGAGAATTCCCAGCCGCTTCTCTCGCAAATCTTGACGGATTCTTTATGAGTCAGGCCCTAGCATTCTGCTGAATGCCCCACCACGTTCTACCTGCCCAAAGGAGATCCATGACGAAGTACAAGCTCGAATACATCTGGCTCGACGGCAAAAAGCCGATTCCTGAATTGCGTGGCAAAACTCAGCTCAAATCCTTTGAGAAGCCACCCACCCTCGAAGAATTGCCCCTGTGGGGTTTTGACGGCAGCTCCACCATGCAGGCCGAGGGCAGCAAATCCGACTGCATCCTGAAGCCGGTCGCCTTGTATCCCGACGCGAGCCGCAAGGATTCCTATATAGTTCTCAGCGAAGTCATGCACCCCGATGGCACTCCGCATTCCACCAACTATCGCGCCACCATCGAGAACGACCCCGACCTGTGGGTTGGCTTCGAGCAGGAGTACTTCCTCTACAAGGACGGCGCCCCGCTCGGCTGGCCCAAGGGTGGTCACCCCAGCACGCCTCAGGGCCCCTACTATTGCGGAGTCGGCTACAAGTACATGGGCAATTTGGCCCGCACCATCGTTGAGGAGCACCTCGAGCTCTGCTTGGCCGCCGGCATCAACCACGAAGGCATCAATGCTGAAGTTGCCAAGGGTCAATGGGAATTCCAGATCTTCGCCAAGGGTTCAGCGAAAGCTGCCGACGATGTGTGGACCGCTCGGTATCTGATGTTGCGCCTCTGTGAAAAGCACGAAGTGGACGTCGTCTTCCATTGCAAACCCATCAAGGGAGATTGGAACGGCTCCGGCATGCACTGCAACTTCTCCACAAAGTACCTCCGCGAAGTCGGCGGCAAGGACTATTTCGAATCCCTCATGAAAGCCTTCGAAAACAACATCGCCGCACACATTGATGTCTACGGTCCTGATAACCACCTGCGCCTGACCGGCCTGCACGAAACACAGGCCATCGACAAGTTCAGCTACGGCCTCTCTGATCGCGGTGCTTCCATCCGCATGCCTGTCAACTTCATCAAAAATGGCTACAAGGGCTATCTTGAAGATCGCCGCCCCAACTCAGAAGCCGATCCCTACCAGATCGTCTCGCGCATTCTCAAGACCATCAACACCGTCCCGAAGCCCTGATTTGTAACGGGTCTTCTCGGGGTCCAGACCGAACCAACGGGCATGGAGAGTGAAAAGCACATTTTGCTTTTCGCTTCTCCATGCCCTATTTTGTTTTCAGGGCCTTATTTTGACCCGCGCTCCTGGCCGAGTCGGCCGATACTATTCAATGTCTCACGGTTCCCGCCAAAAGGAGATCCATGTCCACTGACTACCGCAATTTTCTCGCTCTCTCGTATGCGGAACTCGAAGAGCTTAACCTGGCAGCCAAGGCCGATCGCGTCAACCGCGTCTCCGTCGACTCAGTTCGCGAGAAGCGAATTAAGTACTTGACCGACGAGAAGCGGATCAAAGCCGTCACGGTCCTCTTCAGCGACCTGGAAGGCCGCCTGCACCTGCTCGACTACGACAAGAAGTTCCTCCTCGGTGCCTATGAAAACCTCACATTTGACGGCTCCTCCATCCGCGGCTTCACCGCGCAGAAAGAAAGCGATCTCCGCCTCGGCATCGATTGGGGCGCCTTCTACTGGGTGCCCGCCGATGTCTTCGGTAGCGGCAAGGTTCTTGTCTTCGGCACGGTCATCGACAAGGATGGCACTCCGTACTCGGGCGACTCGCGCGGAGTGCTCAAGGAATACTCCGACAAGCTCTACAAGGAAAAGGAGTACACCCTCAACGCCGCCAATGAAATTGAAGGCTTCCTCTTCGCCGGCAAAGACGCCGAACAGCGGTTTCACGAGACCGGCAAGTTCGAGTTCATCAACACCGGTGGCTATTACCACGTCCTTCCACTCGATCCCCTCCGCCAGTTCATTGACACATCAGCCGAAGTACAGCGGGCCATGGGCTTCCAGAATGAGAAGGACCATCCTGAAGTCGCGCCGAGCCAGTTCGAGATCAATTACGGCTATGGCGAAGTCGTTGCCGCCGCTGACCAGATTCAACTCTACAAGCTGCTCACTCGCCAAATCGCCAACAGCATGGGCTTCACTGCCAGCTATCTGCCCAAGCCTGTGGTGGGCGTCAACGGCAGCGGAATGCACACTAACGTTTCCATCTCGCAAAGCAAGACCAATCTCTTTTGGGATGAGAAAGGCCTCGAGAAGCTCTCCGCATTTGGATGGGAATTCATCGACCGCATCCTCACCTACGCGCTCGACCTCTGCCTCATCATGAATCCCAGCGTCAATTCCTATCGCCGTCTCGATCCTCACTTCGAGGCGCCCAACCAGATAAAGGCCTCCGCCACCGATCGTGGCTCCATGGTCCGCGTGCCCATCGGCAACTCCCGGTCCATGCGTGTTGAAGTACGCTCCGTCGCGCCCGACGCGAATCCCTACCTGACCCTCTATTCCATCTTCAAGACCGGCATCGATGGTACCAAAGCGGAGATAGACAATCTGCGCCAGGCGCAGCGTTACCTACCCGACCACATTCAGCAAGCCATTGAAGACTTCAAGTCATCCGCGTGGATCACTGAGATTCTCGGCGCCGACGTTCAAGGCCGCTTCGCCGATCTGAAGCAGGCCGCTGCTGACCGCTCTCCGCGCGAGTTGGGGACATTCGTCAAAGGCTCAGAGGTGCAATATCACCACGAGGTCTACAACCAGGCTCTCTGGAACCTTTTCTAGACTGCGCCTCGTCGCCGCACGTGCTCGGCTCCGTGATAAATGTTGAAGTGGTCCTCGCGTAAAAAACCGACGAGGACCACGTCAAACTCCTTCGCCACCTGCACCGCAAGGCTTGACGGCGCTCCAACCGCGGCCACCATCGAAACTCCGCCCATCAGCGCCTTCTGCAGCAGTTCAAAGCTGGCGCGTCCTGAGAGCAGTAGCAGCGTATTGCGCAAGGGCGTTCGATCAGCAAGAAACTCCGCGCCCAGAAGCTTGTCCACAGCGTTGTGCCGCCCCACGTCTTCACGCATCCCGAGCAGCTTCCCTTCCGCATTGAACAGCCCTGCTCCATGCAGCCCGCCCGTACGATCGAAGACGCTCTGTCCCGCCCGCAACCGCGCCGGCAGCGTGTATAGAAGATCTGCATCGATCACAAATCTGTTCATCACGCGTAGTGGACAAACCGTCTGCAGCGCCAGCAGCGATGCCTTCCCGCAAATTCCGCAACTGGACGTCGTATAGAAATTACGCTCCAGATTCGCGAGGGAGACTTGAACATCGGCAGCCAGCTCCACGCGCACAATATTCCTTCTCGGCTGATAAGGCAGGGCGCTGTTCGGCTCTTCGCTCGTCTTAGGATCAGCAGGCGCCTTCTCCGTCACATAAACGATCCGCTCAATATCGTTGACGTCGTGAACCACGCCCTCAGTCATCAGGAATCCGGCAGCTAGTTCAAAGTCGTTCCCCGGCGTGCGCATGGTCACCGAGATGGACTTTACAGCGCGCTGTGGTCCAGGCCCATAAGCCAATTGGATCTCCAGCGGCTCCTCGATCGCGAGCGCTTCCTCGGCCGGCCTCGACTCCGATCCCTGCACCCTCTCCACGAAGGCGTCTATAAATGCGCAACTCTTCTCCTCTACTGGAGATTTGCCGGCAATAGACAGTTTCGAATCCATACGCTGAGTCGGTGCGCCAATCAGGCGCCGTCAACCGTTTCGCACCATCTGGAAACTCAGATAACACTAGAACTTCCACACCAATCCAGTAGTAACGCGGGCAAAATTATTGGGCAGGCCGGGAAATCGATAGGCGATCGTTGTAGCGTTGTTCAACACGGTGAAATTCGAGGTTTGGAGGTCTGCGGCCGCCCGGTAGGCAAAGTGTCGCGAAAGCGACGTATCGAGCCCGCCGCCAAAGAGCAACGCGAATGAGGTGTTGCGACCCAGATCGCCGTTCGGACCCCAATTCTTGTTCAGGCCCCCATTTCCGCCCAGCACCTCTGCAAAGACAGTCTCCCTCCGAAATCTCATGTCGTATTGCGCGCCGGCCATGATGAAAAAGGCGTTTTGCTGAATGCCCTGGTTGCTTCCGCGATACCCGTAGGTATCCAGTTTGAAGCGCAACCCATGCCACGGTTGGAAGGCGCCGGAGGCGTCCCACCCGTTTAGCGGCTGGCGTGCTCCGGGCACTCCATTGAAGGTGTTGGACTGGAAGCTATAGCCGCCGTAAATTTGATGGCGTGCGGGAGCTTCCGATTGCGCAAAAAGCGTGGATGAAAGAAACAGCAGAACAATCAATGATAAGAAGCGAAACGGCACTCGGGAACCTCCGGTAAATGTCGTTCCATCTATCGTATATGGTCAGCTTGACCCGATCCAGCAACCGGGACATTCGCGCGCGACGCCATCTATTTCAAAGGGTGTAAGTCGCCGAGCATAGTCGGGATGAGTTCCGATACAGTTGGATGAATATGAACCGCCCGTTGCAAGGTGGTATAGGGGCTCCCCGAGTACATCACATCGAGAATGCAATGAATTGCCTCGTCTCCTCCAGTTCCCAGTATCGCCGCCCCCAGAATCTTCTTGCTCTCGGCATCCACCAGCACTTTCATGAATCCCTTGCTTTCGCCCTTCTCAACTGCTCTTCCAACCTTGGCCATCGGGCGAGTACCAATCAGCGCAGGCTTTCCTGCCCGGCGAACTTCAGCCTCGGTCAGTCCAGCTTTTCCCAGAGGCGGATCAATGTAGAGCGCATACGCCTGAATCCTGTCACTCACTCGCCGCAGATCATTGTCCAGCAGGTTGGCGGCCACGATCTCGAAATCGTTGTACGAAGTGTGCGTGAAACCACCCTTGCCATTGCAATCACCCAACGCCCAGATCCCGGGGACGTTCGTCCGTAGTTGATCGTCCACAGCAATGTATCCGGTTTCGTCGGTCAGCACACCCGCTTTGTCGAGACCAAGATCGTCTGTGTTGGGTCTGCGGCCCACGGCCAACAACACGTGAGACCCATGCACTTTGGGCTCCCCTGACCCGCAATTGACATGAACTGCTATATCCTTCTGCCCGGGTTCGAAAGCGATACACTCCGCCTCGAGCCGGATATGAATTCCTTCCGACTCCAGGATTTCCTTGATTGCGGCGGAAATGTCCTCGTCCTCACGCAGCAAGAGCCGAGGACCCTTTTCGACAACAGTTACCTCGCTGCCGAAGCGGCGAAACATCTGCGCGAACTCCAAACCGATGTAGCTTCCACCAACCACTACTAGATGCTGTGGTACTTCTTCCAACTCAAGCATTGAGGAATTGGTCAGATAGGAAATCTCGTGAACGCCAGGAAACTCCGGCACAATCGCACGTCCACCCACGTTGATAAAAATCTGATCAGCGCTGATTGTCTCTGCCCCGGCGACGATCTCATGACCAGAAACAAAGCGGGCCGACTCATGGAAGACAGTGCAATTCGTCATTCCGCGCAACCATCTCTCAATCCCATCGCGTGACTTGCCCAGGATCGCTTCCTTGCGCGCCTTCACCGCCTTCATGTCCACTTGAATCGATCCCGGTATCATCACGCCAAAATCGCCGGCGCGCCGTGCCATATGCGCCGCGTACGCGCTCGCAACCATGGTCTTCGTCGGGATGCAACCAGTGTTGACACACGTGCCGCCGAACGATTTTCGCTCGATAAAGGCTATCTTCTGGCCCGCCTGGGTCAGACGGCCCGCCAGAGACGGACCTGCCTGTCCGGCCCCGATAATGATGGAATCAAAATGATTGCTCATCGCTCTCTCTGCTAGGCAAGAATCACGGGTGAAATCAGAATCGCGTCTCCAATGACAGGGATCGATACATTCTTCCAAACTCACTAATTCCAATCTGCAGTTCTCGATTGCAGAACCGGAAGCTGGAGTCTGCCACCAAGCGCCAGCCGTTGCTAACCGTTCTTGATAATGAACACCGTTTTGTCGTCAATTCGGTCCGGCTCACCAATCTTCCGCAACTGATCGTCGTTTCTTAGCGCATACTCCAGAATCGCGTTGCAGATTTCCTTTGCCGAACCCCACTTGTGTTGTTCAACAATCTGCTCAATCTCTCGCCTGTCCTGCTCGTCGCTACCGTCATAAACGCCGTCCGTATAAAGGAATAGGATGTCTCCCCTGCCCATCAGGGTTATCTCTTCCAGGTCAGTGGATTTGATATGGGTCGCGCGGCGGTCAATTGAAACGTATTTGTTTCGGTCAGGGTGGTCCTCGGGAACTTCAAGCCCCAGAGCCGGGAATTGCGTCATCACTTCTTTCTCGATATTCATGAACTTCCCATATTCAACGGAAAATACCAGAGGCGATGGATGACCGAAATTCACAAAGCGAAACAGCCCACCCGTATGGATCTCCCCGTAAACCATGGTCGCAAGTTCCCGCGAAGTGTCGTTCGTATCCCGGCCCAAAGCGTTCCTGGCGGTAACTGACTGTGCGAGTCTAAGATTGATTCTTTCGAAGAGATCTGGCGTAGTTTCTCCGTTGGAATCAAGCTCACCGAGCATAGCCGTATGGAATGTGTCATGCACCGTTGATGCAATCTTGGCCGAAAGGATTCCATGTCCCTGCGCATCGACCACCAATACGCCAGCAGTGGAGTATAATTTTTGCAGATTCTCGGCAACCCTCAGTTGCTCTGAGCTCTTCGCCTTTCTGTAAGCCGCGGCATCGGCTGCATGGTTCTCTGGCTTGGATTGCAACCACCTTACATGGGTATCCACACGGTTTCTAGGTCTCGTTCCGTCGGGAAGCGGTTCCAGGTACCTCCTTGATAACTCGTTTGCGCGCGCGATGCGGGCGTCGATGTTATACCGCTGCTGAAAATTGATGTATTCAAAAAGATCGCCGCCCGCCTTTTCAGCGGGAATCGAGTTCCCATACATTTCAATTCCATCTAAATGGGGGATGGCTCCTTCAACCGGTTTCAATCTCTTGCGCAGGTATTCGTCAATGCTGGAGTCGATTGTCGTTTCGGTGGCCGCGCAAGGACGGGGTTCAGATTGCAATTTTCTCTCCTATCCGTCCTCAAGCTAACGTGGCGTCTGCAATTGGATCGGGCTTTCAGCACGAATTATAGACGGACACGGCGTCCAACATTCGAACCGCATTCGCAGTAGTGCGGCCGATTGCAGGCACCCCTGGGCTATCCGTAAGGCCCGTGGCTTTGATTCACCAGCGCCTCATCTGGACTCGACAAATATCAAGTGTGTCGAAGACCCAAAATTTGAACAACTCCTTGTTCGAGCATTCGTTCCGCTCGAGCCAGAGTTTCTGAAACCGTGCGCTCTCTTGTGTAATCAAATCGGTCAAGAATCGGACGTCGAGAAACGGACGCTGTCGATGTCCCGACAATCGATCGGATCACGGTCTAAGCATAATTGGATCTTGCGAAGGACAAATGCCGCAAATACAAGCAGATACAGGATAACTCATCCGTATCCCGGTTTGGCGCAGCAAGTGCATCAACAGCATCGAGTGGGCGAGACTCGTCTCCGGTCAGTCATTTATGAGGTGCAGGATGCCAAATAGAAAGCAAGAATTTGTGCCCGTCTGAATTCAGCGGTTCGAATACGAGTTCTCCGGTGCGCCCTCCGCCGTCATCGCTCATCGCCCTGATCAACTATCATTTCGCGAATTTCAACGACAGCACTCTTGAAGCTTCTCTTTGGGCAATCAAGGCAGGTATCCCGCAATCCAGCACGACGCAAATCGCTTCTTTGACTCTTTGGAGGTTGGAACTTCCCATGGCTAAGTATTCCATCGTCGTACCTTTCCACAACGAAGACGAAAATGTCAGAACGCTATATGCTCGCTTGAAACAAGTGATGGAGCAGGTGGGCGATCCGTTCGAACTGGTGCTCGTAGACGATGGGTCCCGCGACCGCACCTTTGAGCTGCTCGAAGAGATTGCCGCGGTCGATAGCCGAGTACTGGTGGTAAAGCTACGCCGAAACTTCGGCCAGACTTCGGCTCTGGCAGCGGGATTCGACCACGCCTCGGGCGAATTCATCATAGCCATGGACGGAGACCTGCAGCATGACCCGAACGACATTCCCAAGTTTATTGATAGGCTCGAAGACGGCTATGATGTCGTCTCGGGCTGGCGTAAAGAGAGAATTGACAACTTCATCATGCGGCGCGTTCCCTCGCGCTGCGCCAATTGGCTCATGGCCAGGATTTGCGGTGTAGACATTCACGACTTTGGAACAACTTTCAAGGCGTATCGCTCAGAGCTGATTCAGAACATTCCCTTGTACGGGGAAATGCATCGCTTCATTCCCGCGCTGGCGAGTTGGTATGGCGCGTCGATTTGCGAAGTTCCAATCAAAAACGTAAATCGAGAGCGGGGCGAGAGCCACTATGGTATCGGCCGTACCTTCCGTGTCTTTTTCGATCTGCTGACCATTCGCTTCTTGCTCAAATTCATAGGACGGCCTCTACACTTTTTCGGAGCAATCGGCGCAGTGGGCATGATGATCGGCAGCATCCTATCGGCAATCCTGCTGGGCATCAAAGTCCTTAGCCCTCAACTGAAAGTGATGGATCAACATGAACCGATCGCTGTAATCGCCGCCGTGCTGATATTGGGTGGCATCCAGATGCTTGCCATTGGCTTGCTGGGTGAGCTCCAGGTTCGCCACTATTACACCAGGCAGCAGCCCACTCTCTACACTGTCGATCGCACGCTACGTCTACCTTCGCCGGAAGAGCAGACAACGCTCTCCGAACGCCCGGGGCGCAGGTCTTTGGGTTAGCCCAGGCCTTTGCCCGAACTCAACGCGGAAGTCGATCAAGCGGCACCGATGTCATCCAAGCACCCTGAATTTATCGCACCGCAAACACCGTCAGGGAATTCGCCGGCTCTTCGATCTCCAGCTTTACCGCGCCTGCCACCGAAGCCGTTCCTGCCGCGGTCTGCACGGCGCGAAACTCTGTACACCCTGCCAACGCGGTTCCTTCAGTGGTCAATTGAATCTTCCTGCTCTGCCTCGCCTTGTTTGCGACAATCAAAAATCTCTCAGCTGAGTGATCGGCCGAGCAACCTGCCGCGACTGGCGTTCGCACAAAAGCAAACACATCCTCGTCGGCAAACAGATTCTGTTCCAGGCCCGTTTGCAGCACTCGTTGTCTCGCGCGCAGCGCCAGCAAACCAGAGGTCCAGGCAAAAACCTCCTGCTCGGTGGCTGTGCGTCCATCCTTGGTAAATGCGTTGTGCGCGTCACCGGCAAACCCGCCCGGGAAATCGTGCCGGTTATCGGGGTCCTTCCCACCTGTCATCGCAATCTCGTCTCCAGAATAGATCTGCGGCATTCCGCGGAGCGTCAAGAGCAGACCAAGTGCCAGCTCCTGTTTTGTAACGGAACTATTCGCATCGGTGAAAAATCGCGTGGTGTCGTGATTGCCAATGAATGGAACCAGTCGCTCCGGGTGCGGGTACAGCGCGTCCTGCCGCAGAACCGTTGCCAGTTCTGTCATGGGCTTGTCCTTAGTCAGAACATCACGTAGCGCAAAATAGATGGGAAAGTCGAACGGTGTATCAAGACCTGTATCGATACCGTTGTGCGGCTCTCCTCCCGCAAAAAATGAGGTTACTTCAGGATCGCGATGAAAGATCTCGCCTACCGTAGTCAGGTGCGGATAGGTACTATGCAGGGCAGCGTGGAAGTCATGCCAGAAGGTGCGGTCCACATAAGGAAAAGTATCGAGACGGATGCCATCCAAGTTAGCCGTCTCAACCCACCACATGGCATTTTGGATTAGGTAGCGCGCGACCAGCGGATTCTCCTGATTCAAGTCAGGCATGCCATCGGTGAACCAGCCAGTGGTGATATTGATCCACGCCGACGTGGGAGCATGTGGGTTGACAAGCTGATAGAAGTCGCTTTGCGCTGCCCGATGATTCTGAAACGTGCCGTGCAACCAGTCAGGCGCAGGCGAGTCAAGTATCCAAGGATGCTGAACACCGATGTGGTTCGGTACAAGGTCGATGACCAACTTCATCCCCTTGGCATGCAGCGCATCAGAGAGTTTTTTGTAATCGTCAAGCGTGCCAAAGTGCGAATCGACCGCATAGAGATCGGTAGCCGCGTAGCCGTGATAAGACTCGGGCATTGTGCCATTGGATACGACCGGCGTCGTCCACACTGTCGTCACGCCGAGGTCGT
>Ga0116117_1000448_pt1 | contig 10924 bp, 8 predicted proteins | sample June2015DPH_11_1_FD_89790 | JGI IMG/M metagenome (GOLD analysis project Ga0116117, IMG submission 89790) | Peatland microbial communities from SPRUCE experiment site at the Marcell Experimental Forest, Minnesota, USA - June2015DPH_11_10 | ecosystem: Environmental > Terrestrial > Soil > Wetlands >... | reverse complement strand
CTCCCAACGTGCCTGGCCGCTATAACCCTGTTCCCGAGTGCGCGCGTGCAGCGCAACCGCCGCCAGCCCGCACGATTCCGCCATGCGAGCCAGTTCCACGCAGACGATCTCATCGTCGCTCCATCCCGCGCGGAACTTCACCGTAAACGGAATCGTCACCGCGGCTCGCACCGCCTCGAAGATGCGCCCGATGGCCGGCAGATCGCGCAGCAGGCCCGAGCCTCCGTTACACTTGACGACTTTTTTTGCCGGACAGCCGAGGTTCAAGTCCACGACGTCGAAACCGAGGCCCTCGACCATGCGCGCCGCCTCGGCCATGACTTCCGGATTGCTGCCGAAAAGCTGCGCCGAAATCGGATGCTCGTCTTCGTAGAAATGGAGATAGCGCTTAGCCTTCTGATCCTTCTTACGCAGTACGCCGTCGGCCGAAGTGAACTCGGTCATGATCAGCCCGCATCCGCCGAGATTGCGAATGAAGCGGCGGAAGACTGTGTCAGTGACGCCGGCCATGGGCGCCAGCACAGTCGCTGGCGCGATCGTCACGCCGCCAATGGAAAGGGTCGCGGGGACGGGCACCAGTGGTGCTGTTCGCCCGGCAGCCGTTTCCGCCGCACCCGAGATGTCCCAAGACTTGCGCACAGTTCTATTCTACTTGGCCGTCCAAACGAAAGCCCCCGCCTTGAAGCGAGGGCTCGTTTTGCGGTCTATACGTGTAAATCCGTGGCGAAAAACTTAATTCTTCGACGCCTCGGCTGGCTTAGCTGGCGCGGCCGGAGCATTCTTCGCGTACTTGCGGCGGAAGCGCTCCACGCGGCCGGCAGTATCCATCAGCTTCTGCTTGCCGGTAAAGAACGGATGGCAGGCAGAGCAAATTTCAACGCTAATATCTCCCTTATGGGTTGACCGGGTTACAAAGGCATTGCCGCACGCGCAATGCACACGCACGTCGTTATAAGCGGGATGGATGGCAGGTTTCATATGGGTTCAGACCTTGGCTTTCAAGCATCAATACGAGTCTTAGATTCTACCGGAATGCCCCCGGATTCAGCAATCCCAGCACTCAGCTGACAGCTCTCAGCCCGGTGCCATTCTCTCAACTGCCAGTTCTGAGCCATCAGCAGGTGACGCTCACGGAGTTGAGATCTCAAAGCTGACAGCTGATAGCTGACAGCTCAAAACCGAAACAAATACGACACCTTCACAAAAAACTGCCGGCTGTCGTTGATGTACCCCTTCGCTGTGTAGAGTCCAGCCAAGGGATCTTGCGTCAAGCTGCGGTCCAGGTTCTGCAAGTCGCTGTTATATCCCACATAAATCGCGGTGCCCGGATGCACCAGATAGGTCAGCAGGAAATCGGCGTTGAACTGTTTCTCCGTCGGCAAGTACGTATACGGATAGAACGTAGTGCCAGGCGTGTTCGCCAACACCGAGTTGTATTGCATAATCACGCGCAGTGAAAGCTGCGGAGTAAACTGCCAGTTCCACTTGCTGCGCACAATGTGATTGTTGAAAATGCCTTTCCCAAGCGAACTGCCTTGGGGAAGCTCGGAGAGCGCAAACAGATATTCGTTCTCTGTCGCCCGCAAGCGCTCGAACAGATACGTATTTTCAATCTTCAAAGGCTTCGCAGGATGAAACGTTAGTGAAGCTGAAGCCGTATTCGTTCTCGACAGAAGAGACTGTGGCACAGATGTCGGCGCAGGTACGAAGTTCCCGCCGTCTCCCCAGGCATACTGCGCATCCACCAGTACTTTCGAGAAATAGCCGGTTTCAAAGCGAGCTTCACTGAGGTGCTCGTGGTAATCCTGGTTGTGCGTTACGCCCGGCAGGCCAATGAAAGCGAAATCCTGCGGCCTCAACCGCTCCCGCAACTCTTGGTAGGGCTCCAGCCAAATGAAGGTCTGCCCTCGTCCTTCGATTTTCAGATAAGGGTCGTAATACGTATCCAGCCGATTGCCTTCATGATCGAAGACGTAGCGCTGCCGCAGCGATGGCCCCCAGGCTAAGACCCAGCCCTGCTTCGGGCGGAAGCGGTAGTAGATCGTGTTGTTGAGCCAGCGGATATCCACGCGATTCACGAATCCTGGCACTGTTACGAACCCTGGACTGACGTCGGAGTACGTGCCGATATAATTGAAGTGCAACCCGCTGCGCCGGACTTCCACCTTGTCCGCCGGACCCGCATAATGGCTTCCATTTCCGACATTGCCCGAACTGAAGGGATAAAGTCCGTATTCGCAGGTATTTTCCAGATTGCCGATGTTCAGCCCTTGCAGGTTGCTCGAACTCACCACCGCCTGCGCATCCAGTGTCCAACTGGCATTGAAGCGCAGCCGGGTGTCGATTCCGCCCACGCGATTCGACTCCCCCGTCGCGGGGCATTCCCAATCGGTATAAATCAGTCCCACGCTCGACTGCTTGAAAATATCCCGGTTCAAACGCGCAATCGTGAAGTACGATCGAATGCCGTAAAGATTGTCCGAGCAATCGGGAGGAATAGTGCTCGTCTCAGCCGCTGGGCAAAAGCTTGGCACGGCGAGTCCTGGCCCGCGGTCATCGGTCGACATCAAGCCCACTGAATACGGACCTTGCTTCCCCGTCAAACGGATTCCTGCCGAAGGGTCCTGAATGTTGCGCGTGAAGAATAAATCGAGGGGCGTGCGGAAGTAATCCGCATTTTCCAAAAAGAAAGGCCGCTTCTCAGGAAAATAAACTTCGAAGCGCTGGTTCACCGTGATCTGCGGATCTTCCGATTCCACCTGGCTGAAGTCCGGATTCGCGGTCAGATCCAGAACAAAGTGATCGTGGATCACAAACTTGGCGTCTATTCCGAACTGGCCCTGAGCGTCCGCGTTTTGAAAAAATGGATTGTAGGGGTCGCGCGTATCGAGCGCCCGGTAACCCCGCATGATTCCGTAGGGAATCAGTTCGATATCGCGACCAGGAGAAATTCCCTCCAATCCATAAAGCGTTGCTGCCTGTCCCAACCTGCCCGCCACTTTGTACGAGACCTGCGGCCAGAATGCATCTTCGTTCTTGCGAACGATTCCGCGATACAAAAGAATTCCCCACTCCTGCTCTTTCGTCGCCGGGAAGCGCAGGCTCTTGAATGGAATCGCCATCCACACCACGTAGCCGCGGCTGGTCACTTTGCCCCGCGAATCCCAAACCGCGTCCCATGCGCGATCCCAGTTGCCGCCTGTTTCCTGGTGTGCGGTCTCGGTATAGATTGCATCCCACTGAATGCCCAGCGCCGTGGTCTGAAACTCATACGCGCGCCGCCGGTCGTGAAAAGTATCGAACATGACGGCGACTTCGTCATCGTCGTCAATGTCCTCACGCCGCGACATTCGTGCCCGCACCTTCGTCGGATCGTCGAAGCATACAAATACGACGTACACATTCTTCTGGTCGTAACCGAGGTAAGCGGCCGTCTCCTCCGAAACTTTTTCGCCGTCGTGGGGATTGCGTTGCATAAATCCTGTCACCTTCGCCATCTGCTGCGCGATCTCGCTCCCGGGTTTCATCCCCAGGAAATCTTCCAGGGCCGGTGCGTGCGGCAACCGCGGAATAGTTAAAGCCGGCGGTGCAATCACAGGCTTCGGCGCGGGCTTCGTTTCAGGATTCTTGATTGCAGGTTCCGGCAATTGGGCCGATGGCGAGGGATACTGCGTTGACGGCGGTTTCTGTTCCTGCTGTGCGGAGTTCGAGTCCGGCGGAGGAGGATTCTGCGGCGTAGTTTGCGAACCCTGCCCAGATGTGTCTTGCGACGAAGTTGGCTCCTGCGCTACAGCCGCGGTCTGCGGCGGGGAAGCGCCGCACTTCAGGCTTCCGGCAAGCATCATTCCTGCTGCAACCAGAAACCCGGCAAGCCCTCGGACTGCGAAACGGCTTTGACGCAAATGCAACGCTCCCTTAAATATTCCTGCCACGTTTCAGGGGAATCCAGCAAGATACACCATGCGGAGGCCATAGAACACAGGCAAGCGTTGTCTTTAAGGTTTACCGAACACGGTTGGAGAAAATCCTCGGCAGGTTTGGGAGTCGAGAAAGAATGCTCCGCTCGCGCGTGGCTGGTTGGAATTGCATGGCCAAGCACAAATCTCACGAGCCTAGAACAAGGAACTCTGCCGCCGGCCCGGCGTGATTTTGAAATAATCGTAGGCCAACTGCGTCGCTACGCGGCCGCGCGGAGTGCGGTTTAAGAATCCGATCTGCATCAGAAACGGCTCGTAGATCTCTTCAATTGCATCCGGCTCTTCGGCGAGCACCGCAGCTAGCGTATTCACGCCTACTGGTCCGCCTTGATATTTCTCGATAATCGTTAGCAGCAGACGGCGGTCCACTTCGTCGAAGCCGTATTTATCCACTTCCAGCATCTGCAGCGCTGCTTGAGCCGTTGGCAAATCGATTTTGCCCGCGCCGCGCACCTGCGCATAGTCTCGCACCCGCCGCAGCAAGCGGTTCGCGATGCGCGGCGTCCCGCGCGAGCGGCTTGCAATCTCAATCGCACCCGCGTCGTCGACCGCAACTCCCAAAATTTCCGCCGAGCGCTCCACGATCACGCGCAAATCTTCCGTCGTGTAAAACTCCAGCCGCAGCACAATTCCAAACCGCGACCGCAGCGGCGCTGAAATCAGCCCGGCGCGTGTGGTGGCGCCGACGAAAGTAAACGGCTTCACTTCCAGCGTGTGCGTGCGCGCCGAAGGGCCTTGTCCAATAATGATGTCGAGCTTGTAGTCTTCGAGCGCCGAATACAGCAACTCTTCCAGCACGGGCTGCAACCGGTGTATCTCATCGATGAACAGGACTTGCTTCTCCTGCATGTTGGTGACGATCGCAGTGAGGTCGCCCTTGATCTGCAACAGCGGCGCGGCGGTCGGCTGGAAGTGCACTCCAAGTTCGTTGGCGATGATGTTAGCCAGCGTAGTCTTGCCCAGTCCTGGAGGCCCATACAGCAACACGTGATCCATGGCCTCGCCGCGCGAGCGGGCGGCCTCAATCGCCACCGCGAGGTTTTCTTTGACCTTGGCCTGACCGATGAACTCGTTGAGCTTCTGCGGGCGCAGCTTGAGTTCAAACGAAGAATCGTCCTCGACCGGCGCCGCCGACACCAATCGGTCGGGGCTGTAATTCAGATTGGGATTGTTCTTCGCGGTGGCCACTGCTCGGATGGTAGAACGAAATACGGAACGGCGCAATTGCGGTTGATATGTGACACATTTTGTGGCACAATGAGTTTTATGCCCTCTATGAACATTCGGCAACTTAGGGACACCCGCCGCCTGGAAAGCTGGTTGCGTGCCGGAAAGACGGTCGAGCTACGCAAGCGGGATCGAGTGATTGGCCGTATCGTTCCCGAGAATGCGGTGGAGTCTCACGGGGATTGGCCGGACTTTGGCGCGATTGCGAAGGAGATTTTTGGCGACCGTAAGCTGTCCGGCTCCGATCTGGTAATCAGGGAGCGTGGACGTTATTGAGCATATATCTCGACACCAGCTTTCTGGTTTCGTTGTACTTAAACGACGATCACTCGCGGGAGGCACGCTCGCGAATCGCTTCTGCCCCTGCCTTGTGGTTTACGCCCCTTCACAGTGCCGAGTGGGAACACGTATTGGGCCAGCACCTTTTCCGAGGTGAGTTATCGTTGTCGGAAGCGCAACGGGTGAGCGCCAAGCTGGAAGAACACCGCTCTGCCGGACGTTGGCTGTCCGTGCCAATTCCGGAGGACGCTCTTGAAGTATGTAGTAGGCTCGCTCGCGAATATGGGCCGAAGCTCTGGATGAGAACACTCGATACGCTGCATGTCGCCTGCGCGCTGGAGCTCAAAGCTGAACGATTCTGGACGTTTGATGAGCGGCAGGCGAAGCTGGCGAAGGCGCAGGGGATGAAAGCCGCGTGAGGCTTTCAGGTTGCATGGTCAAACTCAAAAGAGCCGGAAGATACTTATATATACTTTTGTCTATAATGCTATAATGGGGCACTATGGCGCTTAGTATCAAAAGCATAGAGACGGAGCAACTGGCCCGAGAGATCGCGGCAAGAACGGGCGAGAGCCTAACAGGTGCCATCCAGAAAGCATTGGAGGAGCGCCTCGAGCGCCTGAATAGCAATCGCAGGAGCCAAGCACTTGCGGCGCAAATTGATGACATTCTCAAGCGCGTCGATGAAATGCCCGACCTTGATGCCCGCACTCCGGACGAGATTATCGGCTATGACGAAAATGGCCTGCCCTCTTGAGGCAAACTCGCATGAGGCAAACTGGCAATGGTTATTGACACCTCGGCCTTGGCGGCAATCTTTTTTCACGAGCCGGAGCGCGACGCCTTTCGTAACGCCATCATTGCCGCGAGCAGCCGCCTTATCTCTGCGGCGACCGTTCTCGAAGCCGGCATGGTGATCGAGGGCCGCAGGGGTGGCGGCGCAGGCCGGGAGTTCGATCTATTTATCGTCCGCGCCCAGATACAGATTGTTCCGATCGACGCCGAACTCGCAGACCTCGCCCGCTCGGCGTGGCGCAAGTATGGGAAAGGCCGTCATCCGGCGGGGCTGAATTTCGGCGATTGCTTTTCCTACGCCCTGTCGAAAGCTACCGGCGAACCGTTGCTGGCCAAGGGAGCGGACTTCGCCAGCACCGATGTTGTTCTCCATTCTTAAGACAGACTAGCCGCCTACTCTTCCTCTTCCTTCACATCGCCCCGCGCGGCCTTGGCCTTCTCAATAATTTTTTCCTGCAACTGACCTGGCACGGTGTCGTAGTGGTGCATTTCCATGTTGAAGCTGCCGCGGCCTTGCGTCATTGACGTCAAATCAACGCCGTAGGTCAGCATTTCGGCCATGGGTACTTCGGCTTTTACCACGGTGGTGCCGCCTTTGTTGTCCATGCCCTGGATGCGGCCGCGGCGGCTGTTCAAATCTCCCATGATCGAACCCGCGAAGTCGTCAGGTATGGTGATCTCGACTGACATTACCGGCTCCAGAATCGTGGGCTTGGCCTGCTCCATGGCTTTGCGGAATGCGATGCGGCCCGCCATCTGGAACGACATGTCGTTCGAATCCACATCGTGATACGAACCGTCGTAGAGAATCACGCGGAAATCTACCACCGGAAAGCCCGCCAGATATCCGCGCGCAGCCGCGTCCTTGATTCCTTTTTCGATGGCGGGAATATAGTTCTTCGGAATCGCGCCGCCGAAAATATCGTTGACGAATTCAAACTGACCGCCGCGCGGCATGGGCTCCATTTTGATTTTGCAATCGCCATACTGTCCGTGCCCGCCAGTCTGTTTCTTATGCCGGCCTTGCACATCGGCTTTGCCGCGGATCGTTTCGCGATACGGAACTTTCGGCGCCTTCAGAACCACTTCTGTGTGATAACGCTTCTTCAGCTTCGAAACCGTAACTTCAATATGCTGCTGCCCGGTCCCTGCGATCAGGAATTCCTGCGTCTGTGCATCGCGGAAGAATCGCAGCATCGCATCTTCTTCAATCAGCTTATGCACTCCCGGCCCCAGCTTGTCTTCGTCAGCGCGGCTCTTTGGCTCAATCGCAAACGTGATTGCCGGCTCCGGCAGCTTCACCCGCGGATAAAGGATTGGCGCGGATTTGTCTCCCAGGGTGTCACCGGTGAGCGTGTCTTTCAACTTCGCCACTGCGCCGATATCGCCCGCATGCAACTCATTCACCGGCACCGCCGTTTTTCCCTGCATGATGGAAATATGCGACAGCTTTTCCGTCGATCCGCGCGAAAAATTCAGGACTGTCGACTCGTTCTTCAGCACGCCTGAGAAAACTTTGAAGTAGGAAATTCTGCCGGAGAACGCATCGGAGATGGTCTTGAATATATACAGCGACACCGGCTCCGCATCGGTCTCATGGCGTTTGGGCGCGTCTCCATTGCCGGAGGCCGCCGGTTCGCCCTGCACCCATTCATGCTCGGACGGCGCCGGGGTGTAATCCACGATGAAATCCATCACGCGGTCTGCGCCGATGTTGCCCAGCCCCGAAGCGAAAACGACAGGGAAGAGTTTGTCTTCGCGAATCGCATTGTGCAGCGCGGGAATCAGATCTTCTTCGGCGAGCGTTCCGGCTTCGAAGAATTTCTCCATCAATTTGTCGTCGCCTTCGGCAACAAGTTCGACGAGTTGCTCGTGCGACTCCTGCACCTGGGCCCGCATGTTGGCCGGAATCTCCGTTTCTTTACCTTTTCCATTTCCGCCGAGTTCATACGTGTAGGCCTTCATGCGCACCAGATCGACGATGCCGCTCAGATTCTTCTCGCTGCCGATGGGCAGCGCGATGGGAATTACATTCCGCCCAAAGGCGTTGATCAGCGACTCCAGCACGCGCTCGGCATTCGCGCGGTCGCGGTCCATGCGGTTCACCACAATCAGCCTCGGAGTCTTGTATTCTTCGCAATCATTCCACACGCGCTGCGTCACAACTTCCACGCCGGCCACGCCGTCTACGACCACGATCGCCGCGTCGACCACGGGCAACACCATCTTCGCCTCGTGCACAAACATGTTGAAACCGGGCGTATCGATCACATTAATTTTCGTTTTGCCCCACTCAACGTAGGCCGCGGAGGCGGCAATCGACATTTTGCGCGCGATTTCTTCTTCGTCGTAATCCGTGGTCGACGATCCGTCGTCCACGCGTCCTAGCCGCGGCGTTGCCCCGGCTGTGAACAGCATCGCCGACAGCAGCGAGGTCTTGCCCGCGTGTCCATGCCCCACAATCGCAACGTTACGAATGTTTTCTCCGGAATAGACTTTCAAAGTAGGCTCCTTCGCAGGCGTGGAAAGAGAGAAGGCCCAGAAGCAGAATGAGGAACAAGTGCAGTGTACAGGCCAGCCCAACATACCTGCCAAAACCCTAGGATGCTACCACGCGGGAAGCAGCCGCCTCAACCCTGCGAATCTCTGGTGTAGAAGTTCGTGCCGTTGTATCATCCTCCCCATGCTGGGCAACCGGACCAACGAGCAGTGGATCTCGCAATACGCCTCGAGCCATCAGCATCCTGTGAATCGCGTCTGCCACACCCTGGGCATACCGACCATCGTGCTCTCGGTGCTGATCTTTGCTGTCAGCATCTTCTACCACCGGCTTTGGCCTTACGCTCTGGCATTATTTGTGATTGGATGGATTCTTCAATTCATCGGCCACGCCTTCGAAGGCAAACCACCTGAATTTTTCTCGGACTGGCGTTTTCTGTTTGTCGGCGTGCGCTGGTGGTGGGCGAAGATGCAAGGCAAGGCCTGAAGCCGCAAGTCGCAGGAGGCCGATAAAAGGATGCGATTTTATGCTAGCCTGAGCTTGGGATTCGGATTCCGCTACAAAGCATGCATCGCCTGACCGCCAGATTATTGCTGTTCTTCGCACTCGTGGGAAGTCTCGTCCCGGTGGCGGTTGCGGCGACGACTTCGGCGCGCGCCTGCTGTCTTCGCAAAGGGGTTCATCACTGCCAGGATTCAATTGCATCAGATTCTGACGAACTTGTAATTCGCGATGCGAGTTGTTGCAATGGCGGTTGCGGCCGCGCTCTCACTAGTCACCGCTGGGCTCAGGCTCAGCCCTTGGCTCTCCATTCTTTCGCGCGTAGCGTCAAGCCCTACCTCGGACAAGCCAGTCCAGTTTCCGCTAGCCTCGAACTCTACGGTTCCCGCTCCACCCGCGCCCCGCCCGCCTGCTGAAGCTGTCTCCCGTTTGACTTAAGTCTGGTCCTCAATCCTGCGCGTTCGTCGCTGGAACGTGGTCGCTGTCTGCGCCTGAAGTTGGCGCCGGCGCCATCCCGGCGAAACCGCCCCAACCCGACGCAGCAAATGGAGACTCTATGAGACAGATTGTTGGCCTGACAGCGATTGTTTTTTTCTTGAGTGCCGTGGCATTCGCCACGATTTTCGGTTCCGTTCGCGGTATCGTCCATGATCCTCAGCACCGTCCAATTCAAGGCGCACACATTACCTTGAAAGCGCAAAACTCCGACTGGACGCAGTCCCAGGATTCTGACAACAGGGGAGAATTTCAATTCACTTCCGTACCCATCGGAAATTACACGGTCACCGTCTCCTCGCAAGCCTTCCAGCAAACGCAACAAACCGTCGTGGTTCAGTCCGACACAAGTCCCGTTCTGCACTTCCAGTTGGCTGTCGCAGGCGCGAAGGAAACCGTCTCCGTAACCGAGATTCCAGTGGAGGCGACGACGCAGAGTGTCACGCCTACCGTCACGCTCAACCGCATCGACATCCAGCAGACTCCGGGAGCCGACCGCATCAATGGTATGGAAATGATCACCGACTACGTCCCCGGAGCCTACGTCGTACACGACATGCTCCACATGCGAGGTGGTCATCAAGTCGAGTGGCTCATCGATGGTGTTCCTATCCCCAACACCAACATCGCCAACAACCTCGGACCTCAGATCGATCCCAAAGACATTGACTATCTCGAAGTCCAGCGCGGCAGCTACGACGCCGACTACGGCGACCGCACTTACGGCATCTTCAACATCGTGCCCCGCACCGGCTTCGAGCGTGATCATGAATGCGATTTCGTCATTACCGCCGGCAATTTCTACCAGACCAACGACCAGATCAGTTGCGGAAGCCACACCGCCCGCTCCGCCTACTACGTTAGCCTCAACGGCAACCGCAGCCAGTACGGCCTGCAGACACCCATTCCGCAGACGGTCAACGATGCCGCCAACGGCATCGGCGGATTCACCTCAGTCATCTTCAACCCCGATTCCAAAAACCAGTTCCGCGTCGTAGGCTCCCTCCGCCGCGACTATTACCAGATTCCCATCGACCCCAATCCCAACTCCATCACCAACGTCTACTACCCGAGTTCCGGCCTGCATGAGGCCGAGGTCGAGCCCGATGGCTACGCCACCTTCTCTTGGGTTCATACATTTGATCCCAAT
>Ga0116117_1000445_pt1 | contig 10939 bp, 11 predicted proteins | sample June2015DPH_11_1_FD_89790 | JGI IMG/M metagenome (GOLD analysis project Ga0116117, IMG submission 89790) | Peatland microbial communities from SPRUCE experiment site at the Marcell Experimental Forest, Minnesota, USA - June2015DPH_11_10 | ecosystem: Environmental > Terrestrial > Soil > Wetlands... | reverse complement strand
GCCGTGGCCAGACCGTCGATATCGGACAGTTTCAGGCCGGCATCAGCGATCGCGTTCAACGCCGCGTCGGCGTGCAACTGGATCTGCGAGACGTTGGGAATGACGCCGAGTTCGGTGGTTTCGGCGGCGCCGACAACGGCAACCTCGTTCCTGCGCATGATCTTCAACCCTTCGACGGACGGAACAAAGGAAGGCAGATGTTGTCGTCGAGCTTTTCGAACACGACTTCCAGCTTCATGTCGAGCTCGAGTGCTTCCGGCGTTTGCGGACAATCCACGATATTGGTCATCATGCGGGGACCTTCGTCCAGTTCGACCACCGCAATGGCGTAAGGCGGCGTGAAGCCCGGCACCGGGCGGTGATGGATAACGTAGCTGTACAGCCTGGCCTTGCCGGAGGCCCTGAACAGGCTGACCTTGCGCGAAGCGCAGGCCGGGCAGAACGGGCGCGGCGGGAAATAGACGTTGGCGCAGGCGTCGCAGCGCTGCAGGCGCAATTCGCCGGCCCGGGTGCCATCCCAGAAATGCTGGGTTTCCGGTGTTGGCTTTGGTTTCGCTCGTGCGGGTTCCGCCATATCGGTCAATTCCTCCTGGGCGGGTCTTCGGCCCGCTGGTTCCGATCTTGATGCGACATTGGACGGCCCGGCGTCAACGGTCCAGCCGAGCTGTGGCATGCCGCCTGTTCCGGCACACGCGCCATTGCTTGGCCCGGAGCGCTTGTGTCGCCACGACTCGACGCGGTAGATTGCCGGCGAGAACAAAGAAAACCGGGAGGAATTGATGTCAAGGATCACGGGCGCGGTGCTGGCGGCGGCCTTTGCATTCGCCGCGCCGGCTTGGGCTGCCGAGGCGCCGGCCGAAATCAAGATCGGTACGCTTTATGCGTCATCGGGGCGCTACGCCTCGATTTCGATGCCGGTTTTCAGCGCGCTCAAACTCTGGTCCGACCAGAAAAACGCCGATGGCGGCGTCTACGTCAAGGCTTTCGACAAGAAGATTCCCGTCAAGCTTGTCGCCTATGACGACCAGAGCAACACCGCGACCGCGTCCACGCTTTACAACCAGCTGATCACCCAGGACAAGGTCGACCTCCTGGTCGCGGACTCCGGTTCGGTTTTGACCGCGCCCGCGGTTGCGATCGCGCGCGACCGCAAGGTGTTCCTGTTCGACCAGACCGGAACCGGCGCCAGCTTCTTCTCCAAGGACAATCCCTACATCGCGCTGATGGCCGATCCGGTCTCGACCGTCTGGCCCAAGCCGGTGGCGGATTTCATCTCGCATGACGGCCCGGGGCTCGGCATCAAGAAAGTCGCCATTCTCTACTCGACCAACGAATTCACTGGCACCCAGGCCAACGCGTTCCGCAAATTCGTCAAGGACTCCGGCGCGCCGATCGAGATCGTCTACGATCAGGGCGTTCCGACCGAAACCACCAACTACACCGTCATCATCAACAACATCAACAACACTGAACCGGACGCAGTGATCCATTTCGGATACGCGCCGAACGACATTGCGTTTTTGCGCAATGTTCAGGATGTCGGCGTCAAGTTCAAGATGCTGTTTTCGATCTATGCCGGCATCGAGACCGAGCTCCTGGAAAAGAACGTCGGCGAGAAGGCCCTCGAGCACGTCTTCACCTATGTGCCGCCCTCGGAACTGGACTATGCGGTCAATTTCGGCATGAACATGAAGGATTACAAGGCGGCCTGGGACAAGAAGTATCCTGATGGCAAGATCGAGTTTGGCTTCAATGCCACGGCCGGATACACCACAGGGCTCGTCATCGAGAAGACGCTATCGGTCGCCACCAGCCTCGAGCAGCTCGAACTGCGCCGCGCGGTGTTCAGCCTGTCCGGACAGCTCAAGACGCTGGATGGGACCTTCGCGCTTGACGAAACCGGCGGCCAGATCGGCGAGTTGACGCCGCTCGGCCAGCTCGAACTCGACGGTCAGGAACACATCAAGTTCGTCTCGATCTATCCGCACGAAACCGCCACCGGCAAGCCGGTCTATCCGCGTCCATGATGCGATCGCAGAACCCGGTGCGGCAGGCGAGGCGCTGATGCTGACTTACGCGCTCGTCGCCGGCGTGCTGTTCGGTCTGTATTTCAGCCTGGTCGGGATCGGCCTCAATCTCGTGTTCGGCGTCATGCGCATCGTCAACCTTGCGCATGGCGATTTCCTGATGCTGGGCGCGTTCACAGCGTTTGGCGTCGTGACCCTGGCGGGCATCGATCCCCTGTTCGCAGTGCCGCTGGCGTTCGTACTCTTCGTGCTGGCTGGTCTTTTGCTCTATTGGGTATTGGTGCCGCGGCTGCAGGGCTCGGTGAACCCGGAAATGCTGTCGATCATCCTGTTCTTCGGTCTGTCGCAGGTGATCGAGGCCGTCATGACCATTTTCTTCGGCACCAGCGAGCGCTCGATCCAGAGCCGCGCCCTCGGTACCGTGTTCTCCACCATCAAGATAAAGCTGTTCGGCGGCAAGCCCGGCGGCAGCGGGCCGGTCCAGATCTTTGGCCAGGGATTTCCGGCGTCATGGGTGATCGCGGCGATTACCAGCCTGATCGCGATCGCGCTGGTGTATGTCTATCTGTACCGTACCCGGCTCGGCACCCTGACCCGTGCGGTGATGTCGCGGCGCGACGAGGCGTTTGCGACCGGCATCGATGTCGATCGGGTCTCGGCCGCAGCCTTCGGCATCGGATTGGGTCTTGCAGCGGTGGCCGGCGTGTTCGCGCCCTTCATGTTTGGCTCGGTGACGCCGGCGTTCGGCGCGGATGCGACCGTCACCTCCTTTGCGATCGTGGTGCTGGGGTCGCTCGGCAACCCCCTGGGCACCGCGCTGGGGGGCGTGGTCTATGGCCTCTGCTACATGCTGGTGCAGACCTATCTGAGCTCATGGGCCGACCTTTTGCCCTATGTGCTCCTGATCTTCATCCTGCTGCTGCGTCCGAGCGGGCTGTTGGGAAGGCGGGTGCGCGTTGCCTAGCGCCCTCAAGCACGCGCTGTTCATCGTCCTGCCGCTGCTCGCGGTCTTTGCGGTGCTGCCGGGCGTCTACCAGAATCATCTGTTGCTGTTCAACTTTGTCATTTTCCTGATCCTCGCCCAGGGCGTCAACATCATCTACGGTTTTACCGGCTATCTGCCGTTCGGCTATGTCGGCTTCTTCGGCGCCGGCGCCTATGGGTTTGCGATCCCGGTGATTTATTTTCAGGCCCCCGCGGTGCTCGCGGTGCTGGCCGCCGGATCGGTCGGGGTCGCGCTCGGCCTTCTGCTGACGCCGCTGTTGCGGCTGTCCGGCGCTTATTTTGCCATCGCCAATCTCGCCGCCTCGCTCGCGGTGCTGCACTTCGTCGCCAATCCAGCACTCGAGAGTATCACCCGCGGGCCCTATGGTGTCTCGCTCACCGGCGCCTTCAATCCGGCGCTGGCCTATTCGGCTGCGCTGATTGTGCTGGCGCTGACGCTTGCCGCCGTGGTGTTCCTGAAAAACTCGCGCTTTGGCCTGGCCTTGCAGGCGGTGCGCGAGGATGCGGTCTCGGCCTCGATGGCCGGCGTCGACGTGGTGCGGATGCGGGTGATCGCGTGGCTATTGTCCGCGGTGGTGGCCGGTCTCGCCGGTGGGGTTTATGCCTGGTATGTTTCGGTATTCTATCCCGACAATGTGTTCAGCGGCGATTTCAGCATTTTTGCCATTGTGTTTGCGTTGTTCGGCGGAGTTGCCACGATTTCCGGCCCGATTGTCGGTGTCCTCATCCTCTATGGCATCTACAATCTGATCGGCTTCACCACGCCGCAATATTTCCAGCTGATCTATGGACTGTTGATCATGGGGCTGGTGCTGTTTCTGCCCGCCGGCCTGGTGTCGCTGGCAACGCGGAGGGGATGGCATGTCCCCTGACGACGCGCCCATACTCAAGGTGACAAAACTGACGAAGCGCTTCGGCGGTTTTTACGCGCTTGACGGACTGAGCTTCCATGTCGCGCCGGGCGAGATCCTGGGCCTGGTCGGGCCGAACGGCTCCGGCAAGACCACCGCGATCAACGTGATCTCCGGTCTCTATGCGCCCGACGGCGGCGAGGTTGTACTGGATGGGACATCGATCGGCGGTGTCGCGTCGCACCAACTGGTGCATCGCGGCATCAACAGGACATTTCAAATTCCAAAACCCTTTCTGTCGCTGACGGTGCGCCAGAATGTCGAGGTCGCGCTGGCCTACGGGCGGGCCGCGGGCGCGCCGCCTGAAATGACCGCGCTGCTCGAAGAATATCGACTGGCCGATGTGGCCGACCGGCCGGCCGCCGACCTGAACAACGCGCAGCAAAAGATGCTCGATCTGGCTCGCGCGCTGGCTACCCGTCCGCGGCTCCTGCTGCTCGATGAACTCGCCGCCGGGCTCAATCCGGCGGAGCTCGACTGGATCGCCGGGCGCATCAAGGCGCTGGCGCAAAGGGGGATGGCGATCATCGTGGTCGAGCATCTGATGGGGTTCATCGAGCACATCACCGATCGCGTCATCGTCATGAACGCCGGCAAGGAGATTTTCGAGGGCAAGCTCGCGCTCGCGGTGCAGGTGCCGCAAGTCATCGAAGTGTTCCTCGGAGGCGAGCATGCCGCCTGAAGCCACACCTCTGCTGCAGGCGGCCGGCGTCGATGCCGGCTACGGCACCATGCAGGTGCTTTGGGGCGTCGACCTCGACGTGCGCATCGGCGAAACCGTGCTGCTGCTCGGCGCCAACGGCGCCGGCAAGACCACATTTCTCAAATCGCTGGTCGGCTTGATCGAGGCGCGGCACGGCAGCATCAGACTCGCGGGCGAAGATGTGACGCGAACGCGCTCCAGCGACCGGATGCGGCTCGGCATGACCTACATGTCCGAACTCGCGGTATTTCCCGATCTCTCGATCGACGAAAACATCCGTGTCGGCGCCCAGGCGCTTGGCCACGCCGGTCCCGGCGCCCGCGTCGAGGAGCTCTACGGCGTATTCCCGGTGTTGCGCGAAAAACGCCGCGCGCCGGCATCCAGCCTGTCGGGCGGGCAACGCAAGATGCTCGGCATCGCCAAGGCGCTTGCCGCCGAGCCGCGGCTATTGGTGATGGACGAACCCTCGGCCGGGCTGTCGCCCTTGTTCGTCAAGGAAGTCATCCGCATCCTTGGCGAACTGCGCGGGCGTGGGCTGGCGTTGCTGATCGCCGAGCAGAATATCGGTTTCCTCGAAGTGGCGAGCCGGGTATTTGTACTCGAGAGCGGGCGCATCCGCTTTTCCGGCACGGTTGCGGAAATGACCGACAATGAAGCGCTACGGCGTGCCTATTTCGGGCTGAGGTGATGCCGGCGATCAGCATAGGATCTGGCGCGGGCCATCACGCGGCGACAAGGCGACAACACAATGGCAAATACTCCGACACTGGCCGCCCTGGCGGATGATCTCGACAGCGGCCGCACCAGCGCCCGCAAACTGGTCGATGCGTGCCTGGCTGCGATCAAAAATCCCGCAGGCGAGGGCGCGCGGGCCTTCATCCATGTCGGTGCCGAAGCGGCCATCGAGGCGGCCGAAGCGATGGACCGGCTGCGCGAGGTGAAAGCCGCGCCGTCGCCTTTTGCCGGCATTCCCGTCTCGATCAAGGACCTGTTCGACATCAAGGGGCAGGTGACCCGCGCCGGTTCGCGCGCCCTCGACGATTCACCGCCGGCGGAGGCCGACGCGCCGGCAGTGGCGCGGCTGCGCCGTGCCGGTTTTGTGGTGATCGGCCGGACCAACATGACCGAATTCGCCTATTCCGGAATTGGGATTAATCCGCATTACGGCACGCCGAAGGGCAAATGGCAGCGCGGGGTGGGTCATGTGCCCGGCGGATCGTCGTCGGGCGCGGCGGTGTCGGTCGCCGACGACATGGCGCATGGCGCGCTCGGCACCGACACCGGCGGATCGTGCCGGATTCCGGCGGCCTATAACGGCATCGTCGGCTTTAAGCCGACGCAGCGCCGCGTGCCGCGCGACGGCGCCGTACCACTTTCCTTCAGCCTCGACAGCATCGGGCCGCTGGCGCGCAGCGTCGGATGTTGCGCAATACTCGACGCGGTGCTTGCCGGCGAGGCGGTCATTCCGCTGCAGCCCCGCCCGATCGGGGACATGCGGCTGGCCGTGCCGACCACGATTGTGCTCGATGAAATCGAGGATGAAGTGGCGCGGAGCTTCGAACGGGCGCTGGAGCGACTGTCGCGCCAGGGCGCGCTGATCGAGCGCATCGCGGTGCCGGAATTCCTCGATGTAGGGGTGATGAATACCAAAGGTGGTTTTGCGGCGGCGGAAAGCTATGCCTGGCATCGCTATCTGATGGTCAGTCACGGCGACGTCTACGATCCCCGGGTGTTCATCCGCATTCTGCGCGGCGAAACCATCAGCGCCGCTGACTATATCGATTTGCTCGAAGCCCGAAAGTCGCTGATCGCGCGCGCCACGCTGCGCCTTTCGCCCTATGACGCGCTGGTTTTGCCGACCACCGCCAACACGCCGCCGCGCATTGCGGATCTCGGCGATGACAAGGCTTTCACCAAAGCCAACCTTCTCTCGCTGCGCAATTGCGCGATGATCAACATGATCGACGGCTGCGCGATTTCGCTGCCCTGCCATCGCGAAGGGGATGTGCCGGTCGGTTTGATGCTGGCGGGATCAGGCGGGTCGGACCGCCGCATTCTTGAACTGGCGGCCGCCATTGAAGATGTCATCCGTGGTTAAAGGTACTTTGCGCCTGCTTCGTCATCGCGAGCGAAGTGCGTAGGGTGGCAAATCATTGGCGCACTTGCGCCGAGCCCACCAACCGGCTTCGTAAGGGACGCAGGCTCTCTCGCTCCCCTCCCCACCACTCGCTTCGCTCGCGGGGGGAGGGGAGCGCACTGCCGGCGCGGCGGGAGGGCTCTATCCATGACGCGCGGGCCCCGTGGGCCTTTGCCCATCCTACGCCCTGCCACAAATCGGGTGGCGCGAAGTGGCTCAATTTGCGAGACTGCGGTCATGAGATCAATCGCAAATACCATTGCTCACGCTGCCCCCTCCGACATCGCCGCGCGCGTCGGCGCGATCGACTGGTCGCAAGCAACGAGCGATCTCGACGCCCAGGGCTGCGCCGTCCTGAAGGGGCTGCTATCGGTCGAAGAATGTCGCGCGCTGGCTTCGCTCTATCCGGACGATCGTCATTTCCGCAGCCGGGTAGTGATGGGACGGCACGGGTTCGGGCGCGGCGAGTACAAGTATTTTTCCTATCCGCTGCCTGATCTGATCGGAGAATTACGGCCGGCTCTCTACGCGCGGCTCCGTGATGTCGCCGATCGCTGGAACGAGGCCATGGGTCTCGACATCCGTTATCCCCAACACCACGAAGCGTTCCTGAAACGCTGCCATGACGCCGGCCAGAGCCGGCCGACGCCGTTGTTGCTGCAATACGGCGCCGGCGACTACAACTGCCTGCATCAGGATCTCTATGGCGAGCACGTGTTCCCGTTACAGGTCGCGATCCTCTTGTCGGAACCCGGCCGCGACTTTACCGGCGGCGAATTCGTGCTGACCGAGCAGCGGCCGCGCATGCAATCGCGTCCCGAGGTGGTGCCGCTCGGGCAGGGCGATGCGGTGGCCTTTGCGGTGCATGTCAGGCCGGTGCAGGGCACGCGCGGATTCTATCGCGTCAACCTGCGTCATGGCGTGAGCCTAGTCCGCTCCGGACATCGCCATACCATGGGCGTGATCTTTCACGATGCGAAGTGAGCGCGGCACGGTGACGGCTGACTTGTTTGACGGATTTTCCGATGGCCGCCCGGTGCAGGAGGCCGTCGCGGAGGGCGCCGTGCTGCTGCGTGGACTTGCTTGCCCGATCGAAGCCGACCTGATCGCGGCCTTGCATGATATCGCGACAGAGGCGCCGTTTCGCCGGATGATCACGCCTGGCGGCCACCAGATGTCGGTGGCGATGACCAATTGCGGCAGTCTGGGCTGGGTCACCGATCCCGGCGGCTACCGCTATGACGCGTACGATCCCGACACCGGCAGGCCATGGCCGGCCATGCCGGCATGCTTTCGTGACCTTGCGGGACAGGCGGCCGATCGCGCGGGCTTCGCCGGATTTTCTCCGGATGCATGTTTGATCAATCGTTACCAGCCCGGCGCGCGCATGTCCTTGCATCAGGACAAGGATGAGCGCGATTTTGCCGCGCCGATCGTCTCGGTGTCGCTGGGGCTGCCCGCGATCTTCCTGTTTGGCGGACTGAAACGCAGCGACAAGGCACGGCGGCTCCGGCTCCGGCATGGCGACGTGGTGGTATGGGGCGGACCGGCGCGGCTCGTCTACCATGGCGTGGCGCCGCTCGCGGACGGCGAGCACGCCCTGACCGGCCGGCAGCGCATCAATCTGACGTTCCGCAGAGCCCGCTGATCTGACTCTGTAAGGCGTATTTCATTTATCTTCATCAAATCGTGCTCGTTCGAATTTGAACGCGCCACCCCGTCAAATCGCCCCGATTGACGGCCCATTTTTCCAATCGCGTACGGCGCCGCCCGCCTTCAATGTGACATCAGGGCGGGCACCGTAAGCGTTTCGAACATGCCGCGCGTCGTGCCGCCGAGGACAAATTCCCGGAGTCTGGAATGACCATAGCCACCCATCACGATCAGGTCGGTGGAGTTGTCGGCGGCCAGCGACAGAATGGCGTTGTGAATATTGGCGCTGCTCGCCGTCAGCCGGTAAGGTTGGGCAGCCAGATCGCGCCGGGCGAGATGGGCGATCAATGCGGTCGAGGCGACTTCGCCAGCGGCGTCCTCGTCCTCGTTGATGGAAACCACATCGATGGTTTTCGCCTTGCGCAGAAACGGCAGGGCGTCATGCACTGCGCGTGCGGCCGGTATGCCGCCGTCCCAGCAAATCAGCACGCGATCGCACCTGAAAGGACCGCGGTTGATGTAGGGAACCATCAGCACCGGCCTTCCAGAGCCGAACAACACGGCCTCGGACAGGAAGTCCGTCTGGCTCGGGTTTGAGCGGTCCGGTTGCGCCACGATGCTCAAATCATAGAGCCGTGCCATCGCGGTGACCGTGCGGGTCGCCGCATAGGAAACGTTGCACGTGCTTTTTGCATCATGTGGAATGTCCAAGTCCCTTGTCGCGATTTCGAACTGGTCGAGGACAATTGCGGCCTGCCCGACACCAGCTTCGTACTGCGCGGCCATCACGACGGCTGCGGCCTCGGAGGCGATCATCGGATTCATGGACTGATAAACGCAGGCGATGCCATCGAGATGAGCTTCGAAAAGTTTGGCGAACGAAGCAGCGTATTCGATCAGCGCGCCGGCGGGCCGGTCGACGGGAAGAAGGACAGCGATATCTTTCAGCATGCTGAAAAGCTTTCTGGTTTGGCAGGTTCCGTTCCCATCATATTATGCAGAGCTTTGCCGGGGACATGTTGATCTAGCTCATGTTGATCTGCCTCATCCTTGGCGCTGGTCCGCGGCCTCAAGATACAACTGTGAATTGTGGTGGGGGAGAGCCGCGCTTTTTTAAGACCGCCTTATGAACGATTTACCGCAATTTCCTTCATGAATTTGCTCTTGGGTGCTTGAATTCCCATGTGTCATCACCACCATTTGCACACTGCAAATTGCGAATCCGGTTGCCTGCCGTGATAGATTTTTCTTCGCTATTATTTTTCGATGATACGAGGGATTTGCATGCCCCGTTATTATTTCCGAATATCCAGTGGAACCTATGCTGGGGCTCCTGGCGAGGGCTTCGATCTTCCCGATAACAATGCCGCTTGGGTGGAAATGACCAGGGTCGGCGCCGATCTCATCGGCGGCGTGACGCGCAAACTGAAGCAGAACTCCGAGTGGCTGATCGAGCTTTTGGACGAGTCGAGGACGCCGCTGTTCGGGATCCGCGTGACGGCGGAAACGCGGGATCAGGTTGCCGCGACATCGGACGTTCGCGAGCCAGCCTCTCGCTGAGACATCACGAAGCGCGGAGAGGGAGTGCTTCCAGGGCTTTGCCGCGCGATTTGACTTTCGCGACGGACTTCACGCCGACGCCGATCGGCCACTTTTCAACGTCCGTTGGTCTGGACTATGCTTCGGGGGCGGAGGCCAGCCGTGAGCACCGAAGATCTGTCAGCTGATGCGAGCGCCGCGAGTGCCAATCGCACCGGGATGTACCTTGCCGTCCTGCAGTTGGTGTTCACGCTGGGCTGGACCGCTTATGTCATCTACCTGCCGAAGCTTGCCGCGGAGGTCGGGATCGCGCCTTCAGCGGTCATCCTGGTCCTGATGCTGGATCAGGCGATTTTTACGGTTACCGATACCGCGATGGGCAGCGTCGCCGACAAGATCTCTGCGGTTGTCGGCCGGCTCGGCGCGTTCGTGGGCGCCTTGACCGCGCTGTCTTGTGCGGCCTTTGTCGCGCTACCGTTCGTGGCCGGCACCGGCCGCGGTGCGAAGGCCGGGTTCATCGCCCTGATCGTGATCTGGGCCATCACCTCATCGGCGCTGCGCGCCCCGCCGCTGACACTGCTCGGCAAGCGTTGCGCCAGGCCGTCGGTCCCGTTCTTGTCGGCGCTCGCCATGCTCGGGTACGGTTTGGCCGGCGCGGTGTCGCCCTATCTCGGCGCGGTGCTGCGCGACCGGGACCCGCGACTTCCCTTCGTGATTTCCAGCGTGGTCCTGCTGATTACGGCTTTGGCGCTGTCGAGGGTCGAGCGCGGTCTGGCAAAGGAATTCTCATCCCCGGGCATACCGGCCCACGCGGCCAGACCGCTCGGCAAGGTGCCATTGGTGTTCATTGCATCGATGGTCATTCTCGCACTGGGCTACCAGCTGCATTTCAGCATCAACAGCGAGCCGTTCTACCTGCGTTTTGCAAGACGTGATGAGCTGCAATGGCTGATGCCGGTGTTCT
>Ga0116117_1000442_pt1 | contig 10972 bp, 11 predicted proteins | sample June2015DPH_11_1_FD_89790 | JGI IMG/M metagenome (GOLD analysis project Ga0116117, IMG submission 89790) | Peatland microbial communities from SPRUCE experiment site at the Marcell Experimental Forest, Minnesota, USA - June2015DPH_11_10 | ecosystem: Environmental > Terrestrial > Soil > Wetlands... | reverse complement strand
TACAAGCCGACCTCCGGCACCCTGAGGCTGACCCACGACGACAACAGGGAAATCCAGCTCGAGCGGCTGAACGATTTCCGGATTTCAAAACAGGCAAAGGTCGCGCGCACCTTCCAGAACATCCGGCTGTTTCCCGGCATGACCGCGCTGGAAAACCTGATGGTGGCGCAACACAATGCGCTGATGCGCGCTTCCGGCCTGACCTTTCTCGGCCTGGTCGGCGTGCCCTCCTGGCGCAGGGCGGAAAAGCACGCCATCGATCAGGCCACGCTCTGGCTCGACCGCATCGGGCTGATCGACCGCGCCGACGATGCCGCCGGCAATCTGCCTTACGGCGATCAGCGCCGGCTGGAAATCGCCCGCGCGATGTGCACCGAGCCGGCGCTGCTCTGCCTCGACGAGCCGGCCGCCGGACTGAACGCGCGCGAAAGTGCGGCGCTCAGCGCGCTGCTGCTGACGATCCGCGCCGACCACGGCACCTCGATCCTGTTGATCGAGCACGATATGTCGGTGGTGATGGAAATTTCCGACCGCGTCGTGGTGATGGATTACGGCGTCAAGATCGCCGAGGGCACGCCGCGAGAGGTCCGGGACGATCCCAAGGTGATCGCGGCCTATCTCGGCGTCGAGGACGATGAGGTCGCCGCCACGGAAGCGGAGTTGGGGTTGTGAGGCGGCACGAGATACTCTCGTCACGCGATGGGGTCAGGCGATGACCTCAACCTCCTCCCCCATGCTCGCGATCAGGTCCTTGCGCGCCGCCTACGGCAAGATCGAGGCGCTGAAGGGCGTCGATCTCGAGATCAGCCCTCGCGAGATCGTCGCTTTGATCGGCGCCAACGGCGCCGGCAAGTCGACGCTGATGATGACGATCTTCGGCAAGCCACGCGCCCGTGCCGGGAAAATCCTGTTCGACGGCCGCGATATCACCGAGGTGCCGACCCATCAGATCGCGCAGCTGCGGATCGCCCAGGCGCCCGAAGGGCGCCGGATTTTCCCGCGCATGAGCGTGGCGGAAAACCTGCAGATGGGCGCCGACGCCACCGACTCTGGCGAGGCCGACCGATTGGCCGGGCTCGAACGCGTGCTGTCGCTGTTTCCGCGGCTCAAGGAACGCATGACCCAGCGCGGCGGCACGTTGTCGGGCGGCGAACAGCAGATGCTCGCGATCGGGCGCGCGCTGATGAGCCGCCCTCGGCTCTTGCTCCTGGACGAGCCCTCGCTCGGCCTCGCCCCACTGATCGCGCGGCAGATTTTCGAGGCGATCCGGACCCTGAACCAAAAGGACGGCCTCACCGTGCTGATCGTCGAGCAGAACGCCAATCATGCGCTGCGGCTCGCCCATCGCGGCTACGTCATGGTCAACGGCCTGATCACATTGAGCGGAACCGGCACCGAACTGCTGCAGCGCCCGGAAATCCGCGCTGCCTATTTGGAAGGCGGCCGGCGAGCCTAGCGTGCCGTTGGGTTGCCGTCATTCCGGGGTGCGCGAAGCGCATACCCGGCATGGGGAGATTCCCGGTCTGCGGTTCGCGCCCCGGAATGACGTCGGCTCGAAGCGATACCTGCCTTAAATTTACCGATGACATCGCGGCAAAATCAGCCGACAATGGGTGTGCGTTTTGAAACCGGCGTGCCCGGTATTTCCCGTAGCGATTTACCCGCGAGGACACCTCATGAAATCACTGAAATGGATCGGTTTGGCATTGGGCGCGTCGCTGGCGCTGTCGACGACCGCACTGGCAGAGGACTTAACCATCGCCACGGCCGGCCCGATGACCGGCGGCGAATCGGCTTTCGGCCGGCAGATGCAGAACGGCGCCAATCAGGCGGTGGCCGACCTCAACGCCGCCGGCGGCGTGCTCGGCAGGAAGCTGGTGCTGGATGCTGAAGACGATGCCTGCGACCCCAAGCAGGCGCGTTCGGTGGCGGAAAAGATCGCCAGTGCGAAAATCCCCTTCGTGGCGGGCCACTATTGTTCATCGTCGTCGATCCCGGCCTCCGAAGCCTATGCCGACGGCAACGTACTGCAGATCACCCCGGCATCGACCAACCCCTTGTTCACCGAGCGCGGGCTCTGGAACGTGGCCCGGGTCTGCGGCCGCGACGATCAGCAGGGCCTGGTCGCCGCCGAGTTCATTGCGAAAAACTACAAGGGCAAGAACATCGCCATCCTTGACGACAAGACCACCTACGGCAAAGGCCTCGCCGACGAAACGAAGAAGGCGCTCAACAAGGCCGGCATCACCGAAAAGGTGCACGAATCCTATAACAAGGGCGACAAGGATTTTAATGCCATCGTGTCGCGGCTGAAGCTTGAGAAGATCGATCTGGTCTATGTCGGCGGCTACCATCAGGAATCCGGCCTGATCCTGCGCCAGATGCGCGACCAGGGCCTGCAGACCGTGCTGATGGCCGGCGACGCGCTGGCCGACAAGGAGTTTGCCTCGATTGCCGGGCCGGCCGCCGAAGGCACGCTGTTCACCTTCGGTCCCGACCCGCGCAACAAGCCGACCGCCAAGGCGGTCGTCGAGAAGTTCAAGGCCAACAACATCGATCCCGAAGGCTACACGCTCTATACCTATGCCGCGATCCAGGTCTGGTCGCAGGCCGTGAAGAAGGCCGGCACCATCGATCCGAAGAAAGTCATGGCTACGATCAAGGCCGGCACCTGGGATACGGTGAACGGTACGCTGCAGTTCGATGCCAAGGGCGACATCAAGCAGCTCGACTATGTCGTCTACAAATGGGACGCCAAGGGCAACTACACGGAGATCAATCCCAAGGGGTCGTAAGGCCGCAACAGTTCCATCGCGACGTCCAGCGCCCCGGTTCCACCGGGGCGTTTTTCTATCCGCTGCAACAAGGCCGCCGGACGAAATTTCCGGCCCGGCAAACCTCAACGCCCGTTGCTTTCCGTGCGGCTGTCCGATCTCGGAAGAATGATCGGAATGGCCCTCGACAGCTGACGCGATTTTCAGGATGGGTATATCCCCGTGACGGCCGCCCGCGGCCCCACGGGATCGGGACCTGACGGATCTGCTGCTTGAAAAACCTGCTCACCGATATATCGGGCGTCCGCGTCGGACACGCCGATGACAAGGCGCTGGCGTCCGGCGTCACCGCGGTCGTGTTCGATCGCGCCGTGGTGGCGGCGATGGACGTGCGCGGCGGCGGGCCCGGCACTCGCGAGGGCGCACTGCTTGATGTCGCCAATACCGTCGAACGCATCGATGCCATAGCGCTGTCCGGCGGCTCGGCCTTCGGGCTCGAGGCCGGCGGTGGCGTGCAGGCCTGGCTCGCCGGGCAGGGCCGCGGCTTTGAGGTGCGCGGCGCGCTGATCCCGATCGTGCCCGGCGCGATCTGTTTCGATCTGTTGAACGGCGGCGACAAGAAGTGGGGCCGCTTCGCACCCTACCGCGAGTTCGGCTACATCGCGGCCGCCGCGGCCAGCGACACTTTCGCGCTCGGCAGCGTCGGCGCCGGGCTCGGCGCCACCACCGCCAATTTCAAGGGCGGTCTCGGCTCGGCATCGGCGACGACCAACGGCGGCGTCCGGGTCGGCGCCCTCGCGGTCGTCAACGCAGTGGGCAGCGTCACCGTCGGCGATGGGCCATGGTTCTGGGCGGCGCCGTATGAAATCGGCGGCGAATACGGCGGACGCGGGCTGCCGCCGGCGTTCACACCGGACATGCTGGCAATGCGGATCAAGGGCGCCGCCGCCGCGACAGCCGTGGAGAACACCACGCTCGCGGTGGTCGTCACCGATGCCGAGCTTTCAAAACCGCAGGCGCGGCGTCTTGCTGTGATTGCGCAGACCGGTTTTGCCCGCGCGATCTATCCGGTGCATGCACCGATGGATGGCGACGTGGTATTCGCGGCCGCGACCGGCGCGAAGCCGATTGATCCCCTGGTCGAACTTACCGAACTCGGTATGATCGCGGCCAATGTCGTGGCCCGCGCTATCGCGCGCGGCGTCTACGCCGCGACCGCGCTGCCCTTCCCCGGCGCATTGCCGGCATGGAAGGATCGTCACGGCTAGCTCACGACCTTACCGGCTGACCCTTCAGCAAACACCCGTTTCAGATGTTGAGCGAAAGCGACTGGGTTGCGCCGGAGGAAATCGCCTGGGCCTGGCGCTGGATCAGCTGTTCGAGGAGATTGTAGGAGGCCGTCGCGCTGCTGGACGACGTCGCGGAGCTGGCCGCGGGCGTGTTCAGCGTCACCGTCGAGCCGTCAGGATTGGTGATCGACGTGGTGGTCGAGCCGTCGCTGTTGGTGACTGACGTGCTGGTGGCACCCGCGAGTGCCTGCAGCAGCGGATCGGCGTTCGATCCGTTGGCACCGCCGGATGCGCCGGAGCCGCTGGAATCGCCCGATCCGCTGGAACCGCCGATGTGGGCGTGGTGGTGACCGCCCTTGCCGCCATCGCCCTTAAGCGCCGAGGACAATTCAGAGAGGCTGACCGAACCGTCGCCGTTGCTATCGAGCTTGTTGAAGACGGCGTCGGCCTGCGCGAGGTTGGTGCCGCCGGCGCCGAGCGCATTTTCGAATTCCGATTTGCTGATCTGGCCGTCGCCATTGGCGTCGAGCTGCGAGAACAGGTCCTGCAGCGCGGCGGACCGGCTGGTCGGTGCCGAAGTGGCGGTCGCCGTCGATGACTGGCCTTGCGCCGCGAGCAGCGCGCTCAGCGTCCCCGGCGCCAATTGCGAAAACCCGCCGGAGCCGACCGTCGAAGGCGAACTTCCTGACGACGCGGTAGAAGGGTTGCTCAGCGCATCGCTGAAGCCGGTCGACTGGGGTGACGACGTGCTCGATGAGGTCAGCGCTTGTACGGCATCCAGTGCGGATGACGCGGCGCCAAGGGCAAACAGCATGGCAATTGCTCCAAAACCAGCCGCGCGTGCGGCCTATGATGATCCGCCCAAGGGATCAGCAAACCCCGTGCCAGCAGAAAAAGCCAATGAAATGAAGGTTTCTGTCGCCGCGAAGGGTCCGGCGGCCCCGGCAATTGATGCCGTCACGGCAGAATTTTCCGCATCGGCCGAGCTTTGATCGTCCAAGCCGTGGCCTTTGGTTCGAGACGCCGCGCCACGATCCGGCCGCCGGCATTGCCGCCGGGCGGTGCGCGTGTTACGCGAACAACCCGCCGCAATGGCCTGTCATATCCGGGGGAAAGCGCACATGTCCACACAACTGGCGTCACGTCCCCTCGTCATCGCGCCCTCGATCCTGGCGTCGGATTTTGCCAAACTGGGCGAAGAGGTTCGCGCAGTGGATGAAGCCGGCGCCGACTGGATCCATCTCGACGTGATGGACGGGCATTTCGTCCCCAACATCTCCTACGGCCCCGACGTCATCAAGGCGATGCGCCCGCACACTCGAAAGATCTTCGACGCGCATTTGATGATCTCGCCCTGCGATCCCTATCTGGAAGCTTTCGCCAAGGCCGGCTGCGATCACATCACGGTGCATGCCGAGGCTGGCCCGCATCTGCATCGCTCGCTGCAGGCGATCCGCGCGCTCGGCAAGAAGGCCGGCGTCGCGCTCAATCCGGGCACGCCGATCTCGGCGATCGAATATGTCATCGACCTGATCGACCTGGTGCTGGTGATGTCGGTCAATCCCGGCTTCGGCGGCCAGGCTTTTATTCCATCCGCGCTTGGCAAGATCGGGGATCTGCGCGCCATGACCGCCGGACGTCCGATCGACATCGAGGTTGATGGCGGCGTCAGCCCCGCTGTGTCAGGCCAGCTCGCCGCCGCCGGCGCCAATGCTTTTGTTGCCGGCTCGGCCGTGTTCAAGGGCGGCACCGGGGAGGCCTACAAGGCCAATATTTCCGCGATAAGAGGGGCTGCGGCGCTGGCGCGCGGGGAAGCGATCTAGAACGACAATAGACGACGATTCGGTGAAACCTGTCAGTTCATGTACTACATCATCGTGGGAGCCGCGCTCGCGCGCGTCGCGAAGCGCGATCCTGGGATCTTCCAGCGTTATTGCGACGAAGCAATCCATAGCGCGGCGTACGCGGCTGTGGATTGGTTCGCTCACCGGACGGCGCCTTGCGCCGAGCCGGGGGCTCGCAATGCCGCCCCTTCCGGCTCTTCTGCGGTCGCCGGCTCCTGCAGCGAAGCCAGCTGCGGCGGCCGCACTACGGTAACGCTGCAGACGGCTTCGGACGCCACTTTGGCCGAGACGCTGCCGAGCAGCCTGCGCCTGATCGAATTCTGCCGCGCGCCGATCACGATATGATCAACATGGTTGGCCGCGGCAAATTCGAGGATCTCGGATCCGGGGTCGACCGCCTCCAGCACATGAACCGTCAGTCTGCTTTCATCGAGCTTCAGCGGCGACGCCCAATGCCGCAGCGCCACCAGCCGATCGACGTGCTTGTTGTTGCCTTCGTCATCGAGTGTGCGGTCGATGGTGATGCGGCCAAGTTTCAGGACGCTCAGGCACGCCAATCGTGCGGATGGCAATGTCGCCAGGATGCGTTCAGCGGTGACGCGCAGCGCCTCGTTCAGTTCGCGTGACTGCTCCGTGGTATCGATCGCGACCGCCACGATCGGCCCCGACGCCAGTTGGGCGGCGAGGTCGGATTTGCCTTTCGACTGCGTCACGTTGCCATTGAAGCGGCGGCGCCAGACGGTGCTGAGGGGATCGCGCTGCAGCCGCTCCGAGCGCGCGGTCAGTTTGATCTGATCGGGATGGGCGAGTTCGAAGGCCAGTTGCGACGCCGTCGGGTAGCGCCAGACCGGCTCGATCTCGAGGCAGCGCAGCACGATCTCCTGCAGCCAGGGAGGATAATCGGCCCGCCATTTGCGCGGCGGATGCGGATCGCGCCACAGCCGCCGCCGCATCCCGGCCATGGTCTCGGATTCGCCGAACGGCCGCACGCCCGTGGTGAAAAAGTACAGGAGCACCCCCAGCGAGAACAGGTCGCTGCGCGGCTCATCCCTCACCCCGAGCAGCCGCTCCGGCGCCATGTAGGGCGCGGTGCCGTAGGGAATCCGAAACTCCTCCTGCAGCAGATCGGGCAACTGATTGTGATGGGACAAGCCGTAGTCGATCAGCACCGCTTCGCCGGAGGGGCGAAACATGATGCTGCTCGGCTTGATGTCGTGATGAATGACATTTTGCCGATGCAGGTCGGCCAGCGCCGCGGCGACTTTTCCGGCGATGGCCGCAGCCTCTTCGTAAGGCAGCGGCAGATCGGCAAGCCGGCTGTAGAGTGTTTTGCCTGGAATGACCTCGATCACGACATAGGCATGGCGGAGGAAATCGCCGGCGGCGAAACAGGCCGGCACGTGAGGACCCGATAACCGCGGCAGGATCATCTGCTCCATTTCAAAACCGACGATGGCCGCGGGATCCTCGCCCTCGGATACCCGGGGTATTTTCATCAACAGCGACACGGATAAGTCGGAACGGGTCACACTCCACAGCGTCGCCATGCCGCCATTATGGACACACTCCCCGATCGTGAAGCCATCGATGACGGCGCCGGGACGAACTGCAAGCTTGGCCATCGCCTACCTCCCGACCAGCAGGCGATCGGCCAGCCCGTGCGGCAGGCCGTTGTCGCGAATTCGCATCGCGGCGCTATCGACATCATAGGGCACGCGGCAATAAGTGATTTCCCGCGACTCCGTATCGAACATGGCAAACGAGGCCGCCGGATCGCCGTCGCGCGGCTGCCCGACCGAGCCCAGCACGGCCAGCCAGCGCCGACCATGCAGCAATTTCAGCGTAACACCCGCGGTCGGAACGAAATCCGTCATCGTGCCGGTCACCGACATGGAATAGAGCGCCGGCTTGTGGATGTGACCGCAGAACGTGACCGCGGCGCTGGTTGCAAGCATGCTGCGTCCGGCATCCGAGGCGGTCTGGACATAGCGCCATTGCTCGGGGTTACTCGCCTCGGAGTGAACGTAGAGGCGATCCTGGTCCCGCAGCGTCAGCGGCAGTTCCGCGAGGAAACGCCGCTGCGCGGCGCTCAGCCTGCCGCGGGTCCATTCGATCGCGGCCTGGGCTTCGGCATTCATCGATTCGGCCGATGTGCCGACGGCATTGTCGTGGTTGCCACGCACCGCCATGGCGCCGCTTTCGACGAGGCCCATCACCGTCTCGACCGTCCATTCCGGATCGGCGCCATAACCGACGTAATCGCCGAGGCAAATCATCCTCTCCGCACCTTGCGCCCGCGCAAAGTTAAGACAGGCGCTGAAAGCCTGCCGGTTGGCATGAATATCCGTAAAAACCGCCAGCCGCACAATCTCCTCCCGGAACGATCCTACCGACCGGTTCGCTGGCAGAATTGATGGATATCAAACACCGGGTTTGCCGGAGGCGCGCAATCTAGCGCTTGGGCGGCGCTTCGAGGCTCTGGAGCAGCAAGGCCAGGAGCGCGTCGATCCGCGCCGGAAGCGCAGGATCGTTCCATTCCTCGGCGTGGGCGGGATGATGGAAGCGGCTGGTGGCGTCGAACAGCGCCCGCGCGGAGGCTTTGACGTCGGCGACCTGGTAAGCGCCCTGCTTGACGCCGTCGGACAGAATATGCGCGATCTGATCGACCAGACCGTCCTTGTGCGCCTTCACCACCTTGCAGGCCTCCTGCGCCAGCGCCAGATAGGTCGCGAACATCTCGGGGTCGTCGCATACCTTCTTGTGCTTGATCGCAATCATCGTGCGCAGCCAGCGTTCCAGCCTGGCCGGTGCCGGCCCGGAGGCTTCCGCGATCTTCAGGAGCGGCGCGTTGGTTCGGTCGAGCCAGCGTTTTGCAACGGCTTCGCGCAGCGAGGCCTTGCTTGGAAAATGCCGGTAGACGCTGCCGTGGCTGACATCGAGCGCGCGGGCGACATCGACCACGGTGGCCTTGGCCAGCCCGTAGCGCCGCAGCACGTCCTCGGTGACCTCGAGAATTCGCTCAGGGGTCAGAACCACCGTCTCGTTCATGTGCGCACCATGGGTTTCCCGCTGTCGAGCAGGGCCATCTGCGCCACAGGGTGCAGCGTGATGCCAGCATCGAGCGCGGCGTGCATGGTGTCCATGCTCCCAATCTCATCGGCGCGCCCGTAGAAATCGGACATTCCCATGCAGCCGAGCACAACGGCCGCAACCTGTGGTCCGTTGCAGCCGAGCGTTCGCGAAGCCGTCGGGCGGGCGGTCATGGTGTCCCCTTTTTACGCCTTACGAGCCAACCGGGCGGCCTGCGCGGCGAGGTGGCGGGCCACGCGGACGTTGACCCAGTGCTGGATTTGGGCGGTCAGATGCAGGATTTCGATAGTCATGGCGGTAGTCCTTTGCAAATCCTTAAGTTCGTGGCTGGCAGACCGGCGAACCAAGGGACGCTATTGGCGTCGGATCGCATGTGGGTATCTCGCTGACAGATTACAATATCTGTCAGTCAATATTTCGTGATCTATAGCGGCCGCGGTGGCGCTTCGCTGCCCTCGCTGTGCCCTGCTGGCCCTGCTGGCGTTTGTCTGGCCCGGGCGGCTCTGCTAAAGCGCAGCGTAACCCCGATAATCGCCCCGTGAGCCACGAGTCGTCGATGATTTCCCGCTATACCCGCCCGGAAATGGCCGCCATCTGGGAGGCGCAAACGCGCTTCAAGATCTGGTTCGAGATCGAGGCCCATGCGGCGGATGCGCTGGCGGAACTCGGGGTCATTCCGAAGCAGGCCGCCAAAGCGGTCTGGGCCAAGGCCGGCGATGTCATCTTCGACGTCGAGAGGATCGACGAGATCGAGCGCGAGACCAAGCACGACGTCATCGCCTTCCTGACCCACCTCGCGGAAATCGTCGGCCCCGAGGCGCGTTTCGTGCACCAGGGCATGACCTCCTCCGACGTGCTCGACACCTGCCTCAACGTGCAGCTGACCCGCGCCGCGGAGCTGCTGATATCCGATGTCGACAAGGTTTTGGCGGCGCTGAAGAAGCGCGCCTTCGAGCACAAGATGACGCCGACCATCGGCCGCTCCCATGGTATCCATGCCGAGCCTGTGACGTTCGGGCTGAAACTCGCTTATGCCTATGCGGAATTTTCACGCGCCCGCGAGCGGCTGGTCACAGCCCGCAAGGAAGTCGCGACTTGCGCGATCTCGGGCGCGGTCGGCACCTTCGCCCAGATCGACCCGCGCGTCGAAGCCCATGTCGCCAAGGCGATGGGACTTCAGCCCGAGCCGATCTCCACGCAAGTCATTCCACGCGACCGCCACGCGATGTATTTTGCAACGCTTGGCGTGATCGCCTCCTCGGTGGAGCGGCTCGCCACCGAGATCAGGCATTTACAGCGGACCGAAGTGCTGGAGGCGGAGGAATTCTTCGCCGAGGGCCAGAAGGGTTCCTCGGCGATGCCGCACAAGCGTAACCCGGTGCTGTCGGAAAATCTCACCGGCCTGGCGCGCGTGGTGCGCGCTTATGTGACGCCGGCGATGGAGAACGTCGTGCTCTGGCACGAGCGCGACATCTCGCACTCCTCGGCCGAGCGGATGATCGCGCCCGACGCCACGGTGACGCTGGATTTTGCCCTTATTCGCCTGGCCGGCCTGATCGACAGGCTCCTGATCTACCCGGAAAACATGCAGAAGAACCTCGACCGCCTGGGCGGCCTCGTCCATTCGCAGCGCCTGTTGATTGCGCTGACGCAAAAGGGCTGCAGCCGCGAGGACGCATACCGGCTGGTGCAGCGCAACGCCATGCCGGTGTGGCGCGGCGAAGGCGACTTCCTGACGCTGTTGAAAAAAGACGCCGATGTGAAAAAATACCTCAGCGACAACGAGATCTCCGAGCAGTTCGATCTCGGCTATCACTTCAAGCACGTCGACACCATTTTCAGGCGCGTGTTCGGCGAGAGCTGAAGCCGCGGGGCAGAACATGGCCAGCGTTGCCGCCGTCAGCCTGCGTCGCGGCCATCACTTCAGCAAAACGCCGGCTTTGTGCATCCGGCTTTTGAAAAACCTCGGCGTTGC
>Ga0116117_1000441_pt1 | contig 10976 bp, 10 predicted proteins | sample June2015DPH_11_1_FD_89790 | JGI IMG/M metagenome (GOLD analysis project Ga0116117, IMG submission 89790) | Peatland microbial communities from SPRUCE experiment site at the Marcell Experimental Forest, Minnesota, USA - June2015DPH_11_10 | ecosystem: Environmental > Terrestrial > Soil > Wetlands... | reverse complement strand
GCCCAGCCACCTCCGCCGGGAGCGGCGGCCGTGCGTTAGGGTGTTTTCGGGTTAAGATGGCCCGTAGGCCGATGACGCTGCGTCTCGGAGGTTGGCCACGGCACCCCGAAAATGCTCCAGTTTAGACGCGTCCAACTCGGCAAAGCCAAATTCTCCTCATCAACCGAAAGAACATGCCATGTCCTTCTACGACGCTTCCGTTCCGGCCTTCCTGCAAATCCTCGGCAGCCTGCAGGGAGTCCTGATCAAGGCCGAGGCCTTCTGCAAGGCGAAGAATGTCGCGCCGGAGGTGCTGCTCGGCGCGCGGCTTTATCCCGACATGTTTCCGCTCACGCGGCAGATCCAGACGGCGTGCGATTTCGCCGCCAAGAGCTGCGCGCGCCTGACCCAGAGCGACGTGCCTTCGATCCCCGACACCGAGAAGACGTTCGAGGAACTGAAGCAGCGGCTCGCCAGCACCGTCGACTATGTCAAGGCGTTCAAGCCTTCGCAGTTCGATGGTGCCGAAAGCCGCGATATCAGCTTTCCCGTCGGCCCCACCACCATGACGCTGAAGGGCCAGCAGTTCCTCAGTCATTTTGCATTCCCGAATTTCTATTTCCATGCCTCGACCGCCTACGGCATCCTGCGCCACAACGGCGTCGAAATCGGCAAACGCGATTTTCTCGGGGTTAGTTAATATTCTCGTCATCCCCGGGCGCACTTGCTGCTCACCTCGCCCCGCTTGCCAGTACGCTTCGACCATCGGGGCCCTTGCTGGCAGGTTCTCCGTGCCGTTTGTTTTCTGATTTCGAATAAATCATCCTACATCAACGCTTTCGCTCCTTCTCGATAGCGGTCATCTCGGCGACATTGTGCGCGGCTCGTGTGCAAAAGCCGAGTGGCTCGGACCATTGCCGCGACGCTCTCAAATACCCAACTACCCCTTACCCGCCACTTTTTCTGGAAATCAGACATGACCACGCCGACCAAACTCTTCGAGCCCTTTAGGCTTGGCCCGATCACACTTCCGAACCGGATGGTGATGGCGCCGCTGACGCGCAACCGGGCGGTCGAAGGCATGGTGCCCAGTCCACTGGCAATAGAATATTACGGCCAGCGCGCCTCCGCCGGGCTCCTGATCACCGAGGCCAGCCAGGTTTCGCAGCAGGGCCAGGGTTATCAGGACACGCCCGGGATCTATTCACGGGAACAGGTCGCAGGCTGGCGCAAGGTCACGGACCGCGTGCATGAGTGCGGCGGACGCATCTTCATTCAGATCTGGCATGTCGGACGTATTTCGCACATCTCGCTGCAGCCCGGTCACGGCGCGCCGGTCGCGCCGTCCGCCATCCGCGCCAAGGGCAAGACGTTTGTCGGCGGCACCTTTATCGATATCTCCGAGCCGCGGGCGCTGGCGCTGGAGGAAATCCCCGGGATTATCGAGAGCTTTAAACGCGGCACCGCGAACGCGCTTGAAGCCGGTTTCGACGGCGTCGAGATTCATGGCGCCAATGGTTATCTCCTGGATCAGTTCGCCAAGGACGGCACCAACAAGCGCCTGGACGGCTATGGCGGATCGATCGAGAACCGCGCCAGGCTGATGCTCGAGGTTGCAAAAGTCGTAGCCGCGGAAGCCGGGCCGGAGCGCACCGGGATCCGGATTTCGCCGGTGACGCCGGCCAACGATGTCTCCGACAGCAACCCGCAGCCGCTGTTCGACCATATCGTCGATCATCTCAACGCGCTAAAGCTCGTCTACATCCATGTCATCGAGGGCGCCACCGGCGGCCCGCGCGACATTGCGCCGTTCGACTATGCGAGCTTGCGCAAGCGCTTCAAGGGCGCCTATATCGCCAACAACGGCTATGATTTCGAACTCGCGACCAAAATGCTGGCGGCGGGCGCGGCCGACCTGATCGCATTCGGCAAGCCGTTCATCTCAAATCCCGACCTGGTCGAACGCCTCAAGCGCGGCGCGCCGCTGAACCTGCCCGACAAGGCGACCTTCTACGGCGGCGGCGCCAGGGGCTACACGGATTATCCGGTGCTCGGAGAGGTGCTGGACGCGGCGCAGTAGGCAAGCCGGTGCGATTTCCCGGCCCACTGTTGCCGGCCGGGCTGAACCGAACGGGCGGGCGGACAAGAGTGGCGAGAATCAAGCTCCGTTGCAGATCGCTTTTTTGATCTGCGGGGGCGCCACGTTTCCCAACGCCTTACGACACCGGGCTCGGCAGCTCCGCGCTGAGCAGCGGCGATGTGACGACGATATCGGTGGTTGCGGCGCATACCCGGTTGCGGCCGGTTTTTTTGGCCTGGTAGAGCGCTTGGTCGGCGGCTTCGACCAGTTCGGGCGCGGTATGGTCGGCGTGCAAGGGCAATGAACCGACGCCGGAGCTGATGGTGACAATCTCCATGGGGCTGCCGGCATGCGGAATCTCAAGCGCCGCAACGGCCACACGAACCCGCTCCGCGATCACCAAGGCGCCGGGCAAGTCGGTTGCCGGAAGCAGGATCACGAATTCTTCGCCGCCATAGCGCGCAGCATGATCGCCGGGCCGGTTTAGCGCGCCCCTGACGGCGGCGCTGACCTGGCGCAGGCAATCGTCGCCACCCTGGTGTCCATAGCGATCGTTGAAGGCCTTGAAGAAATCGATATCGATCAGCACCGCCGCCAATGGCAGTTGCTGTCGTCGCGAGCGGCGGAATTCCTCTGCCAGCATCTCGTCAAAGCCGCGGCGGTTGAACAGCTCGGTCAAGGCATCGAGCCGAACCAGTCTGTGCAGCACGGCGTTGCTCACGGCCGCCTCAAGGTACAGCAGCGTGATGTCATGCAGCAAGAACAGCAACACCGTCAGCGATGCGCAGAGGCTGCCGGACTTGGCCAGATACCAGCCCAGGGTGAAGCGCACCGATCCGTGAGAGTTAAGCCAGACTTCGAGGCCGCTGGCGACCATTGCGACCAGAAGCCAGAGCCGTTCCGGCGTCGTCGCGCGCAAGGCGACGACGCTGAGTAGCGCGGCAATCGTGACGGCCCCCACCGGCACGAACATGAAAAGCGCGGTGCCGGTGAACAGGTACTGGCCGTCGGCCAGCAAGGTCGGCAGCATCTCCGCATAGGACGACGAAATCCAGGTCGCGAGCAGGGCCAGAACCGGCACCACGATGAGTGTCAGGCGCAATGACGATGCCGCCGGCGTTGGCCGGCTGGCAAACCAGGCGTACCGGATGATGCCGATGCCAAAGCCGACATGCCAGAAAAACCATATCCACAATGAAGTCTGTGGCGAACCCATCAGTCGCGTCGGCATGAAGCCACCCGGGAAGCTCGCCATCTGCGCGATGATCATCAGCGTGACATAGAGGTAGACGGCGCCCAACCGGGTGGTATCGCTACGTCCCTCGATCTCGCCCTTGATGAAAAGCAGGGCCGCCAACAACAGGTTGATGACGAACATCGCCGCCTGGAACATGGCAAAGAAGCCGGGAACGACCAGGGTCACAGTGTCGGCGAACGGTGTCGCGACAGCTCCGCCGACGATCAGAACCGCGATTGTCGCGGTCGCAAACCAGCGTTGGCGCGTTCCGATCCGCGATCGGTTGGCCAGTGCCGGCTCCTGCCAGGACGATATCACCCCATCCAGTATTTCGGTCATCGATACGCCAGCGTTCGCAACGGTGCCATGAATGTCGGCGAAAGGGATGAAGGAAGGTTGAACCGAGGTGTTGACCGTATTTTCACGGGGTGGCCACGCCAACATCGTGGGTGATTCAGAGAGCAAACGCAGCTATATGCACCCTATGAGTTACAGCCGCACCGCAGAGGAGATGGTTCGCCGTGCCACGGCGGCGTTCAACTCCGGCAAGGCTGACGAGGCGCGCAGGCTCTGCGAACAGGGTCTTGCCGGCCGGCCAGGCGATCCCATGCTGCACCACCTGCTGGCCGCGGTGCTGCTTTCACAGCATGAGCTTTCGGCGGCGCGCGCCCACGTTGAGGAGAGTCTCGCAAGACGGCCCGACCATGCCGCCGCGCAACTGCTGGCGGCACGTATTGCCCGCGCCGCCCGCGATTTCGACGGCGCGCTTGCGCACCTCGATCGGGTGATTGCGCTGGCTCCCCAGCGGGAAGCCTTTCTCGAAAAGGCCCGGACATTCGACGCTGCCGGTGTTCGGCCTGCCGCGCGCGAGGCATGGCGGGCTATTCTGAAGGTCATCCCGCAACATCTGGAGGCGATGGCGCGGCTCGGAAGGTTGGCATGGGAGGATGGCGACCATGCCACTGCGGCGAGCCTGCTCGAACGCGCCACCAGGCTCGACGCTCCGGCGCCGGTCTGGTTCGATCTCGGCCTGGTCCGCCAGGACCTGCACGACCATCAGGGTGCCGCCGCCGCCTACCGCCGGGCATTCGAACTAGAGCCGGACTATGCCGAAGCCGCGCTCAATCTCGGCGTCGCACTGCAGGAAGCCGGCGATCCCGACGGCGCGATGGAAGCCTACGCGCGCGCCTATCAGCTGCGGCCAAACATGTTCGGCACCATCGCAATGGCGCTGACCTCGGCGCCGCACGGCCGGCTCTGGCTCGACGAGGCCGCGCTGCGCAAATCACTCGGAGACTAGGCGACCCCGCCGCGCGCGAAAACGCTTGCGATAGACGCCGGGCGTCGCCAGCACCTCGGCCACCGTCTTGGTATAGGCCGTGCGGTGAGCCTCATCGAAGGTTTCGAATTCGAGTTGCGGCGCGGCGCGCGGCACCGCGAACACCTGCGCCACCGGCATGCCTCGCGGCAGCACGCCGGAAAAATCCGGCCGGGTCCACAGCGCCGGGAAATTGATGCCGCCATCGTGGAAGCGATCGGCATCGACCAGTCCTGTAACCGTACGGAACGGCAGGTCCTCGCGATTGACGGGGTGGGTGGCGAACAACGACCATTCGGGCTCAAGCTCAATGGTCCAGAAACTGTTGAATTTGATCGCGGCCAGGCCATCCCTGGCAACCGGCGTATCGGGTAGCTGGGCGGCGACATGAAAACTTAACGGCGCACGCGGGTGCCCTGAGGTCGAAGGCTCGGGAATGTCCCAGTCCCACGAGAACGCACCACGCTCGACGGCAACATCGCAGGGCAGCAGGATCGAAACACCGTAGGCCATGGCGTCGACAAAGGGCGGACATTGCTTGACCGTGCGAATCTCGCGGCCGTGGATTTGCGAATGAGCCTTGGCCGGCATGGCGCGGAGCCAGTCCGGCAGCGCGCGGCGCGCCGGCACCGGTCGCGGCAGATGCGCCGACAGCGCCGGATCGCAGCGGAAAATCATGCGCATGGTGAACTCCTGTCATCGTCGTGCCCTCGAAAGTGGGCAACCAGCAATCGCCGGCACCGGAGATGGAATCGAAAGGCGGGCGGCGTACTGGTTCGTCCGCTTTGGCGGACGATGACGGATGTATATTAGAAAAAGGCCGGGATCGCTCCCGGCCCTGTAGTTTTTCCCGATGGCCGTGTCTTCGAGTACGAAAACGTGCTCTTGCCCGGCCTTGACGAGGCTTGAGAGACCTCAGTTCGAGGCGCGCTTCGGCGGCGAGGCCGGCCACGACTTGATTAGCGTGTCGTAGTCGACGGTTTCGCCCTTCGGCTTTTCGTTCGCCAGCTTGCGCTGGGGCGCGACGTTGCCGTCCTTTTCCGACTTGGCGAACCAGTACTCAGCCGTTTCCTTCTTGTTGAGCTTCGGTCCGCAGGCGCCCTGGACGCCGGATTTCTCCAGACGTTCCATTACCGAGTCCTGGGCGGCGGCGAGCGAATCCATCGCCGCCTGCGGCGTCTTCGCACCGGACGACGCATCGCCGATGTTCTGCCACCACAATTGCGCCAGCTTCGGATAATCCGGCACGTTGTTGCCGGTCGGGGTCCACTGCACGCGCGCCGGCGAGCGGTAGAACTCGATCAGGCCGCCGAGCTTCGGCGCGCGCTCGGTGAACGACTTGTCCCAGATGTCGGATTCACGGATGAAGGTGAGACCGACTTGGCTCTTCTTCAGGGACACCGTCTTGGAGACGATGAACTGCTGATAGAGCCAGGCCGCCTTGCGGCGATCAACCGGGGTGGATTTCAGCAAGGTCGCCGAACCGACGTCCTGGTAGCCGAGCTTCATGCCCTCCTTCCAGTACGCGCCGTGCGGCGACGGCGCCATACGCCACTTCGGCGTACCGTCGGCATTCATCACCGGACCCGGCTTCACCATATCGGCGGTAAAAGCGGTGTACCAGAAGATCTGCTGGGCGATGTTGCCTTGTGCCGGAACCGGTCCGGATTCCGAGAAGGTCATGCCTTGCGCCTGCGGCGGGGCATATTTCTTCATCCAGTCGAGGTACTTGACGATCGAATAGACCGCCGCCGGACCGTTGACATCGCCGCCACGCTCGACCGACGAACCGACGGGACGACAGCCTTCCATCCGGATGCCCCATTCGTCGACCGGAAGTCCGTTCGGGATGCCCTTGTCGCCGCTGCCGGCCATCGACAACCAGGCGTCCGTGAACCGCCAGCCCAGCGAAGGATCCTTCTTGCCGTAGTCCATGTGACCATAGACCTTGACGCCGTCGATTTCCTTGATGTCGTTGGTGAAGAAATCGGCGATGTCCTCATAGGCCGACCAGTTCACGGGAACGCCGAGATCGTAGCCGTATTTGGCCTTGAACTTGGCCTTGTAGTCGGGATTGGAGAACCAGTCGTAGCGGAACCAATAGAGGTTCGCGAACTGCTGGTCGGGCAACTGGTACAGATGACCGTTCGGCGCCGTGGTGAACGACTTGCCGATGAAGTCATTGACGTCCAGCCCCGGGTTGGTGACGTCCTTGCCTTCGCCGGCCATCCAGTCCGTCAGATCGACGGCCTGACCATAGCGGAAATGCGTCCCGATAAAGTCCGAGTCGTTGATCCAGGCGTCATACACATTCTTGCCGGATTGCATCTGGGTCTGGATCTTTTCGACGACATCGCCTTCCTGAATGACGTCGTGTTTCACCTTGATGCCCGTAATCTCCTCGAAGGCCTTGGCAAGCGTTCTCGATTCATATTCGTGCACTGTCAGCGTTTCCGAAACAGCGTTGATCTCCATTCCCTTGAAGGGTTCAGCGGCCTTGATGAACCACTGCATTTCCTTCATCTGGTCTTCCTTGGACAGCGTCGAAGGCTGAAACTCGCTGTCGATCCATTTTTTGGCAGCGGCCTCGTCGGCAAAGGCAGGCGCGGTGACCGCAGCCGACGCTGCCATCAGCGCGAGCGCGCTTGTCATCATTAGAACACGGGTCCTGGTCAAGGGACCTTTACTTCTCTCCAAGTGTCGCATGGTTGGTTCCTCCGTTGCAGCGACAAACACATCCAGGCCCGGGTTGATCCCGGATCTGCTCATTTTCGCTTGCCTCAGACGGTGCGGAAAATCGCAACGGCCGAAACAACCGAAATCACGGTAGCGAGCCACAGGCTCGACAATTCAATTCCGCCTCCGAGGGGAAGGGTTGCTATGGTGTCGGTACCGAAAAAGCCGATCCACGCCAGATGGATCACCGCGGCCGTGATCAGCGAGACGAACAATCGATCGCCGCGGGTGGTTGGAATGCGCAGGATCCCGACCCGCTCGGCTTCCGGATAGGCGACCGCGAGCCAGGTCATGACCGCGAGCGTTGCGGCCAGCAGCACGAAAAAGATCGCGGTCGGCAGCGTCCAGGCCATCCATGCGATATTTTCCATGGCTACACCCTGCCGAGCGCGAAACCGCGCGCGATGTAATTGCGGACAAACCAGATCACCAGCGCGCCGGGGATGATGGTGAGGACGCCGGCGGCGGCCAGCAAACCCCAATCCATTCCGGCCGCGGAAACGGTGCGGGTCATGACCGCCGAGATCGGCTTGGCGTTGACCGAGGTCAGCGTGCGCGCCAAAAGCAGCTCGACCCAGGAAAACATGAAGCAGAAGAACGCCGCGACACCGATGCCGCTCGCGATCAGGGGCACCAGGATCTTGACGAAGAAGCGCGGGAACGAATAGCCGTCGAGAAAAGCCGTTTCGTCGATCTCGCGCGGCACGCCGGACACGAATCCTTCCAGGATCCACACCGCCAGGGGCACGTTGAAGATGCAGTGCGCCAGCGCCACCGCCCACGGCGTATCGAACAGGTCGATCGCGGAATAGAGATTGAAGAACGGCAGCGCATAGACCGCCGCCGGCGCCATCCGGTTCGACAACAGCCAGAAGAACAGATGCTTGTCGCCGAGAAACCTGTAGCGAGAAAACGCGTAAGCCGCCGGCAACGCCACCGAAATCGAGATCAAGGTATTGATGACCACGTATTTCAGCGAATTGATGTAGCCGGAATACCAGCTCTCGTCGGTGAAGATGCGCATGTAATGGGTGATGGTCGGGTGGTGCGGCCACAGCGTCATGGTCGAGACGATCTCGTTGTTGGTCTTGAAACTCATATTGACCAGCCAGTAGATCGGCAGCAGCAGGAAAATCAGGAACAGCGAGAGGATGAGGCGGCGGCCGGGAATGGAATGCATCACGCGATCCCCTTCTCGGCCTGACGCCCGGCGCCGGCATTGGTCATGACGGTATAGAATATCCAGCACACGATGATGATGATCAGATTGTAGACCAGCGACAACGCCGCCGCCTTGCCGAGATCGAATTGGCCGAGCGCGATCTTGACCAGTTCGATGGAAATGAATGTCGTCGAATTGCCCGGGCCGCCACCGGTCACCACGAACGGCTCGGTGTAGATCATGAAGCTGTCCATGAAGCGCAGCAGCACCGCGATCAGCAGCACGCGGTGCATCTTCGGAAGCTGGATCGCGGTAAACACCGCCCAGCGCGACGCCCCGTCGATCTGCGCCGCCTGATAGTAGGCGTCGGGGATCGACTTCAGCCCGGCATAGCACAACAGCGCGACCAGACTGGTCCAGTGCCAGACATCCATCACGATGACGGTGGCCCAGGCGTCGAAGTCGTTGGAGACGTAGTTGTAGTTGATGCCGATGCCGTTCAGCACATAGCCCAACAGGCCGATATCGGGCCGCCCGAAAATCTGCCAGATGGTTCCGACCACGTTCCAGGGGATCAAGAGCGGCAGCGCCAGGATCACAAGGCAGGCGGCGACCGTCCAGCCCTGGCGCGGCATCGACAGCGCGACCACGATGCCAAGCGGCACCTCGATGGCAAGGATCACGGCCGAGAAAAACAGGTTGCGCCACAGCGAGGCGAAGAACCGGCTGCCGAGATCGGTCGAGGGATCGAGCAATTCCTTGAACCAGCCGACGCCATTCCAGAAGAACTGGTTGTTGCCGAATGTGTCCTGCATTGAATAGTTCACCACCGTCATCAACGGCAGGATGGCGGAAAACGCCACCACCAGAAACACCGGCAGCACCAGGAACCAGGCCTTCTGATTGATGGTCTTGTCCATTACGCCGCTCCCTCGACCAGAAGGCTGTCGGCATAGACGTGAACGCGGGAGGGGTCGAACACGAGGCCAGCGGCCTTGCCCTGTATCGAAAAGCCCGGCGGCACCCTTGCGGCAAACTTGGCATCGCCGATACGTACCTGCGCGAACCGGACCCGGCCGAGATCGTCGATCCGCTCGATGTTGGCCGCCAGTAAGCCCGGCGCCAGCGGCGCGACATCGACGAATTCGGGACGCACCCCGATTTCGATCTTGGCGCCCGCCGGCAGGCCGTCATAGCTGCGGTTCAGCGCAATGGTGTGGCCATCGATCCGCGCCTCGCGCCCCCTGACTTCGGCCGCTACGATGTTCATGCCGGGCGAGCCGATGAAATAGCCGACAAAGGTATGGGCCGGCTTTTCGAACAGTTCCGCCGGCGTTCCGCTCTGCACCACGCGGCCGTCATGCATCACGACGACCGTATCGGCGAAGGTCAGCGCCTCGGTCTGGTCGTGGGTGACATAGATCATGGTGAGATCGAGATCGCGATGCAGCGCCTTGAGCTTCGACCGCAACTGCCATTTGAGTTCGGGATCGATCACCGTCAGCGGTTCGTCGAACAGCACGGCCGCGACATCAGACCGGACCAGGCCGCGGCCGAGCGAGATCTTCTGCTTGGCATCGGCCGTCAGCCTTGTCGCCTTGCGCGTCAAATAGGGCGTGAGGTCGAGCAGACGCGCGATCTCGGCGACCCGGGCGTCGATCTCGGTTTTTGGCACGCCGCGATTCCTGAGCGGAAATGCCAGATTCTGGCCGACACTCATGGTGTCGTAGATCACGGGAAACTGGAAGACCTGCGCGATATTGCGCTTCTGGGTCGACAGCGGCGTGATGTCAGTGCCGTCGAACAGGATCTTGCCCCGCGAGGGGGTGACAATCCCCGATATGAGATTGAGAAGCGTGGTCTTGCCGCACCCCGACGGCCCGAGCAGCGCATAGGCGCCGCCCTGCCGCCAGGTCATCGTGACAGGCTTGAGCGCAAAGGAAGCGAGATCGGCGGCATTGCCGGTGTAGGAATGTGCGAGATCGACGAGGTCAATGCGGGCCATGCGCCATGTCCCTCACATCGCGCCGGGCGCGGCGACCAGACGGTCGGCGGCATCGAACACAAACAAATTATCCGGATCGAGCACCGCGTCCAGCACGTGCCCCGGTTCGTATTCGTGCACGCCCTGCAGCACCGCCACCCAGTTGGAGGCATCGCGGTTAAGGTGCACGAAACTTTCCGAGCCGGTAATTTCGGTCACCGTCACGGTGGCATGAAAGGCGTGGCGGCCGGCGATGCCGTGGGCCACTTCGAGCTGGTGGGCGCGGAAGCCGACCCGGTAGGTGCCGTCGCGGAGACCGGCATAAAGCCCGGTGGCCGGCGCCTGCACCCCGCCGGCATATTGCACCGAACCGTTCTTCTTTTCGATCCCGACGATATTGAGCGGCGGATCGGAAAATACCTGGGCGACGCGGATGGTCTCGGGATGGCGATAGACCTTGGAGGTATCGCCGGCCTGCAG
>Ga0116117_1000438_pt1 | contig 11042 bp, 9 predicted proteins | sample June2015DPH_11_1_FD_89790 | JGI IMG/M metagenome (GOLD analysis project Ga0116117, IMG submission 89790) | Peatland microbial communities from SPRUCE experiment site at the Marcell Experimental Forest, Minnesota, USA - June2015DPH_11_10 | ecosystem: Environmental > Terrestrial > Soil > Wetlands >... | reverse complement strand
ATGGAACTCGCGACCCAAGCCGGACTTCAGCCAAATTCAGCCGAGGTAGGTAAGGCAGTCGCGCAGGCGACGAAAGACTTGGATCAATCCATCAACTCTTTGATCGGCAGCGAAGCGAACGAGAAATTGGAGGCACTTAAGGCGACAACCTTCTTTGGCAGCACGAATGCGGTAGACGAAATCGCGGTGGATATGGAGGACGAGGGTGTTTCTCTAACGGCCGACCAATCGCTGGCGTTGTCGCAATACCTACGGGATCTCTCAAATCCCGCCAAAAATCCCGAAGCTGGAACTCCGGGCTTCAACGCAGTTGATCCTGCCACTTGGCAGACCCCTAAGGATCAGCAGTTTTTCGCCAAAGCAGCGAACATCCTGACGCCGACCCAATTGCAAATCCTGAAAAACTCCCGAAGCGACAGTAATCAGCGGGATGCGATCTTTAAGCAGTACAGGGGCTCTGGCAACGGCCCGGTGATGATTACCGACTGAACCTCGCAGGCAACCGAACAAGGCTCAGCAGCCTCGGTAGCTAGGATCGGAGGCGAGTCGCGTTCAGTGTCTGGGTGCTCCGACGATGAAGAAATCGAGAATCCTTCCATTGCTGAGTAAGCCGTCGCCAAGAGCGAAGAGGCTGAGCCTCAAATGATGAGCGATTCCGCCTCGTGGCACGCAATCAGTTCTTCCATCACTTTTCTGGGACCGTCCCCAGTGACTTGGTTTCCCCGATGTAAACGTGCGTGTCCGCGAGATTATGGTGGATAAGACCGTGACTGTCTTGGCCGAAGTACTTACCGGCGATGGACGCCATCAAAGGGAAGGCTTTTTCGAAATCGTTCCCCGTTTCTGGTATGCTAAACCGTGTTTCCCAGAGGAGTTTCTTCACATTATGCCGCCTTCCGGCCTGATAATCGTATGCGAGCAGTACGACATAATAGCGGTCATGCTCAACTTCATCCCGAAGCGTCATTAGATATGGGTCGGTGTTTTTGGTCCGGAAGATCTCGTCGGTGTAACCAAGTATGTTGGCGCTCCTAGCGTCGATCTGACCGTCCTTGATAGCTTCCAAATAGGAGAATTCCTCCGTATCCTGCATATATTGCGCCCCCTCGCCGGGATCGACTCCGCCGTTGGCCGCCGCCTTTTCTCTCATCATGTCTGATGCACGCGTCCCGAGCGGCATCACGTCGTTGGGGACAGTTCCTGTTGAAGCTTGAGCAGCAGCGGCTCACGCTGGGTCTCGGGTAACCTGGAAATGGCCTGGCGCATCAATTCCAGGCGTTCATCCGATTTCTCGGTCATTGCAGGAGCTTCCGTCGCCACTTTGTCGACCGCCTTCATTTGGCGGAGGGCATCTAATCCCACATGCCTCGCAATGCCGAAAAGATAGGCCTTTTGAGAAACCGAGTTCTGAAGGCGATCAATGCGAGTAAACGCACGCACAAACGTGTCCTGAAGCAGATCCTCGGCTACACTGGCGAGCGCCGGCTGGCGCCTGAAGTAACCAAGCAGTGCGGGCCCCATCTCGTGATAGAGTTGCTCCAAGCGATCAAGTCCGGGGTCCATCGAGGCGTTATTGCCCCACATGCCGAGGGGCTCTAAGATATAAGTCGCTTGAGCAAGCGTGTAAGTTCAATAAAAACAAGCGTCCGACGGCTAGCTAATCCGGGATTCCAAGCGCATTGCCACACCGATCCGTGCCGATTGCCGTGTTCGATTAAGGGTCCTTTAAGAAACGGAGGCGTTTGTTTCGACCCAATTTGAAGGGAACAGACGTTGGCCTCTCCGAGGGAGGGGCTCTTGTATGTCATTTCTTCCTGCACACGAGTTCGCCCTTTCCGATGGGAACTATTAACGCGTCGACCCGTTCGTCGCGAATGGCCCGTTCCAACATGGGGCGCAGGGTCGCTTCATGGTTTATGGCGTTGTCCGCCACGAGAAGGCCTCCAGGCACCAGGTGCGGTATCACCGCCTCATAGCAGCGATCATAGACGTCTTTCTCTGCGTCGAGAAAACAGAACCCGATACCCTTACACTCCGAGAGGTGGTCAAGTGCGTTACCGCGGACCAGTTGAACGACGTCAAGGACGCCGCAGATTTCGAAGGTCGTCCTTGCAAGTTCAGCCTTCTCATTCAGAACCTCAAAAGTGGTGACTTTCCTCGCCGCGGCACGACAAGCAAGGGCGAGCCATAGCGTGGAATACCCCGCGCTGGTTCCGATTTCGATGCAACGACCCTCAGGTGCGGATGCCGCTAACAGGGCAATGAATTTGCCCACTTCCGGCGGTATCTGACGAAGGCGCTCCAATCGAGGTGTCCCGTCCGCACGGTCGCGCAAATCCATCTGCTCCAGGTCGTGCATCCGTTCCAGGATCGCTTTGGGTATGTTGTGGAACATCGGGTGTGTTGGCTGGCAATTAAATCGGGCTGACGGGACTCAATCAAGCGCCGGCCGTTGCTTCGGGCGGTTGCTGATGAACCTGATTCGCAAAGACTCCCGATAGGAGGGGGCAACCAACGAGCATGGGGAATCGTTCGACAGGGGCCCTTAAAAACACCTTGTGCAGACCAACCCCAACTCTAGGCATAAACGGCAACACGACTGGATTCTCCATGATTTTCGCCAAAGCAGGCCCAAGGGAACTGCCTGAAATAATTTTGCTCAAGGAGTCCTGCATCGCGCGCATGCGAGAATCCGGGATCGATCAGTGGGATGACATTTACCCAACGGCCGACGTGTTATCTGGGGACTGCGTGGCGGGCGACCTTCTTGTGCTAAGGAATACAGAGCTTCAGCTCATTGGATGCGCGACACTGAACCGGACGCAGTCGCCCAAGTACCAGGAGATTGATTGGCTTTTCAGGCGTGAGCCGATCGGCGTCATTCACCGCCTGATGATCTCTCCCGAGTTTCAGGGAAAGGGTAATGCCCGAATCCTAATGAGGCAATTGGAGGTTGAGGCGCAACAACGGGGCTGCCACGGGATCCGCCTCGACGCGTATTTGAGAAATCCGGCGGCGCTCAAGCTGTATGTGACGCTCGGTTATCGTCGCGCGGGCCAGGTGGAGTTCAGGAAGGGGCCTTTTGCCTGTTTTGAGAAGCGGCTTTCAGAGCCCCGCCCGGCAGCGACGGCCGTGTGCCTGCCGCGATAAGGTGGGCGCCGCATTTTGGCCATAGGCCTAATGGCGCCAGTGTCCCGGTGGTGTTCGCGCCCCCGGGTCGATCTGATTCGTCCGCGCTCCAGCCGCGAGCATGGGCAGATGTGAAATGCGATCCGGCCATGGGGGCCGCAAATTTCCCCGGAAAACCGGGGTCCCAAGGGGCAGGGGACAGGGGCGTGCCCCCGCCGGCCTCAGAGGATCAGGTCGGGCGGCACGTTGGCGAGCGCCTCCTCGACCGTCGTCAGCCCCATCTTCACCTTCAGCATCGAATCCTGGTGCAGGGTCTTCATCCCGGTCTTCATCGCAATCCGCTTCAGCTCGGCGACCTCGACCTCCTTGTTGATGGCCTCGGTGAGCTGCTCGTTGTTCACCATGAGCTCGTGGATGCCCACGCGGCCCTTGTAGCCTAGCCCGTTGCACACGGGGCAGCCCTGCGGGTTGGCCTTGAAGACCTGGCCGCTCCAACCGATCGCCTTCTCGATGATCTGCTTCTCCCGTCCCTCCGGCTCGTAGGCGACCTTGCAGTTCTTGCACACCCTGCGAAGGAGCCTCTGGGCGCAGACGCAGACGAGCGACGCCGAAATATTGAAGGGTTCAATGCCCATCTCCGATAGGCGGGTCACCGTGGAGGGCGCGTCGTTGGTGTGGAGGGTGGAAACGAGCAGGTGGCCGGTGAGGGCTGCCTCCGAGGCGATCCCGGCGGTCTCCTCGTCGCGGATCTCCCCCACGAGGATCACGTCCGGGTCCATGCGCAGGTAGCAGCGCAGCGCCCGGGCGAACGTCAGCCCGATCTGCCGGTTCATCTGCATCTGGTTGAGCCCTGGCAGCGTGTATTCGATCGGATCCTCGGCCGTCTGGATGTTCATGTCCGGCGTGTTCACCTCCGCGAGCGCCGAATAGAGCGTCATCGACTTGCCCGAGCCGGTCGGCCCGCAGTGCAGGATCATCCCGTAGGGCTGGCGGATGCACTCGCGGTACTTCGCGAGGTTCTCCTCGGAGAACCCGAGCGCAGGCAGCGGGAGCGTCGACTTCTGCTTGTCGAGGATGCGCATGACCACCTTCTCCCCGTAGTTCATGGGCCCGGTGGCCACGCGGAGGTCGATGTCGATGTTCTTCTTCGTGAATTTCTTGAAGACGATGCGGCCGTCCTGCGGCAGGCGCCTCTCGGAGATGTCGAGGTTGCACATGATCTTCAGCCGCGTGACGAGCGCGGTCGCGACCTGCTTCGGCAGGCGCAGCTTCTCCTGGCATAGGCCGTCGATCCGGTACCGGACGAGGAGATCCTTCTCCATCGGCTCGATGTGGATGTCCGAAGCCCCCGAGATGTAGGCGTCCTCCACGATCCGGTTGGCAAGCTGGATGATCGGCGCCGAATCCTCGCTCTCGAGGTCCGCCGCCTTCATCTCGCCGCTCTCGGCGTCGACCTCGTAGGCGTCGCTGATGACCTTCGTGACGGATCCGATGTCGACATCGTCCCCTCCCGCGGCGGCCTTCGAGTCCTTGAAGTACTTCTTCACAAGCGACTCGAAGAGAACGACCGAGACGACCCGCACCTCGTCGATGTTCAGATCCGTGGCCTGCGTGAACGACTCGCGCTTCGCGTAGTCGAGCGGGTTCGTCATCACGACCGCCACGGATCCGGGACCCAGGTTCTTGAAGGGGAAGATGCCCTCCCTGCGGATGATGGCGTCCCCCGTCGCCTCGATCAGCTTCTCGTCGATCTCGATCTCCTCCATCTTGGTGACGAGCTGGAGGTCGGTGAGCTTTGAGATGAACCGGGCCGTGTCGTCCGGCCCGAGCTGGAACTTTGGGTCGATCATCCTGTGGATCAGGGCCGAGGAGTATTCGGCGACCTCGCTAAGGAGCTTCAGGTCGGCCTCGGTGAACTCGCCGTTTGTGCCCGCCGAGAACTCCTTGTTTAGCGTCTGGATGGCGCCCAGCGTGATCGTGGTCCGCAGCGGAACGGTCAGCATCGACCGCACCTCGAAGCCGGTCGTCTTCGCCATCGAGGCCATCATGGGCGCCTGGCTCTCGGTGTTCTGGTAAAAGATGGGCACCCCGGTCTGGATCACCTTGCCGACGACGCCGGTGCCGACCGGCACCTTGAGCTGGAGAAGCTTGGTCTCCATCTCCCTGAATTTGCCCTCCTTCGCCGGATCATCGGACCAGAGCGACGGCGAATAATAGATCTGCTTGAAGGCGATGTCGTTGCCCTCGACCATGTACAGGGTCATCGACTGGGCCTGAAGGGCCTCCACGACCTTGGATGCGGTGAGCTCTATGACCGAGGCGACGTCCTCTTTGCTCGGCGTGGGCTTCGAGATGATCTTTATCAGCAATGAACGCCTCAGGGCGCTCGCTATGGAGGGGCCGGCCATTCTGTTTGTAGGCAAGGGGTTTGCCATCGCCCGGGCGAACCCGCAACGAGAAACGGACCTAAGTTCGGGGGGCCGTGTCCATTTCCCTTGCCTAGCCCGGCACTTATCAAAAAATCCCCGCCTTCGCCATGGCCGACCAAGAAAGACACCCGTTCCTGCAGGGACTGAGCAAGCACCGCGGAACGCCGCCAACGGTGGTCGTGATTTTTGGCGCGTCCGGGGACCTGACCGCCCGCAAGCTGATTCCGGCGATCTACAACCTCGCCTTCGACGACCTCCTGCCTGCGGGCTTCCATCTGGTCGGCTATGGAAGGAAGACGATTCCGGACGCGGAGTTCCGCTCGATGGCGTCCGGGGCGATCAAGCAGTTCTCCCGGCGCGAACTCGACGCCGAGGTCTGGGAGAGGGTGGCCGCCAACACGACCTACGTTTCCGGCGGTTACGACGAGAAGGAGGGGTTCGACAGGCTGGCCGCCCACATCCGGGAGATCGAGGCGGCCATCGGCAGCGAGGCCCAGTCGCTCTTCTACATCTCGACCCCCCCGTCGGTCTTCGGCCCGATCATCCAGAATCTCGGTGCGAGCGGCCTTGGATCGAGGTACCTCGGCAAGCCCCACCACTCGAGGGTCATCATCGAGAAGCCCTTCGGTAGGGACCTCGACTCGGCGCGCGCTCTAAACGCCGAGCTGCGTTCCGTTTTCGAGGAGACCCAGGTGTATCGAATAGACCACTACCTCGGCAAGGAGACGGTGCAGGACCTCCTGGTCCAGCGTTTCGCGAATTCGATTTTCGAGCCGATCTGGAACCGCAATTATATCGAGAACGTGCAGATCACCGTCGCCGAGGACCAGGGCGTCGGGACGCGCGCGGGCTACTACGAGCAGAGCGGGTGCCTGCGCGACATGATCCAGAACCACACGACGCAGCTGCTCGCGCTGACGGCGATGGAACCCCCGGGTTCCTTCGACGCCGAGGCGCTGCGCGACGAGAAGGTCAAGGTGCTTAAGGCGATAGAGCCGGTCGGCCTCGGGCCCGACATGGACGTGGCCCGCGCGCAGTACGTGGCCGGGATGACGGGAGGGAAGATGGTGCCGGGCTATCTGCAGGAGAGCGGGATCGCGCCGAATTCGAACACGGAAACCTATGCGGCGCTGCGCCTCTCGATCAACAACTGGCGCTGGCACGGGGTGCCCTTCTACCTGAGGTCCGGCAAGCGCCTCCCGCGCCGCGTGTCGGAAATCGCGGTGCAGTTCAAGCGCCCCCCCGGCACGATCTTTCCCCAGAAGGACGGATTCGACCTCGCCGCGAACACGCTCTCGTTCCAGATCCAGCCCGACGAGGGACTCAGCTTCATCCTGAATGCGAAGATACCCGGCTTGGACACCCGGACGCAGCCCGTGAAGATGAGCTTCCGATATGCGACGACGTTTGGCTCCAACACGCCCGAGGCCTACGAGAGGCTCGTGCTCGACGCGATGATCGGTGACGGGACGCTCTTCATCCGCGGCGACGAGGCCGAGACGTCGTGGAAGCTCTACACGCCGGTCCTGGATTTCTGGCAGTCCCAGGGGCGAAGCGGCATGGAGACCTATCCTGCGGGCTCCTGGGGACCGGCCGGCGCCGACAAGCTTCTCGCCAAACACGGCCACGTTTGGCGGAAACCCTGACTCGGGGCCCTCCCGTCGATGTCGGCCATTTTCGAAGCAATTCCCGGGATCGAGGTCCCCGTCGGCTCCATTTCGACGGGACTGGCGAAGATGTGGGAGTACGCCGCCTCGGAGGGCAGGTCGGCGCCCGACGGCGAGCATGCGAAGGCGATCGAGGTCAATCTCGTGCTGCACCTCGGGTTCGGGACCGACGCCAAGGATGCGGCGAGCCAGTTCGAGACGACGGTGAAGTTTTCGCGGCGGTATCCGAGCCGGGTCGTCATCCTTTGCCCCCTTCTCGACGACACGGGGGCTAAGGAGATGCGCGCCAAGGTGTACGGGGAGTGCTCGATTGGAAAATCGCCCGACGACACGCGCTGCTGCGAATTCGTGGTGCTGAGCTATCCGCGCCTCGCGCGCCCCTACCTGGAGAGCCAGGTCTCGATCTGCCTCTCGACGGACCTGCCCATCTACTACTGGGTCCACCGGTTCGTCGATGCGGGCAATCTCGCCGAATACCGTTACCTTCTCTCGACCTCGCGCCGCGTGCTCTTTGACAGCGCCAGCGCGCCCTCAAACTGGTTCGGCTACCCGTGGCCGGTTCCCGTGATGGTGCGCGACCTGGCGGGCGCGAGGCTCCTGCCGGTGAGGCGCTCGATCGGGCAATTTCTCGGCCGCTATTCCGTCGGGGCCCTGGCCAAGGGACTGAAGTCGATCAGGCTGGGGTATGGGCCGGATGTTTCGGCCGAGGCGCAGGTGATGCTCGCCTGGCTTGAGGACCGAATCAAGTCGTGTGGCGCCTCCGACGAGGGGGTCGAGCTTGTGCAGCCGCCCGGAATCGCCCCGCGAGCCTTTGAAATCAGCTTCACCTACGACGACAAGCGGTACTTCCAGTGGAAGGCCGACGTCGACACGGGCCGCGCCGTCTTCGGGGCCGACCTGGGGTGCGGCCGAAGCACGCTCACGTCGTCGGCGAGCTTCCTCCCCCCGGAGGAGGCGCTCGCCGAGGCGATGTTCTTCTGATTCAGCCGACGCGCAGGAGCGTGTAGCTTCGCTTACCCTTGCGCAGCAACAGGTACCGGCCGAAGAGAAGGTCATTAAGGGCAACGCTCCGCGCGGCCTCCGCCACGCGGACGTTGTTCAAATAGATGCCCCCGCCCTCGACGTCCTTGCGCGCCTGCCCGCGCGAGGGGGCTAGGCCGCTGAACACAAGCAGGTCGATCAAAGGGCTGCCCACCCCCTCGACCTTGGCCTTCTCCAGCGCCTTTGTGGGGATTTCGCCGGCGACGTCGCCGAACAATTCCTCGGTGATGCCCTCCAGGGCCCCTCCGAACATGATTTCACTGGCCCGGATGGCGTCGTCGCAGGCGGTCTTGCCGTGGACGATTGAGGTGACCTCGCGAGCCAGGGCCTTGTGGGCCTCGCGGGCTCCAGGGTTCGCGATATGCCTCTCGTCGAGGGCCTCGATCTCCGCCGGCGAAAGCAGGGTGAATTTCCTCAGGTAGGACGGCACCATGCTATCCTCGGTGTTGATGAAGAACTGGTAGAAGCGGTAGGGGCTCGTCTTCCGGGCGTCGAGCCACACGGCCCCCTCCTCGGTCTTTCCGAATTTGGTGCCGTCGGCCTTCGTGATGAGCGGGAACGTCAGGCCCCAAGCGCCGACCCCCAGCTTCTTGCGGATCAAGTCCGTGCCGGCCGTGATGTTGCCCCACTGATCCGAGCCGCCAATCTGCAGCTCGCAGTCGTGGACCTTGCGCAGGTGGTAGAAGTCATGCGCCTGGAGCAGCATGTAGCTGAATTCGGTGTAGCTGATCCCCCCGTCCCCCTCCATCCGGGACCGGACGCTGTCCTTGGCCACCATCATGTTGACGGAGAAATGCTTCCCAATGTCGCGCAGGAAATCGAGGTAGCCGACACCGGCCGTCCAGGAGGCGTTGTCCACCATCCGCGCGGGGTTGGCCTTGGAGTCGAAGTCGAGGATCTTCGAGAGCTGGGCCTTGATGCTGGCGAGATTCCGGTCGAGCTGCTCCCGGGAGAGGAGGTTGCGCTCGGCCGACTTGCCCGACGGATCCCCGATCATCCCCGTTGCGCCGCCCGCAAGGGTGATCGGGCGGTGCCCGCGCAGCTGGAACCGCCGAAGCATCAGCTGGCCGACAAGGCTGCCGACGTGCAGGGAGTCGCCCGTGGGGTCGAATCCGCAGTAAAGGGTGGCCGGGCCTCCGGCCAGGCGCTTCGCAAGGGCGTCCGAATCCGTGCAGTCCGCCACCAGGCCGCGCCACGCTAGCTCTTCGATGATCGTCGTGGGGCCCCTTCAAAAAAGCCCCCACCGGGCCCCGGCCGCAAGGGATTTTCTTGCCGTCCGGCGGGGCCCCGGAAAAAACGATTTGCGGAGACGGGAGGCCTGCACCAACGTGTTTCTTCCTCCAGATCGTTTGCATCAGGCGGAAATCCAGACCGCACTCCACCCGCAATTCCAAATCACACCATGCCCATTGCAATAGGAACCAAGGCCCCAAATTTCACGCTCAAGACCACGGCCCCGGAGGGCCTCAAGGATGTCACGCTCAGTGACAACTTCGGAAAGAAAGCGACGCTGCTTCTGTTCTTCCCCCTGGCATTCACGGGTGTCTGCACCCAGGAGATGTGCGATGTGACGGGCGGCTTGGGCGATTACGCGGGCCTCAACGCCGAGGTCTACGGCATTAGCGTTGACAGCCCTTTTTCCCAGGCCGCATGGGCCAAGCAGAACAAGATCGCCGTCACGCTCCTGAGCGACCTCAACAAGAAGGTCGCCGCGGCCTACGGCGTCATCTTCCCGGGCCTCGCCGGAATCGGCGACACGAGCGCCCGCGCAGCCTTTGTCATCGGAACGGACGGGGTGGTGAAGTACGCGGAGCAAACGGCGACTCCAAAGGACCTTCCCGATTTCGCCGCCATCAAGGCGGCCCTTGCGAAATGACCGGGCAACCCGTTCGATGAGCCAGCCCCCCGATCCGTTTAAAACCCTAAAATCATTCCAGGCGAACGGGACCGCGAACCGGTTCCATTCGCTTCCCGCCCTGGCCGGGGCGGGCCTGGACGTCTCGAGGCTGCCGGTTTCAATCCGCCTGGTCCTGGAATCGCTCCTTAGGAACTGCGACGGCAAGCGGGTCTCCGAGCACGCGGTGCGCTCGCTCGCGACGTGGAAGGCGAGGGCGGCGCGCACGGAGGAGATCCCCTTTGTCGTCGCGCGGATCGTGCTCCAGGACTTCACGGGGGTTCCCCTCCTGGTCGACCTTGCCGCGATGCGCTCGGCCGTCGCGAGGACGGGCAGGAGCCCGACGATCATCGAGCCCCTGGTCCCGGTGGATCTGGTCGTCGACCATTCGGTCCAGGTGGATTTTGCGGGGAGCGCCGAGGCGCTCGCGAAGAACCTCGAGATCGAGTTTCACCGAAACCGCGAGCGCTACCAGTTTCTGAAGTGGGGCATGCAGGCGTTCGAGACGTTCAAGGTCGTCCCCCCGGGCATCGGAATCGTCCACCAGGTGAACCTCGAATTCCTCGCGAAGGGCCTGCTGAGGGACTCAAACGGCGTCTATTACCCGGACACGCTTGTCGGGACCGACTCGCACACCACGATGATCAACGGGCTCGGCATCGTCGGCTGGGGCGTCGGCGGAATCGAGGCCGAGGCCGGCATGCTCGGCCAGCCCGTCTATTTTCTGACCCCCGATGTCGTGGGCGTCCACCTCACCGGATCGCTGCGCGAGGGCGTGACGGCGACCGACCTGGCCCTCACGGTGACGCAGCTTCTGCGGAAGGCGAAGGTCGTCGGCAAATTCGTCGAATTCTACGGGCCGGGCGCTGCCGCGCTTCCCGT
>Ga0116117_1000435_pt1 | contig 11130 bp, 9 predicted proteins | sample June2015DPH_11_1_FD_89790 | JGI IMG/M metagenome (GOLD analysis project Ga0116117, IMG submission 89790) | Peatland microbial communities from SPRUCE experiment site at the Marcell Experimental Forest, Minnesota, USA - June2015DPH_11_10 | ecosystem: Environmental > Terrestrial > Soil > Wetlands >... | reverse complement strand
TCACTGCTACTATCCCGCTCCCTGGCAAACCGGAATTTGCCGTTACGGACGGCAAAGGTTTGATCTATGACAATATCGAGGACTTGAACGAGATCGTACGCCTCGATGCGCGCAGCCTCAAGCTGACCGCCACATGGACGCTCGCGGAGTGCGATGGTCCATCGGGACTGGCGCTCGACAACGCCGGCGAACGGCTCTTTTCAGTCTGCGATAGCAAGAAGATGGCGGTGACCGATGCGAAAAACGGTAAGCCCTTTGCCACTGCGTCGATTGGCTCTGGCCCGGATGCCGCCGGTTGGGACGCAGCAGACAAGCTGGCCTTCGCATCGTGCGGGGAAGGCATTCTTTCGGTGATTGACGCCAGCGCACCCGGCTATCCGACTATCGAGAGCCTGCCTACCCAAGCCGGCGCGCGCACCATGGCCTATGACCCAGCCACCGACCGCATCTATCTGGTCAGCGCCGATTTCGGCCCCCGGCCAGAGCCAACCGCCGCAAATCTCCGGCCGCGTCCACCGATCATTCCCGGCAGCTTCACAGTGCTTATCGTCGGCCGCTAGGGGCTGTACTGGCTCGATAAATTGTCTTAGGTCGGATCACGCCAACGCACCGGACGGGCAGCGGCACACACTCCCAGCCTACCCTTCCCAATCCGCAGAAGAACCGTCACTTATTTGAGAAACTGAGCGACCATTCCCCAGATGAAGTTTACGAAGACAATCACCGTCGCCGCTGCGACCAGCCGGAGAGATAACCGCAGCGCCGGCTCGATCTTGTTCACTTTGGCCACAATGACCTCTTGTGCGGCCTTCTCGTGCACGAATGCGTCGTCCAGATAAATCTGGTCGTCTTCGTCACGCGTCAAGCTGGAACGATAAAGATAAAGCGCAGCCGCAATCGCCGCCAGAACACCCCAGAGTGCCCACAGAAAAGGAGCAATTGTCATACTCCACCTCCGAAAAACCTTACAGCCCCGGAGTCCGGCGGTCTTGCAATGATTCCCGGTTCCGTCGATCAGAGGAGCCGCCCCGGAGAACATCATAGCCCCGAATGCACATCGCGGTAACGAAAAAGATAAGATATTTTTCATCAGATGCAGTCAGCCAAGCTGGCGTCCTGCAGACGGATGGACGGGCCAAGCCCAATGATTGGGGCCGGAATTCCCGATTGCACGGCTTCTGCAACTTTCCCAACGCAATCGCATCCAATGAATAAATCCATCCTGGGAGCTTGAATCCCGGCTCACGGAGCAGTAAAGTTAAATTCTCGGCAAGCATTTCAAAGGATTGGGAGAGTTCATGGCCACAGCATCCACCACAACCTCTGTTGAGCAAGAGGAAATCGTCAAGAAAGCCCCCCTCAACCTGACCCCTCAGGCCATCGCCAAGGTGCGCGAGATCATGGCCACACAGGATCCCCTGCCCGCCGGGCTGCGCATCGGCGTTGTCGGCGGCGGCTGCTCCGGCTTTCAGTATTCGATGGCCTTCGAGAACCAGGCCGGCATGATGGACAAGGTCTTTCCATTTGAGGACTTGAAGGTCTTTGTGGATGCCACGTCGCTGATGTATCTGAACGGCTGCACAGTCGATTACGTCGAGAACCTGGAAGCGGCCGGCTTCAAATTCGACAACCCCAATGTGAAGAGCACCTGCGGCTGCGGATCCTCCTTCAGCGCATAGTTTCTGGCACCAGATATACCAGTTTTTCGCTTCAGCAGGAAAGCCCGTCTCGATTCGTCGGGGCGGGCTTTTTTTCGTTGGAGGAGTGCGGGGTGAATCAGCCAGCGGCAGCGGAATCGGAGGGATTCAAGATTGATCGCGGAATGAGTTCCAAGCTCTGCATGACCTCCAAAGCAAATCGGGCCGAAACAGTGGCCGGACCGCCGCCCATCTCGATGCCCACCTCGATGGCTTCCAGCAACTCCTCAAAGCTCGCACCGCCGGCTGCAGCCTGCTCGATGTGCCACTGCATACAGGATTCGCAGTTCTTGACCACGGAGATGCCGACAGCGATCAACTCCTTCTGCATTTTGGGCAGAGCACCATCGCGATAAGCCGCCTTTTCCATCGCCAGAAAGCCTTCATAGACCTTTGATTTGCTGGCCAGCAATTGGAGATGAGCGCGCTTTCGCTTGGCTGTAATCTCCTCGAGTTTGTTCATCGTGCGATCCTTTCTCTTCAACTGCTATCGATAGATTACAGCGAGCCGCTACCGTGCTGGGAGAATGTTGGCCGAAGGCAGTTGCCCTACTGCAGGCGGCTTGCGGAAGGTGATTGCGTAAAACTTGCCCTCCTTCAGCATCTCCAGATGAATAGCTTCCATCTCAGTCGGCACCAGATCGATGGGAACGGTTACGGCCTCTTTGCGATCCTTGTAAAAACTGCTGGTGATTGGACTCTTCTCGTAGGTGCTCTTCACGTACTCTTCTGTTTCGTCCTCGATCATCAGATGGCCGCCCGGCTTGGTGATGCGAATCATCTCACGGACGGCTTTGGCGCGGTCGTTGAAGAAGTTGAAGCCGCCGCAGGTGAATACCACGTCGAAGGTGGAGTCGGCGAATGGCAGGGATTCGGCATTGCCGAGATAGAGGTCGGCATCCATCTGCCAGCGGCGCAGATTCTTCTGGCAGTTGACCAGCATCTCAGGGGAGAGATCGAGGCCGGAGAGTTTTACCCCGTGAGGCAGATATTTGAAGTTGAGTCCTGTGCCGACGGAGGTCTCAAGCACTGAATCGCCGGCTTTGACTTCGAGCAAACTCATATAGTTCTCGAAATACGAGTCCAGTTCCAACCCCCGGAAGGCGCCGACGACACGCTGAATATCGTCGTAGAAGCCGCCGATGGTCTCATACAGCTTGTTGTATTTGCCGTTGTCGCCGCTGAGGTCTTCGGGCTTGAGAAAGGCGGGAATTCCATTGCGGATGGGGAAATGCTCCCCGGAGCTGCTGACCAATGCTTCCCTGCCCTGCTCGTTGACAACGCGCAAAGATTCGCCAGTGAATGGACTTTGCAGCCGTGCGATGGTCTGCGGTTGGCTGGCCCATCTGCGTGGCTTGACCGGGTGGAAGAGCGCCCAAATAGCAAGAAGAAGAGCTGCGCCGAGGCAAAGCCAGGAAAATGCCACCCCGATTGGCAGATTGATAGATAACGCGACACCACCAAAGTGGCGGAAGAGAGCGAAGCCCGCCACGAGGATGAAGCCGGCGCCGAAGACCAATCCGGTGGCGCGTGACTCACGGTTCCACAACCACACGACAGTCGACGCAAACCAATAGATGAGGAAGGCAATGACTCCGGAGGCTAAGGCCGAGCCGATGTGCAGATCGAGCGCAAGTGCGGGAAGCGCAATGGCAGCCAGCGGCAAGGGAAGCGTCTGCAGAAATCCAGAGAGACGCGGGCTTACAAGGCGATGAAAGGTAAATGGCAGAACACTGAGCACGGCGGCGACGAGCGTCCAGCCGAGATAGGAGAGCGCCTGTTGCGGCCCGGTCAGGGGAATCTTGCGCCATCTGAAGATCAGGGCAGGGACGATGGAAAAAGCCAGCATCCAGAGGAATCCGCGCCGAGGCTTCTGTGTACCGACGAACCAAGTGGGGAGGATGGGACCGGTCCACGCTCCGACTTGAGAAAAAAAGTTACCGAGGATAAACAGGCTGGCGGCCACGCAGGCCATGATCTGTGAGCTGCGGCTGGGTTTGACGTTGGTAGGCATCGTGCGATCCTTTCTTAACTTTTCTCCGTCCAAATTCAGGAGGAATTGAATTCCTCGAAATTTCCCAGGCTACGCAGATTTATCGACTTCCCGTCGCTACGCCCGGGGCGCTCAAGATGACATATTTGTTGGTTCAGCTGCCTCGATGGAAGCGAGTTCTTTCAGCGCCGACTCCCCCCAATCGAGCGCGGCGCGGGTCATCGCGATTCCCAGGCCCAGCGTGAGCATCCAGTAGGGCTTATGCGGGTTTTGCGACTGATGCTGATGCGCCATTTTTTCGATCCCCTCCAGCGTGGTTAATGTGCGCCGGTTTCGTTCATTCAGCTCGCGGACGTGCGCAATCGAGACGCCGGGCGAGGCCTCACGGCCAAAGAACAGCTTGAGCAGGAATTCGTTGCGTGGTGGGTCGTTCTGGAAGGGTTTGGCAAGCCACTCCCTGAGGGCGACGCGCCCGGCATCGGTCAGCGCGTACTCCTGGCGGCGTTTTTTGGGCGCAACTTCTGGCAGGCAGGCTTCGATCAGGCCCTCAGCGGTCAACCGCTTCAGGGTGGGATAGATCTGCCCGTAACTCTCGCCCCAGAAGCTGCCAAAGTTTTCTTCGATCGCCTTGTGAATCTCGTAGCCGGAGGCCTTGGGGGCGATGGAGAGCATGCCGAGGATGACGTAGGCGGTACGGCGGTCCTTCATACTTCTAAAAGATATATCTTTTAGAAGTATTTGTCAAGGGTAATCTTCGAAATGATCTCCGTGAAGTGGGCGCACAAATAAGAACGGCAGACCAAATGGTCTGCCGTTTATTCCTATCTTACTGAAAAAGAATGTCTTTTTATTTTCCCGACTTCGCTGGGGCACTAACGGGAGCAGTCTTGGAGTTCTCAAAGACCGAGTGTGTGCTAGAGGATGAGCGCTGATAAAGCACGGTCAGGGTGATGGAGGTAAGCATAAATATGATCGCCGACCAGGTGGTAACACGCGTGAGGACGTTGGCGGCGGCGCGCGGGCCAAAGGCGGTCTGTGAACCCTGGCCACCAAAGGCGCCTGCCAGATCAGCCGAGCGGCCCTGCTGCAACAGGACGACAAAAATCAGAACGCTACACACAATCACGTGCAGAACGATGACAAAATCAAAGAGGATATTCATCTAAAAGCTGCTTTCCAGGTCAGTCCGGCTGACCCGGACGAGAGAAATTTGGTGCGGAAGAGGGGACTTGAACCCCTATGCCTTTTGGGCGCCAGCACCTCAAGCTGGTGCGTCTGCCAATTTCGCCACCTCCGCACTGTGGTGAACTCTACGAGTATAGCAAATGCCGGGCGGAAGGGGGGGACAGATGTCGAGGCCGTTGCCGAGGCGGTTGGCAATTCTGCCTACTGAATCCGCTCAAAACCGAATGCGGCTTCACGCAAGGCTTGGCTGATGGCGGCAATGTGGGCTGCGCCGCGGGTCTCCAGAGTTACATCGATCACGGTCTCACCAAGACTGACGCCATAATACGAGCGGTTGTGAATGGTTTCTACGATATTGGCGCGCTCGCGGGCCAATACATTTGTGAGGCCGAGGAGTGCGCCGGGGCGGTCTTGGAGGTGCACGCGAATACGCAAAAGGCGACCGTCCTTGACCAGACCGCGCTCGATGATCTTAGCCAGCAAGGTGACGTCGATATTGCCGCCGGAAACCAGCACCACGGTGCGGCGCGATTGCAGATTGGTTTTGGATTGCAATACCGCCGCCAGCGCGGCGGCTCCCGCGCCTTCGGCCAGAGTCTTCTCGTGTTCCAACAGCATCAGGATGGCGCTGGCGATCTCTTCGTCATCCACGGTCACGATTTCATCCACATAGCGGGAGACGAGAGGAAGAGTGAGATCACCGGCGCGGCGAACTGCGATGCCGTCGGCGACGGTCGCCTCTGCATTGATGGTGACAGGCAGGCCGGCTTGGCGAGCGCGCAACATCGAGGGCAGCTTCTCCGGCTCGACTCCGATGACGTGAATCTTGGGATTCGATTCCTTGAGCGCGCAGGCGACGCCGCTGATCAGCCCGCCGCCTCCGATAGGCAGAACCACGGCATCCAGATCAGGCACCTGCTCCAGCAATTCCAAGCCGATCGTTCCCTGCCCGTTGATGACCTCCACGTCGTCAAAGGGATGAATAAATGTGCGATCCTCTTCGGCGGAGCAGCGCAAAGCCTCCACACAGGCCTCGTCGTAATTCTCTCCGTAAAGAGTGACTTCAGCGCCAAAGCCGCGTGTAGCGGCAACCTTGATCTGCGGCGTGGCCAGAGGCATGACAATTCGCGCTCGAATGCCGTGAGCCGCCGCATGGAAGGCAACGCCCTGCGCATGATTGCCTGCACTGGCGGTAATCACACCGCGCGCTCTTTCCGCATCGCTGAGCGTGAGCAGCTTGTTCAGCGCGCCGCGCTCCTTGAATGCTCCTGTGCGCTGCAGGTTCTCCAACTTCAAATACAGCGGCAGTCCAGTCAACTCGGAGAGATCGCTGGAGAGCTGGCAGGGAGAGAGATAGATCGCATCCCCGATACGTGAGCGTGCTGCCTGTATGTTGAAAAAAGTTACTTCTGCCATCAATTTCTCCTCGAACAAGCTCATGTGGATTAACCAAATTGTCCAACTTGACCAAAAGAAAAAACCACCAGCCGCTTACGCGGGAGGTGGTTCGATGCTGCCGATTTGTTCACTCGGATTTGTCAGCCACTCCCCGCGCGTGTCTTGGAGACGCTAATTCGCATCTCCACCGGCTCCGCAAGGATGGACAGGATCATTGAAAGTCTCGCGTTAACTCCACGGGTCAGCATGACATTGAAAGAAGTAGAACAGAAAGCAACGTAGCCGTCAATTGTTCATAGATTACCGCAATGCGATCCGCCGGCTTGTTGACGGTACAAGAGCTGGAATGCGCAAGGACCTCTCATCCGCTAAAAGTCCAGCCGCACAGCGGGAGAATCCTGACTGCCGATGTTACTTTCGATTCATTTGAGTAGCCAAACATATCTCAAAAAACAATTTCACGACGATAAACAATGCTGAAGTTGACTCTTTCACGTGCACTGATCGAACTCTTGGAGAGAAAGAACATGGTATGTATCAACTGCCAAAGCCATAGGATGCGCAGGATAAAAAGAGAAGGCTTCCTGCGCTCAAGATTGGCGCCACTCTTCGGCTACTTTCCCTGGCGATGCTCTGTATGCAGAACAGAACAATTGCTGCGAGACCGGGGCAGACAGCAGCGCGCTCATGATGGAAAAAGCCAATTCGGCGAATCTCATGGCCATTCGGCAAAGAGGGCGAGTGGAATGTCCTGCAAACGGCGATAATCCATGAGTTTTGCACGTCCAGACCATGAGCAACAAGGCAAATAACCTCCACCAAAGGGTTGAGTCCAGCAGGCCCTCGCTTCCAGTATGATCATGCCGGTCCAGTTTTTGGAGGTTCCATGATCGCGCTGATTCCCCAGCGTTCTTTCGTTTCTTCGTGCTTAAAAACAGGTCGAATCACATGCAGAAGTGCATCTGCTTATCTTACTGCGAAACCAAAGCCTATCTACAAGGCTGCCACAGTCGTGGCTTGCATTGCTCTGATCGCCTCTTCTCATCAACTGCGTTCGCAGTCAACCACGCCGGACTCTCATGCTGCCGACACACAGTCCGACAAACCTCGAGAGGGAGGACAGGCGCCTGCTGTTGGCGGTGTCAACACAGGAGAAGCGCACACGGCGGTTTTCGACGTTGAACACAGGCCGATCACCGCTGGCGGCTTTGTCAAGGAGGGACCGGTACTATTTGAAAACATTGCAAGGCAGGCCGGACTTTCTACCTGGAAGCACGTCATGGGAACTCCACAAAAGAAATTCATCATCGAATCAAATGGCTCCGGCGTATGCTTATTGGATTACGATCAGGATGGCTGGCTAGACATCTATCTGGTGAATGGTTCAACTTATGACGCGATGAGCGGCAAGTCTGCTGCGCCGCACGCGGCATTATTTCACAACAATCACGACGGCACATTCACCGATGTGACGGAAAAGGCAGGCGTATCCAATGAAAGATGGGGATTCGGCTGCGCGGCAGCAGACTATGACAACGACGGGTGGCCCGATATCTATGTAACAAACTTTGGCAAGAACCGGCTTTATCACAATAACCATGACGGTACATTTACCGATGTTGCCGAGAAAGCCGGTGTCGCCCTGGGTAACTGGTCAACTGGCGCCACATGGGGAGACTATGACGGCGATGGCAGGCTAGATCTCTTTGTTCCCGGTTACGTTCACTATGACCTGGCAAATCCGCCCGCATCCGGCAAGAACGACATAGCATACAGCTTCTGCCAGTTTCGCGGTGAAAGTGTTGCTTGCGGGCCGCGCGGACTTAAAGGAGAGCCGGATCATCTCTTTCACAATAACAGCGACGGAACTTTCACCGACGTAAGCGAAAAGGCGGGTGTAGCCGACACAAATGGCTATTATGGATTAACCTCCGTCTTTGTCGATGTAAATAATGATGGAAAACCCGATCTATTGGTGGGAAACGACTCTACACCGAATTACCTCTATATCAACAAAGGCGACGGAACATTTGACGATATCAGCTATGCCTCCGGCTATGCGCTCAATGAAAATGGCAGGGAAACAGCAACGATGGGCATAGCCGCTGGCGATTATCAGAACAGTGGCATGATTGATCTTTATAACACCACCTTCAGCGACGACTATAACCCGCTTTATCGCAACGATGGCGACGCGAACTTCACCGACATCAGCTATCAAATGGGAATTGCGGAAATTACTGTTCCTTTTCTTGGCTGGGGCGATGCCTTTTTCGACTATGATAATGACGGCTGGAAAGATCTGATCGTTGCCAACGGACACGTTTATCCGATCGTTGACAAGGAGCCGTGGGGAACCAGTTACGCGCAGCGTCCACTCCTCTTTCACAACGTTGGAGGCAAACGCTTCGACTTGGTTCCGCCGGTTGAAGGGACAGGGATAGGTCAAGCCTATGCGGGCAGAGGTTTGGCTGTTGGCGATTTATTCAATGACGGAAAACTTGACGTGGTTATCAATGTTGTAGACGGCACACCGGTCCTACTTCGCAACACATCTCCCGACAAGAATCATTGGATAGAGATTAAGCTGATCGGGGGCGCACACAGTCCGCGAGACGCCATAGGCGCAACCGTATATCTTACTGCCAATCATATGCGTCTGCGTGGCGATGTTATCTCGGGTGGCAGCTATGCTTCCACAAGCGACCCGCGGCTGCACTTCGGACTCGGCGATGCGACCACAATTGAAGAAATAGAAGTGCATTGGCCGAGCGGCACAAAGGAGCACTTCCCTGCTTCGCAAGTAGACCGCATTGTCACACTGGTGGAAGGCCATGGGGCCAAGCAATAAATACATAGATAGCAATATGATTTTTATTGCTATTGAACAGTCTTCACCGATTAATGGAGGTCAAACGGAATGAAGCTCCGATTTTTTATGCATTGTCTGAAGAGTATCTTATCTTCTCAAGCTATTCGCATTGCCGGCAGAGTTGCGCTCGCAGCGATCATTGCTTATGGGTTTACCTCGCAGCGCATTAGTCGCACATATGCGGCCAGCACTATTGCCGATGGTGAGCAATCCACAAACTATTCACATAGCGTCAGCGAGCACTACGACTATCGTTTTGGAGCCGATCAGCCGTTTCTCCCTTCGAGCGCAAGAACAGATGCGGGACAGTTTATTGATTCCAAGAAGTTTCTTGGCGCGGCCTACTGCGGCCATTGCCATCAGGAAGCGCACGCAGAGTGGCGTCAATCTGCGCACGCCAACTCCTTCCGCGCACCCTGGTACGTAAAGAATGTCAACGTTTTGATGCGTGAAAAGGGGATTGCCTATGCGCGCCACTGCGAAGGGTGCCATAACCCGATCGCATTGACATCTGGCGCAATGACCAAGAATTCACCGGTAAACCGCGACTTCGACAAGGATGGTATAACCTGTTCGGTCTGTCATTCCATCCAAAAGGCCGATACTCGTGGAACAGGCAGCTATGTACTTACTCAACCGGCAGTAATCGTTGATGAGAAGGGCAATCCTGTTTACGGCGAAGTTTCAGACAAGGAGATACTCGCTCATCTGGACCGGCACTCCGCGGCAGTGATGAAAGATTTTTACCGCAGCAGTGAATTCTGTTCGGTATGTCATAAAGCTGCACTGCCGCGAATCCTGAATGACTATAAGTGGCAGCGAGCTATTTTTTTGTATGACGAGTGGCAATTATCGTCTTTTGCAAAACAGTCGCCTCTTCCTTTTTATGTCAAGGACAAAGTCTCTACCTGCCAGAGTTGTCATATGGTACCTGAGAGCATAGAGTTGCCGGACTATGGGGCTGCGGATGGCAAACTGGCATCGCATCGTTGGCTCGGAGCGAATACCGCGCTAGCGAAGTTTTACGGTTATGAAACGCAAATGAATAAGACGACGGAATTCCTTCGCAATAATGTATTGAATGTCGACATCTTTGGGATTGAGCGGAATGGCGGCAAACTGTTTGCACCGATTGGAAGACAACCCTTTGATGTTGCGTTGGGCGACACACTTACGATCTCATTAGTCATCCAGAATAAGGGAACTGGGCACAGCCTTATTCCAGAACAGCGCGACTTTTACGAAAGCTGGGTTGAGTTTGAAGCTAAAGATGCCAAGGGCCACACTCTGATACATTCCGGCGGTTTACAGGCGGACGGAGCGCTGGATCCAAGCGCGCACAGTTTTACCAATCGATTAGTTAACAAGCAGGGCGGACTGAATGATCTTCATCAAGTCTGGGACACGCGAGTTGTCGCATATAACAACACCATACAATCCGGACGTTCGCAGATTGTGCGCTACGAATTTAGTTTGCCGCAGAATGCCGTTGGTCCGATTACTGTGACTGCCAAAGTCAATTACAGACGCTTCAATCAGCACTTTACGGATTTTGGTTTTGGAAAGCATTACGTGCTGCCTGTAGTCGAAATGGCTGAGCGCACTCGAAGCATCCTTATCGGTTCAAACCCGGCATCCGATCCTGATCCCCAGGACAATAAAGAGTGGATGCGCTGGAATAACTTCGGCATCGGGCTACTGGACGCTCAGCAATACGAAGCCAGCGACCTGGCATTTAAGCACGTTACAGAATTGCGTCCGGATTATGCTGACGGTTATACCAATGTCGCCATAGCCGATTTCCAGTGGGAACGCTACGCTGCTGCCCGCGAAAATCTGAACAAGGCGCTTTTATTGGCTCCGCACAATGCGCGTGCACTCTATTATCTGGCGCTTGTGGAACGCACTCAAGGTCACGTCGATGAAGCAATTCGAGATTTGCACGATGTTGTTGCGCAGTTTCCACGATCGCGTGATGCACATCG
>Ga0116117_1000434_pt1 | contig 11144 bp, 9 predicted proteins | sample June2015DPH_11_1_FD_89790 | JGI IMG/M metagenome (GOLD analysis project Ga0116117, IMG submission 89790) | Peatland microbial communities from SPRUCE experiment site at the Marcell Experimental Forest, Minnesota, USA - June2015DPH_11_10 | ecosystem: Environmental > Terrestrial > Soil > Wetlands >... | reverse complement strand
GTCTACTATAAGCAAACGCGGACGGACACTTGCACGAACGTCGACCCCGTTGGATTTAGCGGGTTCAGGCCGCAGCACGATTACCAGCGGCGTTGTGGCGTTGGATGTTGTCATCAGGCGATCTTTCCGGCCACCAGCGCGTTGGCGGGATGCAGAACTGCTCCCGAGCGGTTCTGATCTGCTCTTGGGCCGTCGCTCGCCCATGCGGGCACCCGGATCGTAAAGCACGATCCGTGGCCAAGCTCGCTTGTTGCGGATATTCCCCCGCCCATAAGCGCACATAACGTCTGGCTCAGCGCGAGACCAAGACCGGTTCCTCCGTATTTGTTTGAGGTTGCACGATTTGCCTGGCCGAAATTCTGGAACAGTCGCCCGATCTCCGACGGCGCGATGCCGATCCCGGAATCGAGCACCTGGATCTCGATCCAGTCCCCCGCCTGACTATTCCGGCGCTGAACCGATAATGTGATCGTCCCGTCCTGGGTGAACTTGGCGGCGTTGCTCATCAGATTCAGAGCCGCCTGTCGCAGTTTGGTTTGATCGGTCGTGACGATCCCGAGGTTGCCGGGGCACTTGACCACCAGCCGGTTGCCGTTCTCAACCACCATCGGTTGAACATTAGCAATGACCTCTTGAACCATCTCGTTGAGGTCGAATTCTTCGATCTTCAATTCGATCAGATTGGATTCGATTTTCGACAGATCCAGCACGTCGGTCACCAGCGACAGAAGGTGCTTTCCGGCCGCATTGATGCGCTCGAGGTCAAGCTTCTTGCGACCGTTTCCGCCATCCACATCGACGCCTTCCAGGAGAATCTCACTGAAGCCGATCACGGCGTTGAGCGGCGTCCGCAATTCATGGCTCATTTTGGCGAGGAAGATCGATTTTGCGCGACTGGCTACATCCGCCATGTCCTTGGCCTGACGCAGGCGGATTGCGGTTTCGCGATGCCTTTCCGCTTCACGCTCGAGATCGGATCGCATCGTAATCATGTTGGCATAATAGATCGCCATCCACGACATATATATCGTCGCCGACAGAATGGAGATCCATCCAACCGTCGAAAGCTCATGCTGCGAAACGAGCTCGGGAAATCCCCATCGGAGGTAAGCGAGGCAGAAACCGAGAATGTTGACGGTGAACAATCCAACGACGAGAATCGGACGCTCGGACAAATAGAAGAAGCCGAGCAGCAGGCTGATAATCAGCCACGGCAGGAACGGCGAGCTTACTCCACCGTAATAATACGCTCCAAACAGCGAGGTGAAGGCAAGTAGTTCTACCGAGAGGAGCGCCGACAGATGCAGACTGGCAGTCAGCTTGTAAACGAACGGCAGCGTCCAGAACAACCATATGCAAATGATCACCGTCCAGCAGGCAACGCCCGGATGCGGATCGCTGAGATAGAGAAACAAGGCGATCGATTGCGACAGCAAAGGACCGAAGATGTGCGTGAAGACAAAATTCTGCGCGAGGCCCCGCTCCGAACGCTCGGCCTTCGCCGCGGCCGGGATAAACCAATCGATTAATGCGACAAGGTGATTCCAGATCAGCACTGCGCGCGCCCCTAATGGCTTCTGTCGAAGTGCAACCTAGCCTAAGCGGCTTTATGAATGGTTTAGGCGGCGATTACGCCAATTTAACGCGACATTAAGCTGAACCCGAAAACCTGTAGTCGGGGCAGCATCGTGCGATGCCCGCCGCGCGGTGTTGCAAGGACGGACCATGGCGGGCAGATCGATCAAGGTGCACACAGAAGGCGACGTGAATTCCATGAAAGCCAAACTTGCAAAAATAATTGCGTCCCTCGATCGCCTTGTGGACTACTTCGTTCCGCCGGAGATCGCCGCCGACCGCGACGCGCGAAACCGGGCGCACGTCTTTCTGGTCAGCCATATTCTTGGACCGTTCATCGGAAACGTCGTGCCGATAGCGCTCTATGTTCTTGATCCGGCGCCGGGATATCAGGTTGCGGTGCTGGCCCTCTCGATCTCGGCATTCTGGATCTTCCCGTTCGTGCTGCGGGCCGGCGCGCCTTACAATCCGCTCGCGCTGGTCTCGGTCCAGAATCTGACATTCTGTATCCTCTGGAGCTGCTACTTCTACGGTGGAGTGACCTCCCCGACGTTGCCCTGGGTGCTCGTCATTCCGCTGCTCGCGTTCTTCTACCTGGGTTCGTCCAAATCGCTTCGGCTGATCGTGATGATCATGTTCGCTGCGAACCTGGCAATCTTCAGCAGCCTTTATTTGTTTGGTTACCCGCCGACCAACGATCTGCCGGTTGCGGCAATGCAGGGCCTGGGACTGGTCTCGACCATCGCCGCGTCGATCTACGTTGCGATGATGGCGCTCTACTACGCCAAGATACAGGCGTCGCAGACCGAGCTGGAAAGCGAAATGCGCCAGCATATGTCGACCGCGGCCGAGCTGCGCCTGGCCGCCGAGGAAGCCGAGCGGGCCGGCGCGGCCAAGGCCGAATTCCTCGCCAAGATGAGCCATGAGTTGCGAACGCCCCTCAACGCCGTGATCGGATACAGCCAAATCCTGCTTGAAGACGCCGAAGATGAAGGCGACGACCAAAGCATCGCGGATCTGAACAAGATACTCGGCGCCGGCCAGCATTTGCTCAAGCTCGTTAACGAAGTGCTTGACCTGTCGAAAATCGAGGCGGGCAAGATGGAGCTGGACATGGAAGAGACCGATCTCGCCCAATTGTTCCATGATATCGTCGGCGCAGCGATTCCCGCCGCCAAGACCAACGGAAACGAGATTTACTGCACCATCCCGCCTGATCTGGGAACGGCCCTCTGTGACGCCGGCAAGTTCCGCAATATGGCCGGCCAGTTGCTCGATAACGCGGCAAAGTTCACGCACAACGGCAAGGTCGGGTTTATTGCGGAGCGCCAGCAGGATGGAGCGGATGACGATCTCGTGATCCACGTCACCGACACCGGTATCGGCATCGCATCGCATCAGATCGTCAAGCTGTTCGAAAAATTCACTGTTGCCGACGACTCCAGCACCAGCAAATACGGCGGTACCGGACTGGGATTGGCGCTCAGCCAGAAACTCTGCAAGCTGATGGGCGGCGAGATCTTCGTCGAGAGCGAACTCGGCAAAGGAAGCCGCTTTACGATCCGGATGCCGCTACTCACGGGCCGGCGCAAGGGCGATGCTTTCGGCTCCGCGACGCTCGTCCCTGCAGCCTCCGAATCGATCGGGGAAGCGGCCCGTGCATAAAATCCTGCTTGTCGAAGACAATGAGATCAACCGGGATATGCTGACGCGGCGCCTGCAGCGTCATGGTTTCTCGGTATGCTGTGCCCGCGACGGCGCCGGCGGCGTTGCCATGGCCGCGAGCGAGATGCCGGATCTGATCCTGATGGATGTCGCGCTCGGAGAAATGGATGGCTGGGAAGCAACCCAGCTGATCAAGGCTAATCCCGCCACATCAGCAATCCCGATCGTTGCGTTGACCGCCCATGCGCTGGCGAGCGATCGCGACAAGAGCGTCGAGGTCGGATGTTCCGATTTCGATACCAAGCCGGTCGACATGCAGCGGTTGCTCGGCAAAATCCGGGCAAGCCTCAGTCGTGCCGAAGGTGAAACGTCCGCCGCCTGACCACCGTCAGGACGATATCGTCAGATGACCGGATTCATTTGCCCAGAGACCGAAGGCGCGTCGCCGTGGGATGCGAGCTTGCGCGGCCGTCCTTGGTGTGGGCCAACCTTCGAGACGCGCCGCTTGGGCGATCCTCCCCGAGGATGAGGTCCGGGGAGGATGCCGATATGACAGGACCTTCGGATATGCGGTACTAGTATTTGGCGACGACCGGGCCGCCCCAGTTGAACTTATAGTTCACGCCTGCGTTCACTGTCTGGGTTGTCAGCTTGATCGCGTTGAAATCGGCCACCGTACCGGCAGCGCCAAAGCCGGGAAGCAACCCGGTGGATAGGAAATTGACATTCCTGGTTCCGAAATTGATGTAGTTATACTCGCCAAACACCGACCACCCCGGCGCGAACATCCATTCGAGACCGCTACCGACCGTATAGCCAGTCATTGTGAAATTTGCCGTTTCACCGGCTATTCCACCCAGAGCAGGCGCCACGCCCGCACCGCTCGCAGCTGCCCATGCTGCACCACCCTTCGCATACGCGAGCACCGACGGCGTAATCAGGTAGCCGACACGGCCAGTCAGGGTCTCGATATTCTTTACGCTGAACTGGGCAGTGATGCCCGGGAACGCCGCTATCGCGTTGGAGGAGTTGATGGTCCCGAACTCAGCCTGCCCCTGGATACCAACGACCCACTGCGGAGCGAACTGATAGTCGCAGCCAGTTTGGCCGCCACCGACAACGCTGCTGCCCTCGTTGCTTCCGTAGGGGATAGCCGGAGCTACCTCCCCCGTAGTGAAACGATCCCAGCCGCCGCCAACATTACCGCCGACGTAGCATCCGGTCCAAGAGACGGGAAGAGGACTATAGATCGGCGCCTTGGTGTAGGGCCGAGCGGATGGATCAGCCGCTGACGCGGCGCCAGCACCCAGCGCCGCGCTGAACGCAACAGCAGACGAGACCATAAATCTTGAACAGATCATAAAAAGCCCCATAGCATTGATCTCAATGAACGCGACCTGGATTCGGCGGAATTGTCCGACCTTACCAACTCACAGGTTAACGGCAGGTTTACCATAAACTGCGTCAGGCCCCGGAGGGCAAACGACCTCAACATCAGTGGCGTTGGCGCTGCTGCGTCGCGCGCAAGCGTATCAATGAAATAGAAATCAGCCGCATTCTTGTCAAACTCAAGAAGGTGAAACTGAAGCCGTGGCTCAGTCAATCGCTTGCGCTCGGTAAAGATCACGGCGTTCCGCGCAAGCATCGACCAAATTCGCCGCCCGCGGAAAGAACGCACGTCGAATGATTTCTGTCAGTGCAGCGGCGTCAGTAACGTTTGGCATCAAGGGGCGGCGGCATAGCGGCAGCGCCGTAAGAACTGCAGCGTGCATATGCGCTACAAGCGCAGAGGATGCATCCATAACAGCGCGAGCGGCCAATCAATTGCCTAACTCACCGCCGGTCCATGCTGGTCGAGTTCGAGTTAATGAGCCGGGAACCAAAGAGCAAAACGAGCCGACGCGACATCCAGAAGCCGAGCAACGTGAGATCGAAACCTACCAGTTGTTAATTCGGCCCGGTCAAACGTTATCCCAGACGACAACAAGTTTATCAAAAACACTGTACAGGGGACAGCGATGTCAAACACTACGAGCGCCTATATACCGCCTGCCGCATTGACTGGCAGCATGAGAGACTTCCGCGTACCTGGTGGAGCGGACCTCCTCGGGCGCACCGAAGGTTTTTTCAAATGGCAGAACCTGCGTCGCCAGAATGGTCTGTGGCCGTTTTCTCGCGCGACCGAAGACGGACCGAACACGGTTTGCTTGGCCCAGGACGATAGCGGCAACAAGATGCGCGGCGTCAATTTTGCCTCGCAGGATTATCTCAGCCTGTCGTCACATTCCGCCATCAAGGAAACCGCCAAGCAAACGATCGAACGCTGCGGCGTGCACAGCGCAGGATCGCCGGCGCTGCTCGGCAACACGTCCTATTCGCTCGCGCTCGAGCGCAAGATCGCCGACTTTCTGGAAATGCAGGATGTCGTGCTGTATCCGACCGGCTGGGCAGCAGGCTTCGGCGTGATCAAGGGCCTGGTGCGATCGGCCGACCATGTCGTGATGGACATGCTGTCGCATTCCTGTCTCCAGGAGGGGGCCAATGCCGCCACCAGCAACGTTCACCTGTTCCGCCACCTCGATAATGAATATTGCCGGAATATCCTGACCAAGATCCGGGCCAAGGACAACGAGAACGGCATACTGGTCGTTACCGAGGGCCTGTTCTCGATGGACTCGGATACCCCGGATCTGGCTGCGCTTCAGGCGCTCTGCCACGAGTTCAACGCGACCCTTGTCGTCGACGTTGCGCACGATCTTGGCAACCTTGGCCGCGACGGCCGCGGCCACATCGGCATGCAGGACATGCTGGGCAAGATCGATATCGTCATGGGCAGTTTCTCCAAGACGTTTGCGTCAAACGGCGGCTTCGTTGCCTGCAAGAGCCGCGCCGTCAAGGAATACCTGCGTTTCTATAGCGCGCCCGCAACCTTCTCGAATTCGTTATCGCCGGCGCAGGCGGCAACTGTTCTGAAGGCGTTCGAGGTCGTGGAATCGGTTGAAGGACGCGTGCTGCGTCTGGAATTGATGACGAACGTGCTGGCCCTTCGTGATCAGCTGCGTGAAGCCGGCCTGGAATATTACGGCGATCCTTCCGCGATCGTTTGCGTCAAGATGGGAACCGAGGGCGTCGCCCGTCTCGTCAGCAGGCGCTTGCCCGAACTTGGTCTGGTCGCCAATCTGGTCGAATTCCCGGCGGTGCCGAAAGGAGCCGCGCGGATACGGATGCAGGTGATGGCCAATCACTCGGAGCAAAACGTCGCCGATGCCGTTCGCATCCTCAAGACCGCGAAGGCGGAAGCCGAACTGGAATACGAAGCACATCAGCAGCCCAGCCAGCCCGCGCAGCGCGACGCCGCCTGAAGGGGTACAACGATCCGCCCAAGGGTAGCTGCCTTTGGGCGGGCCTGTGCAGCCCGTCAGTGCTCGTACACGAGTCTCGCCCTGATGGTGCCGTCAAGGGAGCGAATATCGTCAAGAAGTTCGCGACTGCTGTGACCGGTCATATCCGCATCGAGCACGACGTAACCGACCTCGCTGTCGGTCTCCAGATACTGCGCAATGATATTGATTTCGCGCTGCAGGAATACTTCATTGAAGCGCCGGAGCATTCCAGGGACGTTGCGGTGGACATGGCTGAACCGCGCGCCGAGCGGACGCGTCTGCAGCTGCACCTGCGGGAAATTTACGGCGCCCATCGTCGAGCCGTTGTTGGAATAGTCGAGCATCTTGCGGGCCACTTCCCTGCCGATCCGGTCTTGCGCCTGTTCGGTCGAACCTCCGATATGAGGGGTAAGTATCACATTCTTCAAGCCCTGCAGCGGACTTTGAAAGCGATCGGAATTCGAAGACGGTTCGAGCGGAAAGACATCGAGTGCGGCTCCCGCCAGATGACCCTCGCCAAGCGCCTTCGCCAGGGCATCGATATCGACGACCGTACCGCGGCTGTTGTTGATCAGATACGAGCCCTGTTTCATCAAACGGAGTTCAGTTTCTCCGATCATGCAGTAAGTGTTCGGCGTCTCCGGAACATGCAGGCTGACGATATCGCTCTGCCCCAGAAGATCCTTGAGGTTCTCGACGGGCTCGGTGTTGCCGTGGCGAAGCTTGTCGGTTTGATCGAAGTAAATTACCTTCATGCCCATTGCTTCCGCAAGCGTCGAGAGCTGCGATCCGATATTGCCGTAGCCGACAATTCCCAGGGTACGGCCCCGCACCTCGTGGCTGTCGGTCGCGGATTTATCCCATCCCCCTTCATGGGCCGCCGCCGATCGGGGAAGAATGCGGCGAAGCAGCATGACGATTTCGCCGATGACCAGCTCCGCCACGCTGCGGGTGTTCGAGAATGGCGCGTTGAAAACCGGAATACCGCGCTGACGCGCAGCGTTCAGATCGACCTGGTTGGTTCCGACGCTGAAGCATCCCACGGCGGCCAGACGGTCCGCCCCGGAAAGGATATCACGGGTAAGCTGCGTTCGAGAGCGAATGCCGAGGAGGTCTACGCCCATAACAGCCTGTAGCAGCGCATCCGCATCGAGCGCCTTGGGCAAGCGCTCAATATCCGAAATGCCCGAGTTGACGAACAATTCGACGGCGCTGTCGTTCACTCCCTCAAGAAGGAGCAGCTTAACCCTTTCTTTGACGGCTGGAATATTAGCTGGCATATCGTCTCCGCTGGAAACATGAAAGAGGATAAAGCTGGCAGCGGCCAAGATTCCGCCCTGAAGGTCGGGGAAAGTCAGAGCGGCCAGCCCAGCGCAGCTTTTGGGCAAGGCTCCAAAAGCGACTATCCGACGCGCGTGATGACCACCTTTCCATCGGCGGCTTAAATCGCTGTTAAATATCTTCCCCGTAAGACTACGCCGTCGAAAATGGAAAATTGCCGGCGATGCAGTGCTGTAATGCTGTAGGGTGGGCGAAGCAAACGGATCGCGCGAATGCGCGGCCGTTGGCGTGCCCATCATTTTCGAGCAGGAGGTGGGCACGGCGCAATGGCGCCTTTGCCCACCCTGCATAACTACGCTCGCCACTATAGCGAACCGTCGACCATGACCTCGATCAGTTTCGTGCCGGGTCGGCTGAACGCCGACGACAGCGCGGACCTCAACTCGCCGGGGTCGCTGATCCGCATCGCTTCCAGCCCGAGCGACTTTGCCAGACCGGCAAAATCCACCTTGGGGTCGATAAAATCCATGCCGACATAATGATCGTCGCCGTGAAAGGCGAGCAACCTTTGCTTGATGATGCGGTAGCCGCCGTTGTTGACGATCACCACCGTGAGCGGCAGCTCGTGATGCGCCGCGGTCCACAGCGCCTGGATCGAATACATCGCGCTGCCATCGCCGGAAAAACACACCACCGGCCGGTCGGGATTGGCCAGGCTGACGCCGACGGAAGCCGGCAGGCCCCAGCCGATGCCGCCCGAGGCCAGCGCATGATAACCGTAGCGGTCGCGATGCGGCCGCAGCGCCAGTATCTGCCGCGAGGATGTCAGTCCCTCGTCGACCAGGATAGCATGGTCCGGCATCGCCTCGACCACCTGCAGCGCGAGATAATCCGGATCGATCGGCGAGCGATCGCGGGCTTTGGAAATCTGCTCGATCACGGTCGCGCGCCGCGCCGTCCAGTTTTTCGAGGCCAGCGCCGCGATGCCCCGGCCGGCCTGGGCCTCGAGCGCGGCGCCGCCGGCGGCCTTCAGCGCCGGGATCAGCACCCGCAAACTTTCCTTGACGTCGGCCTTGATCGCGATCTCGGCGCCGTAATTCTTGGCGAGATCCCATTCAACCAGCCCGATCTGCAGGATCGGCAGCCCCGCAGGCAACGGATCGACCTCGCTGTGCACCGACATCCGCAAGGGATCGGCGCCGAGCACGATCATCAGATCGAAAGCAGATAATACCTCGCGGACATGCGTCTGCAGCCGCGACAGCGCGCCCATGAAGCACGGGCTTTCGGACAGGAAATGCGCGCCGTAAGGCGCCGATTGCTGAAAAGCGGGAGCGCCGAGTGTCGCGGCCAGCAGGGCCGCTTCCTGCAGCGCATCGCTTTTGACGATCTCGTCGCCGGCGATGATGACCGGGCGCTCGGCTTTCAGGATGCGCGCCGTCAGCGCCTGCAAGGCCTCGTCGGAGGGTCTTACCCGGGTATCGATGCGGGTCGAACGTCCCAACTCGATGCCGGCTTCGGCATTGAGGATATCGCCGGGCAGCGAGATGAATACCGGCCCGGTCGGCGGCGTGGTCGCGATCTTGGCGGCGCGGCGCACGATCCGCGGCAGGTCCTCCAGCCGCGTCACCTCGATGGCCCATTTCACCAGCGGCTCGGCCATCCGCACCAGCGGGCCATACAACAGCGGCTCGGTCAGGCCGTGACCCTGCTCCTGCTGGCCGGCGGTGAGGATCATCGGCGTGCCGGTAAAGCTCGCATTGTAAAGCGAGCCCATGGCATTGCCGAGCCCGGGCGCGACATGGACATTGCAGGCGACGAGCCGGCCCGAGGCGCGGCTGAAACCGTCGGCGATGGCCACCACGAGACTCTCCTGCATCGCCATCACATAAGTGAGATCGGGATGGTCCTTCAGCGCATGCATGATCGGCAGTTCGGTGGTGCCGGGATTGCCGAACAGATGCGTGATGCCCTCATCCTTGAGCAAAGCGAGGAACGCCGAGCGCCCGGTGATGCGATTCATGAATATCCTCCCCTCCCCGCGGCCGTTGCCGTCGAGATCTCTGCATCATGGCTGATCCACCATGGTACGATCAAGGAAGCGCGATCATGGCTGCAATGCGCGGACCGCGGCGAAGCGGACCAGACATCGCGAACGGCCGGTTTGCGGGCTCAAAACATGCCGTCATGATTGACGCGCTTGTTCTTCTTCGAACGCTGCCAGACCACGCCGGGAAAACCTTTCAGCGGCACCAGGGGCTCGCCGGTATAGGCCCATTCCTGCAATTCCTCGATTGCGACGTGATAGAGCGGCTTTCTTCCGGTGCGCCCCGAAAACAGCGCGCGCGGGATGTTCACCATATGCGGCGAGCGCGCGCGCTCGTAAATCAGCGGCGTGCCGCAGCGCGCGCAGAAGCTGCGCACGGTCTTTGTCGTCTCGTCCGCGTAGCGCGCGATCTCCGCCTCTCCCTTGGTGATGCGGAAACGCTTGCGCCAGCTTCCGACATAGGTCGCATAAACAGCGCCGTGCGCGCGCCGGCTCGACTTTGAATGATCGTGCCAGGCCCAGCGCGCGGGCACATCGATCTCGAAGCCGACGCTGCCACACAGGCATCGACCCTCGGCGGGTTTTTCGGCTGCTACCGCTTTTGGCTTTGGTGTCACGGGCGCGCTCCAGGCTTTCCGTCATTCCGGGGCGCGAAGCGAACCCGGAACCTCGAGATTCCGGGTTCGCTTCGCGCCCCGGAATGACACAGGCTGCAGGGTGGGCAAAAGCCGACGGGGCGCGCGAAAGCGCGAGCCATGGCGTGCCCACCAACCTCTTCAAGGAATCGTAGCCCGGATGAGCGGAGCGACAGCCGGAGATTATACCTGCGGCCGTCCCGGATGTCGCTTCGCTCATCCGGGCTACGTGCGTTTCACGCCGGCTCCAGCGCGACATAGACGGGATAACCGGTATAGCCGGCCGCCTCGCCGCCATAGAAGGTGGCGCGGTTGTAGGGCGTCGCCGGGCGTGGCGCGCTGGCCATAATATTCCGCGTTCAGTGGCCCCGGCGCGAAGCTCGATTTGTCCGCCCGCATCCGGGTCAAGGGCGCCATCGCGACGCGATGAGCGAGCCGGTAAGGACCGACCTTGAGCGGCGAAAACAGCAAGGGAAAATTCATGTCAGCCCCGAAAATGTCCGTTTATCAGTTCCCCTCCCCCCCACGCGCATCGCGCGTGGCGGGGAGAGGTCGGGG
>Ga0116117_1000429_pt1 | contig 11200 bp, 2 predicted proteins | sample June2015DPH_11_1_FD_89790 | JGI IMG/M metagenome (GOLD analysis project Ga0116117, IMG submission 89790) | Peatland microbial communities from SPRUCE experiment site at the Marcell Experimental Forest, Minnesota, USA - June2015DPH_11_10 | ecosystem: Environmental > Terrestrial > Soil > Wetlands >... | reverse complement strand
CACCGCCGACCGCGGCAAGTGCCGATAAACCCAACGGCGCAAATCGTCTTCAGCCGGGCGATCTGCCTGCTTGTGACACACGAAATATGCTATAATCCGACGCTCGCCGGAGCGATCTTTCTCCAAGACCGCGATGGATTCGCGCACGGCCGGGTGCCGCGACAGCACCGCTTCGATCCCACCCAACTCAATCCGGACGCCATGCAGTTTGATCTGCTGGTCGAGGCGGCCGATATAGTCGACAAGTCCATCTGCCAGTATTCGCGCTTGATCGCCGGTGAGATAGCTGCGCGCACCCGGCCGTTTTCCCAGCAGATCTGGAACAAATCTTTCAGCGGTCAAATCCGGGCGATTCAAATAGCCGCGCGCAAGGCCTACTCCACCGATCACCAGCTGTCCGGCTACCCCAACCGGAAGCGGATTGCGCGTCTGATCCACAATGTGGATCTCGGTATTGTGGATTGGCCGGCCCAGAAGTATCCTTAAGTGGTTCGGATTTCGACCGCATTCCCAGGAAGTCACATCCACCGAAGTCTCGGTCGGCCCATAACGGTTGTGCAATCTGGCGCCCAGCCGCTCGAGAAAGCGCTGCGCGAGTTCGGCCGAAAGTGCCTCCCCGCTTACCATCACGTGCCGAAGCGCCCTGCAAGATGTCACATCATGTTCGAAAAACCGCTGCAGCAGTGACGGCACAAAGTGCAGCACCGTGATCTGCTCCTGAGCGATCGACATCGACAGGTATTTGCCATCAAGATGGCCGGCGGGCTCGGCAAGTACCATGCATGCCCCCGTCATCAGCGGCCAGAACAGCTCCCAGACGGACGCATCGAAGTGGAGCGGAGTCTTCTGGAGCACCCGATCGTGAGCGCACAAATGATAAGCCTCCTGCATACACCGCAGCCGATCGCAGATACCCCGATGCGCGATCATGACTCCCTTTGGCCTTCCGGTAGACCCGGACGTATAGATGACGTAGACGAGATTATTTTCGTCGAGCGTTGCGGCAGAGGGATCGCTCGGTGGTTCAGACTTGGCATCGTCTTCTGACTCTACCAGCATGATTCTTTCACAGCCCGGGGGCACTGTTTCCGCCAGTCCAGCCGTGGAGAGGATGAGAAGCGGACGGCTATCCTCCAGCATCTGTGTCAGATAGTGCGGAGGGTGCGTGGGCTCCAGCGGAAGATAGGCGCCCCCGGCCTTGAGGATTCCAAGCAAAGCGACCGCCAGTTCGAGCGAGCGTTCCAGAAAAACACCGACGATCACCTCAGGCCCGACCCCGCTCGCCGACAGGCGCCGGGCCAGCGCATCGGCTCGCCGGTTCAGTTCTGCAAAAGTCAGATGTTGGTCGGAAAACACCACCGCGATACTGTCTGGCGTCCGCGCGACCTGTTGCCCGATGAACAGGTGTACCAGCCCGCCCGGCGGAAAGGCCCACTCGGTGTCGTTCCATTCCACGACGGTCTGGTGCCGCTCCACTTCGGTCAGCAGCGAGATTTCGCCGAGCCGCTGGCCGGGGCGCTCGGTCATAGCCCGCAAGACTGTGCGCAAATGCCCGGCCATTCTTTGCATCGAATCAGGCCCGTGCCGACGCGTGTCGTAGACAAACGTCAGGGACATCTCCGATTTCGGAACGACCATCAGGGTCAGCGGATATGACGTGCGCTCAAATGAGCTGACGTCGTCGACCATCAGCGCCGCCGCTCCGCCGCCCATACGCCGGCTCGCGATGCTCAGCGGATAATTCTCGAACACCAGCAAACGCTGGAACAGGGGTTGAAAGGCAGAAGCGCCACACCATTTTTGAATGTCCGCAAGCGATACATGGGCATGCGCCTCGATCTCGCGCTGCAGACGGTGCAAATCCCGCAGCCATGGCAGCAGCGGCGCATCCGCAGGCATGTCGACCTTCAGAGGCAGGGTGTTCATGAACATCCCAACCATGGCATCGATCTGCGGCAGCTCCGCGGGACGTCCCGAGACGGTAACCCCAAGGACCGTGCTTTCGGTACCATCGTAGCGGCCCAGCACCAGGCTCCAGGCCCCCTGCAGCAGCGTATTCAGGGTTATTCGCTGGCGGCGCGCGAACATGTTCAGAGCGGACGTCTCGTCCTCGCTCAGGCAGAGTGTGAACTCCTCATGCGCCTCCTGCAGCGCATCGGGGGCGGTACCAGGCCGGTCTTCGTAATTGTGTGGCGTGATTCCCGATAGCGTGCGGCGCCAATAGTGCTCTTCGCGTGCCTGATCGATCGAGCCCAGCCAAGCAATGTAGTCCTTGTAAGGCCGCGCATCCTCTACGCGGATATCCAGCCCGCACCGGTAGGACTCATAGATGGCAAACGCCTCATTCGCGACCAGCGCAACCGACCATCCGTCCAGCAGAATGTGATGGTGGCTCCAGACGAATCGATGCGCGTCCTCGGCCAGTCGAATGAGCATCAAGCGCATCAGGGGCGGCTTGGCGAGGTCGAACCTCCGCTTGCGATCCTCGGTCAGGAGATTCTCAACTGCCGCGCGCTGCGCCTCTGGATCCAAATATCTGAAGTCATGCCGCTGCAGCGGCAGAGCAACGGTCCGAAGGACGACCTGCACCGGGAGCTCGAGTTCCTCCCAGTCAAAGACTGACCTCAGGACGGCGTGGCGAGAGAGGACATGGCGCCAGACACGCTCGAACAGCGCGACATCGAGCTCGCCTCGGACCGAACATGAAACCTGTTCGAAATAGGCTTCCGATGCCGGTGCATACCGATAATGAAACAGCATCCCTGACTGCATGTGAGACAAGGGATAGACGTCTTCAATGATGCTGGCAGCCGACATCGCTAGTTCTGCAAGTTGACACCGAGTTTGGCAAAAAGCCGATCGAGTTGCTCCTGCGTCGCTTCAACAAGCGGAAATTCGGCAGGCGCCGGCGGCCTTTCCGTTTCCCGTCGGGCAGAATGAAGCAACGAACGTAATGAATCCGCAAAACTGTCCGCAAGGCACTGGATCGTCGAAGCGCGGAATTGAGCCGCACCATAGGTAAACACGAACTGGAGCTGTCCTCCAACCACCTGCGCGGTCACATCGATGAGGTGACGGCGCTCGTTGTTGGGATCCCTGGTCGGGCCCACCGTCTGCCGCGCAAGATAAAGCAAGGCCGAAGCCGGCCGGGCGTGGTCCAGGCGACCGAGATAGTTGAAACTAACCTCCGCCGGCGGAATCGCTCGCGCCATCGCGGCGGCCGGCCCGTCGCACAGGTATCGAAGGATCCCATGGCCGATCCCCCGTCCAGGAATTTCCGCGAGCTGCCGCTTGATCGACCTCATTTGTTCCGGGGGAGCCTCGCTCATCGCGAGGTCGAGCTGCACCGGAAAAATTGTCGAAAACCACCCGACGGTCCGTGAAACGTCGATGTCGTCGAAAAGCTGTTCGCGTCCATGGCCTTCCATGTCAATGAATAGAGATGATGTTGCCGTCCATCCGGAAAACGCGAGCACCAGGGCCGTGAGCAGCGCCTCATTGATCGATACGTCACGTAGATTCGCGAACAGCGCCGTAGTTTCATCCTGGGACAGGCCCCCCGCGACGGCGAGACTCGTTGCTTCCAGATTCGTGCCGCCGGGAAAATCCAGCCTGAGCCGGGCCGGACGCCGTTCTGCGAGGGAGGACCAATGGGCCGTCTCGCGCTGATCCAGCCCGGTGCGTCCAAAGGCGCACAGTCTCTCCGCCCACGCCTTGTAGGAGGTCGTCTTGGGCGGAAGGTCGATGGCCCTGCCCTGCAGCAGGCAGTCAAGACAGGTTTCGAGATCCTCGACGAGGATCCGCCACGATACTCCGTCGACCTGCAGATGGTGACTGATCAGAAGCAGGAGCTGCTCCCCACGCCGGTTCAGAGTGACAGCCAGCGCCCGAACGAGCGGCGGCTGGCTCAGCTCCAGACCGGCTTGAAGCTTGCTGGCGCTGGCCATTATGGCCTCAAAACACGCTTCACCGGCATGCCCGGATACATCGATCGAGCTGAGCGGCACCGTCAGCTGCGGCCCCGCATTGTCCTGCTGCCACCCCGAGGACGTCCTTATGAAGCGGAGGCGCAGCGCATCGTGGTGGACGACAAGCGCGTCGAGGGCCTGTTGCAGCAGCGGAAGGCCAACGGATCTCCTCATCCCCAACATGATGGCCTGGTTGAAATGGTTTGGATTGGCGGGTGTCTGCTTGAAAAACCAGTGCTGGATCGGAGTTAGAGGGACGCTGCCGGTTATCGCCCCCTGCTCCACGCAGGGCACCGGAACCGTCTCCACCACACTCGCCAGTTCCGCGATCGTCGGATGCTCGAATATCTGGCCCGGCATCAGTTGCAAGCCTTCGCGTCGGGCCCGCGAAACCACCTGAATGCTCAGGATCGAATCGCCGCCGCACTCGATGAAATGGTCGTGCACACCAACGCAAGAAAGTCCCAACACATCCGACCAGATCCGCACCAGTTTTTCCTCCTGGGCATTCCGGGGACGCGCCGACGGTGCCTGTTCCTGCGGGAGCCCACTGTCACCGCGACGAAGAGCGTCGCGGTCCACCTTGCCATGCGCCGTTCGCGGCAGCTGCAGGAGAACAATGACCGAGGCGGGGACCATGTAGTGCGGCAATCGGTCGAACAGGAAGCCGCGTATTTGCTCGGCAAGCAGTGCGGTCCCCGCCACCGGGCACACATAGGCAACGAGATGCGCGGCGCGCCGCTCGGCCTCTTGGACCAGCACCACGGCATCCGAGACGTCCGGATGCCGCGCAAGCTCGGACTCGATTTCTTTCAACTCGATCCGGTATCCACGCAGTTTGACCTGTTCGTCACCACGCCTCAGTAGCTCGACTTCGCCCGAGGGCAAATAGCGGGCCATGTCGCGCGTGCGATACATTCTTGCACCCACCTCGCCGCCAAACGAGTCGGGTAGAAACATTTCGGCCGTCAGGCTGGGGCGATCGAGGTATCCACGACAGACGCCGTCACCGCCGAGGTATAGTTCGCCCTCGCTGCACTTGGCAACGGGACAGAGCTGCGGGTCCAGCAGATATAGTCTGGTATTGGCGACCGGCCCCCCCGCACTCAGCCGCTGTCCCGACGCGGCTTTTCCAAGGTCGCGACTGACCGTGCTCCAGACGCTGGCCTCGGTCACGCCATACTCGTTGTGCAGCGAGGTCTTGGGAAGCGTCTGCCGATGAAGCGCCACGAGATGTTCGCGAAATGCGTCGCCTGCCACGATCGCCGTCTGGAGGCTGAGCGCGTCGTGCTCGCAGGCGCAGGACAGAAAGTACCTGTAGAGGAACGGGACACAGAGCATATGCGTAGCACGCTGCTTCGCAACCAGGCCGCAGAGGTGCGCCGGATCGTTCTCTCGTCCCGCCTCGGGAAATATCAGCGATCCGCCACCGCACAATGCCCAGAACAGGCCGGCGCATGAGCTGTCGAACGCCAGCGAGGACACCATCAGAAACCTGGTGACGGGCTGACGATAATACTCAAAACGGGCAAACGTGCTCTGGACGAGGTTTCGGTGACTTACGACCGCTCCCTTCGGCTGCCCGGTCGAGCCGGAGGTATAGATCACGTAAGCCGCGTTCTCCGGCGTGATCCGGCGCCTTGCCATCTGGAAGGCGCGCCGGCTGCCGTCGATATCCTCGACGCAAATGACAGAAGTGCCGGCGGGAAGCTTCGATACCAGCGCGCGGCGCGTCAGCAGAACGTGGACCCGGGCATCCTCCAGCACGTAATTTATCCGCTTGCCGGGATAGGACGGATCGATCGGCACATAGGTGCCTCCCGACTTCAGGATCGCCCACAACCCGACGACGGCTTCCAGAGTCTGGTCGATGAAAACGCCAACCCGCGTCTCCAAGGTCACCCCCGAATGCGTCAAGTGCGCGGCGATCCGAGATGCCTTGGCGTCCAGGGCCGCATACGTCAGTTGCTGATCCCCGCAAACCAGCGCAATACGGTCGGGAGACTGTGTGACCTGCGCTTCGATCCACTCGCAAACATTCTCAATGTCCGGAATCACGGCCCGGGTGTCGTTGAGTTCGGTCAGAAGAGAGTGCCGCTGAACGGCATCCGGTAAACTGAATTCTGAGATGGTCGAGGATATATCCCGAATCGCGCTGCCAAGAAGCGCGACGTAGGAGAAAGCCATGTGCCGGATGGACTCACGGTCGAACCGACCGGCGTCATAGTCGATCGTTGCCGTCAGCGCGCCACCGGCGCTGCTGCAACGAAGCCTGATCGCGAAGCGATCGTAGCAACTGTGCTCCTGCTGGATCGCGAAGGATATGTTCGCCGCGTGCCATTCGCGGGCAGCGTTCTCAAAGTCGAAAAGAATCGGAAAATATTCCTGAGTTTGGCGCCGGGCACTGCCCGCGGATGCATCCGGCCAGACGCCATATTCCTGCCATTGCGAAGCACCGTGCAGAGCCGCCTGCGTCGCGCCCAGCAATTCACCGAACGAAAGCCGCTCGTCCAGATCGCCGCAGACGGGCAGATAGCGAGCAAGAAGTCCGACAATCTCCTTCAGTTCTTCACTCACACGCCCATCGAAAGCGACCCCGACAGTCAGCCGCGTTCGCGCTGCCAAACGTCCCACCAGAAGCATCCAGCACGCCAATAGACAGGCCTGGAGGCCAACGCCATACCGCGCAACTGCTTCCGATATCTCTGCGGCAAAGACGGGATCGAGATCCAGGACAACATTGTCAATACGAAAGCCTGAGCCGTTCGCAATTTGCCGTTCGAACGGCAATTGCAGCGCCGGATCGACCGTGTCGAATCGCTTGCGCCAGTACGCGATCCCGTCGCGACCGCCGATCTGCCCCAGGATATCCTGCTGCCACTCGTAGAATGCGCCGGGCTGCACAAGCGCTTCGGCCGGTTCGCTTCGAAGTGCAACTCCCGATGCGCAAGCCGCATAGTCATGGCTGATCTCGCGCGCCAGGCTTCGCAACGCATGTCCATCGCCTAGAAGAGCCGGCAACGATAGCAGCAGAGCTGAACGCCCCTCCCCCAGCACACCAATCGTCGCGCGGAATAGCGGGCCATTGGTGAGGTCGTACTCTGCCCCCGCCTCGGACAGGAGAATGCGCTCAGGGTCCGAATGCCCGTAGGCGGCGGCAGCGGCCCGAAGGTCGATTTCCTTGATGAACGGGGGCGCGGATCGACCGACGATCTGAAGTGCCTCGTCCGCGCCGGGCGGGCAGCTGAACGTTGTGCGTAGCGCCTCGTGCCGGTCAATTGCCCGCACAATGGCCTGCTTCAAGATTTCGAACCGGACGCTCCCCGCCATTCGCATGATAAGCCAGGACTGATATGCGCTCGATCCAGCCTGTATCCGCCAAAGACGCTGCTGTTGAGCCGACAACCCGAAGGTCCGGCATTCTCCCGGCAATGTCCCTCCCTGTAGATCGTTCCCGGACATCAGAACCTCCTGGTCTCGGCGGCGATCAGCTATCCCTGCGTTATTCGGATCATCCGGCCCTGAGCCGCCCTGGCGGAAACCATCGTCTCGAAAATGTTGTCGTCATAGCCACGAAGACCCTGCGACCAGTTGCAAGTCCTTCACAGGCGGTATTGAGTGTGAAGAAGGCAGGTACACAACATCATAAACAGCGGCGCATCCAGCTTGAGCTGGGTATCTTTCTTCATCTGCGCCAAGCCATCGAGCATTGATACCACGATGGACCGATCGAAAAAAGGCACTGCATCCATCAGCGATCCCCGCAACGTATCCTGGATGAGCGCGTATAATCCACTATCGGCCGACCGCGTCGATGGCGGCGCGATGAAGGAGTGCTTCGGCGAGCCGTAGACGCTCCCGGTGAGATATGGCTGCATCGCCTCGCGCAGCACATGCTTGCCGGCGCCTCCGCGAACGAGAAGCTCAACGGGGATATCCCGGACCACCGAGAACAGAAGGTGGTCCAGGAACGGCAGACGCACCTCGACGGCGTGCGCCATCTCGAGGCGATCGCAGGCCAGGCTGTAATTCGCCAGAATTGACTTGATCCACAAATAGAGCGACTGAACCACGCATTCGCGTCCCTGGAGCTGCCCGGGCAGGTCGAACTGGCCGACGAAGCGGCTATAGATGTCTTGACCGGAGAACCGCTCCGCAAAGTCAGGCGAAAGCAGCGCGTGAAAGATCGATCTGTTCAACAACAGCTTCTCGATCCACGAGGGAACAAAGCCGAGCCGCCGAGAGACCGCCGCCAGCGCTGTTCTGGCGGGTTCGGGGATCAGCGAGGTGTCCATCCCGCCGCCGGCCGGCGGCGGTCCGCATCCATACCTCAGCGCATCCTGCCGAGTGACGGTGTAGCCGCCGAATATTTCGTCGGAGCCGTCGCCGGCAAGCACGACCTTGTAGCCCGCCTGATGCACCGCGCGGCTGAGAAGATACCGCCCGACGCCGTGGGCATTGATGCCCAGCATCTCGCTGTGCCACACCGCGCCAGCCAGTTGATCGGCCATCTGCTTCTCACCGATGGCCACGTCGTTGAAGGCGGCCTTGGCATGAGCCGCGGTTTGCCGCGCGATCTCTCCTTCGTTGTACTCGCTATCGCTGAAGGACGCCGCAAACGCCTGCAGGGGACTTCTGCAACAGGCGGCGGCGATACCGAGCACACTTGAGGAGTCCACGCCTCCGCTCAGGAAGCAGCTTACCGGCACGTCCGACCGCATGCGGACCCGGACGGCCTCCTCAAGCTCCGACCTTACAGCGTCGACATAATACGCATCGGAGCGGCGTACCGCGCGTTCCCCGGTTGGGGCGTAGTCGAGGTCCCAATACTTCGCCGTCGTGATCCGCTCCGCGCTCGCCAACAGAGTGTGGCCTGGCGCAACCTGGCGGACGCCGTCAAACAAAGTGCGGTCCTGGTTCAGGCACAAAAACAGGTGCTGATAGTATTGCTCGTAGTCCCAGTGCGCCGGAACACCGGCGGCAAAGAGCGCTTTCGCCTCGGACGCCAGATATACCGTGCCCGCTAAGCTGGCGTAGAAAAGCGGCTTGACGCCAAACCGATCGCGGGCGGCGAAAACAAGCTGGTTCCGTTCGTCCCACAGCACAAACGCAAACTCGCCCCGCAAATACTTTACGCAGTCGGAACCATGATCCTCGTAGAGATGCGGCAGGATTTCGCTGTCGGAGCGCGTGCGAAACCGATGCCCCTTTTTCTCGAGTTTCCCTCTGATGCTCTCGTAACCGTAGAACTCGCCGTTGACAATTGCCTGAACCGTACCGTCTTCGCTACCGATCGGCTGCCCCCCGGTTTCGAGATCGATGATGCTGAGCCTGTTGTGGCCAAGGCCCACGCGCCCGTGCTCGGCAAGCCAATATCCGGACTCGTCGGGCCCACGGTGGCGAAGTCTCGCCGTTGCCATTTCCAACGCGGGCCGGGAAATTCTCTCGCGGCCCGAAAAGATCGCAACGATGCCGCACATGTGTCGGATCCACCTGAAATTTAGCGTCGCTGCGCGACCGGTTCGGCCATTCCGACCACGACCTTTCGCGGGCCGACATAAGGCCTTCGGCCATGCACCGACAACATATTGTCCAACAGCAGAATATCTCCCTTTTGCCATGGGAAGATCAGTGAATCGCGTTCATAGAGGCTTCGCAGTTCTTCGAGCACATCCGCTTCGATTGGCGATCCATCGCCGTAATACGTGTTATTGGGCAGATCTTCCTCCCGAAATTCCGCCAGCAGCTTTTCTCGGATTATCTTCGGAAGTGTCGTTACATGAAAGAATGTGGCGTGATTGAACCACAATTGCTCGCCGGTTTTGGGGTGCAACGACAAGGCCTGCCCCACATATCGCGTGCGAAGGCGGTTGCCGTCCTTCCATTCGCAGGTGATCCCCTCGCCTCTGCAATAGTCTTCCACTCTGCCTCGATCGGACGTGCCGAACACTTCGCTCCACGGCAGACCGAAGCCATCCCCGTAATTGCGCACATACATGACCCGCCGTTCCGAAAAGCGTTTCCGGATGCCGGGGTTCAGATGGCGGAAAATGGCCCGCGCATTGCCGATCGGTGTTTCACCACCTTGTCGAGCGGCGGTCAGGCAGCAAAAGTAGATGCGCAAGGGAAAGGTCGGGCAGAACGCATGCTCGTGGTGAGGAAAAATACTCTCCTCGGCGGGATAGTCCGTCGAGCTGTAGATACGGTTGCCCATCTGAGTGCGGGGCGAAGCGCGAAAGCGATACTCCAGCAGTTCATCCGAGACGGACTGGACAAACTGCTCCAGACAGTCCACGTCATTGACGGGAAATCCCCGCAGCAGCACGCCGCCAAAGGTCAGCAATTGCTGTTCGAGGCTGTTCCTGTTGTGATTGGCCCATCCGTTCAAATTGAGTCCGTAGACGGCCGGCCGGATCACCGGTAGCCGGGTTTCGCCGCTGTCAAGAAATCCGGTTTCGATCAACTCTGCATTGGACGTCGTTAAGGGCTTGGGTCTCGCTCGGCGGAATCGGCTGAGCGTGATGTTTCGCCGCTCCTCGGCCTCGGCTTCGCTCGATTCCTCGTCCTCACGGCCGAGGCGGTCGAGATAGCTTTGCAGCGGTGCATCGAAGCCGGCGGCCATTTGCTCGAGCACGGCCCGGAACCGAACGAGCATTTTCCGCACCTGAGACGTCTGGAACAGATCCGGATCGTAGTAGAATTCGAGCCCAAGTCCCGATCCAGGCACCACCTTCACCACCAGCGGGAAGCTCGAATTCGTCATGTAGTCCTGAGCCTGTATCCCCGGGGCCCCGGGGTGCCGGTTCGAGACCGACCACGGCTTCATGAACGCGACGACGCTCTCGAACAGGGAGGTTCCATACGGCACCTCGCTGAACCTGCGAATTTCCGTCAACGGCGTGTTTTCGAACTCTCGAATATTCGCCAGGAGCCGCTGGATCGAGTGTAGCCATGGAACCAACGAATCCTGCGGCCTGATTGGAATTCGGATAGGCAGGGTGTTCACGAAAAGCCCGACAATGGATTCGACATCCCTGAGTTCGGGCGGCCGCCCGGAGAAAACGCAACCGAAGACGACGTCCCGCGTGTTGGCGGAGTGACTTACGAGCAGCGCCCAGGCGCCCTGAACGATCGTATTGAGGGTCAACTGATGCTGCCGCGCCAGCGAGTTCAGCCTGGAGGCCGCTGCCGGGGGAACCTCAACACGCTCCTGCGATTTCGGCTGTCCCTTT
>Ga0116117_1000426_pt1 | contig 11247 bp, 7 predicted proteins | sample June2015DPH_11_1_FD_89790 | JGI IMG/M metagenome (GOLD analysis project Ga0116117, IMG submission 89790) | Peatland microbial communities from SPRUCE experiment site at the Marcell Experimental Forest, Minnesota, USA - June2015DPH_11_10 | ecosystem: Environmental > Terrestrial > Soil > Wetlands >... | reverse complement strand
TGCAAAAACAGCCCCGCGGAAAACTCCGCAAAGCCTTCTGACAGCCACTGGTCGTGGTAAGACGCCCAACCCACGCCGTGTCCCCACCACTGGTGGGAGACTTCATGCGGCGTTACTTCCTGAACGAATCCGGTGAACTTGTTGTTGATTTGTCCGAAGAGCATCCATCGCTGCGTCGAATCCGTGTAGGCAGAGATGGGAAGGTAAACCAAGTTCGGCCATGACTGCCCAAAATTAAAATTGGGCTGCTCGGTAATGTAGATTTCGTCGTAAGGACTTCTGCCAAAGTAGTAAGTGCAAAGTTGCAACTGCGCGCGCGTCTGTTCGAGAGCGTACTTCGTCATGCTGCGAGGCGCCAAAGAGCGCAGCGCCTGAGAGTGGCGCAGACTGTCAGGCAGTTCGGTCAGGTAGTAACCCGAAATCTTGTAGCCGGTTGTCTCATCCGGCAGTTCAAGCTTCTCGTACGCGCCATAATTAAATCCGGCGACCGCCACTGGCACCGGAGTGACCCAGTGCGTGACCGCGAGATCCTGATCAATCGATTCCTGCTGTAGATGTCCGACGCTCACCACTTTGTATTTTTTCGGCACCTTGAAAGTCAGATCGTAGAGCGACTTCTCGCCAAATCCATTCAGGTTTGGATACCACGAAGTGCGGGCGGCGACGTAGTAACTTCCTTCTCCGGCTTCTTCGAGCACCTTATCGCCCGCATACTCGACATTAATGGACTGTTCCTTGCCCATCGGCGGAGCGTGCGGAAGTATCGCGTAGAACGAACCGTCTTCCTTGCGGCTCTCCTGAACAAAATGAATATCCTGGCCCTCTTCATCGGTAACTCGCGTTACACGCAGATTCGGCAGCAATCCAAACTTCATTACTCTTTCGCCTGCGACCAGAGACTCAAAGGTGATCGTAGCCCGGCTGAACAGATGTCCGTTTTTCGCAATAACGGTTTCGATTTTGTAGCGATGCGTGGCAAATAGCCGGCGATCTTCATCGGAGCGCGCGGTGCGCTTCAAATATTCAGACTTTAAGTGCGCCAGATACCAGACGCCATCCTCCAGGCCCATGCCCTCGGGATCGAAGTTGATCAGTCCGACTTCCTCCGATGAATCGAGCTGAGGCAGCGCTCCCACGCGATTCCGCATAAAGAAACGGAGATCCTTATGCTTCTTGCCGCGGATGTATGCATTAAAGAATTCCGGATGCGCACGATTGTAGACAGCGGACAATATGTCGGCGTCCACGTTGTCCATGGTCTCGCCCTGCAGCAGGTATTCCGTGAAACCGAGCGCTTGTTCGTGGCGATGCCGCATCTTCTCGCGCCAGCGATTCAAGACAACGGATGCTTCGGCGGCTGGTTCTGTTCGATCCCGGATGCCGCCAAGGAGCTTCAGGCGAGCTTCCGCAGTGAATCGAAAAACCACCTCGGTGAAGTCCTCGTTGACCTCGGCTGCGCCGATGCGCCGGCTCAGTTCGCGGGCGTCGAGAGGAAGTACGGGCTTGAGATTGAAATGTCCTTCGCCAATGAAGATCGCGCCGGTTACAACCCCGTCCACCGGGCTCAAGAATGTCAGCGTGCCTTTCTGAAACTCGAAGGTCGCGGCGTCGCACGGCAAAGTGAAATTGTCGAGGCGAAAGGTTTCGCCCAGGCCAAGGCCGCGGAGCTGCCGGTAAACCGGGTCGGAGTTGGCGAACCCCAGACTCTTTCCCGTAACTGAGACGGTCTCCTGCTGCCTTGCGATGCTGAGCGTCAACTGCAGCGGTTCGGCCGCGGGCACGTTCACTGCTTTAACCAGAGGCTCGAAACCTTCGCGCGTGACGCGCACCGAATAGGTTCCGGGCTTCAAATCCGGGGACGCAAATTTACCCTGCCCATCCGACGAAAGCACGATTGGTTGTGTCAGATCTCCGCCCGTAATCTCGATGCGCGCCCCGGCAATGACCGCGCCCGAGGGATCTTGGATTGTGCCTGAGATTGTTTGCGAATGCAGCCACGCCGGCGCCATGAACGCAAGGAGAACCAGCGCCAGCGCAGCCTTCAGAAAGGAAGTTTGCAGAAAGGAACGAGACAGGCGGCGCGCGCCCGTCGGCCCAGCAACGACCTGAAAGGGAGTGTATGGCAACAGTTGAGTTTAACTTCCTTCCGTGCCTGCGTCATCTAAGTTGCAGCGGTAGGTTTCCGGGTAGCCGATAATGTAACCACAATTAGTCAATGGGGCGGTGCCATGATGGTGCCACCATTCTCCCCTCGCTTTTCACCAACAATGTTCTCAGCCACACAGAGATCCATCCCGCCAACTGGTGCTCCTGGCATATACTTCCCACAAATGTTTCGCAAACGCCAACCCTACACGCAACTCTTTGGCCTCGCGACAGCCATCCTTGTAGGGAACTGTGTGCTTGCGACTACTTCTATCGGCCAGACCGCATCCGCCGACGGTCTCGCGGACTGCTCCGCGTACGCATCTATTCCGCTACCCCCGGAGGCCGAGAAGGTTCCTGTCCCCAAAACCCCTCCGGCATGTGCTTCTTATCGCTCCTACCGCGGTATTGGGCGTCCGGCGAATTATTCCGAAGCCCGTGCATGTGCATGGACGGAGCGGTTCGCGCAGAAGGCTGACCTTGGACAAAATCAGGATGAACCCACCGCGTGGGTTGTCGGCGGCTCGCTGATTCTCGCGGATATTTATTTCAATGGTGCGGGAGTGAAGCGAGACGTTCCGCTAGCTATACACTTCGCCTGCGAGGCCGAGGAAGGCATGGCAACGCTAGCGCTGCAGGACATCGCGAAACTTAAGGATTCACCTCGCAATCATGGGCGCTTCGAGTTCTGCGACTTCGCCGCGTCAACCTTCACGATGAACTTTTGTAGCGGTTACGCATCCGAAATCGAAGATGACCGGAGAGGTCGGTACTTCAACTCACTGAAATCTTCCATGACTCCGGAGCAACGGAAAGCCTTCGAAAAGCTCCTGGCCGCCGAGAATACATACATCGAGACGCACTCCTCCGAGGTGGATCAGGGCGGCACCATCCGCGTCATACGAACCGTCGGCTCGCAGAGCATCCTTAAAGATCTTTTTCACACGGAAGTGGCTCACTTCGAGCGCAAGAAATGGCCCGTACTTTCGGACAATCAAATCACAACGGCCGATGCTTTGCTACAACGCGAATACGTGAAGACGCTTCAGCAATTACGAGCCCAGGCAAAGGACTCTATGGATCAGGGTGCGGTCACGGCCGACGATCTTTCCAGCGTGGAAGGAACTTGGCAGACCTACCGCGATGCCTGGGTGGAGTTTGCGCGTCTCCGATATTCTGCGGCGGTCGCTGTCATCCGCGCTGAAATCACGCTCGATCGATATCGCCTGCTGAAGACTATCCGGTAACTGCCCGTCGGTGAGCCGTACCCGTTCAATCGACCAGCCTCCGCCGCAGTTGCTAGTGCAATAGCTGAAAATACCTTCGCGCCTTTTTTACATCACGCCCGATCTGCTCGCGCAGCGCCTCCACCGACGGGAACTTGATTTCATCGCGCAACCGGTTCAGAAAACAAATCTCGACTTCGCTCTCCGGCGTCAGTTCAATGGGATGAAAGCTCAGCAGGTGAGTTTCAATGGCAAATGAATCCGCGCCAAACGTGGGACGATTGCCAACATTGGTAACCGAATCAAAGCGCTCGTCTGCGACACGCGTCCACGTGATGTAAACGCCGTCCTTGGGAACCAGTTCTTCGTAGCGAGCCAGGTTAATCGTGGGCACAGTGTACTTCGAGCCCAGCCCGCGCCCGCGCCCCGGCGTGCCCAGAATCGAGAACGGACGCGCCAGCAGATGCCGCGCCCGGCTCACTCGTCCCTCGCCGATCAGTTTGCGAAGATGGCTGCTCGAAACCGGCTCGCCGCGCAGCTTTTCTTCCGAATAGACTTTTACTTCAAAGCCCATCTCCTGCCCGAGTTGCACCAGCAGATTCACGTCGCCGGCGGCCTTGTGCCCGAAGCGGAAGTTGTAGCCTTCATGCACTTCCTGCGCATGCAGTTTCTTCTTCAGGATGCGCTCGACGAACTGCCGCGGCGTCATCAGCGAAAGATCGCGCCCAAATGGCAACACGAGCACCGCATCAATGCCGGTGGTTTCGAGCAAGCGAAGTTTTTCAGGTACTGGACTTAGCAGCTTCAATCCCGAATCCGGCCGCAGAATGCGCGCCGGATGCGGCTCAAAGGTCACCGCAACGGCCTTGCCACCGGTCTGCCGCGCGCGCTGCACGATTTCGCCCAGCACATGCGCGTGCGCCCGGTGCACTCCATCAAAGTTGCCCACGCTCACCAGCGACGGCCCAAAGCCCGCCGGAACGTCATCGAGTTTGTGAAAGACCTGCATAATCAACAATCAAGACCCAGAGCTCACCACAGAGGACGCGGAGAAAATCTTAATTCTTGTCAGAACCCTCGGATCCTCAAAGTTCCTCCGCGTACTCTGCGCCCTCTGCGGTGAAAGTTTTTGCCTTTTGCCGATACTCAAACCTCAAACTCCAGCTTCATCCCGTCATACGCCAGCCGCACGTTCGGCGGCAGCGTCGCATTCGTCGCCTCATGCGGAAGATCGTGGCAAATGTGGGTGAAGAATGCGCGCTTCGGCTTTACGCGATCGACGATGCGCAGTGAATTTTCGACCGTCGAGTGCGTCGGATGCGGCTTGTGGCGCAGCGCGTCCAGAAAAAGAATGTCGAGCCCTTCGAGCTGATGAAACGACGTCTCGGGTATTTCGCTGTGATCGGTGAGATACGCGGCGTTTCCAAAACGGTAGCCGTAAATCTCCGTCTCGCCATGAATCAGCCGCACTGGCTCGAAGCGCGCTCCGAAAAACTCTACCGTGCCATCAATCGGCTTCAACTCAAGCTGCGGCAAGCTGCCATATTTGTAGTCAGCGTCGAAGATGTAGCTGAACATCTTGCGCAGAAAAGCTGCCGCATCCGGACGCGCGTAAAGCGGCAGCTTCGCCGGCTTGTGATAGAAACTGAGCGGCCGCAGATCGTCGATGCCAAGAATGTGGTCGGCGTGCGTGTGCGTGTAGAAAACCGCATCCACGCGCGTGATCCGCTCGCGAATGGCCTGCGCGTAAAAATCGGGCGAAGTATCGATCAGAACAACCTTGCCCGCATACTCAATCATCACCGACGGACGCGTGCGCCGGTCGTGCGGATCAGTCGAGCAGCAGACCGCGCAGTCGCAGCCCAGCGTAGGCACACCCATCGAAGTACAGCTGCCAAGCACGGTGAGAGTAGCTTTCATGAGTTAACCATCATTTTTGCTCGTGAGGAAAAGTGGTCAGTGGTCAGTGGCTAGTGGTCAGTGAAAAACCTCTCGGACTGGCCACGGGTAACACATCGCTGATTCGAACGTCCGATGCTGCCGGCACTCTCAAGTGGTTTCACTGACCACTGAACACTGACCACTGCCTTACCTACCGATGGTACCTGTCGCCGCCCCAGGTTGCGGTGGGCGAGACAGTGCGTTGGTGACTTCCACGTAGGCCATGCGCACTTCGTAGAGGCTGTTCTGCAGAAACGCTTCTTCCGTGGGAGTGAGATTGCCCTTGGTTTTTTCCGCGATCAGAGAAAGCGTATCGATGCTTTGCCGCGCGCCTATGATGTCAAGGCGAGGCTGGCCGCCTTGCTCGTGCATCAATCCCAGCTGCAACATCGCCGTCATGTACAAGGACGCGAGGAAGCGCTCGAAAGTCATCTCAAACTCTTTGGCCGAGCGTCCGCTGAGTTCGACGCGCGAATCCAGATCTTTCGACGAGGCGCGGTAGGCATCGGCCTGAGCCTGTTGCTCGGACGCGGTGGGAGCGGGAGGGATTTCGGGTCCAGTTGTTTCGTCGGGCGCCGCAGGGAACGCAGCGACAGGGTTCGCAGCGGGCGCAGTTTCCGGGGCCGCGGTTTGATTTGAAGTGGGGGCCGCGGCCGGAGGCGTCGTAGCCTCAGGCGGCGCTGTTTCTTCTGCCGCATCTTTCCGCAACTCTCCGTCCTCGGTGAACAAGCGGCGGTCGGTTACAGTGAAGCCTGATTCTTGTCTCTTCTCAGCCATAGCGTTATGTCCTTATAAATCTTTCTTGCCGAAATGTGGTTGAAGCTCTTCTTTGCGTCCTTAGCGGATCCTTGGCGTCCCTGTGCGGTCAAAAACTTTTCCTAAAGCTCATGCGACTGAAGGCTGTGAGAGCAAGTTTTCCGCCCGGCCCGTCGCGATGCCTTCCAGTGGCAACTGAACCACGGTAGCCTTAACACTGCCGATCATCACCTCGCGCCCTGGCACTCCTACTTCACGCCGGATGTACCCCAGAGCGACAGTCTGTTGGCCGGATGCCGCGCCCACCAAGGCAACGCTGGTAATTTCGCCCACTTCCTTTTCGCCGGAGACGATTTTCTCCCCAGCTGCAATCGGTGCCGAGCCTTCCGCTACGAAGCCGGTAAATTTGCGATGCACGTTGCCGCGCGAGCGAATACGCTCAACAATTTCCTGTCCAACATAGCAGCCTTTGTTGAAGTTGAGAGCGCGCGTCTGCTCAGTCTCCTGCGGTAGATCGCGTTCGCGGATATCAACGCCATAGAGGGGAATGCCAGCCACAATGCGCTGCATTCCTAACGCTTCACTGCCGATGGGCGTAGCTCCTGCGGCGATCAGTGTCTCCCAGGTCTTGTAAACATCCTGAGGCGCGAGCCAGATTTCATACGACTCTTGCGCCGCGTCTTGATCGCGGATCACCGTGCACCCGACGCAGTCGCAATCGCAATTGCACTGCGGAGTGATCATCTGCAACGGCTCCAGATTTGGAACTTCGATTCCGGCCTTGTTCACAATTGCGCGCGCGTTAGGCCCAGCGACGCCCAGAGCAGTCTGCTTGTCGCTTATGTTCGCGACCTCAACATCGTCCATGATGATGTAATGATCAAACGTGGCGATAATTTTCTCGACCTGGCTGCGATCCGTTTCGACTATCAGCCTTTCACCCTGGTTGTAAACATACATATCGCCCAAGATGCGGCCCTGCGGGTTCAGCAGGAAAGCATACACGCCGTGACCAATGGCAAGATCGCGAATGTTATTCGTGACCATGCCATTCATCCAGCGCACGCGGTCGCCTCCAGTAAGGGAAATCCAAGCGCGAAAGCCGAGGTCATAGATTCCACAGCCGTTGCGAAGGGCGGAGAACTCGGTTTGAGGATTGGTAAACCGTGCTGTTGTGGTAGCCCCAAGAAAATCGGATTCGACGAGCGGGTGCATTTCGTTCTCAGGTCGCACGCGCAGAGCCTCTTGGAGAGGAGTAGGGGGCATCGGAATATTGATTATAACGAAGAGAGCAGTCGCCAACCGTCAGTTACCAGTTTCTTGTGAAGGATGCGCGGAGACAAACTGGCAGCTGGCAACTGTTTAGATTCAGCAACTTCCACCAAGACTCAACAACTTCCACCGAAAATCAACGACTTAGCGAGAAGTTAACGCTAGAGCGGTTTCCGTTCGATTCTGGCGGCTCGGGCTTTCTGGAGGATATTCGGGTCCACCCGAACCCGGAAAGTCGATACACGCGCTCGCTAGGTGCCCTAGCGTCGATCTGTCGCACGGGCTCGAATGGGGATCTGAGCTTTGCACCCCTCGCGGGGGGCGGTCCGGCATATAGCTAGTAGTAAATATTGACGGCAACCTACTCATTCGGCTTGGCTTGTGTTAGCTTTTTGCCGTGGACCCGCAAAAACCTTCCAAAAAACGCATCGCCGTCATTCCCGGAGACGGGATTGGCCAAGAAGTCATTGCGCAAGCTCTCAACGTGATCAGGGCATCGGGCGCTGATGTCGAGATCAGCGAATTCGACTGGGGCGCCGACCGCTATCTTCGCGATGGAGTGACGGTTCCTCCCGACGGCTTCGCCATGCTGGGGCGCGACTTCGATGCAATCCTGGCGGGCGCATTCGGCGATTCGCGTGTCAAGACGAATATCCACGCCAAAGAGATCCTGCTCGGCATGCGCTTCAAGATGGATCTCTACGCCAACGTGCGGCCGGTGAGGCTGCTCGATTCGGCCCTGTGCCCGCTAAAAGGCGTTGAACCGAAGGACGTGGATTTTGTCGTCATGCGCGAAAACACGGAAGGCGTTTACAACGATGCTGGCGGCGTATTCAAACAAGGCACGCCGGATGAGATTGCGATTCAGGAAGACATCAACACGCGCAAGGGGGTCGAGCGCATTACTCGCTACGCGTTTGAGTATTGCGAGCGCCACACCAAGCTCGACGCCTCGCCGCGTCGCAGTGTGTTGATGTGTGACAAATCGAATGCCATGACGCATGCCGGCGGCTTGTGGCAGCGCGTGTTCAAGGAAGTGAGCGGCGAGTATCCGCAGATTGCGACGCAGCACATGTATGTGGACGCGCTGTGCATGCAGATGGTGCGCGATCCACGCGGCTTCGATGTGATTGTGACCAATAATATGTTTGGCGACATCATCACCGACCTCGCCGCCGGGCTGCAGGGCGGGCTGGGCATGGCAGCCAGCGGAAATATTCATCCCGGGAAGACGTCGATGTTTGAGCCGGTGCATGGGTCGGCGCCTCCGATTGCGGGCAAGAACGTGGCGAATCCGTTTGGCGCGATTCTGACTGCGGCCATGATGCTGGCGCATTTGGGGTTAGCGCGCGAAGCCGCAAAGATTGAAGCCGCGGTGCTCGAGGCCGTGCAGCAGAAGAAGACTACGCAGGATGTTGGCGGGAGTCTTGGCACGCGCGAAGCCGGGGAGTGGGTAGCGAGGCAGGTAGGCCGCGCGACCGTGTCACCCTGAGCGAAGCGATAGCTTCGCGTACGCGAAGCCGTCGCGCAGTCGAAGGACCCCTACGCAGATGGCAGTGGCACGACGGTCTCAGGGAATTCTTCCTCGTGTGGCGACGGCACGATATATATGCCTGGGAAAATCGAGTGAGGCTGCGCAGTGAGAACTCCCGGCTGGGCCTCTGGCAGCTTGAGCAGGCATGGGGTCCTTCGACTTCGCAGTCGGTTCGCTATCGCGAACCGCCGCTCCGCTCAGGATGACATTTCATGATGTGCACTCATTGTGCCGTCGCTCAGCGCTTGCGTCCCACCAGTAGCGCCAACTCGCGCCATTTCCATTGGCAGTCCACATCGACGAAGCCAATCTCGCGCAGCCACTGCAGTTGAGTCGCTACATCCAGCAATTTGTTCGACGGGTCTTCGTGCTTGACCGTGTTGCCGGTTCGGTGCAGAAATTCCTCGTGCAGGCGCTGTGTGGGCGAGGCGATATGTTCGAGATTGCAGAAGACTCCGCCGGGGTTGAGCATGGCGTGAATCTCCGCGTACAGCGCGCGCTTGCGTTCGTGGACGAGATGATGAATCACGAAGCACGAAACCACTGCGTCGAAGTTTCCCAGCGCAGGCAGCGGGTTGTCCAAATTGTGAGCGACGATGGTGACCGAGGAATCTGCGGCGAAGCGTTTGCGGGCAGCTTCGAGCATGGCGGGCGAAAAGTCCAGGGCTACCGATTCGACGTCGCTGTCGAGCTCAGACTTGGCCAGCGCGAGCAGGCGCCCGTCGCCAGTGCCGAGATCGAGGATGCGGCGTGCAGTCTTCGGAATAAATTCGAGAAGCGTGGCTTCGCCTTCGGTGCGATGAGGGATGGAATCGGCGCGCCCCAGATAGTCATTGGCATGTTCGGTAGAAGTCCAGAGGTTGACTGGCGAGTCGGTAGCCATGTTTGTCCTTAGAGTTTGTCCTTGAAGCCAGTATAGGCAAACAGGATAGACTCGTTGCTAATGGATATCGTTAAGCTGCTCGCAGAGGATTTATGAAGTCGATTCTAGCGGTTGGACTGCTGTTGGGTTTGAGCGCGGCGTGGGCTGGGGCGCAGGATCAGAGTGCTTCGCCCGGGCAGACTCCGCCAGATCAAAATCAAAATCAAGATCAAAGTCAAAAGCAGCCGGACAAGCCTGCTCATTCGACAGCCTCAGGCCAAGCTCCTGCTTCAGAGGACAAAGAAGTCAAGATCACTCCGCGGCAGGCTGAGGAGTTGTTTCACTCGGTCGATGAAATTTTAGCGTTTGACAGCAAGCAGTCGGGGTTGCCGATTAAGAAGCAGGTCAAGCGGCGGCTCACCAGTCGCGATGAAGTCGAGTCGTATCTCACGAAGCACATGAAGGATGAAGATGTGAAGCGCCTGGAGCGGTCGTCGCTGGTGCTGAAGAAATTTGGATTGCTGCCGCACGATTTCGATCTCGAAAAGCTGATGGTGGCGCTTCTGCGCGAGCAGGTGGCGGGATACTACGATCCAAAAACCAAGACGGTAAATCTGTTGGATTGGGTCCCGATGGAGGAGCAGGAAGGCGTGATGGCGCATGAACTCACGCATGCGCTGCAGGATCAGACGATCAATCTCGACAAGTTCATGAAGAAAGGCGAGAAGGATCTGGGCGAGCTCAAGAAAGATCCCACGCCTGAGGATATTGAAAACGATGAGATCGACGACGCGCGCGAAGCCGTAGTCGAAGGACAGGCTGAGACCGTGATGATGCAGTACGAGTTGGCGCCGGTGGGTCGCTCGATTGCGGATTCTCCGGAGCTGGTGGAGTCGATGGAATCGCAGATGGCGAATGGCACCGACGACTCAAAAGTATTTAAGGACGCGCCAATCTTTCTGAAAGAGTCGCTGACGTTTCCTTACAGCTACGGCATGAAGTTTGTGATCGCGGTGCTGGAAAAAGGCGGCAAGGAGAAAGCTTTCGCGGGCACGTTGGCGAATCCTCCGCACACTACGCGGCAGATTATGCAGCCGGAGACTTATTTGGCGGGCGAAAAGATTGAGCCGATGCGCGTTCCGGAATTCAAGCGCGACTTCAAGGATTACGTGAAGTTCGATATTGGGGCGATGGGCGAGTTCGATGTTGCGGTGTTGCTTGAACAGTATGCGGGCAAGAAGTTGTCGGACCGGCTGTATCCGGAATGGCGGGGTGGATATTACTATGCGGCGCGTCCGAAGAACGACGCGACTGCGCCGTTGGGGCTTATGTATGCGTCGCGGTGGTCGAGCGCCGAGAAGGCTTCTGAGTTTGCCGAGATTTATGCGCGGTCGCTGAAGCAGCGGTACAAGAAGGTCGAAGAAGTGGGAAGTTCTTCCTCTGGCGCGGCGACTGAGGAGCATCCGGAGTACAAGGTTGACTTGCTGAAGGGCCGTCATGCGTGGACTACG
>Ga0116117_1000424_pt1 | contig 11270 bp, 9 predicted proteins | sample June2015DPH_11_1_FD_89790 | JGI IMG/M metagenome (GOLD analysis project Ga0116117, IMG submission 89790) | Peatland microbial communities from SPRUCE experiment site at the Marcell Experimental Forest, Minnesota, USA - June2015DPH_11_10 | ecosystem: Environmental > Terrestrial > Soil > Wetlands >... | reverse complement strand
TCAGGCTGTCGACTCCGGCGGGCAGGTTCGCGGTAGAGAATGTGGCCACCCCGGAGGAGTTGAGGTTGACGCTGCCGAGTAGAGTTGCGCTGTTGTAAAAGCTCACCGTGCCGAGAGCGGGGCCGGTGGGCGCGGGCGTGACGGCGGCGCTGAGCGAGACCGTCTGCAGCACGGTCGCGGGATTGGGTGACGCCGCCAGCGTGGTCGTGGTACTGGTCACGGCAGTGATGGTTTCCGCGACCGGGATCGATGTCGAAGTGGCGAAGGCGGAGTTTCCCGAATAGACGGCGGTCAGGCTGTCCACTCCGGCGGGCAGGTTCGCGGTAGAGAATGTGGCCACCCCGGAGGAGTTGAGGTTGACGCTGCCGAGTAGAGTCGCGCTGTTGTAAAAGCTCACCGTCCCGAGAGCGGGGCCGGTGGGCGCGGGCGTGACGGCAGCGCTGAGCGAGACCGTCTGCAGCACGGTCGCGGGATTGGGAGACGCCGCCAGCGCCGTCGTGGTTGAGGTCGGCGAGCTTCCCATAAGATCCACGGTGGTGGAACGGCTGGGCGCTCGGTCGTTGTCGCCGGGATAACTAGCCAATACGTTGTGCGGTCCCGAGGGATAGACCGCAACATTCGTGGCCGTCGCCGTCTCCGTGTGAGCCTGAAGCAGAATTGTTGCGTCGGAAGATCCGCTGTTCGATGTAGCAACGTCCAGCAGTCCGTCGCTATTAAAATCCGCCAGAGCCACAAATGTAGGATTGCTGCCAACTGCATAGTCCGTCTTTGCCCCAAATGTGCCGTTTCCGTCGCCCAGCAGGACGCTCACCTGAGCGTCTTCGTTTTCAGCCGTATTCGGCACCACCAGGTCGAGGACTCCGTCGCCGTTCATGTCTCCAACCGAAACCCCGTAGGGGCCTGCGTCCACGGTGTAGCCCACCGGCGGTCGAAACGATCCGTCGCCGTTGCCCAGAAGCACATAAATGTTATTCGAAGCGCCAGAGTCGGGAACCACCAGGTCGATGGTTCCGATGTTTCTCAAGTCGGCTGCAACCAGCCAATAAGGACGCACGGAATCGGGCAGCACGACAGGCTGCCGCGGCTTGAAGGTGCCGTCCCCATTGCCCAGCAGAATGCTTATCGTGCCATCGCTGAGATTCGAGACCGCTAGATCCGGTATTCCATCCTGATTAAGATCCCCGACGGCAATGCCTTCGGGATGCGAGCCGACCCCATAGGTCGTCGCCACCCCAAAAAGCGAGGCATCCCCGCTACCCAGCAGAATACTCACCGTTCCCGATTCATAGTTCACCGCCGCCAAGTCGGGCCAGCCATCGTTATTGAAGTCCGCTACGGCGACGAATGTCGTGAAACATCCGGTGGAAAATGAGACCTGCGGCTGAAACGTGCCGTCGCCCGCGCCCAATAAAATGCTTACGGAACTCAGGCTGCAATCTTTGGTGGCGCACTTATTCGCCACAATGAGGTCGAGTGCGCCGTCACCATTCACATCCGCCACCGCGAGCATTTGCGGATTCAGGCCGACTCTATAGTTGACAGGCGATTGAAAGGTGCCGTCGCCATTTCCAATGAACACACTCACCGTGCCGCTGACTGCGAGATTGACAATGGCGAGATCGGGAATTCCATCCTGGTTGAAATCTGCGCTGACCACAAACTGGGCAAATTTGTCTGCCAGGGGCGATTGCGAAGCCGGATTAAACACCGTAGCGAACGTACCCGGATCCAGCGCGACGGACGCCACTTCGTTATCGCCGTAGCTGGTATCAAGATACGAGATGCTGCCGGTTGCGGTCGGACTGCCGAAAGCCGTCAGGGTGGCAGTGAGCGTGTAGTTCCCCACGCCGCCGCTCGCGGCAATCGCCGTACTGGAGCCGTAATTGGCTGCGCCCGTCACCGTGATCGCCTGCGGTGAGGATGTGCTTCCGCCGACTCCGGCGAAGCCCGCAAATACCGCTTGAATCGTGTAGCTGCCGACTCCCAGCGTTCGCGTGATTGCCGCCGTGCTGCCGCCCGTGACCTGTGCGATGCCGAAGACCGCCGCTCCATCGCAGCGCGCCGCTCGGGCGTCGCAGAACGCCACTTGCCCCTTCGTCACCGGCGCGAATTTTCCGGTTACCGTAGCCGTCAGCGTCACTGCCATCCCGGCTGTCAAGCTGCTCGACGACACAATCAATGTAGTTGTGGTCGGATTACCGTTCTCATCAGCGAGCAGCTGCGAGCCAGACGCGAACGCGACGGAAATCAGAATTGCGGCAAGAGTCTTAGTGCTGACCATATCTGTTCAAATCTGCTCTAACGGCTCGGCAGAGTATTTAAGAAATTAAGAGGATTCTCAGGAGAATTGTTCTCATCGCAGTCCGAAGCAAATAGGCTGCCACTCTCGGTCCGCGAAACCGAACCCTGGGCCGGATTTCGTGAAAGCCACCCGATATGTTCCGACGTGCAATGTCTTAAGAGGCTCTAATTCGAAACGGCGATTTGCTTGCGAGAGGTTGTTGCAATGCCTGATATGCGGCGGGCCGGATCTTCAGTACAAAGCGCAGTCTTAAAGCCGCAGTCAGGATAGGTCAGCAAATCCGTTCCGTCCGACAATCGAAAGGAAAGTTCTGTATGCGCAGGTCCAGCCAGTACTGTTTGCCGATGTTCTTGCTGTTGGCTCTGATCTTTTCCGCCGCGGCGCAGGACTCCCCTGTTACCTCTTCGCCGTCCCGGGAAGGCGCGGCCAATCCCCCTGCGGCGCCGGCTTCGTCCTCTGCTCCCGGTTCGTTCGGTGAGGTCATTCACCACGCTGCCGGACAGGAGCACCAAGCCTCTTCGATCGCCCCGGCTCAGGAACGGGCGGCCGATCCCTCTGCGGCGGCGCTTTTGTCCTCCGCTCCGAACACGTTCGAAGATGTCATCGACCGTGTGGTGCAGCGGGAACACCAACTGATTGCCCAAATCCGTAACTTGCGTCCCATGGTTGAAACCTATCTGCAGAATCTCAAAACGGATACCAACGGCAATTCCGCTCCCATACACGACCAATATTTTCTCGGACGCCTGGATATGAGCCAAGGTCCGGAGGACGTTTCCTTCCTGGGGCAGAATGGCCGGGATCGTTTCAGCAAGTTGACGGGAATCTTTTCCCTTCGTTTCCAGGGTCTGGGCTTTGCCCAGATGGTTGTTCCCGACGCCGATCTAGACAAGAAGTACTACGACTTCACCTACGTCCGGCGCGAATTTCTAGGGGAAGTGCGCTGCTTTGTCATTGATGTCCAGCCCAAACCGAAGGTGCCGGCGGGGCGCTTCAAAGGGCGTATCTGGGTGGAAGACCGGGACTACAACATTGTCCGCTTCAACGGCACGTACTCGCGGGTTTCCCAGAACAAAGTGTATCTGCATTTCGACAGCTGGCGCCTGAACCTGAAGCCCGGACTCTGGCTCCCGGCATATGTTTACAGCGAGGAATCCAATCTCGAAACCGGGGCCGGCCACGTGCATCTGAAAGCCCAGACGCGCCTATGGGGCTACGATTTGAAGGGTATGATCAGCAATCGCAACCAGGAATTCGCCAAGATTCTGGTGGATTCGCAGGAACTCGTAAAAGACCAAAGCGATACTGCCGCAGATCCCAATCCAGTGCTGGCGGAACGGATGTGGGAACACCAGGCCGAAGACAATGCGCTGGAGCGTCTGCAGCAGGTCGGTTTAGTGGCCCCTCCTGGCGACATCGACAAGGTTCTGCAGACTGTCGTCAATAATCTGTTGCTGACCAATAGCATCGATGTGCAATCCGAGGTGCACTGCCGAGTTCTGCTCACCGCTCCTTTGGAATCGTTTACCATCGGGCATACCATCGTACTCAGTCGCGGCCTCTTGGATGTGCTCCCGGATGAAGCTTCGCTGGCCATGGTGTTGGCGCACGAACTTGGCCATATCGTGCTCGGACACCCCTTTGACGCCAAGCTCGCTTTCAACGACCGCATGTTTTTCCCCGACGAACAATCCTTTCAGCGCCTGGACTTCAAGCGGCGTCCGGTGGACGAAGAGGCTGCAGATGCGAAGGCTCTGGAATTGCTGAAAAACTCGCCTTACAAGGAAAAGTTGGGCACTGCGGGATTATTCCTGAAGGCGGTGCAGCAGCGCGCCCCCGACCTGCCCAACCTAATCCGTCCTCATCTCGGAAATAGTTTGGCTGCGGGCCAAAGCGTCCGCATGTTTGCCCTGATGGCCGCCGCGCCTCCACTCGATAAGGACCGCATTGATCAGATCGCAGCGCTTCCTCTGGGGGGAAGAGTGAAGCTGGATCCCTGGAGCGACCAGGTTGCACTGGCGAAGATTCGGACCGTGACTTTGGCGTTGGCCCGAGAGAAGATGCCATTCGAAATCACGCCGTTTTTTCCTTATCTGACGAGACTGACGAGCGAGGACGCAGGAAAAGTCGCAGTTGTAGGTCCCGGGACCAAGTAATTGAGGACCGGTCCGAATAAACCGTCCAGGTTGTCCGCAAAATGACCTTTTGGTCTGCACTGAACCTAAGCCAGGTATTTTCGAACAGCCATTGAGTGAACTTGGATATGAGCTCCGTTGCTTCCCGAGAGAATCTCTTCTCCCTGCTCCCGGAGACGAGAACCCCTTGGACGGAATTCGTTTTCAGCACCGCCGCGCAAGCGCTGGCGGTTGGGTTCATCGTGTGGGTGCGCTCGTTGTATCCCGCCGGCGTTTCGTCCCCGGAACACAGTTTCCGTTCAGTTGAACTCGTCAGCACATATGCCTACACACTGGAGTAGATTCAAACCATCCTTTCCCTCCTACCAGAGCCTTCAGCAACGGCTTTTGCCGTGGCTGCATTCATGGGGCTAAGGCATGGGAAATTCAAGGTCTACTGTGGGAGAACTACCGGGACGGGGAATTATTTTGTTTCCGTTCGATCTGGAATGGCCGCGTCTCAGCCCCAAGACTCGCAAGGGTCGTGCCCCGGTTCCTGTTGTCCGACAACTGGCGGATCGGTTGGAGCTTCATCGGCTGCGCTCGGGAAATCCGACTGTTGGTCCGATCTTCGCCAATAGTGCAAAGAAGGCGCTCGCGCTTGGTAGTTTGGTCAATCGCGTCATTCTTCCCGCGCTGAATCGGTGTGAGTGCGGGAAAGCAGAATCAAACCACCTGAAGGTAGATCACCCTTACAAGCGTGACGCCAGTATTCCAGAGTGGCACGGTTGGCACGCAGCGCGGCGCGGGTTGGGGAGCAATCTGTACCGCCTCGGAGTGCCTGATATGGTGATTCAGCGAATCCTGAGACACGCAAACGTGAGCACCACGGCGACGTACTACATCAAGACTGCCGCCGACGATGTTCGCAAAGCGATGACGAAGCTAGAAAACCACATCGTAGACGGTGGACAGATTCAATCGGACACCGCTGGGACACGAAAGCAAATCACCCGTGAAGCCTTCCACGGTTCAGTAGACGCTAATTGGTTGGGATTGTAGGAACTGGCGGAGCACGCAGTCTGGCGCTAACCTTTCTCTGGCCAAATTCCCTGCTAACAGGGAAAATAACAGGGAATTTGCGAAATTTTGGCCTCCGAAACCGCACTCCTGCTCTCTAAGTTGCACATTCTGCGGGAGAAATGTCCGATGAGGCGAGAATCGAAACAGGGAATTAACAGGGACGTATCAGGGAATTTAATTCCTGATCAGGCTATAGAGCAGGGGAGATTTTTGGACGATCCGTAACGGCCGTGGCGTAAAATTCTCCGCGACCTTTGATCGATATGGCCGTCCGGGCGCTCACACCCCCAACCGAAGAGACCAAAGAACTGGTCCGACTTTGCCGGACCGGACGGCTCTACGACCTTGAGAGAATGATTGCCGAGGGGAAGCTGCCGGAAGGTATCATCGCCAAAAGGAAAACCCTGCTCCAAATCGCGTTGGAAACTGGCTTTCACAGCCTCGTCGAATTGATCGCCAAGCACGAGCACAGTCAGACATCCAGGGATGCGGCGCTTGCCGACTGCCTTTCCTCCCGGCGACTCGATTTGGTGGAACTGCTCATAGAAAACGGAGCGCAGATCGCTGCGGTTCCCTTCGCCGATGTTCTGCTGACCTGGGAGCCGAAGCTCATTCGTTTTTTCTTGGATCGAGGAGCCGACCCAATTAAGGATCAGCCGTTTGCGGTTGCCTTTGGTGCCAAAGTTCGGACCGCTCTCCGCCCCTTCGTCGAGTACATAAAGGCACATCCTGAGCACGCCGAGGCACTTCAAGAGCAGGCAAACATTGCTCTTCGCTATTTTTGCTATGAGGGCGACTTGAAATGGATCAGCCTCATGCTCTGGGCAGGAGCGGACGCCCGTTCGATGGGGCCGAGCTTGGAGAAGGAATACACATACGATCCCGAATGTTATACGTCCGGTCTGGAACAAGCGTCTTACGCTGGGAACGTAGAGGTACTGAAGAAGCTCAAACCGCAAGTGAACCGCGATAACCTGGAAGGTTTGCTCCACGATGCTGCTATTTCAGGTAAGAAGGAGGCCCTGCACTACTTGCTGGAGATCGGGGCAAAGGCAAACAACCAGGAAAATGGAGGCTCCTCGGCACTGGACACATGCTTGTGGCGCCTGAACTGGGGACGCTTCAACCGCTTCGGCGACCGACAGATGGTGTCGAAGTATGAGGCCTCCGGCGCTCTAGAGTGCCTACAGGAACTTCTCGCCCACGGCGCAGTCTGGAATCCTGGAGAGCAGCATCAAATGACGTCGCTTCGCCGCGCCCTTTGTGAGTGCGAGCCTGAAGTGACTGTCGAACTGCTTCGACTATTCCACAGATACAATGCATGCCCTGCCGAGCGGATTCATAAGCTATTGGGCACACCTCGGATAAGGGAGCATCTTGCACCGGTGAGCCGGAACATTTCGGGGCTGGGAATTCATTTCGAAGCTCTATCGACGATACGCCAGTTTCGTACCGCAACACGGAAACGAGCCTGAGCTATTTCGCCTGCGGGCGCTCAAGAAAGCCTGCTGAGATCAACACTCGACAACAATTACAAAATGGGGGAGAGCATGTGGCTGCAATACAACCGAGAAGAGCTGTTCGAGAAGGTCTGGGAGAAACCAATGCTCAGAGTCGCTGAGCAATACGGCGTATCTTCCGTCGCGCTTGGTAAAGCGTGTCGGAAACTGTCTGTGCCGGTTCCAGGTCGCGGGCATTGGGCTAAGCTGGCTCATGGAAAGCCCGGCGTTACGAAACCCAACCTGCCAAAACTCGATAAGGTGCCGGTTGTCTTTCGCTCGGAGCGGGCGCAGTTGAAACAGAACGCTCGTGAAGAGAGCAACCCTGAACTCGCTGCCATCGACGGCCTGCTGTCCTCAGGTGTGCTCAACCCACCGACCGAAAGCGCAGCGAAACCGCATGCGCTGATTCGGGAAACGGCAAGTCAGCTTCGGAGCCGCAGCCGAAAGGACGAGCATGGAAGGCTGCTGCCCCGAGAACCCGGCGGTCTCGATGTTCAGGTGACAGAGGGGATTCTGGATCGGGCGTTGCAGATCATGTCCCAAGTTCTGTCCGTTTTGGAGAGGCAAAATCTCCGCGTAGAAATATCGGAGCAACATAGCACCGTCGCGCTCATTGAAGGTCAGCACATTTCGTTCGGCATAGAGGAATCGATCAGGAAAGTGATAACCCAGAAGCCACGCGTTCCTAATCCGACCGACCGCTGGGACTACGATCAGACCGTTACCTACGAACCCTCGGGGAGGCTGGCTCTGATGATTCAATCAGAAAGCTGGAGGACACCGGGGCTGCGGACGAAATGGAGCGACGCCAAAATCCAAAGGATCGAAAAGATGATCCCTGATTTTGTCGCGGGCCTGATGCGTATTGCCGTCGTGCTCCGGCAAAAGGCAGAGGAACAAAACCGGCGGGAACTGGCAGAGCAAAAAAGAGCGCGAGAACTAGAAAAACTGCGTAAAGATATTGAAGCAGAGGAGAAGAAGCTGAAGCAATTTGATGAGTGGCTGGGAAACTGGGAGCGCGCACAGCAAATGCGCCGTTTCATAAGCCTTTATGCAGCGAAATCAGAGTTATGGCCAGCCGATAAGCAACAGGAGCATCGTGAATGGATCGAGTGGGCGAATCGGGAGGTCGACCGGCTGGATCCGTTTGTCTTGAAAAGGCCTTTTTCGGTAGTGGATCGAAAGCGCGAACTCCCACGCCAGTGGTAGCGCCGGCAGGATCTATTGCTGCAGGGACTTGTCTGGACGCCGCATCGAATTCTGAGGAAACCCGAACCGAGTTCGCTGCTCGACCCAGCTTAACGGAACGTCCTGGCATAGCTTCTTACAGGTTAGGTCCTCTGGCTGGCGCCCTTCGAGAATCGATTCGATGATATCGGGGGCGAGGAGTGCGCACCCGAAAACCTTGCCGATGTAACGCTCTGTCAGGCCGGCATGTTGGGCCAGTGATCTCATGTCTACTGCCTCTCCCCGAACCACCTTTTCATACCAGCCGTGGGCGCGCGCAAGAGCTTTTATCAGTGCGGGCTTAGAATGCCGAGCCGCGTCGATGGAGTTGGGCGGCACAACCAAATGAACTTCGCCGCCACATCGTTTCCGCTTTGCTTCAATGGTCAAATTGATCAGATCATATGCATCGACAGGCTTTCTAACGCCCAACAGACTGGGTGCAATAATCTTGCCGCTATTCTCTAACAACTGACGCAGCTCCTTCCTGCTGATCATGACTTCAATACTGTTCTCCTGGATAATGATCCGTCCGAGAAAAGCAGCGAGTAGGTCCCGAAGGTCGTCTGAGGGAAGCGAGGGCAAGCGCGAGGCGAGTTTCTTGGCAGCGGCGACCAGGTTTCTGCTGATAGCGGGACTCTCATCTTCTGTGCCGAGCCCATCGAATATCTCTGCATCGGATTTCAGGAAAGCGAGAAGCTTTCCAGTGACTCGGCTTTCGAGTTCGTGTGCAGGCACTCGGGTCGGACCATCACGTTCGCTACTGGGGCTCTTGATCGCGAGCTGAGAAACGTAATAGCGGTAGCGCCTACCTCGCTTCATGGTGAACGACGGTGTGAAACGATTGCCAGCGGCATCCTCGACTAAACCTGTTAGCAGACTCGATGCCTGGTCTCGTGCTCGCTTGCGCCGCGTCCGAAGATTGCGGTTCATCTGCGCCTGGACTTTGTCCCAAAGGTCTGGTGGTATGACGCCTTTGTGTTCACCCGGATACCAATTCTCCCGGTGGCGGATCTCACCTATATAAAGACGATTCCGGAGGAGGGCATATAAAGCACCGCGAGCGAAGGCCACCCCTCCCAGGCGGCCTCCCGTTCTGGTGGTCCACACTTTGCTTCTGACCTTCTCTCGATCTAGTTTTACTGCCAACTTCGAAACGCATCCGAGTTTCAGATACAGGGAAAAGATTCTGCAAACGAGATCCGACTCTTCCGCGTTTGGAACCAACTTTCGTCCATCCAGATCGTAGCCGAGTGGCACCAAGCCTCCCATCACATTCCTTTCTTTTTTGATGCAGCAATCTTGTCTCGAATCCTTTCTCCGGTGACCTCTCTTTCGAACTGTGCGAATGAGAGCAAAATATTGAGGGTGAGTCGGCCCATCGACGAAGTGGTGTTGAACTGCTGAGTGACGGATACGAAGGAGACCCCTCGTGCGTCGAGAGCCTCCACGATCTTGGCAAAGTCGGAGAGGCTGCGCGTCAGCCGGTCAACCTTATATACGACAAGGACGTTTACTCTCTTGGCCTCGACGTCCTCCAACAAACGTTTTAGTGCCGGCCGCTCCATAGTCCCGCCAGAGTATCCGCCATCGTCGTAGCGAGTGGGAACCACGCGCCAGCCTTCTTGTCGCTGGCTCAGGATGAAGGCTTCTGAGGATTCTCGCTGGGCGTCCAGCGAGTTAAAGGATTGTTCCAGGCCTTCTTCTGACGATTTCCGGGTGTAGATAGCACACCGTATGACGGGCTTGTTTTCGATACTCATTTGGCCTCCTTAAGTTTGCTGCTCGCTTGCTCGTTCTTAATTCCACAGAATAGTGGACCTGACCAGCGGGTTCCGGTGATCAGGCGGGCGATTTCAGAGAGGCTCTGGTATCGAGTGCCCTGGTACTCGTAGCCATTAGTTTTCACATTCACGAGGTGAACCTGGTCGCGCCACTGTCGAACGAGGCGAGTGCCTGGCTTGATGGTCGGTGCGGAGGGAATTGCGGAATCACTGTCTTTTTCAAACGCTCGGCTGAGGTCACGAAGGCGGTTGCGAGTCCTCGCGCCGAGTGATCCGAACGCTTGTTCCTGCAGCCGGAAGGCCAGGATCGGGATCATCAAGTCTCTGCGCAGTTTCGACGGTGGAGATGCGTCGAAGAGTTCCTTCCACAGATCATAAAGAGCGGCTTTACTGAACTGAGGTAAAGCGCCAAGACGCTGGGCAATCGGGTCGGGCATAGAAGCCTCCAGTACGACATTGACGCTCCCTTTGCGCAAACAATCAAGTCGAATGTGGTTGGCTACCTGACGCGTTCTTGCCGACAAATGGGCTCCCGGGCGTAATCTCAAAATCCAGGCGTCTGGTTACTTTAGGACCGTCTGTTCCCCCTTCAGTTTAAGAACAACCAATTTACAATCGATTAAGCACCGGGCGGATTTCAGGGCTATGCGCGCCGGTTTTTTCGAGGTCGGAGTCTCTGGTGGCACGAATTTCAAAAGATGAGTTGGAATATTGTGTCAGGCAAAACGTCTGCTCCGATTGTCATTCGGAGGAAAACGTCAAAGCTGCCGTAGAGTTCCAGACGCGGGGAAGGCTGAAGGTGCCATGCTGTCGCAAACATTTCAATGCTTATAGAAGTAAGATTAACGAAGCCGACGCCAGGAAATATGCCCGAACATCCGCCGTCCAACGAGAGGCCGGCGAGTGTAACTACAAGGGCTGCCACCATAAGCTGATTCCTCAAGAGTTGCTGCCGCCGTGGTGGAAACGGGAAGGCACTTGCGGGATGCACGTTGCGTTCAAGGCCTTCCGCGTGAATCGCGAAGGGCTTCTCAATATATTACTTGGCCTGGCAAAGCCGGGCCTCTACCACACAAAATGTTTCTCGGCGAGTGACCTATTAGAGCGATACAAGCAATTTCGCCAGCGGAAATTCCAGCCTGTTGAGCGAAACCGTCCATACCCAAGCTCTTGAGCAGTAAGGGCTTTGCCGTTTACACCCCGTAACTCCTTCAGTCTTTTTTCAATCTGCGACACACTGTTCTAGTGGAGAACGTTA
>Ga0116117_1000423_pt1 | contig 11275 bp, 15 predicted proteins | sample June2015DPH_11_1_FD_89790 | JGI IMG/M metagenome (GOLD analysis project Ga0116117, IMG submission 89790) | Peatland microbial communities from SPRUCE experiment site at the Marcell Experimental Forest, Minnesota, USA - June2015DPH_11_10 | ecosystem: Environmental > Terrestrial > Soil > Wetlands... | reverse complement strand
CGGCTTCGGCATCCGGCGCGCTCATGCGAAACTGCGGCATCGGAGCGCGCAAATACTTGCCCGTGTTCCAGATTCCCGTGGTCAACAGGGTCACCATCTCGGCGTCGGTTCCCGGAGGCGAACCCGCCAGCCGCGGAGCTTGCAGCGGCCAGTCCGCGCTCCCCTCCGCCGAGGTTAACCACAGCGAAGCGCCTTCCAGCCAGTGGCTGCGCTCGGGCACTCCGTGGCCATCGCGCGGCGTGTGGCACTGGCCGCACATGGCCACTCCATCCACAATGTATTGCCCGCGAGCCACTTGTTCCTTGCTCGCTCCAACACTCGCCTTCCCCGCCAGCCTGGCATTCTGCGAAAAAGCGAAAGCACTCCCAATCAGCACCGTTGCCGCAATGACCAGCGCACGTCGCACCACGATTTTCACCTCCGAAATGTTACTTGGGACTGCTTTGATTGTGGACCCAAAGATGGCAGGAAGGCTAGCCCTGTCCGCAAAAAACAGGGCCCTGTGGTGCAGAAACGAACCGACACTGAGGCGGACGGCTTCAACCAGTTCGGCTGGAGACAGATCGCGCTTTTATTTTTCCCGGGACGATAAAGGACCGAGCCAATCGCTCCGAACCCTGAGCAATCGCTCGATCCGATCTGCTCGCTCTTTTTTACCCCTCCGCTCGCGCCGTTAATCCCCCGTGCCCATGAGCGGGATGTTTTTGGTGCCGGCCTGGGTGTTGTCCATCACCGTCAAGTCGGCGGATCTTGCGCCTGTCGTCGTTGGGGTGAAGGTTACCTTGACGACGCAACTGCGGCCGGGTGCAATCCCCGCGCAGGCATTATCCTCGCCGAAGTCGCCCATATCCGTGCCCGTGATCGCTACGCTGGTGATCGTCAACTCCGTCGTGCCCGTGTTGGAGATGGTCACGCCGGTGGTTTGCGGTGATTCGCTGGATTTGGTCGAATTTGCGAATGGGCCATCGACGGCGCGGCAGGAGCAGTTTTCCTTGCGCTTCCGCGGCGACCGGAAGCAGGTTTTTTCCCGCAGCGGATTTAGGCCTTGAAACACGACTCCCTCGGCCTCTTCGATTTGTTTCTGGTTCCCATGGGCCGCGACGAAACGGGAAAGTTTTCCGAAGCGGTATTCAATCGCATGATCCCGGCTTCCGGCCACACGCAGGCTCGTTGGAACCAACTACGGCGGTGATGGCAAGAACACATTTCGGCCTGCCCAATCTGCAAGCCAGGCGCCCCTGGGCGCCGGCAATGGCAAATGGCTTGTCGCCTCGAACTGAGGGCGAATTGGGAGGAGAATATACCGTTCTCTTGGCCGAGAACACCATGGCCGAGCATAATCACAGGATAAACTGTGTAAGAAGGTCAGGGTCGTCGAATACCCCGACCGGCAACTTTTGGGCGAGCGCCCAAGGCGACCGGAACGCCCCGCATCTCTTCGTTCCTACTTCCACGCCTGCGAATATGAATGCGGCAGCCGTGGGAAATGCAGGAGGGGGCGTGCCCCATAACAATTTGCCGCCCTACCTGACCGTGTGCTTCGTCATCGGGTTGCAGGGGATCTACCCTGCACGAGGCTAGGTTTGGCAAGCAAAACTTTGGCCCCCGCCCTTACCGGCGGCCTTGGTTTTTGCCCAGGTCAATTTTATTTTTCGGTTGTGCTCTTTGCGTTTTGCCCAATCCCGGGCGCACCGGCGCAATATCGTAAGCTCGGGAACTGCGGTACGATCCCCGGCTACGGCAAGCGCCGCGCCGGTGGCTCCGGGCGGCACCGTGATACTCGCGGCAGGCTCCCATAAATCTCCCGTCTTATAGTCGATGCTCTAGGCCGCGGTTTTCCCTGCCTTCAGTGTCGCCCAGCGTGCCCGTTGAAACGCGGCTACCCTTTTACGCGCCGCCGCCGATAAGGTGCGTTTTGCCGGTGCGGAAGCAATCCTTCTCGTTGCTTCTTTCGCGGACTGCGTTCCGTTCCGAACCTTGGCCCATCTCGCCTTTTGGGCCTTCGCCATCTTCCGCCGTGAAGCCGCCGAAATGGCTCGGACTGGTCGCGTTGCTGGGTGAGACGTTTCACTCGACTTTCCAACGCTAGACGTTCCGCTGCCGTTCAATGACTCCATAAGCGAAATTGCTCGATCCAACTTCTCGACTTGTGCCTGCGCTTTCGAACGTTCGGCGCGAAGTTCTTGCAGCGCATTGGTTAGACCTGACATTGGTTGCCCCTGGTTGCAAAAACACAACACTCTGATTGTATCTCGCTTACCAGAGTCCCCGCCCGCTCCGGTTATTCAGAAGTTGTCCGGGTCAACAAGCGACGACGAATTTGAAGCCCAAGTACAATCCGCTCAGCGGGAACAAGATCGCTGCTCAGCGTATTTTGATGCGATGTGGTACGCGCATCTTATGAAGCAAGACGTCAGCGCACGGCATTATCACGAACGAATGTTGGAAATCGAAAATTTCCACCGCGGCTTGGCATTGTCATACGCGAGTAAGTTAAATTTGTGACACCATCCTGTGCGCTAACCGCTGGCTCCCTTCCACAGCGCCTGTTCCACCTCCCGAAAATCGGGACTTAGTTAGGCGTCCAGGAACATGCATGCGAGGCGGAACCCTCGACCCCTCGACCCGCTGGTCTCAAGCTACCCGTCAGAAAGCCGATTCTGTGGCGATATGGCTGTCCGGAGAGGTTCAGGTCGGGTCCTGCGTTTCACAAGTGCAGGCGGTGCTTTGGGGCCAAGCAGAAACTCCATCGGGGGGCATGGCCAACGCACATTGCAACTCAAATCAGTTATATACTCTGCCGCGAACCGCGAAGTGCTCTCGATGCACAAGTCTTGCTATCGATGCGGGACTCCTCTACTGAATGGGGAGCGGACCTGCTCTGCTTGCGGAACCTCCGTGGATCCCGACATTGGCGGCCGCTCGGCGCAAGCTATTTAGCAGCGGCGATACCTCCTGTCGTGGCACTGGCTGGCATGCCCTGTCTGTGGAGCAATTTTGCTCAGACTCCGGTATGCGATTCCACTATGCTGTGGTTGCGGATGAACAAGTCAATCCGTCTAAACAATGAAGTCCAGGGCAGTCACGTCGCATCGGAAACATTGCCACCATAGGTACAAGAGTTTGGCGGGCGGTTTTCGCTGTGCGTGCGAAGTGTGGCGCTGCGAGTCTACCGATGGAGACAAACTGTGCGACAGTGCCGCCGAGCACGGTCGCAAATATTGCCTAGCTCATCTGGCATCCAGCACGCAATAATTGCTGCCTGAATCGTCACCGTTGCCGCCGAAATCGTCCAAACCATTGACGCTGGAAATTCGGTCGCTGATTTCTCAACAGCCACGGCTTCTCCGGACTGTGGTTCGGTGCCAGAATAATCACTGAGGCGCATCGGCGCTCTGCTCAGAACAGGTACAGGTTTACCGACAGAATCTAACTGGTACCGAAAACTCTTCGAGTCGATTGTCGCTTGCAAACCAAACCTCGCCGCTACCAGTAGCGCATTTGTCGTCTTGAAATCTGAAATGCAATTCGTAGTCCTCTTTATCGTTTCCTCTCAGGCTAATTCGATCTGATCTGTCCATGGTATTGGATTTCAGGTGGAAGGAAATACTTTGAACAGGCCATTCCTCGCCCGCCATAAGGAGCCGGAGGGGTGTGATCTTCATAGGTAACTGAGTGCGATTCACGACGGTCACAAGACCCCACACGTACATGAACGGCCCTTGTGACGAATGCTGACTTCCGGTGACCAGTATCGGGGCTGGCGTTCCGTCGAAGTTTAAAAACAGCGGGGCCGCCTGTTCCTTTAGGCGTTGCCCCGCTTCCCTCTCGTCGTCTTTGCGTTTTTGTTCAGCCTTTTCCTCGGCACGTGCGAGTTGCTCGTCTTTGCGCCACTTGAGTTGAAGCAGGTTGAAGACAAGGCTAACAAGAAACGCCAGACCAGTGATGACTAGCCCAATCGTAGCCATGTCGCTCTCCTAACGCAGTACGGACGCGCAGCGTATGGAACATTCAGCTCTATGCTGCCTTCTTCGCCGACTTTAGCTTCGCCCACCGTTCTCGCTGTGCCGCGGCGATCTTCTTACGTGCCTCCGCTGACATCGTGTACTTCGGCTTTGCCGGAGCGACTTCCTCTGGCTTAACAGTGACGGGCTGCGCTCCGTTCTTAGCTTTTGCCCATCTCGCTCTTTGTGCCTTCGCCATCTTCCGCCGCGAAGCCAGCGAAATTACTCTGACTGGGTGCGTTCCTTTGTGAGGCGTTCCACTAGAAGCGCCAGCACGATTTAATGACACGAGCAGTGAAATTGTTTGATCCAACTTCTGTAGTTGTGACTGCGCTCTCGAACGTTCCGCACGAAGTTCCTGAAGCGCATTGGTTAGACCTGCCATTGGTTGCCCCCTTTGATATGTGACAGCGAATTTGATTGTATCGCGAGGACAAGGAGGCCGGTGAAAACTAAGGCATCGGGAGTGCGGGATTAGTACCATTTTGGCTTCTATCCGGTGGGCAAGAGGAGATGAAGGCCGAGATTGATCGCCGTCACCTAGTGAAGGCGGTGCAGCAGGCGAGCAGATAGCTCAAGTCGGGGCTTCAACTCTGCTGCGGCGTATTGTCTCTGCTTGCCAAAAGCTCTCAGGCAAAGAGATTCAAAAGCTCGCTCGGTCTATTGTCGCGGAGAATTCCGGAGGAATTCGCTACAGCGAACTCGTCGAGAGAATATCCCAGCAGACACCAGAGACTCCAAGAAATACCGTTTATGGGTCGGTATGGAACCTCGACACGATATTTCCCAACGAGATCGCCAAACCGAGCCGAGGTCTGTTCACGCCCGTCGCGAAGTCTGGGAACGGAACGGTTGATGTTGAGAGCACGGAACAGATTGCTCCTTCCGGGGTCAAGATCAAAGAATTGGAATTTTATCAGCCATTCGCCGACTGGTTGAAGGGTTGAAGAACGATCTGGATGAGGTCACGGTAGTTGTCTCGCTCGGTGGCGCTGGTCTGAAATCGAAATGGGGAACGCCGGATGTCGTGGGCGTCTACAAACCGTTGGCAAGCAACCTCATCAAGTTCGCCATCGAGATCGCTTCGGCAGAGATCAAGATTGATCCGCAAGCACCCGTGGTGGCATTCGGTCAGGCCGTAGCCTATCGGCCTTTTTCGACGAAGACTTACATTGCAATGCCAAGGACACTCACCGAGGAAGACCAAAGTCGATTGGAGTCACTGTGCATGCTCTTCGGAGTCGGGCTGGTGATATTCGATCTGAACAAGGACGCTCCGCAGTTCTCGATTCGTGTACGTGCCCAGCGTTTCTCCCCGGACATGTTCTACGTCAACGAATTTGCGGATCGTTTGAAGCACTATGACGCTGCACATTTGAAGAACTGTTCGGATGAACTTTCGTTGGCGGCGCAGAATCTCGCTCCGTGGAACTTACAATGACCGTAGACGAATTTCGCCAATCCCTCAACTCGACCGAGCCGCCAGCCGGACTCACGCACGCCCAAACTGGGCTGTGGTGGGATGCCAAGGGCGATTGGGAACGAGCGCACGAATCTGCTCAGCAGGACGAAGGCCCCGAAAGTAGTTGGGTGCATGCCTATCTGCATCGTAAGGAGGGCGATCAAGACAACGCGGCATTTTGGTATAACCGCGCGGGCAAGCCCGTGTGCCGGGAGGCCCTGGATGCGGAATTGGTCTCCCCGCAATTAACTAATGCTCAGTTTGTGAACGGATTGGGACCGAGGGAAGAAAATCTAAAGATCATGCACTGGCAGTACGGAGCGCCTGCTATCTGGAGAGGAGGACGTGCGGGGCAATCTTCGGCGCTACGCCGTTGTCACAGAGCCAATTCAGTACTTCGGTACTTGCCTGTCAGCTCGCTGGCGGCTCCTCACGTGCCTGATGATGATCCACCAAACGACGAAGGCGAATGGGCCGACTACGACCCGAAGCGCCTTCATCAAAGCAATTTCGTCGGGACTCACGAATGCGGAGCCAAGAAGCAGTCCCAAGAAGCAAGAGTAGCGACAGGATAAGAAATATTCCCCACAGGAGCATGCCCCAGACGAATCGGAACGGAGCTGCCAATCTATGTAGCCCGCCAGTTCTTTTCATTCCCAACGGATCACTCCTGCGTTCACCAAAACGGCTACCAATTCGTCTGGCGTGACTCGTAGCCAGCCTTCGTTTTTGATCGCCTGACGCTCAGCCGGATCGGACTTCTCTCACTCGGTTTCATAGCGATACTCCAGCAGATGTTTGGGAAGGCATCTCCCACAGGTCGGAGTCATCATCGAGGGGTGAACCGTCCAATGCCATCTACCCACACTGCGATGTGCCGCCTACCCGTGAGCAGGCCCAGCACTCTTTCCCGATTGATAAAAACCATGGGCACAATTACGCCGTTCAGTCGAAAACTGAATTCTGATGACATGGTGATCTCCGGAAAAGGAATGGCGAATCGCCCGCTTGAGCAATTACGCTGCGATCCTGCCGCAGGTGGTATTGGGTTTTCTTTGCGCCGGAATTGTCACAGAGCGCCTGCAACCGGATTCTATATTTGGTAGTCATCCCGCTGGCGGCTTCGATTGATTTCGACGCTCTCTTTAATTCTTTTTCAATTTCTTTTTCAATTTCATCCAGATCAACCAGCGTGCGCCGGATTTCTTCCCCTAAAGCTGCATTCCTCTGGAGAAAGTCCGGACCTTCAGTCCGCATGCGTTCGAGCAATGGGCGAAGCACATCGAGATCACGACGGAACCAACTGCGGGTAGTTCGTAGCACCCACGGGATGATGAAGAGCGGAGCCGGAAGAAACGGATTCGCCGCATTCTGGGACTCCGTTCCAAACGGGAGTTACGCCTCACGCCCGGATTTCAGAGCCATGAGGGGCTGTGGGCGATCGCCAAGAAACTGCCCACTGACTTCGAACCGTATGGGAAGCGCAGGCGCTCCGATGGCACGATTCACCCCGATTGCTCTGGCAACTGTCGCAGGTTCCATGTTCTGGCGGGCATGCGGGGACAGGATTGGGGCGTCTGCGCCAACCCGACGAGCCCGAGGGCGGGTTTGCTGACCTTCGAGCATATGGGATGTCACCAATACGAATGGGACGGGCGGAAGATTATCGTGGAACCAAATCGGACAAGAAGGCGATGAAGCGTTTTGAGGAGGCTGAGGAGAAACTTCAGTCATGGACAAAAACGAAGCATAACCCGGTAAGGTAGCCAAACGAAAATGCGGAAGGAACTCGAGCAACAACTGGTCGAGCGACGGCCCACATGGTTCGATATTGGGGCGACATCAAGCACACCGCCATGCCTCGAGGCTTCGCGCATGGCGACCGCTGGTTCGATACTGTGGCGGCTCGTGGCGGCTAATGTAATCATGACCATGTGCCGATAGACTGATTCGAATGGGTAAGGGAGGTTCACCATGACTCTATCTACCTCCGGCACGGCATCTCTTCAATTATGTGCGCCTCCTTCTCCGGTTCCTGCGCCAATTCAACCGGCACAACTACGCCCCTCGGACACGGTAAGTACTCGCTCAATCGGCACTTGCCAACAAGCCAGAAGTGGGGGGGGAATGTGATTTCAATCACCTATGCAAGTTCCGCGACTGAGCCATTTTCGGATGAAGCCCTCAAGGCACTTCTGATCAAGGCACGGGATAACAACTCTAAACTGGGCATTACGGGACTTCTCTTGTACAAAGATGGCAATTTCATGCAATCGGTGGAGGGACCAGAGAGCGCAGTTTACGAGCTTTATAAGAAAATAATTGCCGACCCTCGACACAACAAAATTCTAAAGCTGCTTGAATATGAAATCACTGAGCGCAGCTTTTCTACGTGGGAGATGGGATTTCGTAATCTGAACGATATGGGCGGGGAAGAAATCCCAGGTTATTCTGAGTTTCTGTCCACACCGCTAACTTCCCCTTTCTTCCAGACCAATCCCACAAAGGCTCAAAAACTGTTGCTCATCTTTCGTCGGACAATGCGGTAGGGGATTTCAATCTCGCAATCCAGCGCCGTTCACGGAGCACTTAAACCCAATCATCTTGTTTACCAAGGCCGCCGTGGCCTGGAGTTGGTGTATGGGGAACTTGCCTCGGCACGCGAGCAGAACGCCCCCGTAGGCATCGCACCTCGAGCGATCCGCAGAACCCTTGTCGCTGACCGACTCTGCAATCTCGTTGGTTAAGGAGTAAGGAGGATTGCAAAGAGATGCCAACTTCCCGGTTGAGCGTGACTCTGGCACAATCGGCCAAGCTCTATAGTGGATCACGGAGGGCGCTATGAGTAAATCTGGCGGAGCACAAACCCAAGTGTTCGGCCATTGACCTTTCGTGAAAAACACGCGATCCGGGAAATGCTACGATCACGCCAGCCTAACCCAGTGGGCCGAATGAGGGGGATCTAATGGGCGCAGGTCATCGCCCGCTTGTGCTGTTAACCGGAGCCTCAGGCTACATCGGCGGGCGCCTGCTAAAAGAGTTGGAGAAAGCTGGCTGGCAGGTTCGTTGCTTAGCTCGACGCCCTGATTTTCTCAGATCAAGAGTTGCCGCTTTCACGGAAGTCGTTAGAGCAGATTGCCTGGATCGTAGTTCACTAGCGCCGGCGATGGAAGGAGTACACACGGCGTATTACCTCGTCCACTCCATGGGTTCTCCGGGTAAGTTCGAACAGGAAGACCGCGAAGCCGCTCAAAATTTCGCCGATGTAGCGCGCGATTCTGGAGTACGGCGCATCGTCTATCTGGGTGGCTTGGGGAACCAGGACCAAGCGCTCTCCGCTCATTTGCGCAGTCGTCACGAGGTTGCAGACATCCTGCGAAGCTCAGAGATCCCAACCATCGAATTTCGCGCATCCATCGTGATCGGTTCCGGCAGTCTTTCATTTGAAATGATTCGCGCTCTGGTACAGCGGTTGCCGGTGATGATCTGCCCGCGCTGGGTTGCCGTCAAAGCCCAGCCGATCGCGGTCGAAGATGTGGTTGCATACCTGATGGCAGCGCTCATGTTGCCGGCGGAACAGAGCAGAGTTTTCGAAATCGGCGGCACCGACCAAGTCAGCTACGGCCAGATCATGCAGGAGTATGCTCGGCAATGTGGCCTCCGCCGATGGATGATCCCGGTTCCGATCTTGACGCCTCACCTCTCAAGTTTGTGGTTGGGCTTAATTACACCTGTTTATGCCCGTATTGGCCGAAAGCTCATCGATAGCATGCGCAACCCGACTCTGGTGCACGATAACTCCGCTTTGACCGCTTTTGACATTAAGCCGAAAGGTTTGCGGCAAGGGATAGAGAGAGCTCTTCACAATGAGGACCAGGAATTTGCCCAGACTAGTTGGTGCGACGCTCTTTCGTCGGCGGGCCGGCCGCAGTCGTGGGGCGGCACGAAGTTTGGCACCAGGCTCGTCGATTCTCGGACCGTGCGAGTACCGGTTCCCCCGGCTTCAGCTTTTGCTCCGATTCAGCGCATCGGAGGTTTGAATGGTTGGTACTTTGCCAATGTTCTCTGGTGGTTCCGAGGCGCAGTGGATCTCCTCGTGGGCGGCGTGGGACTGCGCCGAGGCCGTCGCGATCCCCACACACTTTCCGCAGGCGACGCTCTGGATTTCTGGCGGGTGGAAACCTTTGTGCCGGATCACCAACTCGGTCTGGTCGCTGAAATGAAAGTGCCGGGCCGCGCGTGGCTGCAGTTCGAGGTGGAAGCAGATAGCCGAGGCTCGGTCATTCGGCAGACCGCCATTTTTGATCCTGCCGGAGTAGCGGGGCTTCTCTATTGGTACATGCTTTATCCTGTGCATCGCTGGATGTTCGGCGGAATGCTCAGCGAGATTGCAGCTGCCGCAGGACGCAAGACAGGTACTTCCTCCCTTGGGGCATGACGGTCAGTTTCCACAGGGCACGCAGCACGTCGTTTACATGTGAACGACGTGTTGCGCTGCGTATCAACAAACTTGCCAACCACAGATAACTCAACGCACTGCGCCTCGATTGCCTCCGCATCCGTCAGCTTGACTACGCGGACAGGAAGTTTTTCGAGTTCCGCCAGTTTCGCCGCTCCGCCAATCGAAGTCTTTCAGCTGCAACCACGACACTTCACCTCTACGCAGCCCACAATTAGCAATATTTCTCCCTCATCGGCCTAAAGCTGTTCTTGACGAGATATGCCATATCTGGCATATTCGAGAGGTACGATGAAACCACTGATCTTCGTTGCCGACTCACACCGCGCTCTGTTGGAGTTTCCGAAAGCCGTGCAGCAGCAGGTTGGCTTTGCTATCTATCAGGCGCAGATGGGCGGCAAGCACATCGAAGCCAAGCCGCTGAAGAACGTCGGGGCCGGAGTGCTGGAGGTGGTTTCCGATCATCGCGGCGACACGTTCCGCACGGTCTACACGGTGAAGCTGGAAAAGGCGGTGTATGTGCTGCACGCCTTTCAGAAGAAATCGAAGCACGGCATAGCCACGCCGAAGAGCGTCATGGACCTTGTGAAACAGCGGTTGCAACGTGCCATCGAGATCGACCGCGAAAGAGAGAAATAGCGATGCCCAAACGCACAAAAGATTACGTTGTCAGCAGCGGAAACGTCTTCGCCGATCTTGGACTGCCCAACTCGGAGGAGGCCTTGGCCAAGGCCGAGCTTGCCCACAAAATCGCCCTGCTGATCCAGAACAAGGGGCTGACCCAAGTGCAGACCGCCAAACTGCTGGGCGTCGATCAACCCAAGGTCTCAGCCCTTCTTCGCGGGCGTCTCTCCGGCTTCTCTCTGGAGCGGCTGATGCGCTTCCTGCTGCTGTTGGGACAGGACATCAAAATCACGGTGCAAGCCTGCCCCCGCTCCCGGTCCCAGGCTCGCGTGCATGTGGCATAGAGAACAGCCTCGCAATCGTTTGGTAACCGCCGCGCACTCGACTGCTCCCGCCCATACCCGCGGGAATTGTCTTGTCCTTTGTAGCAGAGTTGAGCGCGGCGGTAGGTTCGGATTACACGTCGCCGACCGACATATACGGAGAGGTCCGCTGGCAGGCGGGCTTTTCTAATTCCGTTGTATCATGCCTGTCAATGACCACCGATCCCAGGGGCGTGCGACATAAGAGTGGGTACTTGTTGCAGTTTCTTTTTTGGGGCTTCTCGCCGATCTGGAACAACAGCGCAGCGCCGTCCTCCAGCAGTTGCTGCAACTGCCCTATTTTCGCAGTGGTTCTATCACCTCTACCCAGGGTGCCTGCGGCAAGCCGACCTGCCGGTGCCAT
>Ga0116117_1000422_pt1 | contig 11280 bp, 7 predicted proteins | sample June2015DPH_11_1_FD_89790 | JGI IMG/M metagenome (GOLD analysis project Ga0116117, IMG submission 89790) | Peatland microbial communities from SPRUCE experiment site at the Marcell Experimental Forest, Minnesota, USA - June2015DPH_11_10 | ecosystem: Environmental > Terrestrial > Soil > Wetlands >... | reverse complement strand
GCGGTGATCTTGCCGTCTTCGATCAGATAGGCCTCGGAGGCCGAGAAGACAAACTTGCCGTTGGTAATGTCCACCTGCCCACCGCCGAAGTTGACCGCGTAGAGCCCGCGTCTCACCGAGCGCAGAATATCTTCGGGGGCGTCGTCGCCGGCCAGCATGTACGTGTTGGTCATGCGCGGCATGGGAATCGATTGATAACTCTCGCGGCGGCCCGAGCCTGTGTTTGCCATGCCCATCAGTCGCGCCGAAAGCTTGTCGCTCAAGTAGCCGCGCAGCACGCCGCCCTCGATGAGCACTGTCTCCTGCGTCGCCGAGCCTTCGTCGTCCACATTGAGCGATCCTCTGCGCCCCGAGATCGTTCCGTTATCGACAACAGTAACCTTGGGGCTGGCAACCTGCTGGCCGATCAAGCCTGTGAACGCCGAGGTCTTTTTGCGGTTGAAGTCGGCCTCCAGGCCGTGACCCACAGCCTCATGCAGCAGGATTCCCGGCCAGCCGGGGCCGAGCACCACTTCCATCTCTCCGGCCGGAGCAGCCACGGCGTTGAGTTGCAGAATCGCCCCGCGCGCCGCCTCGCGTGCCAGGCCCTCCGGGCTTTTTGAGCCGGTGAACTGATCCAATCCCGCGCGCCCGCCGCCGCCCGATGAGCCTTTGGTGGTGTTCGCGCCCTCTTTGGCGATGACGAAGACGTTGAGCCGGCAGAGGGGCTGGGTGTCGCTGGCAAAGGCCCCGTCGGATGCGGCAATGAGTATCCGCCGCAGCTCTTCGCTGTAGCTTGCCCTCACCTGCACGATGCGCTTGTCAAATGCGCGCGCCGCTCGGTCGGCCCGGAGAATCAGTTCCAGCCGCGCGGCGAGATCCAGATCATAGCCGCCGAGGGGAACGGGATAAAGGTCTGCGGCGGGCGCCTCGGTGAATCCCTGCACCGGCTGCTTGGCCGGCCCGGAGGCGATCAGCGCCGCGGTGCGCGCCGCGTGCAGCAGACGCTCGGGGTTGAGGTTGTCAGTGTACGCGTAGCCTGTGCGCTCGCCGCTGAGCACGCGGATGCCGCAGCCCGCACTCACCCCCTGGCTGGCGGATTTCACGATCTGCTCGTCGACGCCCAACGCCGTGGCCGTTACCGATTCGAAGTAGAGGTCGGCATAGTCGCCGCCTGCGCTCAAGGCCTCGCCCAGGCAGCGTTCCAGCAGGCGCTCGGTGATGCCGAATTTTTCGAAAAAAAAGCGCTTGTGACTCGGAACTGGGGAAGGGGCCGGAATGTTCATCGTGTCTTTCAGTTTACGCCCGTTGGCTTTTGCGGAGGAGTGCTTTCAAAGAATCCGTCGGTTTCAAGCGGATCTTCACAAGATCGTCGGCTGAGGAATTCGAGATAGTTGCGTGGCCGGCGGTATGGCATGAATTCGGCAGCCATGCGCTTTGTGGAACTGGCCTGAGCATGAGAGCGAGGTTTGAGTGCATCGAGATAGTCCATGCGCCTTATCTGCCCTTATACTCCTCGAACAACTCAGGGAACTGCTTCTTGAGCGCTTCGATCTTTGGGCGGTCGCAGACCAGGATGTAAGGATTGTCGGGATTGTGCAGCGCGTAATCCTGATGGTAGGACTCGGCATCGTAAAAGCCCTTCAAGGGGACCACCTGCGTCACAATCGGCTTTGCAAAGACATGGCCGGCATCAAGCTGCGCAATGTAGGCAAGGCTGATTTTCTGCTGTTCAGCATCGGTGTAGAAGATCGCGGACCGATAAGATGTGCCAACATCCGGTCCCTGCCGATTAAGCTGTGTCGGATCGTGAGCGACCGAGAAGAAGACGCGCAGGAGCTGCCCATAAGTAATCTTCGACGGATCGTAGACAACTTTCACCGATTCCGCGTGGCCGGTCGTCTCTGTCGTGACTTGGCTGTAAGTTGCATTTGCAGCGGAGCCTCCGGCATAGCCGGCCGTGGTGGCAACCACACCCTTGACGCGTTCAAAGACAGACTGCGTGCCCCAGAAGCAACCGCCGGCAAAGACAGCGGTCTTTTCACCTGGCGTTGACGCAAGCGCGGCATCGCTTGCCGGCGGGGGTACGGGCGTCCTGGTTGCGGCCTTGCAGCCGGCGCATGCAGCCAGCATGATCGCGAAGGCAAAGACGGTCTTGCGCGTTGCAAATGAAGCGAGCATTCAAACCTCCAGGGGTCTTTGCGTTGCCCCCCCAACCACTTAGATGAGGATCATCCATTTAGGTTACAAAGGAGATGACCCGCCCCGTCTTTCTCATCCAGCGATAGCTGAAGATTCGCGGCGCATCGAGGACTGCCGAAAGCACGCACCGGGAAGTTGAGGGCGAAAACGTGACATGCAGAACGCTTTGGTGACTGGAGCACTGGGTCGATGTCATGCCCTTCCAGGCGACAAGGGCATACAGCCACCGATTCTCTGGTATTGCTGTAGCGCCACCAGTCAACTCAAAGCCGCAACACAAGCCTGTCGACCGGCTCGCCTCGCCGGATTCGCTTGAGTTGCTTGTTCAGTTGTTTGGTCAGGTTTTCCGGATCGCCCTCATCATCCTCGTCGGCGTCTTCGTCTTCCTGCACCCTCATGATGTAAGCAACGCTGGGCCGGTAAAACAGCCACATCACCTGGAGGAATCCCATACCCATCGCAAGGCAACAGGAAACCAGCATCGAACTCTTTCCGCCTGAATGGCGGCGTCGCCACAGACAATAGCGCACCCAGCAGAAATGAATGAGAACAACAACAACAAATAGAAATGGAATGAACCCGGCCCAAATGCACCAGGCAAAGATCGCATGGATATTCATACGCACTCCTTTTTGAAACCGCGGTCAGAACTCCTCGAAGGAATAGGCCGCGGCGCAAGGCGGCGCGAAGCTGCTCTGCAATGCCGGACCAGACTGGAAGAGTTAGGCGAGTGCGAAGGGGGGCGGGCGCTGGAAGAGAATGGGAAGCGGCGGAGCCTCAGTCGCGCGGCCAATGTACTCAAAGACCGGCGGCGCAAGCAGACTCAGCGGCGAGATCAGTCCAACGATGAAAAGCGGCAGGATCGCCAGCCAATCCGCGCCACCGGAATTGCCGTGCGGGATCAGCATGCACACCAGCGCAATTCCGATTGCAATGGCCGCAATCAGGAGCAACGCGCGCCGATGACGGTTTTGAATCATCGCTGACACTGTCCTTCATCGAAAGCATAGCAGATTCAAGGCCGACGAAAACCCGCCGGCTTGTTCGGATTTGGATTTTTGGACCAACGACTCCGCGTCCGAATCCGCCAGGGCCTATCCCCGTACAATGGAAGAGGAAACATCACCGATCCGATGGCCGACGAGCAACAAGAGAAACCCAAAAAGTCCGATGATGAAGTCACGGGCAAGGTCTACGACTCCCACCTTATCCGGAGGCTGGGCCGCTACTTGCGCCCTTATTGGATTCAGGCCACCGTCTCGACTCTGGCCATCTCGCTCAAGTCCCTTTGCGATGTTGCCGGCCCTTACCTGGTGATGGTGGGCATCGACCGCTACTTTGCCCCAGGTTCGAAGACGACCCACCCCGCCGGTTTTGTTGTCGAAATGCTGAGCAAGACCAATTGGCTCGGACGCCTGCTACCGGATGACCCCTACCGAGGCATCACTCGCCTGGCAGAGATTTATCTGTGCGCCCTGCTCTCGGCTTATCTCTTTCAATTTATCCAGACCTACCTGATGCAGTGGACCGGCCAGAAGCTGATGTTCGATTTGAGAAGGGCCATCTTTCGCCACATGCAGAGCATGCACATCGGCTTCTTTGACACGCACGCCGTGGGCCGCCTGGTCACCCGCATCACCTCTGATGTGGACGCGATCAACGAAATGTTCACGGCCGGCGTCTTGGCTATCATCGACGACTCGCTGAACCTCACCTTCATGGCCATCTTGATGCTGAAAATCAATTGGTGGCTGGCTCTGTTTGCATTTTCGGTGCTGCCCTTGATCCTGGTCGTCACTCGCCTTTTCCGCGACCACGTCCGCGCCAGCTTCCGCCGCGTCCGCACTGCGATCGGCCGTATCAACAGCTTCACCCAGGAGCACATCTCCGGCATGAGCGTGGTGCAGCTCTTCAACCGCGAGCAGCGGGCTTATGACGACTTCGAAGACGTCAACCGCCAGCACATGGTCGCCTTCAAAGACACCATCTTCGCCTACGCCCTCTTTTACCCCGCGGTAGATCTGCTCTCAGCCGTAGCCATCGCCCTTGTCATCTGGCGGGGCGGCTTTGGCGTCCTATCGGGGTTGGTCACCGTTGGCGTGCTGAATATGTTCGTACAGTATTCGCTGCGTTTCTGGCGTCCTATCCAGGACATGAGCGACAAATACAACATTCTGCAATCGGCCATGGCTGCGAGCGAACGCATCTTTAAGCTTCTGGACACCGAGCCGGAGATTGTAAGCCCCAAGAATCCGCTTCCAGGAGACGGCAGCAATCGAATCGAGTTTCGCCATGTCTGGTTTACCTATCAGACACTCACCGAGGAACAGCAGGGAGTTGTGGCCCAGGCCGCGGCGAGCGAATCTCCGGCGGCCGAGCTAGCCGCAATCTCAGGCATCGAGTGGGTTTTGAAAGACGTCTCCTTCACTGTCGAGCCCGGCCACACGGTGGCCATCGTAGGCCATACCGGCGCAGGAAAAACCACCCTCATCAGCCTGATGATGCGCTTTTACGACGTAACGGCTGGAGAGATCCTGGTGGACGGAGTTGACCTGCGCCAGCAAGATCTGACGGCGCTGCGCCGGCACTTTGCGGTCGTGCTGCAAGACCCGTTCCTCTTCACCGGCACGCTGGCCGAGAACATCCGCTTTGGCAACGAGGCCATCACCGATGCAAAGCTGCGCCAGGCCGCATGCGACGTGAACGTGCTGGACTTTGTCGAGAGCCTGCCCAAACAATTTTACGAGCCCGTGCAGGAGCGCGGCAACTCGCTCTCGACCGGCCAGAAGCAGCTCATCAACTTTGCCCGCGCGCTGGCCTATAATCCGCGCATTCTCATCCTGGACGAAGCGACCTCGAGCGTGGACACCGACACGGAATTGCGCATACGCGGCGCGCTGGAGCGCATGGTCGAGGGCCGGACCAGCGTTCTGATTGCCCACCGCCTATCCACTGTACAGCGGGCAGATACGATTCTCGTCATGCACAAAGCCCAGTTGCGCGAGATGGGTTCGCACCAGCAACTGCTGGCCCAGCGTGGCCTCTACTGGAAGCTCTACCAGTTGCAATATAAGGACCAGGAAGTGGACGCGATTGCCGGCCAGGCCCGTCAGGCATCGATCGCCCCCTCAATGTAGAGGACTCCCGCACTGGCGACCGTATATGATCTCCGATACAGGTTCTTAGAACCCCAGGTGACCTTATGACGGCTTCCGCGCCCGGCGCACTCGATTCAAAATCGCAGTTGCGCAGAACGATGGGTTTTTGGGATGTGCTGCTGTTCAACATTGCCACCGTGCTGGGGCCACGCTGGATCGCGGCGGCGGGGCACAACGGCACCTCCTCGATCAGCTTGTGGGTTCTGGCCGCGGTCTTTTTTTTCGTGCCTGGAGCGCTGGTGATCAATGAACTGTCTTCGCGCTTTCCCGACGAAGGCGGACTTTATGCCTGGTCCAAAGAGGCCTTCGGACCCTTTCACGGATTTGTCGCCGGCTGGACCTATTGGATCTATACCGTCTTCTACTTTCCCGGCCTGCTGCTGGCCAGCGCGTCGATGAGCGCATACATCGTTGGCGGCCGAGGGGCGGCTCTCGCGCAAGACCGCACCTTCCTGCTGACCGTCTCTCTGGCCATGCTTATTGTCGCCGTTCTGCTGAATATCGTTGGACTGAACGTCGGCAAGTGGCTGCAGAATGCCGGCGGCGTCGGAAGCTATTTGCCCCTGGTGATGCTGGTCGGCATCGCAGCAATCGTCTGCATGCGGCATGGTTCCGCGACGCACTTTACCCTCGCCAACATGATGCCCACGTGGAACTGGGATACGGTCAACTTCTGGTCGCAGATCGCCTTTGCGTTTACCGGCCTGGAGCTTGTCTCCGCCATGAGCGAAGAGGTGCGCGATCCGCGCCGCAACCTGCCGCGGGCCGTCTTTGGCGCGGGGGCGCTCGTCGCTCTTATGTATGTCGCCGGGACCTTCGCCGTTCTCTCGCTCGTGCCCGCCGCCGATCTCGACCCACAGAGCGGGGTCTTTAACGCCATCGCCGTTGGATCTGCCACGCTCAAACTCGGCTTCCTCGGAATTCTGGCCGCCATCCTGGTCACCGCGGGCAACTCCGGCGGTGTGGGTTCGACGGTCGCCGGCATCGCACGCGTTCCCTTTGTTGTGGGAATCGACCGCTACCTGCCCGCCGCGTTCGGCAAAATCCATCCGCGCTGGAAGACGCCTTATATATCGATCCTCGTGCAGGCCGCGATCTCCGGAGCCATTCTGCTGGTCAGCCAGGTCAATGAGACGACGCGCGGCGCCTATCAATTTCTCATTGACGCGGCCATCATCCTCTACTTCATTCCGTTCCTCTACATGTTCGCAGCCATCATCAAACTGGCGCGCCGAAAAGACCGCAAAGAAAATCCGGACGCCGTGCTGGTTCCGGGAGGCATTGCCGGAGTCTGGATCTGTGGTGGGCTGGGATTCATCGTCGTCCTCGGCGGCATCCTGCTTTCGCTGGTGCCGCCTGGCGACTCGTCAGACAAGCTGGGATTTGAAATGAAGCTGGTCGCGGGTACGGTCGTTTCAATCCTGATCGGCCTGGTTTTGTACCGGCGTGGCGCGCGCGCCAAACAGGCGGCGTCGTAACTCTCGCGGCGCAATGCCGCATCAGACCGCACTCCCATAATTCCTGCAAGGCCGGGTGCCCCATCCTCGCCGCGTTCTTGTCTTTGCGGCTAGGGTGGGATACCACGAACCTACGCTACAGGAACCGTGAAAACGCCATAGATCCTCGATCTCCTCAACCAACCGCCAACTCGACCAGCTTGCGTTCAGGGACTGGTCCAGCCCCGCCAGTGCGATAAGCGCCCAGACTCGCCGCCATCGACTCCAGCGTGCCGGCGTTCGCCGAGAGCGCGCAGGGATGGTCGTGTGTCGCAAGCATCGGTCCGTTGTCGCGGATCATGGTGAAGAAAGAGCCGGCCAGCGCTTCGGAAACCGTCGAGGTGCTCACGTTGTGCGTCGCCAGCGCCGAGAAGGGACAGGCCGTCACGTCGCCGGTCGGCGTTACGTGCGCAAAGCCACGCCCGGCAGAGACGCAGCCCCCGAAGAACTCCTCATCGGCTGGCGAGTGGACGAGATAGGCGGCGCCAGTCTCGCGGCTGCGAACCCGAAGAACGGTTTCACGGAAGCGCGACCGCTTCTCTTCAGGAATGGCAACGATCCCATCGCCTTCGCCCGTCGGAATCTGCTCGATGAAAAATGCCAGCGGACCGCTGCGGGCCATCAGCGCGTCGATCTTTTTTTCATCAGTCCAGTAGTCGATATTTGCCGCAGCCACAGTCACAGACAGGCCGGTCAGTACGCCGGCCTTGCGAAGCCGGTCGAGCGAGCGCAGCGCGCTCTCATAGACGCCGCTGCCCCTGCGCTCATCGGTCAGTTCGCGATCTCCCTCCAGGCTCACCACCACGGCTGTATTGCGGCAGCTCTTTAGCGTTTCATAGTCGCGATCGCGCAGAGCCGTCCCGTTGGTGAAGACAAGAAACATTCGATCTGGAAATTGCTGAAAGAGAGTCGCGATGCCCGGCAGCATGAATGGCTCGCCGCCGGCGATGATGAAACCCATCACCCCCGCCTCGGATGCTTCGCCGATCACTCGCTGCCAGTCGGCCAGGCCCAGCGGTTTCTTCGCGGCTGGCGCGCCAATGGTGATCCCGACTGCACTGGCAAAGCAGCCGGTACAGCGCAGATTGCATCGCGAAGTCACGCTGAGAACAAGAAACGGCGGCACCTGCATTCCGCGCTCAAGAGCTTCGTCGCGCATGCGGCAGGTTTGCCGGTGGGCGCGAGCCAGACGAAAGAAGGCAGGGAGATGCCGTGGATGCTGGATCGCCCAGGGAACGAAGATGCGCGGCAGATTCGGGTCGACATCTTCAAGCAGGCGCTCGATGCCGGAAGCATGGCGCGAGGGCCTCTTAGTGCGCGGTACGGCCAGTTCTGGCATGGCAATACTCCCTGGGATCGAGTGGCATTCGTTGATTATTACGAGCCGGCAGCCTCAATGGTTCCATGGTCTCAGCGAAGGTGCGCCAGGCGCCGTGCCGGCGCGCACCGGCCTTCCTTACGGCCCCTTTACGAAGAATGAGCGAAAATAGGCTATGTACAGTCGTATGGATCGTGCTCACCGAGCCCTTCCGGTCGTCCTCGGAGTGGTTGCGCTGGCAAGCGTTGCGGTGCTCTTCGCATGGGATGCTCTTCCGCAGCTCTTTCCTGCCGGGGCGCACAACGTTCTGGGCGCATTTCCGCTGGCGATCATTGCTTTTGCCTACCTGCTCTACCAGAGCGCTCACCGGCCGGCACGGATGGAGGTTGTCAAAGCGATCCTGCTGGCCATCGCCTTTCTCTTCTGGGCGGCGAATCAGCTTTGGCCCAATCTGCCTCAGGCTATACTCTTCAACGACATCGCCATCGGGCTCTTCGTTCTCGATGTCTTTCTTGTCCTGATCGGCTGGCCTACGACATCGCCGGATGAATCCTTTGCCGAGATCTACGAGGCGGAGCCACACAATAAGAAGACGCAGCCGCGCTGATTTTCTTAACGAATTCAGAGGAAATCGTTTCAAGATGTTCAGCGCGAGAGATCGAATCTCCTATTTTGTTTGCGCCATCGCGGGGTGCGTTGCTGTCGGCAGGTCGATGGTGTAAACCCGCTGAGTGGCCGTGAGCACCATCAGCGCATTCTTCCCGGCAATGAAGCGAGCCGCCCGCGGCAGGTGGTCCACGATGACCCGTTTCAGTTCCTTGCCGGTCGTTGCGTCCAGGATCGTGACCTCCTGATCTCGATTAGTGGCGGCAATCAGGCCCAGCCTTCCATCCCCGGCAATCGCCCGACCGTAAAACGCTCCCAGCCTTTGCCCGTCCGAAAGGCGATAGATCACGCTGTTATTGCTATTGCCGTGCACAACTAAGAAGTCTCCGTATAACGAAGCCGTGCGGCGATCCGTTAGATAACCTGCGGTCTCGGGCAGCATTACCTTGCGCAGCACTTCTCCGCTTCGGCGATTGACTAACTCGACGAGTAGCCCATGCTCCATCCATTCGCCCTTCTTGTCAGAGGTCTTCTCAAGCTTGTCGCCTGCATGAGCCGATTCGTCCTGTGCGGTTTTGGATGATGAGTCCATAATTAAAAGCAATGAATCGCTATCTGTTCCACGCAATGTTGGTGATTGATTCGGGAATTTCTTCGTCCAAAGCTGTGCCCCGGTTGCGAAATCGGTGACTTGCATCTCTGCATTGGATGTTGGGCTGGAGAGTTTATCCATCGGGTGAAACTTCACCAGGACGTCTCCATATAGCAATTGGTCCGTGTCGAACTTTGCTCCTTCGGCTACCTTGCCGGTCTTCAAATCGATATGCGAGTTCTGTCCGGGCTTCTGATGGGATTCTTGGTATTCGGCGAACATCTGATCCTGATCGTCAAAATGGACCGCCTCGAATGGGCGCATCAGACCGACTTGCTTTTGCGTCTTCAAATCCCAGATCGAGCTGCGCGAGCGCCCCGAATAGGCAAGGAATCGGCCATCTGGGCTGAAGGCCCCCACGAATCCTCCACGCATAGGGCTGATGGGCAAATCCGCGAAATCCATCTTCTGCCCCCCCAACTCGCCCACGGCCACCGCGCCGCGCTCGGTTTCACTGGCAATGAGCTTGTCGTAAACATCCAGCGAGTCCAGTTTGAAGGCAGCGCTCGCCTTGCCTGTTGATGGATCAACAAGGATCGCCGCATTTTCGCGTAGCGGGCCGACAAGAACTTCATTACTCTTCGTAACCTGTTCCATCCACTGGTCGCCCAACTTGATGCTGTTGATCGGATTTCCTTCTGGAAATGTTGTCTCGCACAGCTTGTAGATTTGGTGATTGCTGTTTCCGCTGTCCAGTCCGCAATCGAAGACCAGCTTGTTCGAATCGACAAAAGCCATCCGCCCTTCAAGTAGGTGAGAGAGATCGTTGCCAAGGGAGATCGGTTTACGGTTGACCAGGTCATACCCCATCGCCTTGGTTCCGCTCGCAATCACCAGAATGCGGCCGTCCTGGCTGTAGGCCACAGAGCCATTTCGCGGTTCCGTGAAAAAGCGAAAACCTCCAGCCCACGGTTGAAAGTATATTGTCGCCTCGTAGAAGCCCTTGTTGTCATAGAATCGCTTGCCGGTCTCGGCATCCGTGAGCTTGAGCCAAACGCGGCCGTTGGTTACAGAGATGCACACAAAGGTCTTTCCGTCGGGCGACAGGCTGGTCTGCGGACAGCCCTCGTAATCGACCAGTTCGTGATAGCTTTCGCGCTTTCCCGAGGCGATCTCCCAATTCTCCACGCGCATGGTCTGGTAGTGAAACGTCACATGCGTCGAGTCGGGCGTAAAGTTGGCAGGCTGCGCACCCGGAGCGTCAATTGAAAACAGATGCTTGAGCGGAGAGCGGCTCAAAACGTGAATGCTGTTCTCATCCTGGGCGAGCACGTAGGCTCCGTTCGGACTGAAGTGAACCTGTTCGAGAGCGGAACGCATCGGTGGGTCAAGCTTGAAGGAGTCTAGTCCGGGCGTGGGCTCGATCAGTGGGTGAATCGTCACATTGCGGACTGCCTCTTGAAACGCCTTGAACTCTGGAGAAGAGCCAGGCGCCAGCCTCTTGCATTCATCCGGCAGCGAGCCGGTCATTTTGTGCGCTACCCGCACGCGCAGGCTGATTTCGCTGGTCACGCCCAGCACGTCCGTCAGGATGTTGCCGGTATGCCCCTTGTTCGCGGTCACGCGGTCAAGGTTTTCCGCGAAGGCCTTTGGCGCATAACCGGCGCGGACCATCGCGTAAAGGCCTACCCGGTCTGCTAAGAGTTCGTCCTTCTCCTGGTCGTCTTCGCTCTCCTCCGCGCGATCTTTCCAGGGCGCATTCCAAAGCAGTTGCAGCTTATCCTCAACATCCTCGCGGCTGCCTAGCGAGGTGACGTTCATCATCGCTTTGAGCTGGCGTGTAAACAAGATGGCCATTTGATGGGTATAGATGTGCCCGATCTCGTGCGCCAGAACCCCGGCAACCTCATCTTCGCTCAGGGCGTCGGT
>Ga0116117_1000420_pt1 | contig 11285 bp, 11 predicted proteins | sample June2015DPH_11_1_FD_89790 | JGI IMG/M metagenome (GOLD analysis project Ga0116117, IMG submission 89790) | Peatland microbial communities from SPRUCE experiment site at the Marcell Experimental Forest, Minnesota, USA - June2015DPH_11_10 | ecosystem: Environmental > Terrestrial > Soil > Wetlands... | reverse complement strand
GGATCGGCAACTCCAGCTGTAGGGCACGCTCCAGCTCGCGCTGCTGGCCCGCTTCGATATCTTCTCCGATGGCTTCCGCGGTACGCTCCACCGCTTTGGTGGTAACCGATAACCCCGCCAGCACCTCCATCTGCTCACGACCCTGCTCGAAGGGAGCTTCCTGGCCGACCGCAGCCAACATGCGGCGTACCCCGGGCGAGAGTTCCGTGTTCTCGATGTCGAGTTCGACATCGACCGGAAACTGACCGCGATGGCAGTGCTCGCACAGGTAATAAGGGCGCACGCATTGGGCATTTCCGACGGCGGTCAGCACCGGTTTCGAACGTAACTCTACATAACGGGCGATATGGCCGCAGGAGCAGGCTAGTTGCCGCCGCTCCGGCCCAGGAGCCTCAAACTGGAGTAGTTGGCTTAAGGTGGAGGCTCCCGCCCGGTGCATGGCGGAACGAATCGCCATCTCCACCGCTTCTAAATCCAGGCTACCCCGATTGCGCTGTTCCGAAAAAAGCAGTGGCAGCAGATGATCTAGTTCCCGGCTGATTTCCTGCCGGATGATTTCTGCAGTTTTTTTTCGCGGCAGTTAGCTCTTGCTCGGCGGTCGGTCGCAGCCGGCATAGGCTGGCATTCACTTCCACAAATTCCCGGCTCAACTGTTGCCAGCGTCGATATTCCTCAATCTCGCGCTCGGTTTTGCGGCGTGCCGCCGGAGAGGCAAACGACTCGGTCACCGTCTTGCCCTTTTCTTTGTAAGTCAGGCGAAAATTAGGTCCGTGACCGGGATCCTGGGGGCGATGACAATGGCAACGGGGGTTGCCACAGCGCCCCGTGGTCGTGGTGACGGAACCGGCCCGGAAGTCGTCCAGCTGGGAGATCTTCCGCAGCAAGGCCGATTTCTGACTCTCCAAAGCGGCGACAGCGTCGGGAGCATCAGGCATAGGGGACATGATAGATCCCTCCTGGATACCTAGCGTATCATGTACGCTAGGTTGCATGCTCCAAAACAAATGGATCCCGGTTCTCTTACTTTTGTGTCGCACACCCATTCACGACCGTTGGCTTGCGCGAAACGAGGGGAAACCGTACTATCGGGGGTTTCCCGGCCGGCGTCGCTGAATTTCGAGGGAGGAACCATGAGCGCGGACGAACTGCAGGAGCTGAAGGAAAATGCGGAAAAGGCCCGCGAGGATAAGTCGCTGGCGGCGGTGTCGCTGACCATGGCGATGCTGGCGGTGTTCGTTGCGGTGGTTTCGCTGCTCGGGCACCGGGCCCATACCGAGGAAGTGGTGAAGCGCGCCCTGGCCTCGGATCAGTGGGCTTACTATCAGGCCAAGAATATTCGCGAGCACGAGGATGTGCTGGTGAGCGATCTGGGCGGCGTTATCAGCAGCAAAGACGCCGCAGGAATGGATAAGTTTCGCGATAAGTATGCGCAGGAGGCGGAGCGCTACAAAGGCGACAAGAAAGAGATCGAAGAGAAGGCGCGCGAGTTAGAGCGCGAGGTGGAGTCGGAAGAACATCGCGCCGACCGCTACGATCTGGCGGAAGTGTTTCTGGAGATCGGCCTGGTGATCACGTCGATCACACTGCTTTCTGGGCGGCGAATCTTCTGGTATTTGGGCATGATGCTGGGAGTTCTGGGAGTAGTGGTAGCAGTTAGCGGGACGCTCATCCATTGAAAAGGATGTGAGGTGTGGCGCGACGCCGACTTTCTTCGTCAAATCTTTTCTGGTGAAGGCTGTTCCTAGTTTTCCCGGTACAGTTTTCCACAGTATATTTCCAGTGGAGTGTGATCTGTAGCCTTTCCTTCCACAGCCCTTCCCTTTTAGAGTTTGGGGGTCGCGAGCGCCAATCGGATGCTAAGCCACTGCGCCAATCCACGATGCCTGAAGCCGTTTCTCCACCTGCGGGAGGGACGACTTTTTATGGTCGAGACGCAGGGTTCCTCGTCTGCAGATCAGCTGGCGCCGGCCAGCTCCCGGCGCGTGCGTAAGCCCCCCCGGCGTATCGAGCGCTATTGGCTGTGCGATCAATGCGCGGCGGCGTGGACTTTGATGCAGGATGGAAGCGGCAGCATCGCTTTGTCGCCATTGCAGCGGGCGGTCAGCCCGACGGCGGCAACGGTGGGTTATTGGGAAGGTGTGTAGGGGGCGCTTCTGGCCTGATTCTTTGCGAGCGCCAAAGCTAGGATGCGCCGGAGCGGCGCTGCGGGGCGCGGTATCCCATGCCCATGGAGATATGCCGGGCCGCGTCTTTCAAGGCTTCGAGAATACGCGGCATGGTCTGCGGGCTTACTTGCTGGGTAGTGCCGCTCAAGCCCAGGCTGGCTTCGATCAAGCCGCGCTCGTCGAAAATCGGGGCACCCACGCAGCGCGCGCCCAGGTTGTTCTCTTCGTCGTCCACGGCATAGCCTTGAGCGCGCACCTTTTCCAGTTCCTTCAGGAGGCGCGGCATAGTGCCGATCGTTTTGGACGTGCGCCTTTCCATGCCGCTCTGACGCAGAATCTGCTCCAGTTGCTCCTGTGGAATGTGGGCGACGAGCGCTTTGCCGACGCTGGTGGCGTGCACGCGCATGCGCCGGCCCACCCAAGTATCCATGCGGATAAAGCCCTCCGGTTCCACTTTTTCAATATAGACGGCTTCGGGTCCATCCAAGACCGCGAGGTGGCAGGTCAAGCCGGTCTGTTGGGTCAGACGGCGCATGATGGGCAGAGCGACGCCGCGAACGTCGCGTCCGCCGAGCGCGCCGCGGCTTAGGCTCAGTATCTTGAGTCCAACGCGGTACTTCCCCGACTCCGGATCGCGAGTCAGATAGCCCCGAGTCTCCAGAGTGCGCAAGATATAACTGGCGGAACTCTTTGGAATGTTGAGCTTGCGGCTGATCTCGGCGTTGCTGAGGCCCTCCGACTCCTGGGCCACGGCCTCCAGCATGGCGAGGGCGCGCTCCACTGCGGCAGAGGGTGAATCGGATGAGGCAGGCATGCTGAAGGTTATGGTAGCAAACCTTAGGTGGACAATAAAATGAATGTATGTTCACGCTATTGAACAATGCTATTGACCGGTCCGGGGTTTCGGCCTACGCTTCGCCAGTATAGTGAACCGTTGTTCATTATTGTGAACACCCAATGAGGTCAAAGGAGCTTACACCCATGCCCGCCAACGAAAGCCAAGCGCAGCAGCCACGCCCCCGGCACAACCTTTCACCGACCGTCGAAGCTAGAGAGGCCGAGGACACCAGGGCCCAGGCGCGCCTCAATCAGGAGTGGGCTGATAATCCGCGATGGAAGGATGTGGAACGTCCTTACACGGCGGCCGATGTGTTGCGGCTGCGCGGCTCGATTCACATTGAGCACACGCTGGCGCGCCTGGGCGCGGAGCGGCTGTGGGGATTGCTGCAGGCTCAGCCTTACGTGAAGGCACTGGGCGCGGTGACGGGCAACCAGGCGGTGCAGCAGGTGCAGGCGGGATTGCAGGCGATCTATGTGAGTGGATGGCAGGTGGCGGCCGACGCCAACAACGCGGGCCAGATGTATCCCGACCAGAGTTTGTACCCGGCGGATAGCGTTCCCAATCTTTGCCGGCGAATCAACAGCGCTCTACAGCGCGCTGATCAGGTGCATCATGCGGAGGGAAAAGTCGCACCCGGGCAGACTTGGTTTGCGCCACTGGTGGCCGATGCGGAAGCCGGCTTCGGCGGGACTCTGAACGCATTCGAGTTGATGAAGGCAATGATCGAAGCGGGCGCGGCTTGCGTCCACTTCGAGGATCAGCTTTCCTCCGCAAAGAAGTGCGGGCATCTCGGCGGCAAAGTGCTGGTTCCGACCAGCGAAGCGGTGCAGAAGCTGTTGGCGGCACGGCTGGCGGCCGATGTGATGGGAGTGCCCACGCTGATCATGGCGCGCACCGATGCCGATAGCGCACACTTGCTTACCAGCGATATCGATGCGCGCGACCGGGCGTTCAGCACGGGCGAGCGCACTTCTGAGGGTTTTTATCGCATTCGGGGCGGCGTCGAGTCGGCGATCGCTCGTGGCTTGGCTTACGCGCCTTTTGCGGATTTGATCTGGTGTGAAACTTCACATCCCGATCTCGATGAAGCGCGAGAGTTCTCCGACGCCGTTCGCGCCCAGTATCCGGGAAAGATGCTGGCGTACAACTGCTCCCCTAGTTTCAACTGGCGCAAAAATCTGGACGAGGCCACCATCGCGCGCTTCCAGCAGGAACTGGCCGGCATGGGATACAAATTCCAGTTCGTGACACTCGCCGGGTTCCACGCGCTGAACCTCAGCATGTTCGAACTGGCGCGCGGTTACAAGGTGACAGGCATGACCGCTTATTCTCGCCTGCAGGAAAAGGAGTTCAGCCGGGAGATGGAGTTTGGATACGAGGCGGTGAAGCATCAGCGCTTTGTGGGCACCGGCTACTTCGATCAGGTGCAGCAGGTCATCAGCGGCGGCTCGGCATCGACCACGGCGCTGACGGGATCGACCGAGGCCGAGCAATTCGCGGGAATCAAAACATTAATCCATCCTGAGCATGGTTCCGACCCTGCTTGCCAGACGCTTTTGAGCGATTGTGCGCACACGGCGATTCGAATCGAAGCGGGCGCGGAGGAGATGCTGATGCCTTCCGGAGACTAGGCTCCGGGGCGTGTTGGTGTGATCCCTAAGAACGGCGCTCAGCCACCTCCGCAGCGCCGGAACAAGTCGGGAAGCGAGCCGTGTTTTCGCCAGGCATAAGAAACCCGGCTCTGCCTCAAGGCGGGCAAGAATTCCGGGGTTTTGCTGGCTGACGAAGGATGGCTTTGCAAAAGGGCGCTCTGTCCTTCAGTGTCTTCGCCACCCACAATCCTCTTGACTCTGAAATGGATAGAGCGACAACTATGACATCGGGCTTGAGCTCTTCGCCAATCCGTACGGCCTCGTCCGCATCGGGGGCTTCGCCGCAGACCTCCCAGTCCAAAACGAGCTGTCGCAGCAAAGACTTAATGGCAAGCCGCACAGCGTCCGAATGATCAGCCAGCAAGAGACGGTGCTAAAGGACTCATGGAATTTACTTGCGTCGGGCGGTGAACAACATTGCTCCGACCTCGCCCAGAACCGGATCCGCGACTTGCTCAGACGCGTTACCTGAATACTGCGAAGCGAGGCGCTGTATCAAAGCGGTGTATCTGCGGTCACGAGGGCCACCCCAGACGACAATAACATCAGGAGAAGCCTTTCTCAGGTCTTCGATGACGGTGGTCAGATCGGTTGAGCTTGGCAGGGAGTCCATCGTTGCAACGAGTTTATCGCCGCCAAAATAAGCAGCCTGATAAGCTGCCTCCCATCCTACTCCATGTTCAGGAAACGGTCCGGAGCCGATGCTCACAAGCGTCGACTCGCCTGGGTGCGCGCGCAAGACTGCGCCAGCTTCGTAACTCACGACCTGAAAATCTCGCGTCAAGACTCGAAACGGCGACGACGGGTAGATGAACGCCACAACGATACCCAGCACGACCAGAGCAATGCTGACTCCCCGCCAGTTGCTGTGATTAAATCGCTCGTCCGCGATTAAGAAACGCGCTCCGACAGCAAGTACTAAAGGGATCAGTGGAAAGAGATAGCGTCCGTCGAAGACCAACATGGAATACGCCAACACTAGGCTAAGAAAACTCACCGAGATGATAACCACCATTCGCCATTCCACGGGAAACAGGCGCCTGCTACGAGTGAGAATCGCTAGAGTGATAGCGAAGGCGATCAGAACGCCCGGTGTGACAACAATGGTTAATTCTTTCAGTGCCTTCGGTACATTGCTTCGTTCAGCGAGGACCAACTTCGGAAATTCCTGCTCCATCGTGGCATGATACGTCCAGCCCCAAGAACGAGGTGGCATCGGATCGCCCACAACGTATTCGTCCAGTTCTTTCGTCGTATCTCTCAGGAGCGCATAGGTTTTTTCGCGGTGGTTAGGATATTCATGAAGAGTCCACTGAAGCAGGTTCGTTTTGAACTGGCTGCCCGTTGTGTACACGTCGTACTTCGAGTGCAGCACCGCTGCCCATCCTCCGGCAACGATCAATGGAACCAATGCCGCTAAGCCGAGCCTAGTAGCTTTCGTTATCAACGTTGCGTGCGAATGTGAGAGCACCACAGCAACTGCGGTGCACAAACCTAGCCATGGAAGCGCGAAAGCCTTGCCTAGAAATGCGAGGCCGTGAACACCTCCTAAAAATAACCAGTCTTGGGACCGACCGGTACGCAAGCAGCGCAAGAGAATAATGAAATAGAGCAGCACCAGGGCGGTAAACAGGAAATCAGGAGTAACCAGCGCAACTGCCGCGACCGAGAGACCGCGACAGAGGGTGAAGAGCAAAACTGCTAGAGCCGCAACCGACGGCGAATGCCACAATCGCACCGCAAAACCCATAGAGCAGTGCCAGACACATTAGAAAGCTGCCAATGCTAACAATCTTACCGATATGCAGATAGTCTGCACTAGCGACGGGGAGGGCCGCGATCAACCACGAAACTAAAGGACTCCGAAATGCGTTAATTGCTGAATGAAACTCACCCTGCCGAATGTGCCGGGCTATTCCCGCATATGCCATGCCATCGAAATCGATCTGATTGAAGCATTTGGTGGCAAACCAGAACAGTTGGAGGATGCAGCTAAGAACTGCGACCGCGAGCATTGACGATGAAGCCCCGCGGTCGCCACGTTCCGCATTTGCGCTAAAGATCATCGTCAAAACCTAGCACGTTCTGTGCCGGGAAACACAATAAGTTGGCGCCTGCTATCTCGCAAGAGTGACAAGGCTCCAATGATCTGCCAACGAGCCATGAGCCTGACCTGGTGTCGACAAGCAGAGGCATTTTGCCCTAACAAAACTAACAAATTACGAATGCGGCAGTGTGGTCGGCCTGCCGCAGACCAAACTCTTTCCCCTTCCAAGTGGATTTTGGTTAGGCGTTACCTGTGACCGAACTCAGTCGGAGCGCTTGGGTTTGACCAGCAGGTCGCAGAGAGAATGAGCGTGGGGCGGCGCATCGGAAAGTCTGAATCGCAGCTCCATGCGGCATTCTGACAAGTGCGAGACACACAACCTGTGTGCGTGCCGAAGCACGAGAGAGATTCGAGGCTGGGGATGTGGATTCATGCGGCGCACCGGCCAGGAAGCGCGTTCTGAAGATCAATGATCAATGCAGAGGCCAAAGAGCCAGCCTCGTCATCCAGACAAAGAACTCGAGCCTTGGGAGCCTTGGGTTTTGGAATCCCAAATGGGCCGGCTGCGTGATAAAATCAAGACCGATCCGGATCCGGACTTCACATTCTTCGCCACGCGTTTTTGACTAAGGCTGGGGAGTATACGGACGCTTTTACGCTGCAGTACATCGCCGGGCACGACGCCATCAAACCACGATTCGGTATGTGCACCCTCGGGCGGAGGCAGTCAGTCGAGCGTTCGGTAGGATCAATCGAAAGAAGAAGCCGGCACAGTCGGCGTAGGTGCGGATGCGAAAGGTGCATACAGAAACGCACACAGTCGACGTAGAGGCAGCTTAAAGATGTCGATTTAAGTAATTGAAAATAAGACAGTTGTTACAGTGCGGAAGTGGTGGAACTGGCAGACACACCATCTTGAGGGGGTGGCGCCGAAAGGCGTGGGGGTTCAAATCCCCCCTTCCGCACCAATTTTAATACTGTAGATTGAATAGGTTACAGGCAGCTACCTAGTTTCGTACAATTACCGTACAATGCTTCCGGTGGGCTCACCTTCTCCCGGAGGCACTTATGTTGAGCGTCTACACTCGTCACTACCCTCCTTGCGCGCAGTCAGATCCCTATTACAGACGTTGCCGCTGCCCGAAATGGATCATGGGCATTGTTGAAACGACAGGCGCCTTCGTGCGCGTCAGCGCCCGCACTCGCGCCTGGGAGAAGGCGGAAAAGAAGGCGCGGCTGATGGACGCGGAGGCGGCCGACCCGTCGCCGGCCCGTGTCACAGTAGAGGACGCGCTCAACGCGTTCATTGCAAGGAAGCAGGGACAACGGCTCTCGCACAGCTGGCTCTACAAGTTCTCGCTGATGCAGCGTGAGCTCGTTAGCTTTGCGCAGGGTCGAGGTCTGACCTACATTGACGAATTCAACGACGACGAACTCGGTCTGCTCACTCGATCTTGGAAGGTCGCACCCATCACCGCCCAGAAACGGCAGGAACGCTGGCACTCCTTCTTCTCCTACTGCGTGCGTAAACGCTGGCTAAAACAGAACCCGGTCGAGGAATTGGGCGCGATCAAGGTCAGACCCGTGCCCACTGATTATTTTTCGCAGGAAGAGTTTCAGAAGTTAGTGAACGTAACTTACGATCTGTCTCATTGGAGCACAAACCCCGGACACAGGGTCCGGGTACGGGCACTCTTGCTTCTGATGCGCTATAGCGGGCTCCGCTTAAATGATTCGGTCACACTTGAGCGGGTGCGGCTGACGGGAAATCGCCTATTTCTTTACCAACAGAAAACGGGGCTGCCGGTATACGTGCCATTGCCGCCTCACGTGGTCGAACTCTTGAGCACAGTGGAAAACAGTAATTCTCGCTACTTCTTCTGGACTGGTAATGGTCTGCACTATCGGGCCAGCAACTGCTGGCACGCCAGTCTGCAGCGGCTCTTCAAATGGGCTAAGCTCGATAAGAGGGCCCATCCGCACATGCTACGGGACACGTTTGCGGTCGAACTCCTGTTGGCCGGCGTTCCCATCGACCAAGTATCTATTCTGCTGGGGCACGCTAGCGTGAAGACTACAGAGCGGCACTATGCTCCCTTTGTCAAGGCCCGACAGGAGCAATTGGTATCGTCGGTAGAGAAGAGCTGGCAGATCCAGGGGCTACGCCTAGTGGAAAAGCACGCTTAGCAACCCCGCTGTCAGCTTGCTTTGCGGAGCTTCCGATGCACGCGATGAAGAACAGTCTCTGGCACGCGTAACGTTCGATAGCCGCGCTTGTGCAGCGTCTCTTCCCTGCTCCAGTGAATGACGCCTGGCTCCCGTTGGAAGATCCGTCGAACTGTCTTCTCACTGAGAGCCCAGAGTTTGGCAATCTCGTTAATCGAGTAGTGCTTCTCATTCGCGAAGTCAGTAGAGCCTATGGGTGACCCGGTGGAAGCCGGAGGGAAGGCCCGAGCTGGTTCTATTGGTGTTCGAGCGAATTCAGACATGGCCTGACTCCAACCACCGCTACATGTTAACCAACTTGATTCCATGCGCGGCGATTGTCCAATGAATTCTCGGGCGACACCTATTCCCAATGGGAATAGCTCGGTTAGAAGTGAATGAATGTGCGGCGCAGGCGGGCTTTTTCTTGATCGGCTGACGCAAGTCAAACCGGAAAACCCGCGCCAGCGAGGACGCCAGCGCGGGCTTAACTTTGATTAGTATTCGTTCGGCAGATGGATCACCTTGTTCGCGAAGTACAGCGCAATTTCGTCCAAGGGGAAATCCGTGTGCTCGATCTCCTTGGTACACACGATGTTGCCGTTGCCATCATCGCAGGTGAGCGTAGCGCTTCGGGTCGGGACGTACGGCCAGCTTCCAGACCTGACATTCCTCGGCGGTGACGGCCTTGTTGTAGGGCTGAGTGATCGCAATTTCGTCCAGGAGCCAATGTGCGCCACCGTGCTCGGCGACGTACTGCACGCCTTCGGTGTAGAGAACGTTGCGGTTGATCCCGTGCCGATACCAGTTCTCGCTCCCCGTAAACTGCGTGAGGTCGCTCTTGCTGAGAGTCTTCTTCGTCATAATGTTACCTCTTTTCTTCATGTGATCCCCTAGTCGGGGCGAGAGAGCAACAGGAACAGCCGCACGGAAGGCGCAGCGTCACAGGCAACCGTGGAATAAATGAGGGGTAGCCCGTAGGGAATCATCGTTTATGCCGCGAAAGTGCCTTGACGTTAGCCTGCGGCTGTTAGGTTGACTCCGAACCCGTCCCAGTGGATCACCGAAGAGGCAGATCATGACGAAGACGGCACGTAGAGATGCGGACGACAGGGCACAGATACGCGGATATAGACAACGGGATGTACTCCGTACCGGCGAGGCCGTCCGGTCAACGGCGCGGCATCGGGTTAGCCTTTTTGATACTCACAACTCGGGCGGACAGGGGCAATTCAATTGGCTTGGGCGGACGCCGCTGATCTTCAGATCGGCGCAGAAAGGACCGGACGAACTCGTTCGCCAATCGTGAATCGTCGTCGGATCGCATAATCACACACGTTTGGAAACACAATGAGGCATCAGAAAGTGGCTTTAACGTCACGCCCTCAACGCGGAAACCAAGGGCCTTCGGTTTGGTGAAGATGGCTATGCCAACGTGCTCAGATACCAAGTGAACCGCTTCTTGCGGCGTCATTGTGTCATGTGCATGTTTCGGAGTGATTCCCTCGCGTCGTGCAGCGTCCATGATCGCGTCATGAACCACGGGATAAACTCGTCGCGCGAACAAGATCCATCGATCTTTGGCGAAATCTTCGAGCACGATTTGCTCCTTTTGAGCAGCCGCATGATTCTCCGGGAAAGCCACATAGAGCGGTGCCGGAGCGAATGGTACAGCGGTGATCTGAGGGTCCGCCGGCGGCGCCGTGACCAGGGCGAGATTCAGTTCCCCGGCTAGAACACTGCGGACTAATTCGACAGAGAACTGACTGATCAGTCGAACATCGAGGTTAGGGTAAAGGGGGAGACGAATAGCGAGAAGGTCCGAAACCCAGGACTGATCGGCTTCGTGCGAGTGTCCGATCGTCAAAACGTTGTCTGCTCCGTCATGGGCGGTACGGGCGAGATGCACAGCCCGCTCCATATGTACGAGCGAGGACCGAGCCTCTTCAACGAAGACTCGCCCTGCCTCGGTGAGCTCCACACGGACAGTACGTCGATTGTCGCGAGTGAACAGGCGAAATCTGTTTTGTTTTTCGATCTCGGTGATTTGTCTGCTGAGCGCGGATTGGGTGAGGTGCAATCTGAGAGCGGCCTTCGTGAAGTTCAACTCTTCGCCCAAGGCAATGACTGCGTGCAGGTGGCGTACTTCAACGTTGGGAAACACGGCTTCAACCCCCGCCTAAGAGTTAGGTGATGCCCGGCATTGCGTCTTGTCCTTATGTGTAAAGCGACGAGTGGTTATGAGCTTGGAACCCGGCCAGTTCTGAAAAGTTTCCAGAAATGGCAGCAAACTTTTGAATGACTTGCATCTGAAACCAGCTCCAGGCAGGGGTTCTAGGGGCATAGGCGTGTCACCGCCGTGAAAGGGCGCTGAT
>Ga0116117_1000416_pt1 | contig 11329 bp, 5 predicted proteins | sample June2015DPH_11_1_FD_89790 | JGI IMG/M metagenome (GOLD analysis project Ga0116117, IMG submission 89790) | Peatland microbial communities from SPRUCE experiment site at the Marcell Experimental Forest, Minnesota, USA - June2015DPH_11_10 | ecosystem: Environmental > Terrestrial > Soil > Wetlands >... | reverse complement strand
TTCGGCCACTCGCTCGGTGGCGCCACAGCCCTAAAATTCTGCCATGACGATGCCCGCTGCAAGGCAGGCATAGACATCGATGGAGAACCTCTCGGGCGCGTCGCCGAGGCAGGGGTTACTCAGCCCTTCATGTTTCTCTTGAGCGATCATAGCGACGAGTCCGATGCTGAGAGCCTTCGCATCGATGCAAACATCCGCTCCATCTATGATCGACTACCCAGTAGCGGCAGGCTGCGGATCACAATCAGGGGTGCGAGCCACTTCAGGTTCAGCGATGACGGAGCGCTTTTGAAGATTCCCCTCGTGTTGAGCGCGATGCACAAATTTGGCATCGTACGCCTCGACGGCCGCCGCCAGCTTGAAGTTACTGCGCACTGCGTCAGTGCTTTCTTCGACGAATATATGAAGGGCGGGCTCATTTCGAATTTCAACAGCCAACCAGAATATCCCGAGATTGAATGTTTTCAATGCAATCGGCAAACGGGAGGGAACCAGAAGTGAAGCAGGTACTTAGCAAACAGGAGTAGGCCAACGTCGACAGACTTACCGTTGCGAGAATCTCAGCTCACGCCAATGGGGCCAATGCACTCATCTAGCGTGGTTTCCATGCAAAATTGTGGATCGGGAACGATAAGCGCCGTTCCGGCTAGGAACGAGATTTTTGAGATGCAACCGCGTTAGTCGGCGCGGTTCCGACCCACGTCGATCAAAGACGAAGAGGCAGGACGCCACGAGCGCTATGGCGATGGAGGAAACGCCGTGCTGCGGTCGAGCCAAGCATCGGACACTTGAAGAACGAGCGCCGGTTGGAGCGCAATCGGCTGAAGGGCGTTGCCGGCGACGCGATCAACGCGATTCTGTCGGCCGCAGCGATGAACTTCCATAAGCGCCTCGGAGCTTATGGAAGCTTTTTCTGCGCTGCCTGATGAACGCCTGCAGCGGGCTTCAGATTATCACGGCCTCCGAGGCCCTCCAGAATCAACTTCTGCGCGCCTGAAAGAGACTTTTTCAGGATCGACTAATTAGGAAGATTCGGGCAGGTTCGTCGACGCTGTTCAGCGCCAATGAGGCTCTGCCACTCCACGGGACTGAGTTCTTTTTGCGTCAATCTCCTGCACGTCTCCGCAATGAGATCTTCGGTTTTCCAGAATTCGTATTTCATCGTGCCAAAAGGGTTCGTAACAATCCACCAATTCGAGTGCGGATGCTCGCTACCCCATATGACCGCCCCTTGAGGTCAATCTTGTGTTGGCATCAAAGCTACCCTTTGATGCTCCTCTTGTGTCGGAAGAAAGTGTCACGCGGCGAAAAATCCGCAATAATGTTACACTAACCGCAACTTACACTTCATCGTGATCTTCGGGCTCTTACAATAGCTGACCCCGCACCGGCATCGCGCTGCGCATCGATTTCACCCGCATCGTGGTCCCTCTGAGCGCTTAATTCAGCTTTGGTGTGCAACTCCGCGGGCTGGAACCGCCGGTTCGCGCCACACCTTCAACGGCCGCGATCATGAATGGGTGCAGCACGAGGAAAAATGACCGACCTGCGCGCGTCCTGCCTCTCTCTCTCTCGCTTACCCAGCTTGAATTGCTCCTTCACGCAGCCTGAAACATCTGAGGCCGCCGTGGCTGTCCTTCGACCTCGGCGCAAGAGAGCGTTGCGCGGCGGCTTCGCCGTTCTTGCGCTGCTGGCCGGGGTGTGCCTGGGCGCAATGACTGCCCGGGCGGCGACGTACACGGTGACCAGCAATGGCGACAGCGGAGCAGGATCATTGCGCTCCGCAATCGTGGGCGCCGGGAATGGCGACACTCTCGACGCGAGCGGCGTAAACGGCACAATAACGTTGCAGAGCACGCTCACTATTTCCAATAGCATCACCATTATCGGGCCAGGGGCGAATCATTTGACGATCTCCGGGCCGAGTAACGGCAATTTCAGCCTCTTTACCATCGGCTCGGGCTCTACCGTCCAAATCTCGGGACTCACCATCGCCAATCCTTCTGTGCAGTTCTCCAGCGAAGGCGCGGCCATCAATAACTCCGGCACGTTGACGGTGCAGAATAGCACCTTCGCGGGAAATTCCAGTTCAGGAGGCGCTGGCGGCGCGATCGCCAGCTTTGGCCCGCTGACGGTGCAGAACAGCACCTTCACGGGAAATTCCAATTTAGGCGGCGGGGGCGGCGGCGCGATCTACAGCTATGGCCAGCTGACGGTGCAGAACAGCACGTTCGCGTGGAACACGGCCACTTGCAATTCGACCTGCGACGGCGGCGGCGCGATCGACAGCCATAGCACGCTGACGGTGCAGAACAGCACCTTCACAAGGAATATCGCAAGTGCCGGCGGCGCAATCGCCAGCTATGGCCCGCTGACGGTGCAGAACAGCACCTTCACAAGCAACGGCGCTCAAAATAGCCACTTAGGCGGGGGAATCTTATTCACCGCGGCGATTTCGGTTGTTAACAGCATTGTCAGCGGCAACGTCGCAGGCGGCGCACCCAACGATATCGATGAATACGGCTCTGTCGCATCTGCCGATCAGGGCGGCAATGTCCTCGGTTACGTCTATGCGAGCGACGTATTGGTAGGCACGCCCAACACGGCGCCCCTCAACCTATCGCCGCTGGGCAACTACGGCGGACCTACGCAGACCATTTTCCCCCTGCCCGGCTCGCCAGCCATCTGCGCCGGATTGGCTTCGATTGACTCGGCCAACGGCATTGCAAGCGATCAGCGCGGCGATCAGCTCGATACCACCTGTCCGGCGGGATCCAACTATGTAGATGCGGGCGCGGTGCAAGCCAACTGGCTCACGGTGACGACGCTCGACGACAGCACGAATAGTGGCACTTCATGCACCGGCGGCGCAGCATGTTCCTTGCGCGACGCCCTTGGCATCGCGAACGAACAGACCACGAACATCGACTTCCAGTTGCCGGGGCAGGCGCCGTGGTCAATTCAGCTATCGAGCACACTCGAGATCGGCACCGATGTCAATATCCCGGGGCCGGGTGCAAACCAGCTGACCATCAATGGCGGCGGCCCAAGCAGCAACTTCAGCGTGTTTACGGTTGACAGTGGAGTGACGGCGTCCATCTCCGGGCTGACCATCGCGAACGGTAATTCCTCGGGCTCCGGCGGCGGTATCGACAACAACGGTACGCTGGCGGTCAGCAACAGCGCGTTCACGGGAAACCACGCGGCGGGCTCGGGCGGCGGTATTGCGAATGATTTGGTATCGGATACGTGGATGACGGTCACCAACAGCACATTCGTGGGAAACAGCGCCGACAGCGCGGGCGGCGGTATCAGTAATAAGGGGTGGGGTTGGTTGACGGTCACCAACAGCACGTTCGTGGGAAACAGCGCCAACAGCGCGGGCGGTATTTCCAATATTTCGACATCGGTCGGGCTGACGGCGATCCACAGCACTTTTAGCGGAAATTCAGCTATTCAACAAAACGACGGCGGAGCGATCAGCGACTCCAACATCAATGGAACTACGATCTACAACAGCATTTTCAGCGGCAACACCGCAGGCGGCTCGGCCGATGACACCACGAGCACTGTGAACGGGGCCGGCAACTTACTGGGCGCGATCGTCAGCCTGTCTCCACTGGGCATTTACGGCGGACCGACGCAGACCATGGTTCCGCTGCCCGGCTCATCCGCCATCTGCGGCGGCAGCGCTTCCGCAGTTCCCGCCGGCCTGACCACCGACCAGCGCGGCTACCCGCGCATCAACACCACGTACACGGGCTACACATCGCCGAACCCTGCTTGCGTGGATGCCGGAGCGGTGCAGACCAACTACACCACGGTCACATATGTGCAGGAACCCCCGTCCACGGTAACGACTGGGCAGCATTTTTCACTGCCGCCCGAAGTCGAGGTAAGGGAGACGAATACGAACATGCCGTCCGGTGTTTGGCCGCCCAATTTTGATGCGGTGAACGGCATTCCTATAACCATCACGACCGGCAGCGCCACGTTGAACGAGAACACTTTTACCGCGACGAGTTCAGGTGAGTACGGATATGCCTCTTTCAACAACCTGGTGGCGGGCGCCGACGGGCAATACACGCTCGCAACCGAACCCATCACCATCACTCCCAACTCCGAAGCGGTGCTGGCTTCAGTCTCAAGTGACCCATTCAGCGTAATCGGCGTGACGCAACTCGCGGTCAGCGCGCCACCAACGGCGATGGCGGGCGTGCCTTTCAACGTCACCGTGACGGGGCAGGACGCAAGTGGCAACCCGGTTACGGACTATACGGGGACGGTGCAACTTGCGGCAAACTATCGCCTCAGCAGCGTTCTGGGCACTTACTCCGTTACCAGCGGAACTCGAACCTACCAAATCACGCTCGGCACGGTAGGTACACCAACGATCACCGCTATCGATACCAGCGATTCGTCGATCACCGGGACCTCCGGCAGCATTACTGTCAGCGCGGGTGCGCCGTCGCAGATCGCGGCGACGGGCGGTTCAGGCCAGAGCGCCGTTGTTGGCATGGCATTTGCTCAACCGCTGCAAGCCATGGTGACGGACGCGGATAGCAATCCTGTTTCGGGGGTCCTGGTCACCTTCACCGCGACACCGAACCCGAACAATGGCGCGAGCGCGGTGTTTGCCAATGGCTCGAACACGGCGACTACCGATGGCAACGGCATAGCCTCTGTGTCCGCGCCAACCACCAACTCCATCGCGGGAAATTACACCGTGACGGCCAGCGCGGGCGCACTCACTCCAGCGAGCTTCAGTTTGACGAACAGTCCCATCCCCATGTATGTGGTGACCAACGCGTTGGACGCGGTGGACGCCAATCCGGATTGCAGCAGCGGGAATGGGAGCACCTGCTCGCTACGCGACGCCCTTGCCGTGGCGAACGCCACCGGCGCTGGGAGCATCACCTTCGCACCGGTAGCGTTCGCAACGGCGCAGACCATTCAACTCGGCAGCGGGCTTACGGTTTCAGGCAATGTCTCCATCGCCGGGCCGACCACCGGCAGCGGCGCGACGCTGACCAATCTGGTGACCCTATCAGGCTGCAACCCACCCATAGGATCTATCAACCCGACCGCCGCGCAAGGCCTAGTCTGCACGGGGGAAGCGCAGTTTTTCTCGATATTCACCGTCTCGTCCGGCAGCACCGTTACCATCGCCGGGCTGAACATCGGCAACGGAATTGTCCTAACGACGCCCGGAGGCGGGATCAACAACAGCGGCAACTTGACGCTCACGGGAACGACTTTTTTGAATAACCTCACGTTTGAGTCCGGTGGCGCCATCTTCAATGCGGCAAGCGGGGTGGTGCAGGCCGCCGCAAGCACCTTCTTGAGCAACGGGGCATTTGGGAACGGCGGCGCTATTGAGAACCTGGGCGCGCTGACCGTAACCGGCAGCACCTTTGGAGGGCTGTTCAGCCAAGCCCAAGGCGACACCAACCAGTCGAATATAGCCGCTATAAGCGGAGGCGGCTCTCCGGGCGGAGGCGGCGCCATCGCCAATGAGAGCGGCGCATCGCTCAGCGTCATCGACTCGACTTTCTGGAACAACAACGCTGCCTGGGGAGGCGCGATTCACAACAATGGAACGTTGCATCTGTACTCCAGCACAGTGAGCGGTAATTCCGCCATCAACGCGAACGGAGCCGGCGGCATCGATTGCAACTTCGATAACACCAGCGGACAACAGACCGCACCCTGCACTTCGATGACGATCTCCAACAGCCTCGTTGCGTGGAACCAATCCGGGTCGGGGTTGGGGGGCACCGATGACATAGAAGACGGGAATGGCGCTGGCAACTACATGGGAGCAGGCGGCAACATCGTAACCGTCTACAATACCGCTCCCGCGACTTTTTACAGTTCACCTCTCAGTCTTGCCACCCTGGGGAACTACGGCGGCGCGCTGCAAACCCTTATTCCCCTGCCCGGCAACCCGGCCATCTGTGCCGGGGTATACGCAAATATCCCCTCAGGCACGACCACGGACCAGCGCGGTTATCCCAATAGCAACAGTACCTATCCTGGATTTACCAGCGCATCTCCATGCGTGGACGCGGGCGCGGTGCAAACGAATTACTCGATGGCCTTCAGCACTCAGCCTCCGGCGAGCGTGCAGGAGGGCATTCCCTTCGCCGCGGACCTAGCGCTCTCAGAAAGCGGAGCTCCCTTTACGGACACCTATGGGGTTTCGGCAAGCGTGGCGCTCAATCCCGCAACAGGATCTTCCTCACCCTGGTCGGTCACCTTTGTAACCGGTGTGGCGTCGTATTCCGGTTTCAATACCAACCGGCCCGGGCATAACGACACAATGATCGCCACGCTTCCCTTGAACGCTTCGCTGGCATTGAGCGCAACCTCCAGCTCAATTGACGTGTTCGGGCAACCCTCCAGGATCGCGGTCGCGCTCAGCTCAGCCCCGCCGGTGATTGCCGGGACGCCTGCGAACTATACGGCGACGGCTTACGACAGCGTCGGCAACGTGGTTACCAACGACTCGGATGCAATCGGCATTACGACGACCGACCCGGCTATGCAGTTCAACATTCCCGGAGCCGTTTTGACGAACGGCACGGTCACTTTCCCGGTGACGCTCAAAACCGCGGGGATGCAAACGCTGACCGTTATCGAAGACACCTACGGCATGTCGGGCACAACGAACAACATTGCAGTGAATCCTGGACCAGCCACTCAACTGACGCTCAGCGGCGTGCCTGCGAACGCGACAGCCGGTTCTCCGTTCAGCGTTACGGTGACGGCGCAAGATGCCTACGGCAACACCACGCCCAGCTACACCGGCACGGTAAAGTTCACCTCTACCGACACGGGGACGCAGACCGTGCTTCCGCCCCCATACGCGTTCCAGTCCGGCACTGGCATGGACAATGGCGTTCACGTATTCGCCAACGGCGTGACGCTGACGACAGCCGGAACGCAACATGTCACCGTTGCCGACACCGCGAATGCATCGATGACGAGCACGGCGAGCACTTCCGTTGCGCAAGCCGCAAATCCCGTGCCCAGCATCGGTACGCTTTTGCCCGCCTTTGCCAGCCGAGGCGGCGCGACGTTTACTCTGACCGTGAATGGATCCGGCTTCACAGGAAATTCGACAGTCTATTGGGGCTCATCCGCTCTTGCCACACAGTACCTGAGTTCGATACAAATCACGGCTCAGGTGCCGGCAACAGACCTCGCAGTCGCAGGGGTCACCGCGATCACGGTTCAAACACCGGCGCCCGGTGGAGGCGCTTCCCATTCACTCCAATTTGAGGTGGACTCCGCCCCCTCAGGGACCACTCCACCCACATTCACGACCGTAACGGCCACGGTGGCTCCAGGTTCGACGGCAAGCTATCCGGTAACCTTGCCTTCGTCGGCAACAAGTATCACTGTTATGTGCCTCAATCTACCGAGCGGAGCAACTTGCGCCTACTCTGCCTCAACCGGCGCCATAACGATTGCTACAACGGCGGCAACACCTTCCGGCACTTATCAAGCTACAGTGGTTTTCACAGAAACGGTGCCTAATACGTCCACAGCGTTCGTCTTGCTGCCTATTCTCCTGCTTCCGCTCCTGTTCATAAGGAGAAAGCTGGCTGCACGGGGTATTTTTCTGACTGCTTGTATCGGACTGGTTCTGGTGTCCGTCCTGGCATTCAATACCGGCTGCGGTGGGAAAAGCGGAGGTGGCACCGCGCCTCCGCAGACGCAACGGGTTACTAGCTCGGGGGCAGTGACTCTGATCGTGCAGTAGGGGAACAGACCGCGTTAGGGTTTGTCGAGGCAAGAATCGCGCCAAGTCGTTGCGATGACTAATAGGTGTCCGCAATGCCGCTGCAAAGGTGGGCGGCGTCACGGATTCAGCACGGATTCACGCTGACCGAACTCTGCATTCGGCAACCACCAGTCGGCCGCAGCATAGACCAACCTCCGAACAGCAACCGGTCGCAGATTGATCGTGGGTGAATGCGTAATGCATTTGTTTAAGAGAAATACGACACCGAGTGACTACAGTCTCGCTGAAAACAAGCCGGGAGTTAGAGCAATGCGATTCTATGAATTCTCTGATCGCATGTTCGCAGATTCGCTGTGAACCGGGAGGATCCGGCAGCAGATTTCGCTTGAAGGAGAGCGCCGTCGCGCTTTTTCCGAGCGGCCTCGACATCAAGAGGTCGCTGACACTCTAGCTGAGCCTGCATAGGTCCTCAAATTTTTGGCCAGTGTTTACATATCCAATCCACCTGACCGTAAACCGGCTTCGCGGAAACATGAAGCTTGGCCTTACTCAGTTGTTGGTATCACCGCTCAGCAAAAATGCGTCACAACCCTGGCGGTTCGTCACCCTCGAAGCATGGGTCATATCCCATAAAAAGGAGCCACTCCAGCCGCTCAGCGTTCCGAAGAACGTCGTCTGGAACTCGCTTACGTTCGGCGAAAAGGTAATCGACGAGTCCGTGGACCGCGGCGGCGACGCGCTTGTGAATCAAAGCATCCGCCTTCGTTAATTCGGCGTATCGTTTCGTTGCTGACCAAAACGCTTGAAACTGATGGATGGAGTATTTCCGCTTTACTGAGGCAAGACCCTCTTGGAAATCCCACCAACGATCGACGACCTCAGCAGCCAGTTTGTCATTCTCTGACATCGGTATTTTCTCTGTCTTTCTCTCAATCGTCATTCGATCAGAGAAGTGTAACAACTCATTTTGCCGGTTCGGAACTTTTGCGAATTCTCCGGTGCAGAAAACTCCAGACCCGAAAGATGAAGCATAATTTCTGATTCCTGGTTTTGAACTGAGCCAATATCGAAAGTCAGATTGCAAGCCCACAACGGTGGGATTAAGTGGCTATTTCTGAATGATTTGAATACCTCATCGGAGGATTAGTAACGAAAAACGCCGTTCCCCACGGGGACCATTGATCACGGACCCGGCCCGGGGATTCTCGTCGCCGGCATTCCGGTATTAATCTGCAGTCAACTCGCGATTTGGAGATTTGGCACACATCAAGAAGGGGCCTTTGGTTTTCTGAACATCGGGTTGGATTTGCGGTGAGGAACAGGTCCGCTGAGATTCTCTCTCCCGTGTCTAGGTTTTCTTTTCTCTTTAGGGGCATCGAAAGGGATATTTCTCTCTCTCGCGAGGGTTCTCTAGCGGTAATTTGGCTTGAATTGAGGTCCGATCAGACCAACTTCAAGATTGCCGACCATTTCTCCAGGAAATGTATCGAAACGCCAGGAGCAAGTTTCGGGTTTTTAATAGCCTCTGGTTCTACTTTTCGTAATTTCGGGGCCATGGTTCGTATACCTGTCGTATGTTCGATTATGAACTGACTTCGAGGGCGTCCATGGAATTCGAAACGCAACGAATCGCGCTTGGATTGCGCCACGGAGATGTCGTCGTCCTTGAGGCTCTGGTCGAGCAATATCAATACCGGCTTGTTCGTTATCTCGTCTCCCTGTTGGGCAGACGCGATGGAGTTGACGATTTCGTGCAGGAGACCTGGCTTCGAGTCTTGGAGCGGAGTGGCTCGTACGACGGGCAGTCCCGCTTTGAACCCTGGCTCTTCAGGGTGGCCCGCAACATTGCGCTCGATGCCATGCGTAAGCGACCGATGTTCAGTCTGGACTCAAATGAGGAGGATGGTCTTCGCTCATCGCCTGCTTCTAGTGAGTCTTCGCCATACACGCTTGCGGCGCGGACACAAGATGCCGAGCGGCTTGCCCACTCGCTGCAAACTCTGGAGCCCGTCTATCGCGAAGCCCTCGTACTGCGCTTTCAAGAAGATTTATCTCTACAGGAGATATCTGTGATTGTGGGAGCGCCGGTCTCTACCGTAGCTTCCAGAATTTATCGAGGACTGGCAACGCTGCGGGCGCAGTTTGAGGGAGACACAGCATGAATATTGACCACCACGACACTTTCCAACGCATGATCGACGAGAGTTTGGCGGGCGTCCTCTCAGCGGAGAAGGAACAATCTCTTCGCGAGCATCTCTCCACTTGCGCTACCTGCAGGGAGTATCTCGGCGCCAGCAACCGGGTTATCGCGGGCCTCAGCAGTTTTTCCTTCGAGGTGAATCCAACACTTAATGCGAGGGTTCTGGCAGCCCTCAGGCTGCAGGCGAAAGAGGGCCGTGGCATTCTTGCGCGTGATATCGGGACAATGCGACAGCACAGCGTGCCATTCAAGAACTGGGCTGCATTTGCTGTAGCACTCTCGATGTCATTTGTCGGGTCGGGACTCGTGTACCAGATGGCCGAGCGCCTGGCGGTCCCAATGCATTTCGACGCTGCTCAAGTCCAGGCAGGCGTGCTCGTCTTTTGGCTGCTGCCATCTCTTTGCGCGGCCTTATGTCTGCTCGCGGCGCCTAGTGAGAATAGAGGTATTGCATGACACAGCAATCGGCGGTGCTTTTGATAGCGTTTTTGGCCGGAATTGTAGTTGCGGCTGTCTTATTGGGAACGGCAACGCGGAAGATTCTACCCCGATCTGCAATGGGCATCGCGGCACTGGCGATCCCGATTTGGGTGCTCTATTTCGGTTCCGGCCAGGGCCGTTCCCTACTTGCCACCAAAGGATTTCTCAGTACGATGCCGGAAGCGCTTTGGTTTGGCTTAACGTTTGGCGTCTTCACTGCGGCTTTTTTCCTTGCCCTCGGATATGTCTACGGGGACGCAAAAAGGCGTCAAAAGCCTCCCTGGGTCTGGGTGATTGCCGCTTTCCTCATACCCAATTTCATTGGATTCATCCTCTATTTTCTGTTCCGAGGGCCTCTCCTTGGGCCTTGCATCTCTTGTGGCAAGCCTATTCGCGGGGGAGAAGCATTCTGCAGCCACTGCGGATACTCGCAGGGTTCTTAGTAGCGAACGCATTACAGCTGACGATCACACAAAACGGAGGACGGTATGAAACGTGAACGCGCCTTACAGGTAGTGTTGGTGTTGGTGGGCTTGCTTTATTGCTTTTGGGGCTATCTCCTGTTCGACAATCTGTGGCACGCCAAGTGGCTTAAAGGGCATAGTGACGTTATGCCGATGTTCCTGAGCCTTAACACGGCGCTTGGGGTCTGTCTGTTGTTAGCCGTTAAGGAGCCGGCCAAGCATCGTTTGATGATCGCCTATGGGGCATGGTCAAGCCTTGCCCATGCGTTCACGATGACAATCATGTCGGCGCAGGCCGTGGCACACGGGATGCACAGGCAGGATAGTCCCCGGGACATTGTAATGTTTGTCGTGATTGGAGGCTCGCTGCTTGCACTCCTCCCGGTAAAACAAGCATCGCGAACCGGCGCGCCTATCGGTGAGCCGCGCTTTGCC
>Ga0116117_1000415_pt1 | contig 11332 bp, 11 predicted proteins | sample June2015DPH_11_1_FD_89790 | JGI IMG/M metagenome (GOLD analysis project Ga0116117, IMG submission 89790) | Peatland microbial communities from SPRUCE experiment site at the Marcell Experimental Forest, Minnesota, USA - June2015DPH_11_10 | ecosystem: Environmental > Terrestrial > Soil > Wetlands... | reverse complement strand
GGCACATCACAATGCCTTTGACCGCGGTGGTTGAGACCTACCAAGGTTAGCAGGGTGTCATGTTGCGGCGCGCCAGATGCCGGGAGTGGGGCTGGTATTGAGGCCCAAAGCAAGCGGTGGCGGCCCTCCTACCAGACTCGGTAGCTTCATGAGAAAAACTGATGGTGACAGTCTGTGGCTAGTGCCGCATCAGCGGACGGGGCTGGGGAAGGACCATGACAGTACTGGTATTGAGCTGGGAAAATGCACATTTGCACGGTGAAGCGTGGATCTCTCATCACCGTCTCCGTCATCAGATTTTTGTCGGCCGGCAGAGCTGGGATGTTCCGACTTACAACAGTCTCGAATATGACCAGTTCGATACGCCGGCCGCCAGATACCTGGTTTGGATTGATGACAACGGCCAGGCGCGGGGGGTGGCGCGCCTGTTGCCGACGACCCGTCCCTATATGATCAAATCACTGTGGCCGGAACTTCTGCAGCATTCACCCCCGGAGACCGAGACGATTTGGGAGGCGACGCGCTTCGGCTGCGATCGCTCGTTGACCCCGTCGACACGCCGACGAGTCGTCGCGGAACTGATCTGCGGCTGCCTCGAATTCGGTCTCGCCAACGGCATCAGCCAATATCTTGGCTTGATGCCGGTAGCTGTGTTCAACCATGTCATCATGGCCGCGGGCTGCAAGGTCGAGATCCAGGCGGCGAACTTCCACATGGGCCGTCACGACGTCGCCGCCGGGTATATCGACGTCACGCTGTCAAGCCTGCTCGAAGTCCGCTTGCGTGCGGGTATCCGGCAATCGGTTCTGCATGGTTCGAGCGGCGACGTTTCCCAGCATGGGTCAAATGATGGCGTCTCCCGGCGTGAACGGGCCATCGTCGATAACATCGCGGCTTGACCGATCTGGTCTGCGCGCCTGCGGGCCGCGACGGCTGCGGTCGCGAAGAGCGCAGGCAGCATTGCAAGCCTGATGCTGCCTCCGGCTTTGGTGGGCTTTGGTGCGAGGGAGGAGAGACCTTCAACCGCTCGCGCTTGAGCTATCGATGGCATGCGGGCGGTACGGCAGTGGGGCCCGAGATCCGGTCAGCTGCGAGCCGGCTGCGGCGGCGCCTGGGCAGCTTCGAGAAAGTCGATTTGCAACGCGGCCAACATGGCCTCGCCGGCCCCCCGCGGCGTTTCTCCGCCAAGGCGGGCGACCCTGCGCCCAAGCATGAAAGGGTTGACGTCGAACCACAGACCCGCCTGCACGGAGGGTTTGCGGAAAAACAGCCGACGCATGACCAGCGCGAAGACGTTTTGTCCCAGCGGGTCGCTGGCTTTGAATTTTCCTAGCGCGATCTCATGCGCGGGCGCGGGGTCGGCCTCGTCCGCGCGGTGGAAATGGATACGCTGCGCGACCGATCCGACGCAGCGGCCGAGGTACTGGCGCGCCATCGGAAATATGAACGCGCGGTCGATTTGGCGATCCAGCCAATCGTCGGACGAACGAACGGGCAAGCCAAGCGCGATGCGCCGATGCTCGCGCAGAACCGAAATGCGTTCGATAACGATGGCGCGTGCGTGCGGCTTCAGGCGATCCAGGAACGGTTTTGGCTGGCTTGACGGCAGCGAGACAAGAAGCTGTTCGTCGTCAGGCAGGCGATCCGCCAAGGCCATGAGCGCGAGCAGATGCGTGTCGACCAGGGGCAGGCTTAGTCGCGCCGCGACGGCGCGCGCGGTGGCCGACATGCAATAATCCGGCAGGTCAGCCGCACGGTCCGGTGTCGCATCAATAAAGCGGACGCGTTTCACTTCGGCCGGCGTCCCTGCGCGGGAAAGGCCCGGGCCGGTCTTGTCGTTTACAGGGGTTACCCCCGCTACAAGGCCGAAGCAGGCCAGATCGCAGAAAGCCTCAAGCGTCGTCAAACTTGCGCGCTCAGCGCCGGCTCCGACGATACATTCCGTCTTCTGCGCGGCGTGCAGAGCCCCTGGTCGTTCCTCGAAGCGCCGAAATGCATTCGCGTTCATGGCTTGTGCCCTCCAATGTTGGCGCCAATCCATTGGCTCAAGGCGCGCGCGGACTTCAGCAGGACGGTGTAGTGATCGCCATCGGCGTAGTTGATCGCGGTCATCGAGCAGTCGGGCGGCAGCGCCCATGGCAAGACCGTTTGAACCGCGGCCGAATTGACGTAGGGGTCAGCGCCGCCGGTGGCCAGAAACATCGGGCAGGAGATCGCGGACATCAGGGTTTCCAGTCGGCCGGCCCGCATGCCAGCCACGGCCGCCGCGCTGTAGCTATAGGGGGCCTCGTTGCGCATCGCCGGAAAAGTCAAGATCGCGCGCCGTGCGCCGAGGCCGGTCAGTCGCGCCAACAGATATGCTGCGTAGGAGAACCGGATGTTGATCTCGTCACTGGAGCGTGGTGCTGGCACCGGCGCTTCAAGGCCAAGCCAATAGCGCAGGCTTTGCAACCGGCGCAGAAAGCGATTGTCAGTCGGAAACAGGGTGCTGTCGTCGGCGAAGGAGGGCGTCAGCAGCGCGATGCCGGCCGCCGAACGTTCCGGCAGGATCGACAGGGCGTTGAGCGCAATCGCGGCGGACCCTGAATGCGCAAGCACGAAGAGGGGCAGGTCATGCATGCGCCGTAATGTCGAGAAGCAACACGCGAAGTCGTCGGTATATTGGGATGGCCGGTCAAGGTAGCCTGGGGTGCCCTCGGAGAGGCCGTGTCCGCGCGGATCGATGACGACGACCTTTATCGACGCGCTGGCCAACAGGCGCGCGAAAGTCACATAGAAATCCCCGTGCATGGCCCCGCCAGGCAGCACGATTGCGCATGCCGTCGCGGGTTTGCTGGGTTGAAAGAAGCGAAACCCGATTTTCACACCATCGGCCATGGCAAGGCGCATGATCGACAAAGCGCCGTGGGTCGACTGCAGTTCGAACATGGCCTGGTTCCGCTTCGGCAGGTGTTTCAATGCGTAGCTTCGATGGAAGTTGTGCCGCCGCCGGCTGCCGGCGCGCTGAAGCCCAGCTTGTTGAGCTCGCTCGTCAGCAGGTTGAAGCGCGCAGCGCCGCCTTCCGGCGGATTGTGCCAGGCGATCTCGACCTCGTTGTTGCCGACCTCCAGTGGATGACGTACGAACCCCTCGTGGATGCTGAGGAACGAAAGACCGGCGCTGAGCAACCGGGCAATCTCGCATTCCAGCTCAGAGACGATGAAGACGGTTTCGCGCGCCAATATAGCCGGCATCCGCCCTCCCGCCGGCACGCGGCTGTGAAGCAGGATGCGTTGGAGGGTGTCACCGAGAACGGCGTCAATGGTCTGGAAGATCCGGCGCATCAAATCGTGCCGCTGCGCGAAAGATAACAGCACGGGTGCCCATTCGGCCCGCGCCATCAACGCCATCGCGGTAAAGTCGGCCTCGCTGGTCAGCACAGCGGGATGGGATATCGAAGGGATCGGCAACCCCGCATAGGGCGACGATCGCAGTCGGCCGGAAAATGTCGGTATCATGCGGCAGCCTCGACCAGTTCGTCTTCGGATTCGGCTTCGGAGATAATGAATCGTCCGGCGTCCGCGATCTCGACTTCGGCAAAGCACCAGTAGCCGCTGAGCGCGATAGAGGTTGCCAGATAGTGGTCGCTTGGCCCATCAAGGCCGCGTTGTCGATGTTCGATCAACGCGATCCACGGATCAGAGCCGAAGCTGTGGCCGTAGTCCGCATTGCGGTTGGTCAGCAGCCGTTCGCTCGGCAGCAGGCGGTCGTAGAGTGTCGCGATGTTGGGGGGAAAATACGGCGCGCAGACCCGAAGATCTTTTTTGACGGTCATTACCGTGCGCAAGTCGACGCAGAATTCGCCGAACGCGTTCGCGGATTTCGAGGTCTGGCAATGGATGAAATCGTCCTGCGAACAGCGCAGCACAATCGTTGTCAGTCCGAAGCCCGAGTCGCCCCACATTGAATTGTTGCGCCAATACGACAGGCCAAAGATATTGAGATCGAGAATCGAGATCACGATGTATGGCGCCGTTGGCGCGCAGTTCTTCGCGTAGCGGAGAACATAACCCCAGGATGCACATTCATAGGCTGTGACAATGTTTTGCGGCGCTGACCGGGTGTGCTTTCGCGCCGCGCTGGCGATGGCGGGCCACCGCAGCCACTGCGACGTAAAGGGCACATCAAGCATCGTCGAGACGACCATATTGAGCCCGACGCTTTGCGCGGGAATATCACCGAGTGCAATTTCGATCTGGCGTCCGAGCAGCGCGCCGAGTCGATCGGCGACGGCATTGCTGCCATGCAATACCAGCGCGCTCCATGCAACGGTGCGCTTGTAGACTGCGGCTTCGAGCAAGTACATCGGTCTAGCCCCGGTCTCAGAGAACGTAGGAGGCGGCGTAGCCTTGGCCCAGATATTCGCCGGGCGTATAGGTTCGGCAATAAGCGCCCGCCTGCGGGAAGAAAAGCAGATCGCCCGGATTAAGGTCGGTGTTCGTTTCCGCGAGGATATCGTCGCGACTGAGTGAGCCTCCGACGATGGTGGTGACCGCGGCGCAGCGGGCGGCATTTGATTGCCGCAGCTCGAGGCCTGCCCCGCAGACCAGCGGATTTGACTTGAGCTGCTGGTCTCGCGCCGCTTTCGAGAGCAGATACGCTTGCGCCATGCCGCCGTCGCAAATGGCGTAGCTGCGGCCATTCACGTTTTTGCGCGCGACCACCTTCGTGACGAAGCATCCGGCGGATGCAATCGCGGCGCGGCCGACATCGTGGATGATTTGGATGTGCGGGGCGAATTTGCCTATCTCCGCGCGATAAGCGGCGAAATCGTGACCTTTGTTTTCCCAGCCTGCCTCGAGGCCGGCACCGATCGTGATCACGTCCAATGGCCCGCCGAGCTCGGCCTCGACCTGCGCCGCGAGGTCCCGCATCGCTCGAACGATGGCCAAAGATCGGCCGCCGAAGCTGTTTGCGCCGCCAAAGACATAGAGTCCGCCGACCGGAACGCCGTGACGCCTGGCCAATGCGATCGCCAGTCTCAGATCGTCCCAGTCCATGCCGAAGCGGCTGACGTCATCGCCGCCGCCGTCCGAGCATCCCTCGATCAGCCCGACGCTGACGCCGAGGCTGATGGGGACGACCTCACGCTTTCCTCGCAGGCTGGCCAAGAGCTCAATCTGCTGTGACGCATCGACGATGAGGCGGAATCTCGCGCCGAGCACTGCGCGCATGGTTTGCTCGTCCATCGACGGCAGCGTGACGAATGCGTAATCGGTGCGCCAGCCCGCGACCAGTCCCATTTCGGCCTTCGAGGAGCAGCGCACCCCGAAACGAACGTCCTCGGCCTGGCGCATCAGCAAATCGGAGTTTGGGCAGGCCGAAACAGAAAAGATGACCCGCGTGCCCAACGCGGCGCCAAGCTTTCGCATCTGCCGGCTCATTTCCTCGGGTGAGAAAACATACGCCGGCGTGGCAATCGGCTGTCCGACCAGTTTGTCGATCCATTCGGGATGTGTTCGCATGAACGTAAGCTCGTTGGGAGTTGGCGGGGTTCAGAACGCAGCCGAGGCGCTGTCGAACTTGGCAAGCGCCGCGGCATCGATCTTGCCGTTGGCGGTGGCCGGGAATTGATCGACGAAATGAAATACGCGCGGCATCAATGAAGTCGGGATTGCCGCCCTGAGCTCGCGGATGATCCGCAGTCGTTCGGCGCGTTCCACCGGGGTTGCGGTCTGCAGGAACAGCACGACGCTTTCGTCGCCATTCGCCTCGAACCGGCCAATGGCCTTGGCAATGACGATGTCCGTGTGTTGTTCGGCCAATATTTCGATATCACGCGGATGGATGCAATAGCCGCCTTGTTTTATCAGCGATTTGGCACGGCCGCGAAAATAAAACAGCCCGTCCGCGTCGGTTGAAAACAGATCCCCGGTGGCCAGCCAGTTATCGTCGCGATAGTGCCCGCCTACCAGCCGCGCACCTGCGCCGGCGTCGCTGCGATGATAGCTCTGCATCACGGCAGAGCCGCGTACGTAAAGCTCGCCCGTCTCAAAGGCTGCCGCTTCGCGCAATTCTCCGCTATCGCTTTCGACAACGACTTTGGCATCGAGGCCGGGCATGGCGCGTCCGACTGAGCCGGCCCGGTTGGGGTAGCGGTCAGTGTCGAGATAGAGCGCCCGTTTCGATTCCGTCAGCCCGTACATCGGCATGATCTTGGCTGAGGGAAAGGTCGCACGAAGTGAGTCAATGGCACTGTCCGACAGATGACCGCCGGTATTGGTGATCAGGCGCACGCTCTTTGCCTGGGTTCCGGCCAGCTCGTTGAGGCGCGCCAGGCTCGAGGCAAGCGCAGGAACGACGGGAAGGACGGACGGGCGTAGCCGCTCGATCAGCTTCACGATCGTGACGGAATTAGTTTGTGAGCCGTTAAGGATCAGGGTGCAATCGGTGAACAAAGCGAGCAGCAGTTGGTACAGCCCGTAGTCGAAGAAGAACGGCGGGATACAGAGGATACTGTCAGCCGTATTGAGGCCGAGGTAGGCGCTGATGCTGCGCAAGGCGCATATCACATTGTGATGCGACAGCAGAACGCCCTTCGCGGCGCCGGAACTCCCAGACGTGAAAATGATGAGAGCAAGATCCGCACCGGTGATGCGTTTGGGCCGGCGCAGCCGGATCAGCTCCTGTGGCGGGTCCTCCCGGTCATGACCATGAACCTGCCCGTCGACTGCGATGGTAGCTGTTGCCTTGGCTTCCGCTGCAATCATCGCCTTGACATTCGCCGGCGCCTGCGGGTCAGTCGGGCAAACCGTGCATCCGAGCAGCCAAAGGGCGAGGAACGACTCGGCGACATCAAGCGTATTGCGGGCTTCGATGATGACGACGTCGCCGGCGCGAAGCCCCTCGGCCGCGAACCTTCGCACGGCGTCTTCCACCCGTGATGACGACAGAGCCTTCCCCGCATCATCTTGAATGCGGCCGAGGCGGCCATCCCGCGTGGCGCCCGCGACGAGGTCGGTGACGCTGTGGGCCCAATATTCCGGCGCGCCCTTTGGCAGTTCGCCGGTCACAGATCGAGAGGCCGACTGGTACAAGTCGTTCGGGGCATGACGGACAGCGGATCTCTGTGGGTTTATGATACGGGTGTTCACGGCAAGCACTCCTCAGGCGATCTGGCATCAGCGCGGGTTGACGGACGGACTTCAGGTCGCGACCATTCGGGGGCGGAGCGTGATCAGTCGGCTGGCCAGCGCGATGACGGCAAGCCCGACCACGAGCAGGGCAGCGATGGTCGCGGCGATCGTGCTGCCGGAATATTCCCCGGCGTAGACCGCGCGAACCGTGTTCACCAGAGCCAGGAAGGGCGAGAGTTGGATGGCCGAAGCCAGCCATTTGGGAAACAGCGCGGCTGGCAGGAAAAGGTCCGACAGGAAGATGATGGGCACATTGATGACGTTGCTGACCGCGTAGCCTACCCCGGGCCGGTCAATCAGTGCGGCCAACAACAGGCCGGCGCCGACAAGAACGAGCGCCGCGCTGGCCAACAGCGTCACCAGCAAAAGCAGATTCCATGGCGTGACCGCGTTCGCAGTGGGCGCCAACCGGGAAAATGCACCGATGAAGACCAAAAAGAAGATCGTCAGGATAATGACGCGTGAGGCCGCCAGCCCCGCGATAAAAATGCCTTTGTGGAACGGCATGAACTCGAACAACCACAGACGCGCATTTGCCTTGTGCTCGATCAAGGCGGCGGCGACGCCGAACATCGAGGCGCTGATAGCGGTCATGACCGCGAGCCCCGAGATCAGGTAGTCGGCATAGCTCAAACCCGGTCTGCCGCGGCCCGCAGTGCCAAAGATCGCAAACAGCACGAAGAACATCAGGATCGGGTAGAAGAAGGTCCAGAAGATTGCAGCTGGCGTCTTCATGTAGCTCTTCGATTCAATCCTGAGGAAGTGGACAAACAGCGCAAGGCGTTGCGAGACGGCGTCAGTCATTTTTCACCTCCTGCATGAGATCTGCGGCATCGGGAGACCACAGCGCGAAACGTTCAAGCTCGACCTGTGCCGCGGCCTCGATCGCGGCGCGTCGTAACGGAGCGTCGCCGAAGGCCTGCAGTCCGTCGCGGGTGAGCCGAAAGCGCACGCCCGCTACAGCTGCGAGCGCTGATTGGACGTGGCTTTGAGCCGCGCTGTTGCCGGCGAACAGGCAGCCGACCGGGCCGAACAGCTTGCTGATGAGCTCGCGTTGGGGGCCCTGATGTTCAACGCGGCCGTCGCGCAGAAACAGTATCTGGTTGCTGATGGCGACGACGCGCGGTGAATGCGTGATGAATATCGATGATGCGCCGTGGTGGCGCGCGCGGGTCAGCAAATCGCACAAGACGGCCTCAAAATGCCCGTCCAGATTCGACGAGGGCTCGTCGAAGATCATCAGCTCCGGCGTATGCGCCATGGCCATGGCCAGTTGCAGACGCTGCTTCTCGCCGGACGAAAGCGCGCCAAATCGTTTGCCGTCGAGTTCCGCAATCCGAAAGGCGTCGAAGATCGCCGGATCGGAAGCGGCGTAGACCCGGCGGTGAAGTTTGACGATGTCCTGCACCTTGTATTGCTCGTTGAACCCGACATCCTGCAGTTGGACGCCGATGCGCGCCCGCTTCGCGACCGGCAATTGCCGAACCGGATGACCGAACAACTGAATGGTCCCTTGGCCTGACGGCCGTGAGCCGAGAAGACAGGACAGCAGGGTGGTTTTTCCCGATCCGTTCGGGCCAATTAGCGCAGTCAGACTCTTGGGAGGCAAACGGAAGGCAGGCAGTATCAGCGCGAAGGCCGGGGATAGCGCGCAGTGAAGGTCGTGAACCTCGACGGCGGCGTCGCACGCGCCCAGCGAGGGCTCCCATACGCTGCTGGCTTCTGCCGGAGAGAGCCCGTCCGTGTTGACGATCTTGTTCATGGTGAAGAGGCTCCGCGAACTGTGAGCTTCCGAGCTCGAGTGTTTCGGCAATCCAGTCAGGCAGGCAACGGCATCAGCGAATTCATCTGGCTGTCGATCTCCCGAACGGTCGTGTTCTCATCGATGTTGATCGCATCGTAGTCCAGTATGTTGGTGTAGACCTGCTGACAGATGATGATCATCTCGACGACGTTGAGCGAATCGACGCCGATTTGAGACAGCGGCCGATCGAGGTCGACTTCGTCGATCCCCAGCATGTTCTTGATTCCGTCCGAGAGTTGGCAAAGCGTGTCGGTCATTTTAAACCCCTTGAGCTTGATATCCTGGCGCGGGTGCAAAGCGGGCCGGCTCACATACCGAGATCGATCGTCTTGACGGTAACGCCGTCGCCCACGGTGAAAGCCGCGTCCGCGAAGTCGGGCGCGCGCATCGCCGGTTTGGCGTTGTTGCTGATGCCCCAGGGTTCGGCGGGACGTCCGTACGGGCCGCTTAAATCAATCTTGCCGAGCCGGCGCAGGTCCTGGAACGCCGACACAGCGTAGCGACCGTTCGGGACCTCAACCTTGACCGAATATGGCGGCTGGTCCGCCGGCACCGAGACAAGCTTGGCGCCGCTGGTGTTGGTCGAGTCCAGGAACTGGTCAGCCCGCGTTTCATCGAGAATTTCTATTTTAATAGGTCCTTTGCCTTGCTCGACGCCGCTGAAGTGCAGAACGAGTTCGGCCGCAGGGACGGGGGTGATGGTGCCAAGGCCGACGATGGTTGCCAGAAGGCTGGTCGCGGTTTTGGTGATCATGGTGGTCTCCCCAAACGGAAAGGCTCGATGCCTTTTCGAGCAGGAGACTAGCTTGAGAGGGCAGTGGACGAACCTACGCAGTCTGGTAGGGTTTGGCTTGCCGGGTGACGCGGTGGACACGGGTCCGCGGCGCGCGCGCCCCGCGAGAACCGCAGGCGCGGGATCGCCGCGGTTTGGCCGTCGACGGCGGTTCGGTTATTGCCCCGGCCCTTGCAGGAGCGGGAACAACGTGGCTCCCGCTCGCTCGGTGAGCGCGCCGGAACCAATGAGATCGGCGGCGGTGGCGATGTCGGGGGCCATCAGACGGTCGTCGGACAATGGTGGCACCGCGCCGCGCAGACATTCCCGCACCCGCTGGAGCGGCGGGCTCGAAGTCATCGGGGCATGGAAGTCGCAGCCCTGCGCGGCGGCGAGCAGCTCGATGGCGACGATATGGGTTGCGTTCCCGGCCATGGGACCGAGCCGTCGCGCGCCGTGGGCGGCCATCGACACATGATCCTCCTGGTTGGCCGACGTCGGGATCGTATCGACGCTCGCCGGGTAGGCACGCTGCTTGTTCTCGGAGACGAGCGCCGCCGCGGTCACCTGCGCCATCATGAATCCGGAATTGAGCCCGGGCTTCGGCGTCAGGAAGGCCGGCAGGCCTGATAGTGCGGGGTCGACCAGCATGGCGATCCGCCGCTCGGCGAGCGAGCCGATCTCGCACAGCGCGATGGCGAGCATATCGGCCGCGAAGGCGACCGGCTCGGCGTGGAAATTGCCGCCAGACAAGGCCTCGGTGGTTTGGGCGACAATCAGCGGATTATCGGTGACCCCGTTGGCCTCGATCACAAGCGTGCGCGCGGCAAAGCGCAGAACGTCGAGGACGGCGCCCATGACCTGCGGTTGGCAACGCAGGCAATAGGGGTCCTGCACCCGGTCATCGTTGAGGACATGCGAGGCGCGGATCGTGCTGCCGGCGATCAGGGCGCGCAGACTGGCGGCGACATCGATCTGGCCGAGTTGGCCGCGCAGCGCGTGAATCCGGGGATCGAACGGTGTGTCGGAGCCCTTGGCCGCGTCGGTCGACAGCGCACCGGTCACCAGCGCCGCCTGGAACAGGCGCTCGATCGAAAACAGCGCCATCAGCGCCTCGGCGGTTGAAAACTGCGTGCCGTTGAGGAGCGCAAGTCCCTCCTTCGGCCCGAGCACGAGTGGCGCAAGCCCGACGCTCGCTAATGCGGCCTCGGCAGGCCTGCGCTCGCCGGCGACCCAGGCCTCGCCGACGCCCAGCAACACACCGGTCATGTGGGCGAGCGGCGCAAGGTCGCCCGAGGCCCCGACCGAGCCTTGGCACGGTACCACTGGGATCACGTCGCGCGCGAGCATGGCTTCGATCATGGCGACCGTCTCTCGCCGGACGCCCGATGCACCGCGACCGAGGCTTGCGAGCTTCAATGCCATCATCAGCCGTGCGCTGTCGCGCCGCATCGGCGCGCCGACGCCCGCCGCGTGCGAGAGCACGATATTGCGCTGCAGACCAGCGAGATCGTCCGGCGCGATGCGCACGCTCGCGAGCCTGCCGAAGCCGGTGTTGATGCCGTACACGGGCACCCCCTT
>Ga0116117_1000412_pt1 | contig 11392 bp, 11 predicted proteins | sample June2015DPH_11_1_FD_89790 | JGI IMG/M metagenome (GOLD analysis project Ga0116117, IMG submission 89790) | Peatland microbial communities from SPRUCE experiment site at the Marcell Experimental Forest, Minnesota, USA - June2015DPH_11_10 | ecosystem: Environmental > Terrestrial > Soil > Wetlands... | reverse complement strand
GGCCAATTTTCCCCATTTCTTCGTTGCTCGTCGCTCCAGTAACCGGCTACAGTTCGCTCCTCGCGCCTCGAACTGAGAAAAATTGGCTCCCGTCGCCGCCACCTGAGGTAGCGTTGACAGGCCCTAGAATAAGGTGACGTGATCGGCTTCGACTACAGAGCCAAATGCTGAAAATTTCCGATGGGCAACTTGATACCGGAGACTTGATCGAGAGCGAGCAAATGGTGTGCAGATGAGGTGTCAACCTCGAATGCTGCGATTGAGAGCTCAATCCAAATGCAAGATGCCCCGCTTGATGGCGGTGGTAACTGCGTGGGTACGGTCATTCACGCCAAGCTTGCCGAGAATGCTTTTGACATGGAACTTGATGGTGTCCTCCGCGACACTGAGCGCGCCAGCAATTTCCTTGTTGCGATTTCCAGAGGCGAGAAACCGCAACACTTCCAGCTCCCGCGATGTAAGCTCGATCCGTGGCGAATTCTCAGCTAGTTGCGCTGCTGCTTCAGGTGCAATCCAACGGCCGCCTTCGTAAATTCGATGAATGGCATAGACAAGATCCTTGTGCATGAGGTCCTTTAGGATGTAGCCATTTGCTCCCGCCGCCAAGGCACTATGAACATCGGCATCGCCTTTGTACGTAGTCATGGCAATGATGCGGGCCTCCGGAAAATCTCTTCTGATCGTTGCGATGGCCTCGGTTCCGGGTGTCCCTTTCAATCGGAGATCAACAAGGGTCACATCGGGACGGTTTGCGCGAAACATCGCCACTCCCTCTTCTCCCGTCGCTGCACCTCCAATGTAGAGCATATCCGCTTCAGCCTGGAGCATCGATCTGACACCGGCTAGGATGAGCGGATGATCGTCAATGCAGACGACTCGAATTGGGTTATCGTTTCTCATGATGTCATGCTCTCATTGTCAAGGGGGCATTCACTCGAATACAAGTCCCCTGGCCTGGTGCAGTTTCAATAGTCAAGTCAGCTGAACATTGTTGTGCTCGCTGTTTCATCCCAGCCAAACCCCAATGATTAGAATGAGAGGGCGTTTCGGCAAGTGCATAATTGAATCCGCGTCCATTGTCGCGGACGATAAGACTCACAGTCTCGTCCGCGTATTCCAACAGAATTGTAAGTTCGCTGCCATTCGAGTGACGGACTGCATTCATCACCGCTTCGATTCCAATCCGGTATAGTTGCCGTTCAAGCGTTTCGGCAAGCATTGTCGGTTTTCCTGCAACTGTGAAACAGAGATGCAGGCTCGTGCCGCAAATGCGCTGCGCTGCTGACTCAAGTGCCAGATCGAGTCGCCCATGTTCGTGTTCCGGAGATCTCAAATCCCAAATGGCCTGTCTGGCATCGGCCATGCTAATTCCTAGATGCTCCAACGCCGAGGAGAGTTGCTGAATTCCTGCCTCGGTTGAGCCATTTCTCAACTGACCTAACCCTCCCTGAATTTCCATGGCAGTGCCCGATACGGCTTGCAGCAAGGTGTCATGGAGTTCCTGTGCTACGCGGGAACGCTCGGCCATGATTCCGGTTAGTCGTCTCTCTATCGCCCACACTCGCAGGGAATTAGCCATCCATATCAGGAGAAAAGCTGAAAGGCCCAACGCTGAATAAAACCATCGAGTCTCATAGAAATGAGGCTGTACGCTAATTGATGCAGAAGCCTCTTGTGCGCTCCATGGGCCGCCGCCTCGTCGCGCGGATACGAAGAAGTGGTAGGTTCCTTGCGGCAAATTTGTAAACGAAATCTGACGCTTCGTGCCAACCTCGTGCCATTTGTCCTCGTACCCATCCATCCGGTAGCGATACTCAATGGCCTCTGCTTGTACGGAAGTTGGCGCAGTGAATTGGAAATCGATGCGACGGATCTCAGGCCCGAAGATTGTGCTTTGCGTAACAACTCCGTCCGCAAAGATATCTTGCAAGAGTGGTACTGGAGGTGGAATCGGTGGCTGTACGAGGGTTGGATCGACTTCGACAACGCCTTGGTTTGTCGGGAACCATAGAGTTCCATCACGCGATTTCCACCCTGCAGGTTGTACACCTGGCCCTCCAACTGTACCACTCTTTATTCCATCTTCCTGGCCATACGCAACTGAGTCAATGCGCGCTTGTGAACCATCAGCAACAGCATTGAGTTGATCCCGATTGATTCGAAAGAGCCCTCGAAATGAACTGATCCAAAAATTGTGCCGGTCGTCTTCAAGCAGTTGCAACACGTTATCAGCAAACATACCTTCTTTCACCGTAAAGCTGTTGAAGCGGCCATTCTTGAATCGGTTTAGGCCACTTGGCGTACAAATCCATAAAGTGCCACTGCTATCTTCATAAAGGGCACTGATGAAATTGTTCAACAACCCATCAGCGGTAGTGTAGGTCGTGAACTTACCGTGGTCGAATCGAGTCAAGCCCGATACGGTTCCTATCCAGAATGTTCCTTCCCGATCTTCCAGTATCGACATGACATAATTGCTGGGCAGTCCATCCTTCAGTGTGAGCTTCGAAGTACGGCCATGGTCCCAAATGGTTAGTCCTTCGAGAGACCCCAACCATATGCGACCAGCTCGGTCACTATAAAGACAGTGCACAGTTTCAGCTATTCCCTGCGCCGTGCCCATCCGAGTCCATGATTGCCCATCAAATCTGAAAGTCCCCTTCATCGTTGCTACCCAGATTGCGCCTGCACCATCTTCTGCCAGCGACCAGACTACCGATTTCCCTATTTGCTTCAGCGCAGCAGGATGAAAACGTGTGCTGGATCGAACACTTAGACCGTATCCGCCAACCCAGATGCGTCCCTTTGAATCCTCAAAAAGAGTCGCTGCAACCTTGTCAATCAGGCCCTCTCGCTCCGTATAGGTAATGAATGGGCCTGGCCGATAGCGCACAACGCCGGAACTGCTCGTTCCAACCCAAAGACTTCCGTCGCGGTCTTCAAATACCGCATCGACGTCCAGGCTTAGGCTTTCTTTCTGCTCAAATATTGGGCCGGGTGCCATCCTCAAGCGAGCGAAAGTCTTGTCGGTCGCAGACCATATGCTGCCGCTGTGGTCTTGATAGAAGGAGGAATATCTGCCCGGAAGACCTTGAATGGCCTGAAAGTGACCTGAAGTGTCGAGAAGAGCACTTCCCTTGAGTGTGCCCACCCAGAGCCTTCCTTCTCTATCACGAAACAACGTCTGGACAAAATTCGACGGAAGGCCGTCCTTTTCCGTTGACACGCTGATCTTACCTTTGGCCATGTGCGCAAGACCGCTGTTATATGTTCCAACCCATAGTCCTCCGGCACCGTCTTCAGCGAGTGCCGAGATGGAGTCTTCTGGCAGCCCGTCCTTTCGATTGAGAGTGCGGAATTGAATTCCGTCGAATACTGCCAATCCGTTCCACGTCCCGATCCACAGCTTTCCTGAGTTGTCTGCTAGGAGGGTATGAATCGGCTTGGCGGGCAGCCCGTCCTTCTCGGTGAAGCGCCTGAATATCCCATGCTCGTAGCATGACAGTCCATCGCCGGTCGCTATCCATAATCTTCCCAGGTGATCCACCACCAAGGCGCTGAACATATTGTGCCCAATTCCAGGGGTCGACTCCTGTCGGTAGACCGTGAACTTGACACCATCAAATCGAGCGAGTCCATCGTTGGTGCCAAACCACAGATAGCCGTCGGGTGTCTGGGCGATGGAGCGAACTTCATTCTGGGGGAGCCCCTGCTCAGTGGTGTAGTTCCGAACCGCGTATTGAGATAGTAGTCGGGGCGGTTCTTGAGCGCAGGCAAGGCCCGCGATAGCAATGAGGGATGAACAAAGGAAGTGCCTGAGGATTCCTCCGATGCCATGCAAACGCCAGAGTAACTCACCAGTGGTCCGAGCAATTGTGGCCTTCACAGCCATCTTCGGTTGCATTCCTTTCTTCATTTGATTTGAGAATAGCCCAAAACCGTGATGGAATGAGCAAGTGTTTTCGGCCCGGAAGCTGGAAATGTTTTGTACGCGAAAGCCTACCCAAACGGGTAGGCTCATGCCTAGCCGGGTTGGGGATGCGCCGCTCTTTCGCATTCGCTAACCTTGCGATATTCGTGATTGGATTCGGGATCTGCGGCGCATGAGGACAGCATGAATCTACTCCCCAATTCATTCTGTTTCGGCCGAAGTAAATTCTTGCTGTGCCTTGCGATGGTTGCGTCCACTCTGCTGTCGCGAACACAGAAACTCGCGGGCAGCGGCAAAGGCAGTAGAGCGCTCTTTTCGCCAACCGTTTATCTTGAGGTCTCCACTCTCTTGACGGATCGCGTTGCTGTGTCGATATCCCCGGAACCCAGACTTCTTGATTTCAAGCTCGCGAATCGATTTCCCGGCAAACATCACTCCAACTATGCTGGACAATGAGCGAAAGGAAAGGAACAACACATGAGTGCAACAGTCGATATTCTGAACCCCAGCAAGCCGAAGCGTGTGGCAATCATTGCCTCCAACCCCGCCATTTCAAAGCAGACTGGCTGGCCGATCGGATTCTGGTGGAGCGAATTGACCCATCCCTACTGGGAGTTTGTGGAGCATGGCTATCTTGTGGATGTCTATAGTCCTGACGGCGGCGCGCTTCAGGCCGATACCTGGAGTGACCCGCGAGATGAAAGCAAGTACTCCGCTCACGATCTCATCTCGCTTGGGTTCATTAACTCGCCCGAGCATTCCAAGCTCGTCGAAAGCACCGCGCCAATTGGGCAATTAAACCTGGCGGCCTACGATGCGTTGCTGTTTGTTGGCGGACAGGCGCCCATGTACACGTTCTATGAGGATAAGCGCATTCATGAGCTTGCGTCGACGTGCTACCAGTCAGGAAAAGTCACTGCGGTCCTTTGCCATGCGACGTGCATTCTGCTCAAGGTCAAGGTCGATGGCAAGCTGCTTGTGACAGGAAAAACCTGGACCGGCTTTGCAAATTCAGAGGAACGCTATGCAGACGAGTTTGTTGGAAAACGCATTCAGCCTTTTTGGATTGAAGATGAGGCCAAGAAATTTGCGGGCACTAACTTCATCGTTGCAAGCCGATTCAAGGCGCACGCAGTACGAGATGGACATCTGATCACCGGACAGCAGCAATACTCGGGGGCGGCCGTTGCTCGCTTGGTGATTGAATCGCTCGGTGTCTAAAATCCTATTGCGCGATTCAGCCTCGGGTCAGGCGTCTGTTCTTCAAATGACTGAGCGCAAGGAGTGGCTTTCATGGTTGAAGTATGCGAACAAGAAAGGAATCAGCAATGGCAACAATTCTTGTTACAGGCGGAAACATCGGAAACCAAGTGGCGGAAGAGTTGGCGCAACTGGGTTTTGCAGTTCGGGTTTTAACAAAGACGGTAAAGCAGAATCCGATGTGGGACAAATTGAAGATCGAACAGATTGCTGTCGATATGGCTTCTATCCCATCCATGCTTCCAGCATTTGAAGGAGTTGATCGGTTTTTTTCCGTCACTCCATTCGTTGAGAACCTGGCCGAATTGGGCCTCAATACCATTGAGGCAGCCAAGCAAGCAGAAGTTCGCAGAATCGTTCGGTCATCATTCATCGGAGCCAGCGAAACGGGGATCACGCTTGGCCGCGACCATCGCACTATAGAAAAAGCCGTAGAAGCAAGCGGCATCCAGTACACGATCCTGCGACCGAATACCTTCATGCAGAGCTATGCAATGAATGCCGAAAGTATTCGCCGCGATTCTGCCTTTTATATGCCGCAAGGTTCGGGCAGAGTCAGTCTTATCGACGTAGGGGATGTCTCTTCGGTTGCTGTAGCCGTTCTTATGCAAGATGGGCATGAAAACAGAGTCTATAAGTTGACGGGTCCGGAAGCGTTATCAAACGACGACGTCGCGGAAAGGCTCTCAAGAGTAATTGGGAAGAAGGTCACTTACATCGACGTAACAGAGAAGCAGGCAGAGCAATCAATGGCAAGTGAGGGGTTGCCCACTTGGATGATTAAATCTCTTTTGGAATTGTTTGATTTTAGCAAGAGAGGTGCCGCTGAACTTATTTCGACGGATTCTGAGTATCTCCTGAATCGAAAGCCGATATCGTTTGACATTTTTGTGCGCGGCAATACGAAGCTATTTCAATGAACTGGTTTTTGGCTTGGTTTAGCAGCAATAAGGACAAAGATGAGACGGCGTTAGACACCACGAGTCTCGACCGCTACTGAATGAGCAGTGTCAATGGGGTGATCTCCAGATGAGGCTGAGTGCGTTCTAGGGCGGACATCCTAAACTTGAATATTCTCAGTCTCGGTTGTTTGCAATTCTGCATCTCGGTGCCCGGTGAATCCAAGTTTGAATCTTAGCGTCATAAGAATAGGAATCTGCAATGATGACCATCAATAGAAACAATGTTTCGAAGTTCCTCGCCGCGATTGGCACCTTCCACAGTGGTGCCTCGAGTCTCATTGCATCTGGGTTTTCGAAGAGGCCTTTTCAGCAGAGAGTGCGTGTGCGCCCAGGAGATTCTGCATCGATATGCGGCATAGGCTAAGCAGCGGCTTGGTGATGAAGGAACATCTTCTGTCGGTACATTCATCGGCCTATGCGTTGCCGAGCGGAGGCTCTACTGGTCCGAGACGAGCGTGCTTCTGTTGCCACTATTCATTATGTAGCTATTTATATTCTGTGGATGGGGTGGCGAAACACGTCCTCGACAGAAACCACCTTGAAATGAGTTAAGCAGAAATCTGGGAAGTGAGCATTCTATGGATAAGGCACGGTTGGAAGCATTCAGCGACGGAGTGTTTGGTTTCGCCATCACTTTGCTCGTGCTTGGCATACAGGTGCCGAGCCTAAAGACCGTGAGTGAAGCCGAATTGCGTACCGGTCTTGCGCAATGCCTCTCACAACTCGTCCCGTACGTGACAAGCTTTGCGACGATCGGCATTATCTGGCTTAATCACCACGCCATGTTCCATTCAGTCGAGAGGGTCGAACATACGACTCTTTCTCTGAATCTCTTACTCTTGCTTGTCGTGACATTTATTCCCTATCCAACGGCGGTATTAAGCCGTTATGGAGCGTTGCCCTCGAGTACATTCCTATATGGGTTTGTGCTTATGCTGCTCGGAGTCGCGTATTCCCTTTTGTGGATCCATATCTCTCGAAGGAAACTGAGCCGGATTCCAGTTGACCCCTGGCTCGGCAAAGTGCATATCAAGCGCAATCTGGCGGGAATTCTCGCATACGCGATTGCCGTTGGGATTGCTTTTCGACTGCCTCAAATTAGCATCTTCATTTACTTCGCGACCGCAGTCTTTTTCTTCATTCCAATCCGCCATCAAGAAACAGGTGGCCAGGATCAGACTTAGGGATTAGCGATCAAACAAAAAGAAACAGGTTCACCTTACCGACTCCTTCCCTGCTCGTTGGCATTGACGGTCATTAAGGGATATCTTATCGCTACGATCTTCGAGGTGTGAATGCAAATACAAATAACAAATACTAGCGGAAATCTCGAGCGCTGCCCCGATTGCGGGATTCAACTGCAAGTACAAACTAGTCCAAGTCATCCGTATCTGGGAGCCTCTGCATCCTGTTGGGCCCTCTATACCGAGGTCTTAGCACGCGAGTACTCTGTGCCGGCGCTCATGAGTTCGGTACATCGACTTACAGTCGACGCTTACTGTGCGCAGCACCCGGGAAAAGCCGAGAGGCGAACGATTCAGTCAGTGTGGATCCATCTCACTGGTCTCTATTTAACCATTGAACTGGGACTTGCGCATGACTTTGCAAGACGAGTCATTGGAGCGTTGACGGGAGTTGCAGGTGGCCTGACTTGGCTGACACCACCTTCCTACTTAGGTGACTTTACTGTGATTGACGTCGCTTCAGCGAAGAGCGATGCCGAACACGAAGAGTTAGTTCGGCTATGGGCTCATGGTGTCTGGAACGCTTGGAAAACGCATCATGCCGAGATCATATCCCTTGTGTCAAGACTGGGCATATGCCCTTCGCCCAGACGCATATCCCCGAATCGGAATACGCAGGGCCGGGATCACAGCCAGCGCGAATCGAGCAACTCCAGAATCGAGTGAGCGCACTTTTGCGAAAGAAGCTGATTCTGCTTTTGCGGCAGCTGTCCCTGGAATCGTTGTCCGAATATTGGGCCGGCGTTCGCGAAATTGCACGAGATGGGTTTTTCCAATGTGAAGGTCCTCTATCTGGCCAATAATTTTGGCGCGGATTGCCACGGACTCTTTCTACCGCGCAACCAATTCAATCTTGATTTCGGGTGGCGACAGCAACGTGTTGTGAATCAGGCAGTGATGCACGGATCGCATCAATCCCTCGGTTTGCTCTTCAGTGAGAGAAACCGGGCATGCGACGTGAATCTGAAAGTTGCCCAGGCGTGATGGCGATTTGAGCTTTTCGGCGGTCACCGAAACTTCAACGCCACTTTCTGCGAGGTGGCGCGTCTTCAGATACTGAACGGCATAAAACGCTGCGCAGGAACCCAATGAAGCGAGCAACAGCTCCGGCGGCGTCATACCCGAGTCTTCTCCGCCATTCTCTGCCGGCTGGTCGCACACAATTGAGTGCGACCGCGCCTGGATGGCGAACTTCACGTGATCGAGATGGGTGATTTTCACTTCCATCATAGTTTTCCTCGTTCATTAGAAGAAAGACACGACCAAGCCGATTCGTTACAGGACTGCGGGAACTTTTGTTGGACCCGGAAGGCCCAACAGACGAAAATATTCTTGCGTGAGGAGAGAACGCAAGCGAGGCGCTACAGCAGAATCGCAAGGAACCTCCAGCGAGCGGCAGCGGTCGATGGCGACGCGCAGGTCGCGCAGGAATGCAACGCAAGCTGGGCAGGCTTCGATGTGCTGGCGCATCTGGTCGCAGGTGCGGGGTTCCACTTTTCCATCCAGATACTCTGAGAGGTTCAGGAATAATTCCCGGCACTCCGCAGGGCGTTGTCCACTCTTAGGTGCGATGCGTTTAGACTTCATCCTCAATGGCTTACCGCAATCCGGCGTCGCGGGCGCTCTCTCGACTATCCTATTCATCTCTTTGCGAACGGAAAGGCGCGCCCGATGCAGGCGAACCCGAACTGTCCCTGGCTGTAGATTGAGAATCTTTGCAACTTGTTCGGTTGTCAGTTCCTCCATGTCATGGAGCACAAGTACGATGCGCAATTGCGCCGGGATGCGCAAGACCGCCTGATGCAACAGATGATGATGCTCGGCGTGGAGCAGATTGCCCTCAAGGCTTTCGGCGGCATCCTGAAGCAATCGCTCCAACTCCGCTGCGTCGGGCATCAGTTCATCCAGCGAGAAGGTCTGGCGTGGAGCATGAGCCAGCTTACGGCGCATACGCCAGCAGCGATTTCTGGTTACAGTATAAAGCCAGACGGCAAGAGCCTGCGGGGTCTGAAGCTTGGCCAGATGGTCCAGCGAGCGAAAGAGTACCTCTTGCATGGTGTCTTCGGCGTCTTCGCGATGCCCGCAGACCTTCATGCTGAAGGAATAAACCGTATTCTGCAACAGGCCGATTGCTTCTTCGACGGCTTCAGGAGTATTGCGGCATAAGAGATCGGCAGCTTGAGTCAGTTCAGGGCGCATCGCTGGGGCTCACAGAGATGAGTCCAGTATAGCCTCCAGCAGTGTTGGCTCATTCAGCCGGACCTCAGTTGGCGTCCTTCATCCCCATAGCGCGAAAAATTCTCATGGCTGGACACCAGTTTGTGAATGCCGATTGCAATAGGTTGAGTCCGACGAACGCGGTCAGCCAGAGCCAGTTGGGCGAAAGGTAGTGAGCGAGGGCAAACGATAGCAGAATTACAAAGCCCGCCATCAGTCGCAAAGCGCGTTCTACAGTCATAGGGAGCCTCCTGAGTCGGTTTCGGGTTGAGGTCCATCTCCGGATTATTCGTGCTTGGAGTGAACCATGAAGTAAAGCACCGGAATGGTCGGCCACGACAAGAAAGTTGAAGCGACAGCTCCGGCAATCAGCGAGAGCGCAAGCCCCTGAAAGATGGGATCGGTGAGAATGACGCTTGCGCCGACGACAACCGCTGCCGCGGTCAGAAGCATGGGGCGGAAGCGAGTTGCCCCGGCATCGATCACCGCTTCGGCCAAAGGCATTCCCTGGCGTATTCGCAGTTCGATGAAGTCAACCAGAATAATTGAGTTGCGTACGATGATTCCCGCTCCCGCAATGAAGCCAATCATAGAGGTCGCCGTGAAGAAAGCGCCCAGCATCGCGTGTGCCGGCATAATGCCCACCAGCGTAAGTGGAATCGGAGCCATGATGATCAGCGGCACAATGAAGGATCGGAACCAGCCAACCACCAGCACATAAATGAGAATCAGCACTGCTGCAAACGCCAGCCCCATATCGCGAAAGACTTCGATGGTGATGTGCCATTCGCCGTCCCACTTCATCGAGTAGTGGTCAGTGGACTTTGGCATCGACGCATTGTAGCGAGCCAGGGTATATCCGGCCGGAAGAGTGAGATGGTCGAGGTCCTTGTTCATTTTCATGATGGCGTAGACCGGGCTTTCTTCCGCTCCGGCTACGTCTCCGGTGACATAAACGACGCGGCGCAGATTCTTGTGATAGATGCTGCGCTCGATCGTCTTGTGCTCGACCATGACCAACTCCCGCAGGGAAATCATCGCGCCGTCCGCGCCGGGCAGACGGATATTCTCCAGCCCCTGATCGGAGGAGCGGTCCGCACGATCAACTTCGACGATTGCAGGCACAGGCTCCCGCGCGGTTTGATTGTGGATTAGGCCAACCTCCGTGCCAGAGAGTACGAGCGCCAACGCTTGGGCAACATCGGAGACCGCAATGCCATGCTGCGCCGCCTTGACCTCATCCACATGCATCACCAGCCTCGGCTGAGGATCTTCGACATACCAGTCCGTGTCTACAACGCCTGGAGTGTTCTGGAAGATCGACTTGATCTGCTGCGCAACTTGAGTCTGACCATCCAGGTCGGGGCCGTATACCTCCGCCACCAACGTTTGCACAACTGGAGGTCCAGGCGGAACCTCGCTCACCTGAATGCGTGCGCCGTATTCGCTGCCAATCGCGTCCAATAGCGGACGAAGCTGCTTGGCGATGGCATGGCTCTGTACGCTGCGCTGCTTTGCGGGCAGCAGGTTCACTTGGATGTCGGCTTGATTCGGCTGGCTACGCATATAGTAGTGACGCACCAAACCATTGAAGTTATATGGGCCGGAGGTTCCGGTATAAGTCTGGTAGTTCAGTACATCCGGCTGCCGCGCAAGCTCATCGCCAAGCGCTTGCGTAACGCGCGCTGTCTGTTCCAGCGGCGTGCCGTCAGGCATGTTGATGATGACTTGCAGTTCGCTCTTGTTGTCGAATGGCAGCATCTTCACGCGCACCAATC
>Ga0116117_1000411_pt1 | contig 11411 bp, 10 predicted proteins | sample June2015DPH_11_1_FD_89790 | JGI IMG/M metagenome (GOLD analysis project Ga0116117, IMG submission 89790) | Peatland microbial communities from SPRUCE experiment site at the Marcell Experimental Forest, Minnesota, USA - June2015DPH_11_10 | ecosystem: Environmental > Terrestrial > Soil > Wetlands... | reverse complement strand
TACGCTATGCGGTTCGCCGGCTTCGCCGCAAGCTTCCGCGCGCGCTTATCATGGTCGGACTATGGACCGGGACAGATACCGCCGAGGGAGCAGTGACGACGATCGACAATTCGAAGGCCGATATGTTGGCATCGACGTTGCAGGAAGCGACCCGCCTCTGCATCGCAGCCGTCCGACCTGACCGAGAGGGGATGCGAGTTGGACCGGATGCGGAGAGCGCGGCCGCGATGAGAATGAAACCTGCATCCAATCAGCGCTAACTAAGGCGTGTCCTTTATTGCGCAGCCACCAGAAACTCAGGAAGATCCAACCTTCCGGCGCTAGTTGACCGCCTTCTCCAATGCTGCTGCCAAGTCCTTTAAGGTGTAAGGCTTGGATAAATGCCCGAATTCAATAGATCGATCGGCCGGCAGTTCGGAGTATCCGGTCGCCAGGACGATCGGCAGCATTGGATTTTTTTCTTTAATTCGTTGAGCAAGCTCGAAGCCATTCATCCCGGGCATGGCGTAATCGGTTACCACGATATCGAATGACGAATCGGTTTCCAACAGCTGCAGGGCCTGGGAGCCGGATTGTGCCTCGGTAACGCTGTGACCGAGATCGAGCAACATGTCAGCTGCCCCCATGCTCACCAGGATATCGTCATCGACCAGTAGAACGCGAAGGCTTCGCGCTTCCTTCGGCTGCGTAGGCGGGGTCTCCGCTTCGGCGGTCTTGCGGCCCTCTTTCGCACGAGGCAGCCACATCGTGACCGCCGTTCCCTTGCCGGGTTGGCTCCTGATCCGCATTGCTCCACCGGATTGCGCCGTGAACCCGTGCACCATCGAGAGACCAAGGCCCGTGCCCTTGCCGATGCCTTTGGTGGTGAAAAAGGGTTCCTGTGCGCGCGCCAATGTTGCTTCGCTCATGCCCTCGCCGGTATCGGTCACGGTGATGCAAACGAAGGGATCCCGCGGCAACCCGATCTTCTTGCCGTGGTCCTCGTTGTGACAAGCGATCGTCAGAGAACCGCCCTGCGCCATGGCATCCCGGGCATTGACGGCGAGATTGATCAGCGCCAGTTCGAGCTGGTTGGCATCAACCTCGATCGCGCACACCTCCGGCGAGATCTCGACATGAATGGCGATATTTGGGCCGACGGAATGTCGTAGGAAGTCCAACATCTCGGGGATCAACTTTTGCAGCGCGACAAATTCGACCTTCAATTCCTGCCGTCGCGCAAACGCCAGCAGGCGCGCGGTCAGCGTGGCGCCGCGCTCCGCCCCCTGGATGGCTCGATCCAGCAATCGAGATATCCGCGGATCGTCCGGAACTGTCTTCTTCAGCAGGCTAAGACTGCCTAATATGACGGCCAACAAATTGTTGAAGTCGTGCGCCACCCCGCCCGTCAACTGGCCGATGCTTTCCATTTTTTGGGCTTCTTGCAGTTTCCGCAACGCGATCTCCCGCTCGCGCGTGCGTTCTTCAACCCGGCTCTCCAACTCATCATTGCTTTTCTGCAGCGCATCTCGCGCCTCCCGCAGGGCGGCATCGGCAGCCACGCGTTCAGTGACGTCCCGCCAGATCGTCGTTACGAAATCGCGTTGGTCAGCCCGCCAGCGACCCAGCGAAATATCAAAGTGGCCGGATTTCCGGTTCTTGTATCGGCCGACGACTGATATCGCGGTATCGTTCTTTGGATCGACGGAGCTCTGCGCCAGCGCCGGCAACAGCGGATTATCCGGCTCAAGCAGGATGTCGAGCTTCTGTCCCAGCAATTCGGAATGTCCATAACCCAGGACATGGTCTACCGAGCCGTTGACCCATTGTATGTTACGGTCGTTATCGATCGTGATGATCGCGTCCGGCGCAGAGTCTACGATTGCGTGATAGCGCGCGTTCTGACGTTCCCGCAACACACGCTCGCGCGTCACGGCCACGGTGACGTCGGTGATCTGCAGCAGGCAGTAATTTGCCTGAAGGGAGGACACCGGGCGCACGACGATATTGTGAAGCAGGGGCTCACCGCCGTCGCCTTGCAAAGGAAGCAACGCATTCAATGTATGGGTCAGAATGCTGGAGCTACCCACCTGAAATGCATCTTCGATGACGCCGGGCATGCGGGTGCTGCGCGCATCGGGAAAGATTTCGAAGAACGGCTTACCGAGAACTTGCCGTGCCGGTCGCCGCGAAATGCGGGCCATCCATTCATTCCAGCCAACGACATGTCCGTCGCTGTCAATCACGACAAGACCGATGTCGACAGTGTCGAACACCGGGCCAAACACCAGATTGGGCACGCTATCCAACATGACCGGACGGTTGCTTCTCGATGGCGCTTATGAATTCGTTTACAATTTCCTTTAGCGCGGCGATGGAGGGTAAATCCATGAGCAGGGCAATGAAGCCATGAACGTCACGCTCCTTGATATTGAAGTCGATGTAGAGAAACAGAACGAATTGCTCCGCCGAAACGGGCCCTTCGACCTCGAACAGGGCCGCTCCGTCGCCGCGAACGATGGAGGGCAGTGACATCCGCATGGTCCGCTGCAAGACATTGGCGATTGTCGCCAGGCATCCATTCAAGATGATATTTCCCGTTTCAGCAAGCGCCTCCTGTTCCAGATCGATGACGTCTTCCAACGAATGCTGGTCGCCGACGATCGAGCGGACGAGTTCGAGGCTCTGGGCTTCGGGAAAGATCAGGAGTGCCCTGCCGGCAAATGGTCCTTCAAAAGACTGCTGCACCGCGACGAGCTTCTTGGCGTTATTGCGCTCGACCAATTTCGACGCTGCCTCGCGCGTTACAATCTTGACGGCCGGGACGGACAGCAAGACCTGCTCGCCTACCATCTGTCGGAGGCTGTTCGCGGCGCGGCTCACTCCCATGTTGGCTATCTCGGCGAGCGCATCCTGTTCAATTTCGCTGAGCGCATCGCTTGCAATGAGCGCGGCCACGGTCATGGCGTCACTTTCTTCAGGCGAAGCGTGGCCCCCGAAAGAAACGCGGCAAGGGCTTCGTCCGTGAGTGGCTTTGGGATAAACCCGGCATTCAGTTCCCGGGCACGTCCGATAATCTCGTGCTGGACATTGGCCGAGACAATCGCGACCGGCATGCCCGGATGGGTCTTGCGGATCGTCGCGACCAATTCCAGCCCATCGATTTCGGGCATGTTGAAATCGATGAGGGCGATGTCTACGCCACCGCCGGAAATGGCCGCCAGGGCCTCGCCGCCATTGGCGGTCTCGACCAGGGTCCAATCCGGCCGGACACGCCGGAAGGCGCTTGCCATCACCATGCGTGCAAGCTTGCTGTCATCGACGATCAAGACCCGGTACTGCATCCTGGTTTCTCGTAACTACGCGGCTGACCCGTCGAGGTCGTCCGTTGAGGGCTTCACGCCGTAGGTCTAAACTCTTGTCGAGCGGGGGTAAATGTCGAGTAGATGACTTAGTTCCATTCGGGCGCCGGGCCGGCAGCTATCCGCGAGTCCCCTTTTGGGACAGTTCCGGCGCCAGCCACTGCCTCACCCAAGCATCGCCACAGGGCCCCATCGGGACAACGCCCGAAGCCAATATGACTTGAACGACAGCCGTATGCAGGTGGCTGCATGTTGTCCACTCGACGGCCGGCGCCGGGGTTTCCTGCAGCAGCTGCAAAAGTGGTTCGGCATCCTCGACGGCGCATGCTCCCTCGAGAATCACCATTCCGGTGTCGCTACGGCGGACCGTCACGGCAGTATCTCCTTCACGTCCAGCACCAGCAGGACCTGTCCGTTGCCCAGCAACGCGGTCCCGGCATAGCCGCGGGCCCCAGCCAGCAGCCCCTGCATCGGCTTGAGCACCACATCGAGGCGGTCGCGAATCGCGTCGATTTCGAGCGCCGCTATCCTCCCGGCGGCTTCCATGACGACCAACAGTCTCGCAGCCGTGGCATTGCGCTTCTGTCCGGGCAGTTTCATCAGCTCCGCAAGCGAAACAATCGGCACGACGCGATCGCGCAGAACGAAAGCTTCGTTGCTTCTGATGATGCTCACGCGGTCGGGCGTGACACGGACCGTTTCCGACACCGCATCCATGGCAATGCCGAACAACTGCCCGCCTGCCTCCACCACCATGATGCGGGACATCGCGATGCTCAGCGGCAGATCGAGCCGAACCGTGGTGCCGATCCCGACCTTGCTCTCGAGCGAGACCCTGCCCCCGATCTGATCCATCGCGGTGCGGACCACATCCATTCCGATACCGCGTCCGGAAATGTCCGATACCGCCGATGCGGTCGAAAATCCGGCGGAGAAGACCAGATCGACAACCTCCTCGTCTGTCAGAGCGCTCAGTTTATCCGGCGGCAACAACTGCTTTTCGGATGCCTTGCGCCGCACCACCGCCGGATCGATGCCTCGGCCGTCGTCCGTGACTTCCACCACGAGGCGGTCTCCGACCCGGGACGCCGCAATCGAGATCGTCGCGTTCTCGGTTTTTCCAGCGGCCCGGCGTTGCTCAGGTCCTTCGACACCATGATCCAGGGCGTTGCGTACGAGATGCACCATGGGTTCGAACAGACGGTCCATGATGGTCTTATCGACTTCCGTGGTCTCGCCATGGGTGACCAACGCGGCATTCTTGTCGAGCTGCCGGGCGACATCGCGGATCAGCCGTGGAAAAGACCCGAACAGCTGGGCCATCGGCACCATCCGTAACTGCAGGACGGTGCCGTGCAATTCGGTCACCAGCCGATCGATGGCGTCGCGGTCGCGCTGGATTGACCTTGCGACTTCGCTGCCGCCGAGGTCCAGTTCGACTTGCCTGGCCGAATAAGCCAGGGCGTTTCTCGCCACCACGAGTTCGCCGGCCAAATTGACGAGATCCTCGATTTTCGCTTCGCTGACGCGCAGCACGCGATCGGCCGGCCTTGTGGAGGTGCTGGCCGCCGCCATATCTGGTCGCTCGCCTCCGTCAGCGACGACGGTTGACGGACTGCCGGCAAAGCCAACCAGCGTGTTTTCGAGCGCCGACAGCAAGGGGCCGGCGTCGCGGTGCGCCAGCGCGAGCGCGCCGGCGCGCCGTATGGTATCCGCCAGATGCGGCAACTGGCCGTAACGCAAGGCGTTTTCCGCCGCGCGCGCGGCGGCACCGACGCAACCGGCGAAATCTTGCCTGCGGTCTGGCACGCGCAGCAATTCGCATTGCGCCTCAATGACTTTGCGGATCAGGGCGTGATCGCCAAGCGTGGGGTATGCGTCTGAGGCAGGAAGGGTTCCCAACGGAATGCTGATGATCCGCACCTGGTCCGGGACCAGCTGAAAGATGGCGGCGATTTCGTTCGGATCGGCGGCCGAAAGTGCCTGCAAACGCAGATTGCAGGCGTAGGGGTCGATACCCTCGAGAGCAACGAAAGGTTCACGCGGTTCGATGTGAAATGCCAGCAGGCCTGGAACCTGGCGCATGAGCTGCAATGGATCGTCTCCATTGTAGAAGCAACCTGCCAATGGCTCATAGGAAATAGCCGTGGCCACGAACGGCCGCTCCGGCATTCGCGACACCACCGCATCGCGCTCCGCGGCAATCAAGCGAAAGACCCATTCCGGCAAGGAGCCCCCGCCCGTTTTCGTCGTGGAATTTTGCGCGGTCAGCCCCGGTTGCTGGCCTGCCCTGCCCGGCAGAAGTGCTCGCAACCGTTCTGCCATCGCGCGGCCGTCTTCTCCGGCCTGCGAGGGCAAAGCGCGAACGGCCTCGAAGTCGTCGACCCAACGCGACACCTGATCGAGGCAAGCCAGCGCCGTATCGACGATCTCTGCGTCCAGTCCGCGCGTACCGTTCCGGACTCCGGCCAGCAGATCCTCGGCCGCATGGAGCATGATGCTCATGGCGGGCAGCTCGACCACTCCGGCGGCGCCCTTGAGCGTATGAAAGGCACGAAACACGCTGTCGATCCGCTCGGGCGACGCAGCGTCGCGCTCCAGCGCGATGAGATTGTCCGTAGCCTGTCGGACCAGTTCGCGAGCTTCGATGACGAATTGTTCCTGCAAGGCGTTCACAGCGAGGCTCCTGTGAGAACGCAAACATGCCTGACCAGCTCGGCTTCGGCCACGGGTTTTACGAGGTAGAAGTTGGCGCCGGCCGCTTTGGCTTCGGCGGCGTCCTGCGTTTCGGATTCGGTCGAAATCATCAGCGCCGGGACCGTCGCCGCATCGGCATCGGCGGATCTGAGCGTCCGCAAAAAGCTGAAGCCGTCCATTCGCGGCATGTTGACGTCGACGATGACCAGATCGAAGGGTTCCGACAACACCTTCTCCATCGCCTCGATGCCATTGATCGCCTGCTCGACCTGGAAGCCGGCCTTCTCAAGCGCGGACCGGTAATAGAGCCGCACCAATGACGAATCGTCGACCACCAGAACCCGCGCTTTGGCCGGTGTAGCGGTATCAGCCATGATCTGCTTCCGGTCTTTGATAGACGATCGCGTCGGGAAACCGGGCCACGCGAAACAGCGGGGAGATCCGGCTCATGCTTTCGGAATGGCCGAGGCAAATGTAGCCGCCCGGCCGCAGGCAGTCATAGAGATTTTCCGCGGCCTGGCGCCTGGACACATCGTCGAAATATATCAGGACGTTGCGGCAGAAGATGATGTCGAAATCGCGGTACAGCGCCATATCCTTTGCGTCGATGAGATTGGCGCGGGTGAACTCGATCGAGTTCCGCAGGCCCTCGTCGATCTGATGACTGCCGTCGGCCATCGGCCTGAAATAGCGTCCGATCAGGTCGCGCGACAGCCGCATCAGCGCGCGGTCGCCATAGATGCCTTCGGCAGCTGCCCTGAGCGCGCGGGTGTCAATATCCGATCCGACGATCTCGACGTTGTAGCTGTCGACCTGCGGCCAGTTTTCCATCAACCAAAGTGCGATGGAATAGGGCTCTTCCCCCGTCGAGCACGGGATCGACCAGATCCGCACGGTGCCGCCGGGCTTCTTTTGGCTGGCAATGACCTCCAGCAGGCTCGAGGTCATGCAGCGAAGCTGGTGGTCTTCGCGATAGAAATAGGTTTCGTTGACGGTGAAGGAATTGATCAGATGCTCGATCTCGTGATCGGCGTCGGCCCTCAGCAGGGAAAAATACGCCTGGAACGATGGCGACATGGTTGCAGCGATGCGGTCTTCGAGACGGCGATCGATGAAATATCGCTTTCCCTCCGTGAATGATATGCCGGTGCGGCGGTAGAGAAATTCGCAGAAGCGCTGGACCTCCTCCGGAGAGATGTGGACGGCATGCGACGCTCCGCCGTTCGAGTCCTCCATCCGGTCTAGCCTTCCGCGCCCGAAATACGGGCTATCGCGACCGAGATTGCGAACGACAGGAACGGCGTGGCGGCGAAACGCGCCGCGCACTTTTCCAGCGCCGGAAGGGCCTGCGGCGTTCCAACCTCCGTCAGAACGTCGATCGCCGCGGCGCACACATTGGGGTGCTGCTCGCGCTCGATCAGGCCGCAGAGCAGGCGGGTGGCTTCGGAGGCGTCCATGTTGCGCACGAGCTCGGTGGCGAGCAGACGCACATCGGAGTCGCTGTCGCTCAACAGCGGCGCCATGAAAGGCGCGACAGCCTCGGGCATCGTCTGCAGGGCTTCGACCGCGGCAGCACGTAACCCCGCATCATCAGACCGAAGATCCGGCAATATCGCCTCGACGCTGGCCGCATTGCCGATGCCTATCAGCGCGGTCATGATGGCCTCGCGCACGCGCGGCACCGGTTCGCGACCAAGGGCCGCGGCGAGCGCCGGCACCGCGTCAACGTTGCCGCTGAGCGCGCGGACCGCCATCCAACGGCTCTCGGCATCGGGACTGTCGAGCGCGGCCCGGTGCGGCGCGCTATCGCCGTCGCCTGCCGGGCTTTTGCCGGCTCTAACCAGGGGCATGAGAATTCACCATTTCGATGATCGTCGCGGCGATATCCTCGAGCGGCCGCACCTTTTCCGCGCCGCCATTCCTTACCAGTTCACCGGGCATGCCCCAAACGATCGCGCTGGACTCCGCCTCGGCGATGGTGCGGCCGCCGGCGAGCCGCAACCGCTTCATCGCCTCAGCGCCGTCATTGCCCATTCCAGTCATCATCACGCCGATCAATCGGGAGGCATCGAGGTGCTCAAGCGCGCTGGCGACCATGCGTTCCACACTCGGATGCCACAAATGGCTGGCCTTCGCCGGCACCGGCATCGCGATGACACCGGCCAAGCGTGGCGCCACCGTCACGTCGGCATCGCCCTTGCCGATATAGATGGTGCCAGGCTTCAACGGCATCGGCTGGTTGACCTCGACGACATCAAGATGACATTCCCGGTCAAGTCGTTTGGCAAAAGCGCCGGTAAAGCTTGCCGGCAAATGCTGGGCTACCAGCACGGGCCAGGGAAAGTCCGGCGGCAGTTGCGGCAACACGACGTCAAGCGCGGCCGGCCCGCCGGTCGAGATGCCGATCAGCACCAGCCCCGGCGGCGCGCCATTGCCGGCCTTGATCGCGCCGGTGCCGACCCTGGTATCCATCTTCGGGCGCGAACGGCCCGGGCGGGATTGCGACACAAGTCCTGCGCCCCGGATCCGATGGCGAACCCGCTCGGTCAGCCGCAGCGTCCGCCGGATCCGGGCGAAAGCTGCGGCCCGCACTTTTTCCACCAGCACAGGCCGCAGACGGTCAATCTCCAGAGAAACAGTCCCAGACGGCTTGGCGACAAAATCGACCGCACCGAGGTCGATCGCCTCCAGTGTCGCTTCGGCGCCTTCCTCGGTGAGCGAGGATATCATCACCACCGGCCGCGGCGCTTCGATCATGATCCGGCTCAGGCAGGTCAGCCCATCCATGCCGGGCATCGCAACATCGAGCGTTACGACCTCTGGATCGAACGTACGAACCAGTTCGAGCGCCTCGTTGCCATTGCGGGCGAGGCGGATGTCGAAGTCGCCCTCGTCGAGAAAGATGCGCTCCAACAGCTTTCGCATCAGGGCCGAGTCGTCGGCGATCAAGAGCCTGATCACGAAGCGGTCGCGTCGAATTTGGAATGGCTGAATTTGGCGAGCAGGTCGGCTTCGACCTGATCCAGCAGCTGCGTGGGGTCGACCAACAGGATCAACCGTCCACTGGCTTCGAGATTGATCACCCGAGAGATCAATCGCATCTGTTCGGGCGAAAGTTCGGGCGCGGGGCAAATGGCATCGGTTGTCACTTTCAGGATTTCGGAGACGCCGTCGACGAGGAACCCTGCGATCGCCCCGCCGATTTCCAGCATGAGAATGCGCCGGGCTCCCGCCTGTTCCGTGTCACCCAAATCAAATCGACGCCTGAGGTCGACGATGGGCACGACGCTGCCGCGCAGATTCATCACCCCGTCGATGAATGCGGGTGCTTTCGGCAGCCGGGTGGGGTGTTCGGGCGGTCGCGCGATTTCGCCGACCGCGGCGATAGGAATGCCGTAATCCTGATGGCCCAGCCGAAAAATGATGAACTGCTCGTCTGCCATGGCATTGGCTTCAGCTTGCTGACCGGCGTCGCCGGCCGCATGGTCGTCAATGATACGCCGAACAAGGTCCGACCGGAACAGCCGGTCCGGCGACAGCAATGCGACCAGCCGCCGGCCATCCTCCAGCCGGCAGATCGAGACGATCTCGGCCACGCCTTCGCCCCGGGTCAGCAAGGCCGGCGCCGGATCGACGCTATCGGGATCGAGGCGGAGAATCTCCCGGGTCGCGTCGACAGCCAAGCCGATCGCGCCTTCGCCGATCGACATCACGACGACCTTGCCACGCTGTTTGGATAGATCATCGGGCGGCAGCCCCAGCAATGCGCGCAGCGACACCAGCGGCAGCAGGCGGTCCCGCAGCGTCACGACGCCGAGCACCGCGGTTTCCGGGCGGGGCAGCTCGGCGATATGATCCGGCAGCGGAATGATCTCCCGCACACGGTCGAGCGGCAACGCGTATTCCTGTGCGTTGAGATAGAAGCTCAACAGCGAGACCAGAGCCCGGGCTGGCGGTCCGGCGCTCGGGCTCGTCGCAAGCGGCGCTGCCCTTGCGGCGGACGTCGCGGCAATACCAAGCCGCACGAATTGCCCGCTCAAGAGACGTGACGGATGCAACACTTTTATCGGGCTCTCGCCCTCGCCGCCCTTGACGACACCGTCCAGCAGCGCCGGATCGATTGTCCCCGCTCCGGAATCGTCTTTCTCAATTCGATCCGCAGCAAGCGCCAATAGACGGTCGACACTGTCGACGACAAGGCCGACCGGGGCATCGCCGCGCATGACGATCACACGAGTCGACTCGCTCGCTTCCATGTCCGGCAGACGCAGCAGCGTCCGCAGACTGACGACCGGCAGAACGATGCCACGCAGATTGGCCAGTCCGAGCAGGCTCGGCGGCACCAGCGGCATATGGACCAGATTTGGCAGACGGATGATTTCGGCGACGCCGGCAAGCGTCAACCCGAAGGCTGCTCCGGCGATTTTGAAAATCAACAGCTCTTCGGAAGCCAATTCAGTCACGGCCGTGATTGCGACGTTGAATGGTTTCGGCGAGCGAGGCGATCTCTTCGATCGCGGCCGCGAGATCCTCCGTACCCCTCGCCTGCTGCTTGGCAGCGGCCGCTGCCTGGGCCGATGCGCCGGCTGCCTGCTCGGCGACCGCCGCGACCTGGCGGGCGCTCTGAGCGACATCCTTCATCGAAGCAAGAATGGAGTCTGCGCTGGCGCCGATCTGGTTATTGCCGGCGGCGATCTGGGCGACGTCCTTTTGCACGACATCGAAGCTTGCCAGTACCGCATCGGTCTTCTGGTTTTCCGCCTCCGCGCCGACGATCACGCGCTCGAGTTCGCGGCGCACGGCCGCGATCTGACTCTGGATCGCGCGAACCGTATCCTTGATGCGCCCGGCGTTCTGTCCGGAGTCCCGGGCAAGGCTGCGTATATCCTTCGATACGACGGCGAAGCCCTTGCCGAATTCGCCCGCGCGTGCCGCTTCGATCGAGCCGTTCACCGCCAGCATGTTGGTCTGTATCGACACCATGCTGATGCCATCGACGATCTTGTCGATATCGACGCTGATGGTTTCGAGACCGGCGATCAAATCCAGGCTTTGACGCGTGGTGTCGATCGAGCGCACCACCCCCTGCGACAGGTCGGCAATCTGCGCCCGGCATTCGCCGAGCATCGCGTCCATCCGCTGGGTGCGCTCAAGCGATGCGGCGGCGCTGCCGCGGAACGATTGGGCGGCCCTTTCGACCTGGTTCATCGCCGCGCTGGCTTGCTGGGTCGCGGCAGCCTGCTGCTGGGCGCCACGACTGATCTGATCGACTGCCGTCATGATCTGCGCCGCCGACCCCGACATTTCCTGAACGGCGGTGGAGAGCTGCTCAGCCGCGGAGGCAAGCTGATCGGCGCCGGTATCGCTGGTCGC
>Ga0116117_1000410_pt1 | contig 11413 bp, 11 predicted proteins | sample June2015DPH_11_1_FD_89790 | JGI IMG/M metagenome (GOLD analysis project Ga0116117, IMG submission 89790) | Peatland microbial communities from SPRUCE experiment site at the Marcell Experimental Forest, Minnesota, USA - June2015DPH_11_10 | ecosystem: Environmental > Terrestrial > Soil > Wetlands... | reverse complement strand
GGCGATGCGCAGGAACGGGTTCGAGGTGATCAGGATGAAAAGATAGAACGCGCTGGCGATCCAAGCCTGCACCGCCAGTACATGGGCGCGCAGCGACAATGGCAGATTATTGCCGAATGCCGCGACCATGCCGCCGAACAGGGCCAGGATCAAAACCCACAGCAGCATCGACCCTTCATGATTACCCCATACGCCGGTGATCTTGTAGATCAACGGTTTCAGCGAATGCGAGTTCTCGTACACATTGACCACGGAAAAATCCGAAGTCACGTGCAGGGTGACGAGCGCGGTGAACGAAAAGGCCACGAACAGCAATTGGGCAAGCGCGGCGGAGCGCGCAACATTCATCAGAGCGGGATCGCGCCAGCGCGCGCCAAGTATAGGCACGGTGGACTGGACCAGGGCCAGAGCCAATGCGAGCACCAGCGCGTAATGTCCGGCTTCCGCGGTCATTGCGAAACTCCTTGCCCGGCCTGTACCGCGCGCACCGCGCCCTGCGTCGCCGCGCGATCATCGGGCTTCTTGCCGTAATCGTCTTTCCAGTGCCCCTGTTTCTTGAGCGCGTCCGCGACCTCCTTGGGCATGTAGGTCTCGTCGTGCTTGGCGAGCACGGTGTCGGCCTTGAACACGCCGGAGGTGTCGAGCGCGCCTTCGGCGACCACGCCTTGACCTTCGCGAAACAGATCCGGGAGGATTCCCGTGTAGGAAACCGGCAACTCGGCGCTACCGTCGACGACCTCAAAGCTGACCGCAAGGTTGTCGCCGTGCACCAATGACCCCGTCCGTACCAGGCCGCCGAGCCTGAATCGTTTACCTGCCGGAATATGATTTTCCATCACCATGGCCGGTGTCGAGAAGAATACAATCGAATCGCGCAAAGCGTTCAAGACTAGCGCTGCAGCCACCGCGAGCACCGCAAGCGATCCGCCAATGATTGTCAACCGTCGCTGTCTACGCGTCATGGCAGCCTCTCATCCTTCGCACGATGTGATCCGAAACCGCTCCACACATTTCGGCATCATCGGCGCCAATCCTTCGCATGATGTCATCCGGACGTCGCTTCACGCTTTCCGGCATCATGCCTATCCATCGAGCCCGAGATTTTTCAGACCCTCATTCAGTTGCCGCAGCCTCTCCGCGTCCCTGGCAACGGCCTGACGGGCGTCAGTGCGCGCGCCGATGGCCTTGTCCCGGTCTCCCATTACCATATAGGCCCTGACCAGCCGCAGCCATCCCTCGACGTCGTCGCCGTTTTGCTTCAATCGACTGGCGAGGCGGTCCACCATGCCACGGATCATTGCGCCGCGGTCGGACTCATTCATATCTTTCGCGGCCGATATCTGATCCTCCGAGGGCCCGCGGGGGGTGGCCCCCCCTATTCTGGCCAGTGCCGCTTGCACCAGTGGACGCCAAGGTGCGTCCGCTGGCGCTGTTGCAAGCATCGACCGCCAGATCGACGCCGCCTCGGCGGGGCGGCCGTCCTGCTGGGCGGCAAGCCCAAGGAAGTAGTTTGCCTTGGCCTCGCCCTTGTCCAAGGCAACGGCGCGCTCGAATTCTGCCTTGGCCTCTGATGTGACGACGCCTCCCGCGGCGGCAGCGATGGCTTCACCCAGATCGGCGCGGCGCTCGGAACTTTCGCCGTTATAGGTTATCGAATTATGAAAGGCCCGGACCGCATCGTCATAGCGGCCGAGTCTTGCCAGCACCGGCGCAAGCACGGTCCAGCCACGACCATCGGTCGGATGTTTTTCAAGGTGTTGCTCGACCTGCGCCACCAGATTGTCGAGCGGCTGGTTGGCATCGGGGGCGCGGGCGCGCTGCGCCAGCGGAAAATCGCCGAGCCGCGGCGAGCCGAGCGGAAGATAAAGCGCAATCGCCACAACCGGCAATCCGACTATCGCCGTGATCGCCGCCGAGCGGCGTATTCGGGTGTTCGATGCCAGGGGCGGATCGCGTGGGCTTTCCGCGGCGGCCAGCAGACGGCGACTGATTTCGATGCGGGCGGCCTCCGCTTCGGGTGCTGCGATCAACCCCGTGGAAGTGTCGCGATCGATTTCAGCGAGTTGATCCACATAGACCGAAGCCTCGCTGCCGCTACGGTGTGGCCAGCTGGTGCGGCCGAGCGGCCAGAGCACGGCGAAAATCGCCGCGGCCGTCATCAGCGCGAACAAAAACCACAATGTCATCAAGCAGGTTCCGGCTAAATGGCGCCCCCACAAGCACGCCGATATGCCGCTTTACACCACCCGTACCAAGCCGGGCAATTGACAAATGTCAATTGGCCATGGCCGCGACAAGAACCTGATCGCCCCGAGAGATGCCGCGCCAGCGGACCTCAACCACCACGCCCTCGGATTGACGGAATCCGGCATGGACCAGGCCACCGCAGCAACTCGACCTGCGCCGGGATCGTCTGATCCCGGCATCGCGCAGCACGGGGCGGCTAACCCGCGCGCGAAGACTTGCGTTCGCCGGTAAGCGCATTTTCAGCGGCTCGGCTCATCAGCGACGCATAGTCGGGGCCAAACAATACTTCACAGAAGCGGATGGCGGCCGCGACCTGCATCTGTCGGTAGCGGCGCGTCTTGTTATCGCCGCTGCGCAGCGATTGCACCAGCGCCTCAGTGGATTGCTCGACATTTTGCTGCAGGTCCGAATAGGTCCGCAACGTGACCTCGTTGATGGCGAGTTCGCTGGCATAGGTCCGGCACACCGCGACGAAATCGATCAATGCGGCGGTCTCTTCGACTTCAGTGGGATCGACGCTGGCGCCGGCCGGGATATCCTTGTCCGGACGCTGACGCAGCAGGCGCCGCACGCGGCCGGGTACGCTGTCGATTTCCGATTGCAGGGCGTCGGAAATATCGGCCCGGACCGCCGCCAGTTGCCTGCCCCACGCTGAATCGTTGCGGATATCCAGTTCGGTCCGCAAGCCGCGCACGCCATCGTGAAGGTTCTTGAGATGCTCGGCGACGTTTTCGAAATGGCCGCGCTTGATATCTGCTCGCAGGCTGGCCGCCAGGATCGACAGATCATGCAGCGTCATACTGACCGCGACACCGTAGGAAGTAGCTGCAACGCGGATTTCATCGTCAGAGCCGGCCACCTTGAGGGCCAGGCGGATGATTTGCCACGGTGCGGTCAGCCGCTGCATCACCAGCGATAGCGCGAACGGCAACAGCTGCGGCGTTTGCAGAGAGGCAACCGCGAGCGAGTTGCTCACGGCCGCGATCTGTGAATCCGCGAAAATCCGCAAATAGCTTGGAAGCCGGGCATTGAGGGTGTCCAGCACTTCGCGAGCCCGCAAAACTGAACCGATCGGCAGCAGGTCCTCGATCACCTCGGGTGGCCCGACGCGGGCCAGCGCGCGCTGCTTGTCGCCGTCGGAGCCAGGTGCGGCGATCCTGAAGATCGCATCTGCCGCGGCTAGTTGCAGCTTGCGGACCGCGAGTTCGAGTTCAGAGGTGGCGCCGGTTTCGCGCATGCGCCCCAGCGCGGCCTGGAACTCGCGCGTCAGTTCGGGAGCGCCATCGCGGATCAGCCAGTTCCACACCGGCAGCAGCGACGAGCGGCGAACCTGCCCCGGCCGCACCGGAAGTTTGCCATCGATGAGAAAGGGCTCCAGCGGACGAAATAGCAACCGCGCCGCGTTTTCGGAGCGCGGCATGGCCTCTTCGTCGGTTCCGCGCACGAGTTTGCGCAGCTGTTCGAGCACGAGGCTCGCGACCGTGGTGTCTTGGCCGCGCTCAATGGCGCGCTCGAACTCCCGCATCAGCATCGCCTGCGACTGCGGCGGAAGCTGCCCGAGATAATCCCTCAGCCGCTCGATCGATGTCTGGCTCATCCGCCCGGTATGCACATTGGTGTCACACGGACGGCAAAACGCGTCCGCTGGTCATCATGATACATGCCTCAGCGTTAAGAAGCCCTTTAGCAACGCCAAAATCGGCGGGGCTGGAACCGGTCGCCGCTCCGGGTGGCGGGGCTTTATACTCCTGGCAGCACCAGCTCCGCCCGCAAGCCCCCGATCGGCGCGTTGCCGAGCAGAAGGTTACCGCCATACAAGGCCGCAAGATCGATAACGATCGACAGCCCCAGCCCCGAACCCGGCTTGGACTCGTCCAGCCTCTGGCCACGACGCGAGACCTGGGCGCGCTCGGCCGCCGACAGCCCGCGCCCGTCGTCGTCGACGATGATTCGCAGCATTGGTCCGGCCCCGGGCTCGAGCGGCGGGTCAGCCATTACCTCAATGAACACCCGCGACCCCGCCCATTTGCAGGCATTGTCGACAAGGTTGCCGGCCATCTCCTCCAGGTCCTGCCGCTCGCCGCGAAACTTCGCCCGCGGGTCGGCGTTGACGGTGATGGCGATGCCGCGACTGCGATGGATCTTTTCCATGGTCCTGCGCAGTGCCTCGATCGCAGGCGCGACCTCAGTGACCGTACCGACGATGGTGGGACGCGCGGCGATACGGGCGCGCTCCAGGTGGTGCGCGAGCTGGTCGCGCATCACATCGGCTTGCTCCAGAACCTTCACCGCGAACGGGTCGGCGGCATGCGCGGCAGCCTCGTTGACGATGACCGACAGCGGCGTCTTGATGGCGTGCGCGAGATTACCGACATGGGTGCGCGCGCGCTCGACGATTTCGCGGTTGGCCTCGATCAGCGCGTTGGTCTCGCGCGCCAGCGGCGCGATCTCGACCGGAAATTCGCCCTCGAGCCGCTCGGCGCGACCCGAGCGAATATCGGCGATCGCATCCGAAATGCGCTTCAGTGGCGCAAGCCCGAAGCGGACCTGGAAAATCGTGGTCAGCACCAGCACGACCGAAAGCGCCGCAAAAGTTCCGATGAGATAATAATCAAAGCTGCGCGTTTCGTCGAAAATCTCGGTGGCGTCGCCGGCCACACTGACCAGAAATTTGCCGTCGGCGCCGAGATCGACCGGCCGCTCCACCATCCGCAAGCGCTGGCCCTCGGGACCGTCGACATAGCCGAGCCGAATGCCGGCCGCGGTCAGATCGGCGCCCTGATCTTCGAGCTTCGGCAGCTTCTTGTCCCACAACGAGCGCGAGGCGCGCACATCGGCCTTTTCGGAGTCGGTGCGGGTGATCTGCCAATACCAGCCGGACAAAGGCAGTTCGAACAGCGGCTCGCCCAACGACTGGAACTGGTGGTCAGGCGGCTCGTCGGGGGTTGCGACTTCCGCGATCAGGGTACGGAGATAGAGGTTGAGACGGCGGTCGAAGGCGCGCTCGGTTGCGTCGCGATAGACCGACGACAGCACGATACCGGTGATGGCCAGGATCACCACGACCCAAGCGGTCGCCGACAGGAACAGCCTTGTGGCGAGCGAACTGCCGCGCATCACCGCGTGATCCCGAAACGCATGATCCCGAAGCGAAGGTCCTGGGCCCACGACCGGTGGGAAGGAGGCCGGTTTTCGCACAATGTCATGCTCGAACAAAAGCGTAAGGCCGGTACGTGATCAACGATTTGACAAGGTACCAGGCGATGGCGGTGTCAGCAGGTAACCTAGTCCCCGGACGGTCTGGATGATGTCGACATCCAGCTTCTTGCGGATGCGGCCGACGAAAACTTCGATGGTATTGGAGTCGCGGTCGAAGTCCTGATCGTAGAGATGCTCGACCAGTTCGGTGCGCGACACCACGCGGCCGGTATGGTGCATGAGATAAGCCAACAGCCGGTACTCATGCGACGTCATCTTGATTGGATTGCCGGACACGCTGACCCGGCCGGTGCGGGTATCGAGCGAGACCGGCCCGCAGGTCAGCTCAGACTGGGCGTGGCCGGTAGAGCGACGCAGCAGCGCGCGAATCCGGGCCAGGACCTCCTCGAGATGAAAGGGCTTGGCGACGTAGTCGTCGGCGCCGGCATCGAATCCCTGTACCTTGTCGCTCCAGCGGTCGCGCGCGGTGAGGATCAAAACCGGCATCGCACGCCCATTGCGGCGCCACGCCTCCAGCACCGAAATGCCGTCCATCTTCGGCAGGCCGATGTCGAGAACGACCGCGTCGTACGGCTCGTTCTCACCCAGGAAATGCCCCTCCTCGCCGTCAAAGGCGCGGTCGACCACGTAGCCGGCATCGGTCAGCGCCGTCGTGAGCTGACGGTTGAGATCGGGATCGTCTTCAACAACGAGCAGGCGCACGCTGGTCTCCGAATGTGAACTACACGATATCTGCGATCAAGTTGAGCGGAACTGGCGTGAACGGCCTATGAACACGGCCACCCCCGCAAGGTTACTTTTTCTTAACAACCACTTTTTGCCGCGGCTCATGGTCCTTGCTGTCGGGCGCGACTGATACTCTTGCCGTGCCTGGCCCACCGGCGAAACGCCTAACATGCTCCATCGGCGGCCCCAAGCGGTCCTGAGCAACGCCGGCGCGCCTAGCGTCCGGCCGGCGATCCCTTGACCACAATAAAATCCACCGGACCGCCCGGTCTGTCATCATCGAACACCCCGATCGTCAGCCGCCTGGTCCGCCAGGCAAGCGTGTCCAGGTTGGTGCGGCCTTCGAACAACAGCGGGCCGTCAGGGCAATTATCGTGGCCATGAACGACATGAAGCTTTCCGAAGCCATCCGAAAGTCCACGGCTGGGTGCTGCGGCGCGCAGGTTGAAAACGACCGGGGGCGCAAGCTGCCAGATCAAGACAGTCCCCCGCTGGCTATATCGGCTTATGGTCCTCAAACCTGTCCAATGTCGCGGCCTTCAGGAACTTGAAATGGGCGATCGTCATGGCAAGTTCCTGCAGGCGCCGTTGTCCGTTGGCAATCTCGATGCCGAACAGGTCTTGCTGGTGGCTGTCGAGCGGTTCGCGTTCCAGATATTCGTCGGTGCCATTTCCCAGCGTCACGGCGGCGCGCGCCAGTACATCCTCGACCCGGCGGCTGAGGCCAGCTTGCTCGTGCTCCGCGGCATCCAGCTGGTTTGCGACGGCTTCCAAAATGGCGCTCACCCGCAACCGGTCAGTTTCAGCGTCCCGATCGGCCGAACGCGCCTCAAAAACCTGATCCCCAAGGTGGGTCTTGAGATAGTGCGCAGGAGCCCGCAAAAAACGCTGAAGCATCTGGTTATGCCCGGTCCAAAGCCGCGGCCATGAGGCGCGGTACGGTATTAGAACACTCTATCTTGGTTAACAATCCTTGAACCGAACCGCAACTGATCTATTCAGGTTCCAAGATCTGCCCATCACCGGTTCCGCGCATCAGGCACGAAAGAACGCGAACCAGAGCACGCCGAGGATCAGCACCGCCAGCCCGGTTGAGACTGTGAGCAGGGCGAGCACTGACGGCCCGGGCTCGGCCTGCCGTGCTTCGGTCGGGGTTTTGATGATCTGATCGTCCCGTCTCGTTGCCATGGTGACCTCGACAAATTGCTGTCGCGCAGAGAGTTTGCCGCTCTGGCGATATCAGATGTGAAAAGCAACGCGCGATCCCGGACCATGTTCCGGGCATTTGGCCCCCCGCGTCTTCAGGCCGGCTCAGCGGCAAAAAGGGGCGCTGACAGCTTGGCTTGCTCCGCAGCGGCACCAGCCACGGTTAACGCCATTTTGGAGAATCCTGGAGCCGCTTGCTTGAAAGCCGGCTCACTGGTGCTATCCTTGATCTTGCAACCGTTGCGTCCCGGAGTATCCCATGGCCCCCCGCGCCAACTGGAAGGGCTTTTTGCGCCTTTCGCTTGTGACCTGCCCGGTCGCCCTCTATCCGGCGACCTCGGACACCGAAAAGGTCAGCTTCAACCAGATCAACCGCAAGACCGGCCATCGCATCAAATATGCCAAGGTCGATGCCGATACCGGCGAGGAAGTCGCCTCCGAAGATATCGTCAAGGGCTACAAGGTCGATACCGACACCTACATCGAGGTTTCGAAGCAGGAACTCGACGACATCGCGCTGGAGTCGACGCACACCATCGAGATCGACGAGTTCGTACCCAAGACGGATATCGACAGCCGCTATCTGATCCGCCCCTATTATCTCGTGCCCGACGGCAAGGTCGGCCATGACGCCTTTGCGGTGATCCGCGAAACCATCCGCAGCATGAACAAGGTGGCAATCGGCCGCGTGGTACTGACCAACCGCGAACACATCATCGCGCTGGATCCACTCGGCAAGGGGCTGATGGGGACGCTGTTGCGTTACCCCTACGAGGTGCGCAGCGAGCAGGAATATTTCGGCGACATCCAGGACGTGAAAATCACCAAGGACATGCTGGATCTCGCCAGGCACATCGTCGAGAAGAAATCCGGCGCTTTCCAACCCGACAGGTTCGAGGATCACTACGAATCCGCCCTGATCGATCTCATCAACAAGAAGCGCAGCGGCGTTGACCTGACCGCGAAGGCCGCGCCCAAAACCGGTGGCAACGTCATCAATCTGATGGACGCCCTGAAGCGCAGCCTCGCCAACGAGCGGGAGGCTCCGCCTCCCGCCAAGACGAAAGCCAAGAAGCCGCGCAAGGCCGCTGCCGGCCAGCGCGAGATGCTGCTGCCGATCAGCGGCAAGCGCGCCAAGGAAGAACCTGCGGCGCAAGAGCCGAAGCAAGAACCGAAGAAAGCCGAGAAGGCAGTGCGCGGGGCCGCCCGATCGAAGAAAGCGGGATAGTGCGACGACACTCGTGGCGGCGTATCATGACCTCAGGCCGTTGCCGCATGGCCTCGCGACCAGCGCAACTGCCGTCCTGAAATGCCGTGGTCAGCGCCGTTCGATGAACCGATACCCTTGCGCGGCGGCGGCAGCCTGACGACACTGCAAGGCGCCGCCGATCATATCATGAAATTGCCGGCCAACGTGCAGCAGCAGGAACGCTGGCAGATCGCGGTCGAGAACCTGATCAAGGCCGCGGAGATCGGCGGCGGCTGGCTGATGTTCGCGCGGATCGGAGTGATGCGAGCGCTGAAAGGGGATCGACAAGGCTGTTGAGCGCGGCGATCCGGCCTCATTTCAGCGACGAGTTCACCGAGGTAAATTTGGTGTTGAGGCTGGTGCCGATGCTGTTGACGGCGGTGATGATCACGATGCTTATTCCGGCCGCAAGCAGGCAATATTCGATGGCGGTCGCGCCGGATTGATCGCGCAGGAACCTCGAAAGCAGTTGCAGCATCTAAAACTCCTGTCGACGCGGCGCGGTCGGTTTGCCGCGCCGAGGCCAGATCGTATCTAGGTTTGAATTGGTTTTCAAAGCGTTGCCATATATGCTGAAACGGCCGTTAAAGTATCCGATGCGCCGGATGAAAACGCCAACAAGCAGCATCTGCGGACATCGGATAGGCCGCCCGCCAGGACGACGGAAGCGCGATGCAAAACAGGATAGCAGAGCTCCCCCAAAAGGCTGGCGCGGACGCTTTACCGGGCGGCGCTTTCCTGTTCCAACTATCCCTGCCAGGCCGGGTCCAACATCGGCCAGTTCCAGGGAGGCATCGGCATGAAACTCGGCACCGCCATTGCGGAAATCATGAAGCGCGAGGGGATTGAGATCCTTTGCGGCTATCCGGTCAATCACCTCATTGAATATGCCGCCAATGCCGATATCCGTCCGGTCATGGTACGGCAGGAGCGCATCGGCCTGCACATGGCGGACGCGATCTCCCGGGTCACCTCCGGGCGCACCATCGGCGCTTTCTGCATGCAGCACGGCCCCGGCGCCGAAAACGCCATGGGCGGCGTGGCGCAGTGCTATGGCGAATCCGTGCCGGTGCTGGTGCTGCCGATGGGATATGCGCGGCGGCTTGCCAACATCGAACCGAACTTCAATTCCAGCCATGCGATGCGCGCTTTTGCGAAGTCGGCCGAGCCGATCAATATCGCCTCCGAAGTCGGCAACATCTTTCGCCGCGCCTTCACAAAACTGAAAAACGGCCGCGGCGGTCCCGTCATCGTGGAGATTCCGGCCGACATGTGGAGCGAAGAAGTGCCGGAGCCGCTGAACTATACGCCGGTGCTACGCACCCGCTACGGCGCCGACCCGGAGCATGTCAGGGAAGCGGCGGCGTACCTGATCGGCGCCAAACGGCCAGTGATCTATGCCGGCCAGGGCGTGCATTACGCGCAAGCCTGGCCGCAACTGAGGCGGCTGGCCGAGCGGCTCGCCATCCCCGTCACCACCAGCCTCGGCGGCAAATCGTCGTTTCCGGAAACGCACCCGCTTTCGCTCGGCTCGGGCGGCCTTGCCATGCCCCGCGCGGTAACGGAATTTCTCGGCGAGGCCGACCTGATTTTCGGCATCGGCTGCTCGTTCACCGAAACCTCGTTCGGCGTCGCCATGCCCAAGGGCAAGACCATCATCCATTCGACGCTGGACCCGGCCCATCTCAACAAGGACGTCGAGGCCAGGATCGGATTGATCGGCGATGCCGGGCTGGTGCTCGATGCGCTGCTCGAAGAGATCGGCAAGGGCGTCGCCAGGGATCGCGACGCCTCGGCCGTCGCCGCCAAAATCGCCGCGTCGCATCAGCAGTGGCTGGCGAAATGGCTGCCGAAATTGACCGGCAACGACGCGCCATTGAATCCCTATCGCGTGCTGTGGGACCTGCAGCACAGCGTCGACATCAGCAATACCATCATCACCCATGATGCCGGCAGCCCGCGCGACCAGCTCTCGCCGTTCTGGAAGCCGGTCGAACCGTTATCCTATATTGGCTGGGGCAAGACCACCCAGCTCGGATACGGCCTGGGTCTTGCGATGGGCGCCAAACTGGCAAAACCCGAAAAGCTCTGCATCAATGTCTGGGGCGATGCCGCCATTGGCTTTACCGGCATGGATTTCGAGACCGCGGTGCGCGAACGCATCCCGATCATGTCTGTTCTGTTGAATAATTTCAGCATGGCGATCGAATTGAAGGTGATGCCGATCTCCACCGAAAAATACCGCTCCACCGACATCTCGGGCGACTATGCCGCGATGGCGCGGGCCTTCGGCGGCTACGGCGAGCGGGTGACCCGACCGGATGACATCATCCCCGCCATCAGGCGCGGCATCGCGAAAACCAGGGACGGCATCCCGGTACTGCTGGAATTCATCACCTCCAAGGAGACCGAGGTTGCAAGAGCGGGGATTTGAATGGCGCCCTGCCCTCTCGGAAACAAAGCTCGACGCAGTTATCAGGCGAGAGGTAAAGTTGTGTCTCCGAAGGACCACACCTTTTTCCTGTTATGCCCTGTTAATACAGGTGCGGAAACAGGAGAATGCAGTTTCGTGTATGGATGCGTAGGGTGGGGAAAGGCGCTGTTCGCGCCGTGCCCACCGCTTGGCTTGAGATGATTCTTAAGTCGGTGGGCACGCCATCGGTTCGCGCATTCGCGCGACCCGATGGCTTTGTTTGCCCACCCTACAAATTTCCGATGCACTTTTCAAACAGCCACGAAAAAATTATCTGAGATCGTCATTGCGAG
>Ga0116117_1000408_pt1 | contig 11419 bp, 9 predicted proteins | sample June2015DPH_11_1_FD_89790 | JGI IMG/M metagenome (GOLD analysis project Ga0116117, IMG submission 89790) | Peatland microbial communities from SPRUCE experiment site at the Marcell Experimental Forest, Minnesota, USA - June2015DPH_11_10 | ecosystem: Environmental > Terrestrial > Soil > Wetlands >... | reverse complement strand
TTTTCAACGGCAACGTGGTTTCTGTTACGAAAAGCGAACACACTGCCTGATGGCAGAATTCAGCTGCGATGGCGGGCAGGTGATGAAGCGGGGATGGGACAAGCAATGAAACCTTTCATTGTCGGTGACGAAGCCTTTGTCGGCATAGGTGCCGTCATCGGTCGTGATCATCAGAGCATCGCTGACCTCGCGCAGTTCACGCTCCAGAATGACCAGTTCCTTGTTGCGCGCCCCGACGATGGAGATCACGCGATTCCCGGCCCGCTTCAGCGCCGCCGCCGTGGGGTATGCCATTGCCGTGCCCACCCCGCCGCCCATCACCACCACAGTGCCAAAGTTTTCTATCTCTGAGGGTTTCCCCAGCGGGCCTACGACATCCAGAATGCTGTCGCCGGTGTTCAGCGAATTGAGCAGATTGGTGGTCTTGCCGGCGGACTGGACGACGATGCCGATCGTGCCGCGCTCGGCATCGGAGTGTTCAATCGTGATGGGAATACGTTCGCCCTGTTCGTTTAACCTCAGGATTACGAACTGCCCCGGCTTCTGCTTGCGTGCAATGCGTGGCGCCTCGATCACGAACCGCTTGATGCCCGGTGCCAGAAATTCAGCGTGCAGGATTCTGAACATTTTTCCCCATGCCTGCCAAAGTGTTTGCTCGTAAAGGCTTATTGTCCGTGACGCGAAGCCGCGCGGCTGTGACATTGGTCACAGCTGAGTAGGAGCAAGATCACCGGGAGCAGCGGCCAGTCCAGGTTCGTGGTCGCCATCCGCTGACACGGGAAGTACTCAAAAAGTTGTATCGAAATCAGTAATGTGAGGCATTACTGAAGTTTCCGGCAAGCCTTACAAATCATTGTTACTAAAGCTGTTAGCTGGCTATCCTTATACAGCGGGAGTTCGCGCGCTGGGCCCAGGTCAGCGTGGCGTAATTCTTCTGTTTGCGGATATATGTCCACTAGCGCGCAGTCGTGGAAGGGCTTGTCTTCGGGCGCCAAGGTGTTTGTTGCCTTGGTGATTGTCGCAGGTATGGCGGCTCTCTTACGGGGCGCGATCCACCAGGAGAGCAAGAACATCGCGGAGTTCATCTGCTACCTGGGCATCGCGATTCTGGCGTCGCGTCTGCGCGTGACTCTGCCCGGCATCACGGGCACGCTCTCGGTGAACTTCCTGTTTATCCTGGTGGGCGTTGCGGAACTGAGCTACTCTGAGGCGATTACGCTGGGCGCAATCTCAATGCTGGCGCAGTGTTGGTCCGCAAACCGGCCCGGGGCCATTCAGTTGACGTTCAACGTTTGCGCGGGCTCACTTTCAACCGCCGCCGCCTACCTGACGTATCACAACTTGTTTGTCAACGAGCTGATCGTAAACCGCCCACTAATTCTTTGCCTGGCGGCTTCGGTCTACTTCATTGTCAACGCCGGCTCGATTGCGATTGTGATTTCGTTCAGCGAAGGGAAACCGCTTCTCCGCATTCTGGTCGATTGTTATTTCTGGTCTTTCCCTTATTACCTGCTCGGCGCCGGCATCGCGGGAGCGATTGCGTGGTTCAACCACGCATTTAACTGGGAGACTTCGCTGTTGTTCGTGCCAGCGATTTATCTCATCTACCGTTCCTACCGCTTATATCTGGGTAAGCTTGAGGACGAGAAGCGGCATGTGGAAGAGATGGCGGATCTGCACCTGCGAACCATCGAAGCGTTGGCGCTGGCCATCGAGGCGAAAGACCAGACCACGCACGATCATCTGCAGCGGGTTCGCATCTATGCCATCGAGGTAGCCAAGGAATTGGGCATAAAGGGAAGTGAACTCGAGGCCCTGCACGCGGCCGCGCTGCTGCACGACATCGGCAAGCTCGCGGTCCCCGAACACATCATCGCGAAACCTGGCCGGCTGACGCCGGAAGAGTTCGAGAAGATGAAGATTCACACTGTGGTGGGAGCGGAAATTCTGGAACGAGTTCGCTTCCCTTATCCGGTGGTGCCGATCGTGCGCGCACACCATGAAAAATGGGATGGGTCGGGTTATCCCTATGGATTGAAAGGTGCGGAGATTCCGATCGGAGCGCGCATTCTCTCCGCGGTCGACTACTTGGATGCGCTGGCTTCCGACCGGCAATACCGCCGAGCCATGCCTCTGGATGAAGTGATGAAGAAGTTGGTGGGAGAGTCCGGCAAAGCGTTTGATCCGAGAGTGGTGGATGTTCTGCAGAAGCGTTACCGCAGTCTGGAGAACCTGGCCGTGGCACAAACGGCGACAGGTGGAACACCCGCCTTGCCGGCAGAACTGAAAGTGCCACGCGGGCCTTCACCGGATGCGGGATTTGAGAATTCGAGAGTCTCGGATGCGCCGGGGCGCGAAGCGACTTTTCTATCGTCAATTGCGGCCGCGCGCCAGGAAGCTCAATCATTGTTTGAGTTGAGCCAGGACCTCGGAGCGTCGTTGAGCCTGGGCGAAACGCTCTCTGTCTTCTCCGTAAAACTGCGACCGATGGTTCCCTATGATGCCATCGCAATTTACATTTTGCGCGACGGCATTTTGTTCCCCGAGTATGTGAACGGCGATAACTATCGCCTGTTCTCGTCTTTGCGGATTCCCTTTGGTGATGGGCTTTCGGGATGGGTGGCGCAGAACAAGAAGCCGATTGTGAACGGAAACCCTTCGGTCGAGCCGGGCTACCTGAACGATCCCGATAAATTCAGCACTCTGCGTTCGGCGCTGGCGCTGCCTCTCGAAGGAGTCTCCGGTGTGATCGGAGTTCTCGCGCTCTACCGCGCCGAGAAAGATGCATTCACGTCCGATCATCTGCGGATTCTGCTGGCGGTGAGCGGCAAGATGGCTCTGGCCATTGAAAACGCCCTGAAGTTTCAACAGGCGGAAAACTCTGCTACCACCGATTACCTTACCGGCCTGCCCAACGCCCGGTCGCTGTTTCTGCAGCTTGACCGCGAACTGGCCCGCTGCAAGCGCGATAATCTTTCGCTCACTCTGATGGTCTGCGACATGAACGGCTTCAAGAAGATCAACGACCGCTTCGGGCACTTGGAAGGAAATCGCGTGTTGCGGCTGTTTGCCCAGGCGTTGAAAGACAGTTGCCGCGAATACGACTACGTGGCCCGCATGGGTGGAGACGAATTTGTGGTGATTGCCGCGGGCCTGGCTGCCGGGGATGCCGCCAAGAGGGTAGAGCAGCTGCGTCCGCTGGCGCGGCAGGCGGGGTTCGATGTTTGCGGCGAAGAAATTCTTTCTCTCAGCGTAGGCATCGCCGCGTCTCCCGAGGACGGCAGCGACGCCGAACAACTTCTTGCGCAGGCCGACCGTCGCATGTACATCGAGAAAGAAAAACAGCCCTCGCGGAAAGATCAGCGGCTGCATGCGCGCATGAACTGCCGGCTCACGATTGAGTTGCATCCGCAGGCGGGCGGCGGACCGATCTTCGGCAATCTCATCGACATCAGCCTCGGCGGTTGCTATGTGGAAACCAGCGTCATTCTGACTCCTGGATCCGACATTAAGCTGGTCTTTTCCATGGATAACACCAAGGCCAATGCAGAAGGCGCTCTAAGCGCGGAGGGAACGGTCGCCAGAATCCATCCTGGATCGGGCGTGGCCGTGCAGTTCAAGGAGATGAGCCGCGACTCGCGCGAAAAAATGCACCGCATTCTGGAATTCGTTCAGAGTACGACCACGGCCTACAACGAACGTTATATGCAGAACATCCGGCGCTGAAAACAGTGGTCAGTGGTCAGTGTTCAGTGGCCAGTAAAAGCCTGCGGGAACTGACGGTTTTACTGACCACCGACCACTGACCACTGACCACTGCCTTCCGACCACTGACCACTGCTCTTGAAGCCTTCTGCCGGCGCCCTTACACTTAAAGAATGCACGTGCACGTTCATGGCGCCGGCAGTCCCAAGCGTGTGCTGAAGATCTCGCTGGGCGTGACCCTCGCCTATATCGTGCTGCTGGTGGTGGCCGGCATTCGCGCTCATTCGCTGGCATTGCTTTCCGAAGCGGGACACAATCTCTCGGACTTTCTCGCGTTAGCGTTGTCTCTGGTTGCGGTTTATTTGCACTCGCGCCCCGCTAGCTCCACCAAGACTTATGGCTACCATCGCGCGGGAGTGCTGGCCGCGCTGGTCAACGCCGTGTCGCTGGTCGCGGTTGCATTCTTCATCTTCTACGAAGCGTGTCGCCGGCTGCAGCATCCCGAGCACGTTCGGGCTTCCGTGATGATGGGGGTCGCCGGCGCGGGCGTGGTGATGAACGGAGTGATAGCCTGGCTTCTGTACCGCTCGGGCAGGGGCTCTGGAAACGATGTCAACATTCGCAGCGCGCTGATGCATGAAGTGGGCGACACGCTTTCAACCGCCGCAGTGATTGCCGGAGGCTGGGCGATTCTGATCACGGGCGATTCCTGGATCGATTCCGCGCTTTCATTTGGAATCGGAGCGTTGATTCTCTGGTCAGGATTCGGCATCGTGCGAGAGACTTTGAACATTCTGCTCGAAGGAACGCCGCGCGGAGTGAAACTCGAACTGGTCGCCAGCGCGATCCGGTCGATCGAGGGAGTCAACGACGTGCATGACCTGCACTGCTGGAGCATCGGCTCCGAAACTCGCGCGCTCTCCTGCCACATCGCGATTGCCGATATTCCTCCGTCGGTCAGCGAGCGCATCCTGCGCGACGTGAAAGAGTGCCTGCACCACGACTTCCGCATCGACCACACCACCATTCAGTTTGAGCACGTGGAATGCGAAGTGGCGCATGGGTGCGTGATTCCGGTAGGCGAGAGCGAAGAGCATCATCACCACAGCCACTGAGCGTCTGCGCGGCGTTAGGCCCCCGCTATCTTCTGCTACAAACAATCGGTTGGCACAAACACTGGATGCGAAGTATAACTGAGTCTATCGTTTTTAGGTTTCGATTGTCCCGCGCAGGTGTCGCGGTTACTAAGTCCGAGACCTTGCGGCCGCCAGCGCCACGTAGTGCCGGTGGACCAGACTCAGCTTCCTTACAGGAGCTCAACTATGAAGCTGCTGACTAAGTTCAATCTCATCTTGCTAGTGCTGTTTGGAGTGGGGGGAGTGATTATCTCGCAAGTCACGTATACCTTCCTCCTAGACAACGCCCGGGACGAAGTCCTGCAGGCGGCTAAGCTGATGATGGCCAGCGCCAATTCGGTGCGCGACTACACGTCTTCCGATCTAAGGCCATTGCTGGAGCGTAACCCGCAGCATAGGACGCGATTCCTGGCAGAGACCGTCCCGGCTTTCGCGGCCCTCAGTACCTTCAGCCGGCTGCGGAAAGACTATCCCGACTACACCTACCGCGAAGCCACGCTGAACCCGACCAATCTCGAGCATCGTGCCACCGATTGGGAAGCCGACGTGATTGGATATCTGCGGGACCATCCTGACGAGAAAAATAAAACAGGAGAGCGCCCAACGCCTATGGGGCCTTACTTATATCTCGCAGCCCCCCTCGCAGCCGCTCCGCCCTGCATGGAATGTCACAGCCGGCCCGCCGCGGCTCCGCCAGCCATGATCGCGACTTACGGTTCCAACAACGGCTTCGACTGGAAGCCGGGCTCCATCGTGGCCGCTCAGATCGTATCCATCCCTATGTCTGTGCCGGTGCAGAACGCCAAGCGGGCGTTTCATCAGCTACTCCTATACCTCCTGGTCACTCTCGTTGCCACCATCGTTGCCCTGGATGCGGCGGTTTACTTCATCGTGATTCGGCCGTTGAAGCTGGTGTCGGAGACTGGCGACCGCGTCAGTAAGGGAGAAGTGGATCTGCCTCCGTTGCCAGTGAAGGGAAGCGACGAAGTCGCCACGGTCACCGCGTCGTTCAATCGCATGCACGTCAGTCTTGCCAAGGCTCTTAAGATGCTGGGGTGAGTGCAACGGGACGGTGGTGAGCTAACTGCGAATGCGGGCCAGGAACTTCTCGCGCTCACGCGGGGAGTCGATTTCATCCGCAACTTTGAGATAGAGATCTTCGACTGAGCTAGAGTTGGGGGCTGCGCGCCTCACTACAATGGCGGCAATCGGTCCGATGTGGAACGCAAGTTCACGGGTGACGCGCTGGATAAGGGCGGGGTCGATACGCGTGGAACGTTCATCCTGCGGCGCCCATGAAACTGTCGCTTCCGTGGGTGAAGAGCCCTGTCGCGCTGGGTCCGCGGCTTGCTGGATGGGTGCGATTGCGATCTGACTGGCGTCCGCTCCCATGCGGCGCAGGGCTTCAATCAGCAGATGGATGTCGGATCGCCAGCGGGCATGGGTCAATTCGACGCAATTGCGATATGCCAACTCCTTCAGTTCGTCTGGCAGTTGCTCTGCCCGCGGCATCTGGGCGCCGCGCACCAGCACCGGAATCACCGGGATGTCTCGCTTCAAGGCCGAAGCCGTCTCGATGCGAACGAAATCGCCGGGGTCGTTGAGACGGCGCGCCCCGGTTTCATCTTTGGCGTCCAGCCATTCCGGACCCATCAACACCAGAAGGACTCCACACTTAACCACGCCTTCTTCAATCGCTTTGCGGAAATCGCGTCCAGCTTCGATCGCGGCCACGTCCATGAATACCGTGTCTTCGCCGAAGCTCTGGACGAGCTCGTCGAACAGACGGCCAGCCTCACCCTGCGAGTCGCTGCGTCGATAGCTGACAAAGATGCCACCCAACTTGCTCTCCCCCCAACCAACTCGAAATAGTACCGGCGGCTCGCCGCGAACAGCGGATTAGACCGAGTTCCCCTTTGGAGCCTGCTGCTGAACCGAGGCCCACTTCGCATGCTCCTGCGAGACCAACGACTCGACCCGCTCCGCCAGCACCGCGCGAGCGTTCCCCACATCTGAGTAGGGCGCCGCGTTGGCCAGGAAAATGTATTTCTCGTGCCTCAAGGCCTCACAGGTGGAGCGGTAGCGAATCCAGTTCTCGTGAAACTGGTTCAGCTGCAGCAGGCCTTCAAACACCGTAATGAATATGCCGAGAACGCCGGTTACGATGGCAGCGTGAGGAGCATGGGATGCGGCGAGGAAGGGAATGACAGCGGCAGAAACAATCTCGGTTATTTTGATCCGCTTATACCACTGCATGTTAGATCTGCTTCTTAGGTCGTACCAGCCAATCTGGTCCTCCAGACGCTCGATGATAGGGTCCGGCGCAAGGTTCGGGGTTAAGTTGGCGACCGCCGCATTCATGGGCAGTTATTCTAAGACTTACCCATGGGAAAGCAAAGGAAGAATTGTTTGCTTGGGAAGTGTCAAGATTTTAGCTCTGCCTTTCGTAAATCTCCCGCACCCGCTCCATCGTATCCGCCTTCCACCTGTGGTCCGCGCGGTGGCGGCGAGAAAGGCCAAGCCCGATCACCCTTGGCGTCAGGGCTATCGCAACATGAGGCCGCGGATCCCTGTCCCAGTGCTCGACCCGCCGCTCGTTGGCCTGCGCACTTCCGCTTCGCCCTAACTGCAGGGCTTCCGTCACAATAATTGGAACCATCACTTCCACTAGCACCCAGGGGAACTACGCAATAACGCGCAGTTCGTGCTACTACGCGAGCGATGCCGGGACTTGGACAGCCACGAAACAGTAGCACGGACGAATACAAGAAGGGCCGTTCACTCTCTGAGGGATATCCGCCGAAGCGACTAGCGCAAGACAAGTCCTGCCTCAGCCGAAAAATCCATGGCAGCAAAATCCTTCGCAAGAAATTTCGGATAAGCCGCCGCCGCAATCATCGCCGCATTGTCCGTCGAAAGCGGACGCGATGGAAAATATACCGGCAGCCCCTCCTGAGCGCCGTCGCGCTCGAATGTGCGGCGCAATTCGCTGTTCGCCGCGACTCCACCAGTAACGAAAAGTGTAGCCACGTCATAAGCGCGCGCCGCAGTCAAAGTCTTGCCAATCAGATCTTCCACAATCGCACGCTGAAACGAAGCGACAAGGTCGAGAGTCCGCTTGTCGCAATTCGCCAGATAGTCTTCGAGCTTCGGCTTGGCAATGTTGGCCAAAGCCTTTCGGCGCATCTCGATCGACCGCTGCATGTCGTGAATCTCCACATAGCGCAGCACCGCAGTCTTGATGCCGCTGTAGGAAAAATCAAATCGCGGACGATCGCTATCAACTTCTTTTTCGCCGCCGTAGTTCCCTCCGCGGTGAACCCGGCGATCGCGGTGCTTAATCTGCGCCGGAGGAAACTTCACCGCCGTCGCATCGCCGTGCGGAGCGAGCCGGTCGACAATCGGACCTCCCGGATAACCCAGCCCAACCAGCTTGGCGACTTTGTCGAACGCCTCGCCGGCCGCGTCGTCGCGCGTGTGCCCAATGTTTTCATACGTCCATCCCAGGCCTTTTCGCGCCGCGAGATATAGATGCGTATGTCCTCCGGAAACCACCAGCGCAAGCACGGGAAATTGCTGCTCGTAATTTCCCTTCTGCCGTTCCTCGAGCAGAACCGCATGAATGTGCCCCTCAAGGTGATTCACTGCGATCAACGGCTTGTCGAGCGCAAACGCCAGCGCCTTGGCATAGCTGATGCCGACCAGCAACGCTCCCGCAAGGCCGGGCCCCTGCGTCACTGCGATCGCATCCACGGATTTGTAATTCTGATTGGCTTCAGCCAGCGCCTGCCGCACCACGGGCACAATCGCCCGCAGGTGCTCGCGTGACGCGAGTTCAGGCACAACGCCTCCGTAAGGCTGATGCGTTGCGATCTGCGAAGCCACTACGTTCGAAACCACTTGCTCACCCGACCGCACCACGGCCGCCGCAGTTTCGTCGCAGGAGCTTTCAATACCCAGGATGTAAGCGTCTGACATTAACTACAGTTTCCAGTTTCTAGCTCCCAGTTGCAAGTTCTCTTCGCGAACTCCGCGCGCCGTTCTCCGTGATCTCCGCGCTAAAGCCCGTCTCTGAAATCAGGACGAATTCTGTGCAACGAGTCAGAGTTATGATGAAGGCGTGCCGGATTTCCTGGCGCAGCTTCATGTCCAAAGACCTTGCCACCAAAATCATCCAAACCTTGCGCCAGCAAGGCTTCCAAGCCTACCTGGTGGGCGGATGCGTGCGTGATCTTCTGCTTCGGCGCGAGCCCGCGGACTATGACATAGCAACCAGTGCAACGCCTGTGCAAGTAATGGAGATCTTTCCTGATACCTACGCGGTAGGAGCGCAATTTGGTGTCGTACTCGTTCCGCTTTACCCCGTGAACCCCGTGGTTGAGCGTTCAGCCGGAGATGTGCAAAACGCGAAAGGAAGCCACACCATAGAGGTGGCGACTTTCCGCAGCGACCACGGCTACTCCGATGGCCGCCGTCCCGATGAAGTTCGTTTCAGCCAGGGTCCGCAAGAGGACGCAGCCCGGCGCGACTTCACCATCAACGGCATGATGCTCGATCCCGTGGGCGGCGAAGTGCTCGACTTCGTCCGCGGACGCGAAGACCTCGAGGCCGGTATCATCCGCGCCATCGGTGATCCTGCCCAGCGTTTCGCGGAAGACAAGTTGCGAATGCTGCGGGCAGTGCGCTTCGCGGCGCGCTTTGAATTCGAGATCGAAGCAAACACCTTCACCGCGATCGAGCGAGCAGCGCATGAAATCAATGTCGTCTCGCGCGAGCGCGTGCGCGATGAAATCACCAAGATGCTCACCGAAGGTCATGGCCGCCGAGCTTTTCTTCTGCTGGATCAAACCGGATTACTGAAAGAGGTGCTGCCGGAGATTTCGGCGATGAAGGGCGTTCAACAGCCGCCTGAATTTCATCCCGAAGGCGATGTATTTGCGCACACGCTGCTGCTGCTCGAGAATTTGCCAAACCCATGCCCGCCGACGCTGGCCTGGGGCGCGCTGCTGCACGACGTAGGCAAGCCCGCGACCTTCCGCGTGGCGCCCGACCGCATCCGTTTCGATAATCATGTCGACGTCGGAGTCAACATCGCCGAGGAAATCTGCCAGCGCCTGCGGTTTTCCAATCACGACACGGCTCAGATTCTTGCACTGGTCGACAATCACATGCGCTTCAGTCACGCCACGCGCATGAACCAATCTACACTGAAAAAATTCCTGCGCATGCCCGCTTTCGACGAGCATCTCGCGTTGCACCGCGCCGACAGCCTCGCCAGTCATCGCAATCTGAGCACCTATGAGTTCGTTGAGCAGAAGCTTGCCGAAATTCCTCCAGAAAAGATTCGGCCGAAACCTTTAGTGACGGGCGACGATCTGATCGCCGCCGGATATGCGCCCGGTCCAAGGTTTCGTGAGATCCTCGACGCCGTCGAAGACGCTCAACTAGAAGGAGGCCTCAGCTCCCACGAAGCGGCAATGGAATTTGTGCAAGCCAAATTTCCGCAAGACGCAAATGGCATCTCCCCATAATCTATTTTTGAGTAGTAACTCCAGTATTGGCGCTATCCTGAGCGTAGCCGCCTTTCAGGACATTTTGTCATCTTGAGCGTAGCCGCTTTTCAGGCGGAGCGAAGAGCCTGCCCTGAGCGAAGCCGAAGGATCTCCCGCTCAACCGGCCCAACGCGTAAGCCAATCCGCACCGGCAAAGCCCCGTTTTCCACAGGCCCTTGTGACATCTGACCTTGCGCCGCAACTAAATTAAGGCCATGATCACGAAGCCGGGTGAACCAGCAGTTTGAAAAGTTCACGCCCGCAAGTCTTTTGTGGTGAAGATTTTCCCCGTAAGTGATTGCAGCCCTTAGATTACTTCTCAATTTCCCGCTATCTTACAGATTCCAATATACCGGGTGGGGAGGGGGGTACCAGGGAATAAATAGAATTTCAGCCTTCATCAAGTTCGCGTCATAACAATATTTTCAGGCGAAATCCACAGCCGTATTTATGCAGGCTCGCGGCAATCTCCAGGCATGCGAACCTGCTAAAATCGGATTCCCAATCTCACTGAAAGCGGGGAGTTTCATTGGAGCCAGTAGCCGCAGGACTCGAAAAAATTGTGATGGGATCTTTGCGGCGTGTGCCGCAAGGCGAAGCCCCTGCGCTCGCGTGGCCGCTGGTTTGCGGCTCTGTCGTCGCCGATCGCACGCGAGTATTGGAGTTCGCCGGCGGTGTGCTTCGCGTTGAGGTTTCAGATGCGGGATGGAAGCGCGAGATGCAGGGCCTCGCTCCGCGATACGTCGCCCAACTCAATCGCTACTCCGGCCAAAAAGTGGAGAGGATTGAGTTTGTGATTCGGTAAATCTGAAACGGCGCTTTGTTTTTCGACGCCGTTTTCAGGAGCCATTCGCACAACATGAAAATCACAGAAAAAGACGTCACCTACGTGGCCGATCTGGCTAACCTGGAGCTTTCCGCCGACGAGCGAGCCCGTATGGTGCGTGACCTGAATTCGATTCTCGGCTACATCGACAGGCTCAACGAACTCGACACGTCGAATGTTGAACCGATGGCTCAAGTGTC
>Ga0116117_1000407_pt1 | contig 11425 bp, 14 predicted proteins | sample June2015DPH_11_1_FD_89790 | JGI IMG/M metagenome (GOLD analysis project Ga0116117, IMG submission 89790) | Peatland microbial communities from SPRUCE experiment site at the Marcell Experimental Forest, Minnesota, USA - June2015DPH_11_10 | ecosystem: Environmental > Terrestrial > Soil > Wetlands... | reverse complement strand
GCTGCGAGTTGCCGTTCAACGTAACCGAGTACTGGCTGTAATTCGTTTGCGGAAAAGTCAGGCCGCCGCCGGTTACAGTAAGTTGCGAACTATCGCTGAGTACAACGTTGCCTTGGATCGAAAGTATGCCGCTCGTCATCGTGAGCGCCGCCGAGCCCGAAAGGTTGACGTCGCCGGCGATGGCGCAGTTTCCCTGCAGGTTGATCGTGCCTGCCGAAGAGGTGAGCCCGGAGGAAGGGCAAGCTGCGGGAGTTACGACAGCGGACTGGGTGCTTCCACCGCCGCAGGCGGCCAGGCCCATGGCCGCGAGCACGGCCCAGGCCAGCGCGCCAAGCCCGCGGCGTTGAAAGGTGCGGGTAATTGTTGTCAGGATCGTCGTTTCGATCTGCGCTTCGATCATCGGTTCACTTCACGAGGGCTTGTGCCGCAGTTCCATCAGTTTGTTTTGCTGCGCGTCCGTGAGCAGGTTCTTGATTCGGACCAACAAAGAAATCTGGGCCTTCTTGATCTCGCGCTCGCGGTTCAGCACCTGGTCCACTTGGGCAAGAACCGCGTTCTCATCCACGGGCCGGGCCTTCAGCAACTGGACCAGCTTTTCCGTCTCTGACTGCGCGTCCCACTGCAGGTCCAGAAACTTTGCCTGGGCCTTCTGGATCGCCTCTTTGAGGGCCTTCGACTGGCCCTCATCGAGGTTAATTTCTTGACGGTATTTCATGACCAGCTCCGGCGGAAACAGGTTCTGGGCTATGGGGTCGTCGGCGGGTTGCGGAGCCTGTCCCCAGGACGCCGCAGCGAAAAGTATCGTCACAAATAACACCAGATAAGATTTCAAGATGGTTCCTCCTTAAGGCAAAACTTGTTTTCGAACTCGGGGATGTTTTTGCGCTGGCTTTTGTCCTGCTCCTGGAGCGTTGGTGTAGTTCTGCCACACTCCGATGGCAGGCACCGTCCGCAGCAATTCTTGTCCCGGTGTCTCCAGCAAAAAGTCCGTGGGCGACCTCCACTCGGTGAGGGAAGCGACGGCTGTGCCGGGTTCTCGCGCGGGCCGATGTGAAACGAGCCGCAGCCAGACGGCGGTTGTGATCGCTACCAGGCACACCGCGCCGGCAACGAGCTTTCGGGCGGACCAGCGGCGGCTGTGCCCGGCCCAGCTCGGTGCGGGCAACACGAATTCCGAAGCCCGCGTTTCTTCCTCCAGGCGCAATTCCGCGAAGCGGCGACGAAGGTCGTCATCGCGAACATCTCGATCTTCGCTATTGTCATTTCCCGCCATGTTTTCCCTCTTGCTTCGCGAGCAATTTGCGAAGCTGATCTTTGCCCCGCGCAAAGTGAGTGCGCGCCGTTCCCAAAGAAATGTTCAGGATCCGGGAAGCTTCCTCAACGGTGAGGTCCTGATAGAAGACCAGATGCAACACCTCGCATTGCCGGGCGGGCAGGCCAGACAAAGCCTTAAGCAGGGCGCGGCTGCTTTCCGATCCGCTCGCCGCCGCTTCCGGATCGGGCGGGCGCACTGGCGCGGGCTGGCGGACGAACCACCGCCCGAATACCTGATCGCGCACCCATCGCCGCCGTCGCCGCTCCCTCGCCGTGTGGCGAATCACCCCAAAGAACCAGGTCCGCAGGCTGGAGTTTTCGTGGAATTTGGCCGACCCTTCCATCACTTTCAAATACGCCGTCTGCAAAACTTCTTCGGCCTCCTCCCGCCGGTGATCGCAACACCACAGCGCCCAGCCGAAGCTGGCTGCGTGCAGCCGCCCGAGTTCACCCTGGAAATCGGTTTGCTTCATGCTGTCTGGCTTGGCCCGCGTTCCGATCAAGTTCGTAATATGAGTGTTCTGAGATGAGTGCTCATATGACACGACTGCTGAAATCTTACTTTGGAAGAATGGGCCGGAAAACGATCTTCAGGTCCTTAGGCCCTTTAGGCCGAAGACCTAAACACCCAACACCAAACACCTGTCACTAAACGCCTTATCCAGGCGCGGGCCTCACTCGTTGACTCACCGCTATGGCGTCCGTAAGATAAAGCGTCCGAAAGCTCCGGCATCTCCTTAATGATCGGCCAAAAACGATCGGCCAAAAATGATCAACCAAACCATCTCGCACTACCGCATCGTCGAAAAACTCGGTGGCGGCGGCATGGGGGTGGTCTACAAGGCTGAGGACACCGAGCTTGGCCGCTTCGTCGCCCTGAAATTCCTGCCCGATGAACTCTCGAAGGATCCGCAGGCGCTGGAACGCTTTCGCCGCGAGGCTCGAGCAGCGTCCGCTCTCAACCATCCCAATATTTGCACCATCTACGAGATCGGCAGGCACGGTGAGCAGTCGTTCATTGCCATGGAGTTTCTGGATGGCGAGACGCTCAAACATCTTATCTCGGGAAGGCCGTTAGAGAATGAAACCATCCTGTCCCTGGCGATTGAGATTGCCGACGGGCTGGACGCCGCGCACTCCAAAGGGATTGTTCATCGCGATATCAAGCCCGCCAACATCTTTGTCACCGAACGCGGGCACGCCAAGATTCTCGATTTCGGGCTGGCGAAGGTGGAGCAGCCACAAAGTTCTTCCAGCCAGATTGCTTCCGCGAACACGATGACTGCCGCAGTCAATGAGCAACATCTCACCAGTCCCGGTTCCACTCTCGGCACGATCGCTTACATGTCGCCGGAGCAGGTGCGAGCTAAAGAGTTAGACGCCCGCACGGACTTATTTTCGTTCGGCGTCGTCTTGTATGAGATGGCGACGGGAGCGTTGCCTTTCAGCGGTGAGAGCACCGGCGTGATCTTTGATGGAATCATGAACCGGGCTCCGGCTTCGGCTCTGCGATTGAATCCGAGGCTGCCCGCCGAGTTCGATCGAGTTCTCGAGAAGTCGCTGGAAAAGGAGCGGGAGATGCGGTACCAGTCTGCCGCCGAAATGCGCACGGACTTGAAGCGCATTCAGCGGGGCACCGACTCGGGACGAATCTCTTCCGCGGAAATGCTGGCTGCGGCGCGTCCACGATCAAAGCGCGGAATGATGTTCGCAGGCGCGGCGGTGCTGGTTTTGCTGCTCGTCATTGGCGGAGTCGCATGGTATGAGAGACATTCCTCGTCGCAGTCTGGCATCGTGGCGGGCAAACCATCTGTTGCTGTTCTTCCGCTGCAGAACCTGAGCGCGGAGCCTGACAGCAATTATTTCAGTGATGGAATGACTGACGAAATCACCACCAAGTTGTCGAAGATTCAGGGAATCGACGTGGCTTCGCATTCTTCGGTCGCCGCACTGAAGCCAACTGACAAGACCGCCGCGGAGATGGGCAAGATTCTCGGCGTGCGCTACTTGCTCGAGGGCAGTGTGAGGAAGGCGGGTGATCAGGTGCGGGTCAATGTCCATTTGATCGACGCAACCAGCGGATTTCAGGTGTGGGCAGATGACTTCGTCGGAGAAATGAAGGACGTATTTTCCCTGCAGGAGCAAACTGCGCTGAAAATCGCAGAGTCGCTCAACCTCAAGCTCACTCCCCAGGAGCAGCAGGCCATTCAGCATCGTTACACGCAAAATCCTCAAGCATACGACGCGTACTTGCGAGGGGAAGATTTGCTCCAGTTCGGCGACCAGGCCGATAAGTTGGAAGCTGCGCGGCGAAATTTTGAGACTGCCCTCCAGGCCGACCCGAATTACGCTCCAGCCCTCGCCGGACTGTCATGGATTGAAGGTCAGTTCTATCGCAATATCGATGCGAGTCCGTCTCATCTGCAGCGCGCTGAGCAATTCGCTCAGCGTGCCCTGGCGATCGAGTCGCAACTCTCTGAGACGCATATGGCTCTGGGGATGGTGAGCGCTGATAAGTATGACTACGCGACTGCTACGCGAGAGTTCCGCAGCGCTACGGAATTGAATCCGGCTAATGCCTATGCCTGGGATTTGCTTTCATGGACGCTGGCGTATGAACAGCCTCCGGAGGCAGTCGCCGCGGAGAAAGCCGCACGGGAATCTCTGCGTCTGCGGCCCGCGCGTTACCAAACGTATTATCATCTTGGTCGTGCCCTTTTGCTGCAGCAGCGCTATCCGGAGGCGATTGCCGCATTCGAGCAGGCGCAGCAATTAGACACAGGCAACACCGTAGCGCAACTGGGGCTTGGCCAAACTTATCTGGCGCAAGGGGACTACGACAAAGCTCTGACGGCCATGCTGAAGGGGCTGCGCCCAGTCGGTATCAACTATTTCTGGCTCAGTGCGGCCTATGCCGCTCGCGGCGATAAAGAGAAAACTCTCGCCACGCTGCAAAAAGCATTCGAGGTGGGATTTAACGATTTTGCCGCCCTCGATACTAGCCCGTACTTCTCCTCGGTGCGCTCGGACCCTCGCTACCTGCAGTTAACCCAGCGCTATCGCAAGTGATGCGCGCGTCGCGTAATTCTGGCGGGCGGCATGCCGCGCACAGTCGGCATCAAAGTTGATAAGATAATGCGATCCCGCCGCAACCAAGGAAATGCCTTCTTGCGAGGAATCACAAGCGGAACCCTGGTCAACTGAACGTTGATGCATTGCGCCTCTCGCCTCTTCATGCCGAGCGCTACGGTCCGCCACCACGCCCAGTTATGGGAGGAGAATGGATGACAGGAAAGTTCGTGACTGCGACTGCGCTGCTGGTTCTGACAATTGTGATGGGAGCGCAGGGACGGGGATTCGCCCAGACCGCGCCCGCGGGACAGGCTCCGGCGCCAACGGCAGCTACGCCGGCGCAACAACCCGCAGCTCCAACTGGCGCAGCCCAGAAGCCCGACGCAAGCCAGGAACCGGCAGACTTGGATTCCGTTTCACGGCGTCAACGCATCCATGACTACAAGAACTGGGTCTATAACGCCGGCGCCGGCGCGAATCTTGACAGTGGCACGACCCGCACGTGGGTGCGGCAGGGAGGATTTGTAGGATCGGTAGGCGTGGCTCGCAACGGAAACAAATATCTAGGGCTGCGAATGGACTTTGATTTTGCCAACATGCCGCTGCGCGACTCCACGCTGGAATTAGCCGAAGCCACGGGATCCTCGGCCCATGCCTACTCTCTTACGCTGGATCCCATCATCAACATTCCTGTCACCAAGGTGTATGGCGGATACGTGCTGCTGGGTCCAGCTTTCATCCATCGCTCGGGAAGCCTGAACGGTGATACCACAATTCCTGGTTCGCCGTGCGATTCGTTCTGGAACTGGTGGGGTGCGTGCCAGAATTCTAATTTCAACATTCCCCTGAGCGGCGATTTTACTAACTCCACCGTGAACGAATTCGGATACAACGTTGGCGCAGGCGTAACGCGAAAAATGCCGAGCGGCGTTGAGATCTACGCCGAGATCCGCCTTATGCACGGTTCGCGCAACAACATCACAACCGACTATCGCCCGATCACGATCGGATTCCGCTGGTAGGACGTTTCTCAGAATTGTTCACCGTTTACCCTGTGAACCTCCGTGTCCTCTGTGTTAGAGATTTGTTTTCGGCGGCGAATCACTCGGGATTAGTCCGGTAACTCCAGAGACTTTCAGCGCGCTGCTGCAATTGCACGAATGACGTGGCGGAAACGGGCTGCGAAACTGCGGCGGTGGAATTGGCTTCGGCGAGCGCTGCCTCGACGATGTGGTGCGCCGGCGCAAGCGAGCAGGCTGGATCGGTGGCCTCTGCGTTGCCGGTGAGCAGCAAGGCCTGGCATCGGCAGCCGCCGAAATCCTGGGTGCGCTGGTCGCAACTGCGGCACGGTTCCGGCATCCATTCTTCTCCGCGAAAACGCTGGAACGACGGAGACTGCTGCCAGATGAAGTCGAGCGTCTTGTCGCGGATGTTTTCGAATTCGAGTCCTGGAATCACTTCCGCGGCGTGGCACGGAAGGACCTTGCCAGCGGGATTGATGAGCATCAACCTGCGTCCCCATCCGCCCATGCAAGCCTTGGGAAAGCGCGCATAGTAATCAGGGACCACGAAATCGATGCGGATGCGACCAGCAAGGCGCTTATCCGCGGCGGCCACTGTCTCCGTAGCCTTTTCAAGTTGCGCTCGTGTGGGCAGCAGGGCGCTGCGGTTCTTTAATGCCCAGCCGTAATACTGTGTGTGGGCAATCTCCATGCGCTCGGGCGCGAGCTGCTCGATGAAAGCGATCATCTCCTCAAGGTGATCGATGTTCTGGCGGTGCACGACTAAATTCACGGTGAAAGCGATTTTGTGGCGGCGGATCATGCGTGACAATTCAATCTTGTGCGCATGCGCTTTGGCGCCCGCGATCCAGTTCGCTGCGTCTTCGCGCGAGTCCTGAAAACTGATCTGGATGTGATCGAGGCCGGCGTCGACCAGCGCCTTTAAGCGTGGCTCGGCAAGTCCAATGCCAGAAGTGATGAGGTTCGTATATAGTCCAGCGGCGCGCGCACCCGCGATGAGTTCCGTTAGGTCCGGTCGTGCGAGCGGTTCACCTCCGGTGAAGTGCGCGTGAAGCATTCCCAACTTGCCTGACTGCTGGAAAACATCGATCCACTCCGCGGTGGAAAGCTCCGAACCAACGGCGGCCAGCTCAAGTGGATTCGAGCAATAGACGCAGTGCAGCGGGCAGCGGTGCGTGATCTCGGCAATGAGGGCGAGCGGCTTTGGAATCATGAAGTGCTGCTTACGTTGTTTGCGCCTTAATAGGTTAACATCTTGATACTTAGAAGACTTGGTAGCAAAGCTAGCGGTGAGTGCTATAAAACGTCTGAAGAAGCTGATGGAGGACGCGGAAATGCTTGCCGACGTAAGGGCGTACGATGCTGCAAGAGCGCGTCTTGAGAATGGCGAAGACGAACTCATACCGCTGGAGATTACCGAACGCAGGCTGAAGGGAGAGTCCGCGCTCCGTATTTGGCGTGAGCACCGAAAACTTACGCAGGAGCATCTTGCGAGGAGGGCCAAGGTCTCGCGCGCACTGATTGCGGCGATTGAAACTAAGCGCAAAGCCGGGTCTGTCAGCACATGGAAGAAGCTGGGCGCTGTGCTCGATGTGAGTTGGGTGCAACTGGCGTAAGTACCAGGTGTATAAAAGATTAAAATGAGAGGGGGTAAGAATATGGCTGCTCTCGATTGGTCTCAATGCCCGGCGGTTGAAAGCGTGCCGGGAAGATTAAGTGGTGCTTGGGTATTTCGCGATACGCGGATGCCCGTATCCACCGTGTTCTTGAATCTCGAAGCTGGCTCTACGGTTGATGAAATCATTGAGCAGTTCGACGTCACGCGCGAACAGATCAATGCCGTCCTAGAGTTTGCCGCCCGGAGTCTTGAGGCATCTCCCGTCAACGTCCCCGCTTCGCATTCCTCCGTTGATGCTCATTCTTTTTGAAGATTGACTCCGGCCCGCTTTTCGATAAGTGCTACAAGCCCGGGAACGGCTTCCGACGACCGAGAACGTAAGACTTGGTTGACCGGGACGTTGACCCCGTTGGCGGGCACTTCGTCCCAGATCGAGATGCGAGCTAGCTTGATGTCACACATTATCGGCGACAGGTCCTTCAGAAAATCATAGAACGCACGCTGCTTCCATCGCGGAGAACCTGGCGGCGTTAGATCACCCTCCGGTGACTTAGGACCAAACTGTCGAATGCAGCTCGGGTTCGACCAGTAGCCCCTATGCTTCGCGGTGGCCAGGCATTGTGCCTCTCGCCCCACGCAAAACGAGCGGTATGCGGACATGGGGAAGTTAGGAAGCTTGGAGTAGACGCTAGACTCGAGTGTCTGCAGCCGGTACCTGTTGAAGTGTTGTGCCTCATCTAGTTCGATGACCACGGCGCCAACTCGGAGATCCCATCCTCCAACGTTGTCGGGGAAGTCGTCGAGCTCGCCGTCCAGTTGTTCGTAGACGGACTGGACTTCGCTCCCGAGTCCACTGGCCTTGATGTCTTGTCGCCGCAGGCGCAGAAGAGGCTCAATAACAGGGTATCCGGAGTTCGCGAGGAGCCCGAACAGGTTGTCTTGGCGTTTGCCCAATTTCCCTCACTTCGGGCTGCCGAGCGCGGCCGCTCCTGCACGGCAACCCAAGAGTCTGCTCAGTAGTCCACAATTCGCTTGTGACGCAATTGTTCCAGAAACTGGCTGATGTCGGCGCGAATCTTGGCCGGGTCCGCGTCTGCGAACTGGGACTGCAATTCTTGGATGATCTGGCCGAAGGTGCGCTGACCGTCGCAGCGCTCCAAGATTTGGCGGCCTGTGCCTTGCAACTTGATTGCGCCTTCGGGAAAAAGGATTACGCGGACCTCTTCGGTGCCGATCTTCTGCTCGGGACCCCAGCGGCAACCGGTGGCTAGACGCGGCTGGCTGTTGTCTTCGGGAGGGGGCATGCTAGTGGCGTCTCCCGGAGTGTTGTGCGCTGCACGCGAAAGCAGGTTCCTCGACTGCGCATTGCGATTGATAAAGCCAATCGCAACGCTCCGCTCGGAATGACAAGGTTTCAGATAGCGATTGATGAAGCCGTCCTCCCCCCTGCGCTCGGAATGACAGGTTTTCTTGCATCATGCTAGCTGCCCTCGATGCGAAATGCGCCGGGCGGCGGCCAGCCCGGCTGCACATAGGCGAAGTAGAGGGCGTCGAGTTGCGCCCATAGGATGTCGCATTTGTCGCGCAGGGCGTGGATCGCCAACTCTTGTTCGGCTCGTGTCTTCGCGTTGTCGTAGACGTAGTTCACAGCGAACTGCGAATCTTCTGGCGCCTGATAGAGGCGGGCTTCGAAATAATCCAGGCCTCCTGAAAGCCACGGATAATACTGACGCAGTTTTTCCACGCGCAGAGTGATCAGCTTCGTCGAAAACAATTCTGTTAACGATGACGCCACCGCTTCAAGCAGAGTACGGTTGCGAACGATGTTGAGATATTCATTGACCGCAAAGCGAGTTGCCGGAAGAATGCCTTTGCCGGCGCGTACCGATTGCGGATCAAGTCCCGTAGCTTCCGCCAATTTTACCCAGCGTTTGATGCCGCCTTCACTGGTGGCGTCGCCATCGTGATCGACGATGCGCTTGCGCCAGGCGCGGCGAAATACAGGGTCGGGGCCGCGCGAGAGGATGATGGAATCTTTGATTGGAATAATCGATTGATAGTAATAACGATTCAGTGCCCAGGCTTGCAGTTGGCCTCGGGTGAGCTTGCCTTCGTGCATCAACAGATGAAAGGGATGCTTGTGATGGTAGCGCTCTTCGCCCGTGGCTTGTAATTGCGCGCGCAATTCCTCGAGTGATAGCAGCGGTGCCTGCGCTGCGGTTTCATTCTCTACAGGGTGAACTGCCATCCATCCTCCGCGATCTCCCAGCCCGCGTCCCGCACCGCGCGATGTTCGGGACTTGCCTCGTCCAGCATGGGGTTTGTGTTGTTGATGTGTAGAAATATTTTACGCGGACGGCGCACTCCCGCCAACTTGACGAGCGTTTTTTCTACCGGGATGTGGCCCATCTGTTGGGCTGTTTGGCCACCGCCTTGAACGCGAATCAATTCGTCATCGCTCCAGAAGGTGCCATCGAAGAGCAAAAAGTCGCAAGCATCGAGTTGGTCGAGAAGCCGGTCGTCGAGATGAGGAACGGCGGGCATATAGGCGAATCGCGAGCCCGAAGGCGCAGTGACAATGAATCCCAAAGAAGCTTCGCCGGACGCAAGTTGAGACTGCCGCGCCGCCGTGACATAAGCCGGATAATGCATTCCGAGCGCGAGCGCGCGACAGCCGATGCCGCTGTTTTCGCCCAGAGGATTAAGAAGGTCGAATTGAGCTTCCGAACCGAAATCGATCCACTTTACCTGATTCGCCACGCGCTGCAGCATGCCGAACATGGAGTTGTCTTGGATAAGAATGCTGCGAACGGAAGCCGTGGCGTGAATGCGAAGCGGCTGGAGTTCGCGCAGCAAGAGGAGTCCAAGTACGTGATCGATATCGGCATTGGCCAATACCACGCCCGCGATAGGCGACTGGCGCAAGCCCTCACGCGGATGCAATTCTGGAATGGATTCGATTTGCGTTCGCAGGTCCGGAGACGCTCCCAAAAGAAACCAGGAGCGTCCGTCTTCGGTAATTGCAACTTGCGTCTGGGTGCGCGGCTTGCCGTGGAATGTTCCGGCTCTCACGGCGCGGCAATTCGCGCAAGCGCAGTTCCACTGGGGAAACGCGCCTCCGGCCGCTGAACCAAGAATCTTGACTTGCATCTCTGGTGAGTTTACAGCTTTTCGCCAAACCAGGTTTCACGAACGAAACCCTTACTCAGGAAGGTGAGGATGACAAAACTTGCAAGGTTTTAACGATTGAATGCAGCAAGTGTGAAAGATTCTGCAGGTTTGAGGGGGAATTCTCGCCGTCACTCCGCTTTGTTCTTGCCTTTGCATCGTTCTCGCGCCATACTGCAAATGGCCCGCGCAGAGCGGGTTTCGGCCCTCCCCCCGGCCCTCCCCGCTTTCTTAAGCCTCTAGCTCTGCCCCGCCGCCGCAGCACAACGCAGCGGATCTACATCCCAAAGATTGGTATTGACGGAAAGATTCTCCACTCCAACTTCGCCAGACATTTCGGTTCCGGGCTTGCCGCACCATACGATACGGAATTGCGCCTTGGTGCCCAGGTACAGAACATCGACGACGTCTCCTGGTTTCAGTTGAGCGTCTACGCACTGCAGGGTTGCGCCGCGTCCGCTGATGGTGCGCAGGCTGGCGGGCTGAGTGAAGGGGCGGGAATGAGCGTCCATGCCCCAAATCTGGACGGGTAGGTCCACGAAAACGCGCGACTGGCGGCGCCGATCCATCTGATGCTCCTTGGCTTCGAGTGGGGGTCTGAGCATCGTAGGCGGAAGGCATGGCGAAACATAGGTAACCTCAGTCACAGGCGCAAGTGTGCCGAAAGTTTGGCGGGATGAGATTGAGAGCGGCTTTGCGAATGGCGGCGAGGCGCTAGTCGAGGTCGCCGAGCGAGCAAGCGCCGGGTCCGCGGGGATCGCCACAAGAGCCGCATGAGCCCGCAGGAGCCGATTTTGCCGCCGACATGCCTTTCGACGACATCGCAAAGACACTAAGCTGCGGGCTTAATTTCTGGCTTTGGCATTTGGGGCACTTGGCCTTATCGCGGCCGAAGACCAGGGTTTCAAACTCGTGCTGGCATTCCTGGCAGATGTATTCAAAAATCGGCATGATGATCGCTCCCTTGGGGCTGACTAATCCTATTAGAATTAATTTGTGGAAAGTTCGCAAACTTACTTGGCCAACTTATTTCGGAAAGCAGGAAGGTGACGGCTGACCCCTCCCAGTTCGCAAACTGAATTCGAAGACGACTTGACGGAGCAGCCTGCGACGTTCGTGCCCTCCGTTTTTCGTCCGCGCCGCTGGCTGCGAGGCGGACATATGCAGACTCTCGCGGCTTTTTTTCTTCCACGGCGAATCGATCTGGCTACTGCGGAGCGGCGTTTGATCG